>JGI20214J51650_10000356_pt1 | contig 28765 bp, 30 predicted proteins | sample WetSurMetagenome_FD_51650 | JGI IMG/M metagenome (IMG submission 51650) | reverse complement strand
ACCAATATGTGGTCCATGACGGGACAGGATTTTTGAATCAAATATGTCCCGCCAGGGACAAAATATCGGTAGTCCTGACGGGATGTGATATAATGTTTTGCCCATTGTCACCAATATGTGGTCCATGACGGGACAGGATTTTTGAATCAAATATGTCCCGCCAGGGACAAAATATCGGTAGTCCTGACGGGATGTGATATAATGTTTTGCCCATTGCCACCAATATGTCGTCCATGACGTGACGGGATTTTTCAATTAAATATGTCCCGCCAGGGACAATATATCGGTAGCATCGTGAATGCAAAAATGACAATCCGTGCCGTAGGTACGGAACAGATATTTGTTGCACATCTGTTATTTTTTATTTATCCCGAACCAGGCATAAAGGGCACCGGCCAGAACACCCAACCACAACTTGCCCATTTCATTTAATGTTCCATAGACGTCAGGGCATTTTATAACACCAACATAAAATGTTGCCAGCCCCAGAAAGATCCATACACCAATATAGATCCAGACCATTGTTTTCATCATATTTTTGCCATAACTCAGGCTCATGGCTCTTACCTGCTCTACCGGGGCCTGCCCCGGTGACGACAGTGCAAGATTACCGATGACAACCGCTGATATAACCCCGCCAAGAAGATTGACTACCCATCCCAGGTTTGAATTTGCAACATACGTACCTGACTCCGGGCCCCAGTTTAATACAGAAAGAATAACACTTCCGAGCGCAAATACATAAATCAGCAGTAAAAGGCATGCAATCACGCCCATAACAATTTCACGCGCTTTTGAATCCATAATACACCTCTCGTTTGGTTTATACTGAAATCATAAGAAAACATTCGAATGGAGCATTTCTATTGCATTGACTATATCAAAGTTACGGATGACAAAGGAAGGATGTCAAATTTATCAATAGAAATTTCAATATTAAAGTGAATTATTTTTCGTTTAATGTTTCTTTCACTTCAATACTATGCACAGGTCGTTAACCCATCTGATGTGTGATGGTAAGATTAAGTCGGTTCATTCAGCATCTGATAAAAAGAAAGGCTGCCATAACAGGCAGCCTTTTATTTTTCATTTTATTTCAAAAAATGTTTTTGTATTATTCCGGGGGAGGTTGGTATGTGCATTTAAACTGGCTACACATTTTTTCCCATTTCATAGGACTGACTCATCGCCTTACTTCCTTTTATATCTCCTATGTTCCAGGCTCCTGCACCGTATATAATGCCTTTTTCTTTGGCTCCATCAAGGCAGTAGGTAAACCCTCTGAACTCTTCGATGGTTCTTTCCATTGCCTGTTGGTTGTTATCGGCAGCAGTCATAATGAAGTAAAAATCTTTATCATTTATTTCAGTATAACGTGAGCAGGTTCTGTCAATCAGTGTTTTCATCTGGCCACACATGGTGTAGAAATATACCGGAGTAGCCATTACTATTGCATCAGCAGCAATCATTTTTTCCAACAACTCAGCCATATCATCTTTCTGAGGACATGGCTTATCCTTGTTGATGCATGTGCCACAACCGGTACAGTAATTTATTTTTTTGTCTTTCAGGAAAATCTTTTCAGCCTGATTGCCGGCCTCTTTAGCCCCTGAAACAAACCTGTCGCAAAGCAGGTCAGAGTTTCCACCCCGACGCGGGGATGAAGACAATACTAAAATGTTCTTACTCATGTTAAAAATTTACTTTATTCATTAAAACTCAGAAAACAACTTTTGGATTACTGGAAACGGATTATTTAATCATATTTATTTGGCGAAGCCATTTAATGACATCATTCTTTGCACTTCTCACATTACTGCCCCTGACAGGAAGTCCTTCCAGAACAGTTGACGCGGGGCAAAGCTTTTTTATATCAGAAACGCTGTGCCCCATGCCACTGCCTTCATGGGTCATAAAGGGTATCACAGTTTTACCTGACAAATTATATTGAGAAAGGAAAGTAGCCACTGGCGGAGCAATTGTAGCCCACCAGTCGGGTGAACCAACAAAGATCACATCATATGGTCCGATGTTGTTTATTTTTGTTTTCAGCTCGGGCCTGTAGTTTGCATTTATTTCTTTCTTTGCCTGATTAACAACTGCTTGATAATCTTCAGGATAATCATTTACTGGTTTAATCTCAAAAATGTCTCCATTTGTGGCATCTTTAATATACTCTGCTATGACACGGGTGTTACCGCTGTGAGAAAAATATACCACCAGTATTTTCTTTGATGGTGTTGATGTTTGTGCTTGTAAATTCATACAGATAAGCAATATTGAAATTATGGTTGATAAAAAGATTTTTATTTTCATTTTTACTCCTTTCCTGACATATAAATTTTAATACTGCAAAATTGACCCGAATATTTGGTTCAATACTTATATAATTTACGGGTATTTGTACCATAATTACCTATTTGAATTATCATATTGAAATAATGGAGTAGCGCCATATTTTACTTCATAAAAGCAATAAATAGCTATGGATGAGATAATAAGGCATAGGAGTACGTTCATTACAACGCATAAAATATACAGATAACTTTTTATCAACCGGTCATATTTAGCAGACAGCAAATGAATATGACAAGTCAGAGAAGCCACTCACATTTTGATTGCCTTCATCCAGGTGCTTAGGCAGCCTGTTTAAAGAACCTTATTGTATTTGAAAAAGAAGGTTGTCAGATGATGTATAGTCTATCTGCAAAAACTTAATTAGCAGGCGTTTCAGTTGTCTGAGAATGCTCCAGTGTTGCTTTATAGTTGCTTATTTTCACCCAATAAATGATCCAGCACACAAATGAGGGAAGGGCAGTCAGGAATCCTATAAATGGAATTATGCTGCAACATTCAAGGATGCAGTATGCCATACCAATCCCGCTTCCCGGTCTGTCTTCGTCTGCTTTAATGTTACGTTGCTGAAATTCAAGCTTCAATGAGTCGGCAATGGCGTTGACAACAATGAACTGCCACACCACTCCAAACAAAGGGATAAGGCATAGCCAGACCTGGCCCGGCTGCATTTTTCTGTTTTCAAACTTCACCTGTTTAAGTGTGTTTTGCAGTGTAATAAAATAAAAAATTGTCGGAAGAAGTAATATCCCAAACACTACAAGAACGATCAGCATGATTTCTATAACTCCAAGATGTCCCATGATTTATAATTTTTATGATTTTATAGTTAATAAATAGCTCCAGATTTTTTATTCTTGTTAAAAGAAATTTCTGGTACCTGTCAGATGCGGCAGGGGAAACTTCCTAACAGGTATATGTAAAATTTTAGTTTGGCTGTCTCTCCCTTATTGTTTGCCTTGTTATCTTGCCCCATTTTTTAAGCACATCATCTGTCCAGTTTCCATAGGACGAAGCCCGGGGTATAAGCATAGAACAAGATTCGTCTTTGTCGGATACAGACCACACAATCCAGCTTATCTTTTTATTTTCCATCCAGTTGATATACTGGTTCCATTCTGTTTCATCAATGGGCCCGTTGCCGCTTGCTTCCGTACCTGCGCATTCCGAAACGAATATTGGGATTCCTTTTGCGATGGCATCATCAGTGCGGTCACGGAGCCATTGTTTATGTGTTCCGGCATAAAAGTGCATAGTATACATTATGTTTGTTTGCCCCATGATGGGGTTGGCAGCAACAGAATCTATATCCTGATCCCATCGTGGAGAACCCACCAGAATAATGTTCTCTTTATCAATTGCCCTGATAGTTCCAATAACCTGCTCTGAGTATTCCTTCACCTCTTTCCATGAATAGTAATCCGGTTCGTTCCATATTTCGTAAATTATATTTGGGCAATCTTTGTATTTCTGAGCCATCATCTCAAAAAACTTTTTTGCCTCTTCGGTATGTTTTTTATGGCTGTGAAAATCAATCAGCACATAAATGCCATCTTTTATAGCACCTTCAACAACATTATTTACACATTGCAATGCAAACTGTGGGTTTTCAAGATAGTTATCCTCAATAGCTACTCCCATGGAAGCTCTTACAACGCTGCATTTCCAGTCTTTTACAAGCCAGTCAACAGCTTTCCTGTTGTAAAAACGGGGCCACAGATTGTGCCAACCGAAACTCACCCCGCGAAGAATCACGGGTTCGCCTTTTTCATTGACAAGTTGGGTGCCTTCAACCCTCAAATGGCCATTTACAGCCACGGGCGAATTCTTAGGTGCCCTGAACGAACACATCATCCCGATGATGATCCCGAAGAATAGTATGTGTCTGAGTGTTTTCATTTTGTTCTCTATAATACTATAAAGATATTATTTATTGTGAATTGACAAAATCAGGACTACCTTAAAAAGTCGTATGTGCGCTTGTGCCAATATGCAGGTAATTTAATAGGCCTGTTCAACGATTGGTGTCATTACCAGATATATGGAATTATTCTGTACCTGGTTTTCTCAGAGTATTCAGTATAACCTGTTAGTTCATTCTTTAAGGTTTTATCCTCAAGGAATGTCCGGATTATATTCAGAGTGATTGAGAAACTTACAGGTATTATGCTCCATAATGAGCCAAAAAGCAGTGGAAAACCTATGAACTGAATTATAAAACCCAGGTAAGCAGGGTGTCTGACAAATCTGTAAAGGCCGGTATCGCAGACTACATGTGAACGGTCCTTTTGTATTCTGACAGTACTGGAGAAAAACTTATTTTGTTTTTGTGCAACAAGAAATAGGACCTGGCCTGTGAATGTAAGGATAATACCCGCTATACATAAGCTCACGTGAAAGTCGGGTGACCAGTGATAACGACCTGAATCAAGACCGGCAACTACATACATTGAGATTGTCATAAGGAAGGATAATCCCAGGATTGCTTTATCCCAGGTTTTTGTACCATCTCCCGGCTTTGATCGTTCTGCTGACAATGCGGGATCAATCCGTAAAAAAGTGTAATTCAGAATAAATGTGATAAGACCTATTGCAACATAAATAAGTCCCTGGGTGTAATCAATTCGTCCTGCACTGATGAAAATGATTGCATAGAACAGCAGGGTGCCGGAGAGGTGTTTAAATAGATAGCCGGTTTTCATTCTATTGTGCATTTTTTGTTAATTCCTGACTTCACAGGTATTGTATTCCGGGAATTTTTGTTTTGTTCTTTTTAAAATCTCAATCCAAATGTTTTTGCAAGAACGCAATGCACTTTAAAAGTAGAAAAGAAAATGATTTGTTGTTCCGGCTTTGAACAAAAACTATTATTGCGCCCTGGCCGGGGCTTATATTGTGTCGCGTTTTCAGAGCGCCAGGTTGTTGGCTAAGAATTGATCAGCCATGCGTTTTTAAAGTTGCTATTTCGCGACTAGCAATAGCATATACCGGGTGTTTGGTTATGCAGCTTCATTTAACAATATTATCAGCATGTCTTTCTTTTTTATCGAAATAGTAACAAATCAAAAGTCCAATTGAATATGATAAAATGTCAAATGGATCAAAAGTCCCGGATATTATTCCTGTTGGCCAGAATAAGGTCTTGAATTCTGTAATGACACCGACAAGTAAAATTGAGATCAACGCTCTTTCAGGCGAGATGCCAAACCAGTCACCAAAAATTAAAACTTTTGGTATTTTTCTGTCTTTTGCAGAAGGTCTTCTTATTTGAATATAGAACCATGCAGGGAAAGTGATGTCAGATAAATAATTAGTAATAAATCCACCCTTTATTCTCATCATGAATAAAATTGCTCCTGACACCCAACAGGCCAATAGTATATATGAAAAGGCTTTCCAGTAGTTATTCATTTACTAATTGTAATAGTAATGTTGATTGTCCTGTAAAATAGTGTAGTTGTCCCTTCAAAACCTGAATCTGTTGCAATTATTAACCAAATCTCCCCATCAGAATTTGATTGTAACTCTTTGATGTTATTTATATTATTTCGGTTTATTAGCATAAATGGGGTTGGAAAGTTTTCCGAGACTCCTATTTTACCCAATACCTGAAATACTTCATTGGAGAGCCCTGATTGTAACCTTGATTCAAAATTCGGTCTGTAATAATTTTGGTTATCGATTGTATTAACAGGTTCATAATTGATTCCGCCCGCACTTAAATACTTTTTTTAATTTCTGCTATCAGAGGTAGTGCCTTATCCAAATCCGATTCATTTATGTAGAGATCGGTAAATGGAGTGGATACTCCCAGAAAAGCTTCAGAGGAATCATTTTTAATAAGAGAGGTTATTCCTTCCTCTTCTAATCTTGATTTTAAAAGTATCACTGTGCCTTCCGGTCCATAAAATACTTTTATAAGGTCATTTGATTTTGCCATAGGATTTAAGTTTTATTTAAAGTTCGGCAATTATTCTAATAGTTGGATAGAAAAACCAAGTCTCTTCTTGTGTCATTCATAACCAGCCTCTGTCATGGCGGTGCCTGGTTGTTCTGAAATTACAAACTGTTGCGCAGTAAGCAGAGGCATCAGCTGATCAAAACACTTTATGGGCCCACTTTTAAGTTCATACTGGCTCAAATCAGAATGCAATATCAGTATTGTTTGTATGTTGCAGACAAACGTTTTTCTATTAGCTAAGAATTAAATACACAATCAGAAGTGCTCAGGTCAGAATTATCATGCCTCTTTTTATTGTGAGCGATCCCTTATCAAGTTTCACGAAAAGTTGAAGATGATTATAAAACTTCGCTTACATCTGAACGGATAGAAGAGAGATCATCGAACCTAACCGCCTTTTCTGCCACACCGCATTTTATTGCAAGTATTAAAACCACTCTGTACAAATCACTACTTAATTTTTGTAAAATCAATCTTAATGATTACGTTTGTAACATAAAGGTTACATAAAGATAACCTAGAGTTACATTTTAAAATTTAAAATTATGGAAACTATTTTGATTGAACAATTAGACAAGGCAAGGTATAACCTTATTAAATGGCTGACTGTTGGCTGGACCATTTGGTACGGTACATTTATCACAAAGAACCTTATTAATAATAAATTTATTGTTTGGTTATTAATGATTGTCGGGTTTATTGGTTGGATACTGTTTTTAGTAAATCTTGCCAAATACACGAAGCTTGGCAAAAAAATCAATTCAGATAATAAGCTAAAAGAAGCATTAAATAATGAAATGCATAAGTTATATAAATACAAATCTTCATTTTGGGGTTTTTGTACTGTTATTGCGACAAATAGTATCTTTTTGTTGATTTTATTCTTTCATCAGATATCAGCTGTACTTGTTTGTGAGCTTACGCTATTCATTGGTATATTATCTTCTTTAATTGCAATATTAGTATACAATAGAGAATAATATGGGAAATTGTGAATTACGGAATCAGATAAAGGTTCAGCGTGCGATAAAAAACATAACTCAGGATGAACTTGCCGCAAAGATTGGCGTGACAAGGAAAACTATTAATACAATTGAAAACTGTAAATATGTTCCTTCAACAATTTTAGCAATCAGGATGGCAAGATATTTTGAGATTAAGGTCGAAGAATTATTTGAATTGTTTGAAGAATAAATGCTGACTTTACTTTCCTGTCTTCTCAATTCACTTTTTGGATTTTGATAAGTTTTCTTTTACTCTGAATTCAACAATTCTTCCAATCAGTTCAAAGGGTATGGGCTTGTCAAGAGGAAACTGGACAGAGCCTTTTCCTTGCTTGTATTTTGAAAGTTCATCTTTAAACTCAGCATGTCCGGTTGGTGTCGCATAAAATCCAATATGCTTTTTAAATCCCGAGAAATAAACCAATGGTTTCCCCTTTATCTTGTAGGCAGGCATCCCATAGGCAATACTTTCAACCACTTCCGGTGCTTTCTCTATTATTATTGCACGGATTTTATTCAGAATTGGCTGAATGTCTTTCGGGAAAGTTTTTATGTACTCGTCAACAGATTTAAAATCGGTCTTCATTATTTATATGTTTGATCAATGGTTCTTTACAATAGGTGCCGGAAACTTATACTTTTACTTTTTATGCTGATATTATTGTACGGTCAAATATCGAATTTGAAATATAGTCAATTGCTTTGCTGAACCGGTGGCAATGCTGATGAATGCTGGTAAATGACCTTCCATTGATTATAGATTTTGCTGAAGATGAAAGTAATGCCAAACTTGTCTATTTTTAGCTGTTCGCCTGACACCAGCGTCATCTCAAACTTACCCAGCCAACTGCATATGATTATGTTACCGGGCAGAAATCTGAAATCGTCAGAAATGGGGGTGACTTTCAGGGAGGAAAGAGATTTAAACCACGCAGCATTATGATTCTTAGCCTCCTGGAAACCTGTCTTCGAACCATCGGTAGTGAAAAATATGAGGTCAGATGAGTTCGAATATGACTGGAAAAGAGCTTCAACGTCCATCTTCTCAAGGTTATGAATGATTACACTAACGGCCTCTCTGATCTCTCTCTTTGTTGTCTCCTGCTGCTGAGGAGTCATTTGTACAGATTCCTGACCTGCACATCTTAAAGAAAAGAATAGAGCCAACATAATGAAGGTAATTGTTTTCATGGCGGCCTCCTTTTATTTAATATACCAGATGTATGTTATTTTGTAATTTTCTTAAGCGCCCCAGTTAAGACGGAAATTTTCACCTAAATCGAAGACAAAATCCTTGACTTTGATTACTTTCCCTCCTTTAAGACTAATGACACTTACACCACTGTTTTGTCCCTCTCGTCCAGTCTTGTTAGTAAGGTATATATTCCAGTGGACCATAAATACATTAGTCCCGGTAAAAGCAAAGATTTTTGTTGCTGCAATTTGCTGTACATCGAAAAAGATCTTTGGGTATTGTTCAAAGAACTTTCGACACCAATCAGAAACAGCGGGTTTTCCATCATAAGTGCCACTCCCCCACATTTCTCCCGGATATGTTAATGCTCCAATATCACTCCATGCAGACATGAACCCTTCCAGGTCGTGGTTACTTAAAGCCTGAAATGCTCTGCGTACGGCTTTTCTTGCTATGATTGTTCCGATCATGATAGTTTGTATTAATTGTTTTGAACTGTTATCTGTCTGTTTTAATCATTTGAAGAATACATTAAAATTACATCCGGGGGGTAAATCAGGCGTCATTTTTCCTTCTGTTTAATTGCCTGTCTGTCATGGCACTTAACGTCATAAATCAAACAAAGATACCCTATAGAAAATCCAAAGTCAACCTTTTGGAGGTTTAGGTTGCATATGATTCACTGTTATTTAAAATTAATTCATGCCGTCACAGGGCAATGCCCAGTGAATATGCCATACATACAAATATGAGCCCCGACGGGGCGCAAAATCAGTGTAGCTGTCCTTTTGTGTATGCGTTGTAAGCCATTTGCTGTATGGTAAGCCTGTAACCTTCTCCGGGTGTAGCCTCAAGATGATAATACAGTTGCCGCCTTACCAGGGCAATATTAAAATCCATGTTTTTAATTTCTGGTGACTTGGTTTTTATCTCCGTCGCAGCATTCTTAAATTCATTATAGGTTTTAAACGGAAGAACAACCACTTCTTCGATTGTTATTGTGTCTTTCACAATAGTCACTTCAGTAGTATAATTTCCGGAGCTTAGATTTGCCGGGATGGTAAGCAAGGTAGGCTTAAAACCTGCTAATGTAAAAAGCACGGTATCACCTGGCGTACTGATAATTGAAAAAGCGCCATGATCATCGCTTGCAGCTCCTCTGTGAAGTTTGAACGAGTAAATGCCTGCCTGAGGAACAGCCACGCCAGACTCATCTATTGTAAGGCCAGATATTTTAATGTTATGCATATCATCAGTCTTCTGACCACTGGCAACTATCCATGGCAAAACAACTAACGTGCATAACAAATGTCTTCGTTTCAACTTTATTCGGTTTTTGAAATGTGAGCAATGTAATAATAAATGCAGACTAAAGACTACTTAATCATACTAACCAAAGACTATGCCATAAAAATTAGAAGTACAGAAGCCATAAGACATGGACACCCTTCCCCCGTGCCGGGGGAAGGGTCGGGGATAGGGGCAGATTCTCGCCGGGGATAGGGCGCAATCAGGGGCAGCCCCTCGCCGGATAAAAGTCTGGTTTCAAGGCAGGATTACTCCGTGATCCTGGTGGGGGAAGGTGACTGAAAGAAAAAGCCTGTCACTCGCTTCGCTCGCTCACGGTCTTTTTTATTTTCCCCTCACTTATGACAGCGAGCTGTCAACGCTCGGTGAAAATAAAAAAGCCCGCCCCGCCATTCGGCGGGGGCAGGCTTTTTCTTTCGTCGGGGTAGCAGGATTCGAACCTGCGGCCCTCTGGTCCCAAACCAGATGCGCTAACCGGACTGCGCTATACCCCGTAATATTATAATTTAAAAGAACACCAGATGTGCTAGCCGCCCCGATCGCTATCGGGATGCGCTATACCCCGCTTGGTCCACCGTAGCTTTAGCGAAGGTGGATTTTTGATCGCATCATGCTCTCAAAAAGTGCTGCAAAATTATAAAGAGTTTTCGGATTCGCAACCCTAAGGCAACTTTTCTTTTTTAATTTTGAAAACACTTTGGCATTACTATTGTTATTCAATACAAAACAAAGACAATGAAAAAACATTTTCTTACTGCAGTGGCCCTGATGCTGGTTGGCATCGCGCCATTAATGGCCCAGAAATCGTTTTACGATTTTACTGTACAGACAATTGACGGTCAGCAGTTCAAACTCTCTGACCTCAAAGGAAAAAAAGTTATGATAGTAAATACAGCATCAAAATGTGGATTTACACCTCAGTATGCTGACCTTGAACTCCTGAACACCGCATATGGAGGCGATAAATTTGTTATAGTTGCTTTCCCTGAAAACAACTTCATGAACCAGGAACCGGGAACAAATGAGGAGATCAAAACCTTCTGTACATCAAAATATAATGTCACCTTCCCCCTTATGGCAAAGATATCTGTCAAGGGAGCCGACATGCACCCGCTTTACCAGTGGCTTACACAGAAAAGTCAGAATGGCGTTATGGATTCAGAGGTACAATGGAACTTTCAGAAATACCTCATTGATGAAAACGGTAAGCTTGTTGGCTATCTTAAACCTTCTGTGAAACCCCTTTCTGACCCTGTGATACTCTGGATCACAAAGAACCAGTTCACACAGGAGAAATAGATATATTATCAAAATCATTATACGCAGCTTTCCGGCTTAGGCAGGCCGGCAAGACGATAAGCGGTACGTAATGGCGCTCCGGGAAACATAGCGTAGAATTCTTTCAGCGTTATTATCCCGGAGTGATTTATATTGCGCAATGATACATTTTTATGTCTAAAATGGTTCTCACGCAGGTAACATAAAACCTCCATGTGCTTTGCGGTGAATTCAATCCCCTCTTCCCGGGCCATCTCAATGGCTATTTCACAGCTCCATTGAACAGGATCAATGAAATACCCTTCATCATCACAGTTTATTTCTTTACCGGCGTATTGCCTGTTAGTCATTTCATCGCTATTTTAGGGGTCATCAAAGTGCTCCCTTAATGAAGATGTCACAGGCAGCATCAATGAGAATGACTGCCTGCTCATGATTGTTTTTCACAGTTAGAATCCTGTCGTTACCTCTCAGAAGATTCATAAAAGTAACTGCAAGTACATCTGCAGGCTTATCGCTCCTGACAGAGCCAGCTTTTATTGCTTTCTTAAACCATGGGATCATTGTCTTAAGCTCTTCCTTGTTCAGCCTCTCCCTTAATCTTTCTATCCGATTATGGCTCTGTACGAAATCGCGCACCAAAAGAGGGTTTCTTCTTAACAGTGAGTTGATAAGGTTATATCTTTCATGGGCGTACTCACGCAGCACTTCTGAACAGTCACCGTCTTTTACCATGACATCCTTGAGAGCCTTGCAAATATGAAGAATCTCCCTGTCTACCACTACATTGTAAATCTCGGCTTTATCTCTGAAATACATATAGACAGTGCGTCTGCCTCTGCCAGCAGCAGTGGCAATTGCCTCCATAGTTGTTGCCCTGACACCGTTCACGGCAAACAATCCGGTAGCAACATCAACTATCAGTTTCCTTGTGTTTTCTCCTTTCACAGCTTTTTTTTAAGAGAAACTGTAAAAATATAAAAATCACCTTTATGTTAATCTGTGCAGTTATGTAATTTTAACCAAAATAAACTTATATGCGAAAAAGTCTGATCTTGATCACCCTGTGCATTTTTATGTTTCCCCTTTACGGGCAGGTTATCCTGAGAACGCCTCTCAGCCCTCGCCTCACAGGGTATGACATTAATGCAACCCTGGTTCCTGACAAACATATTGTCAGCGGATCGGTTAAGGCCTATTGGATAAACCCATCCAAAGCTGATGTCAGTGAAGCATTGCTTCACATGTATATGAATGCCTTTAAGAGCAATAAGACCGATATGTGTACCGAAGGCGATTGGTCTGCCGCAGGGAAGGAGGGATATGGATGGATACGGATAAAGACTATAAAAGACAAAAATGGAACTGACCTGCTTGGGAATATTCAGTACGTTCAACCTGATGACTCCAATATTGATGATCAGACTGTCCTTAAGGTAACTCTTCCTTATGCTGTAAAGCCCGGTGATACATTATGGCTCGATATGACTTTCGAGACAAAGCTGCCGTCTCCTATCCGGAGGACAGGGTTTAAAGACGACTATTATTTTGTTGGTCAGTGGTTTCCCAAATTTGGTGTGTATGAACCGGCTGGCATGAGACAGAGACCTGCCGACGGATGGAACTGCCATCAGTTTCACGAGAACTCGGAGTTTTATTCAAACCACTCGGTTTATAATGTTTCAGTAACAATGCCTGCCAACTATGTTGCCGGTTCGGGAGGGAAACTGATGAGTGAAACAAAGAACAGTGACGGGACAAAGACATTAACATGGCGCGCTGAAGATATCGTCGACTTTGCATGGACAGCATGGCCAGGCTACAAGGTGTTTACTGACAGGTGGCGCGACGTTGACATAACATTCCTTACCTCCCAGCCCAGGACGGACCAGGTCGAAAGACAGATCTCTTCTCTTAAGAATGCCCTTGAATATCTTGATAAAAATGTGGGGCCTTATCCCTGGCCGCATGTTACCTTTGTTGACCCTCCAACTATTGGAGCCGGGGCCGGGGGAATGGAGTATACCACACTGTTTACCTCAGCCTCGGGCGATCATGTACCTGATGAACTCCGTATGCCTGAGATGGTCACCATTCATGAGTTCGGTCATGCTTATTTTATGGGTATTATGGCAAGCAATGAGTTTGAGGAACCATGGCTCGATGAAGGCGTCAACTCCTTCTGGGAACAGCGTATTGTTGATCATTACTATGGAAATGGTTACGGGTTATTGACGTTGCCTTTCATAAGATGCTCCGATCTTGGGTTCAGCAGACTTCAGTATGTCTCAGACAGAAGCCGCACGGCAGCAACAAATGACCTCTGGTCGTGGAACTACCCTCATGGAACATATGGTGTCATGTCATATTCAAAAACCGCAATGTGGCTTCACACCCTCCAGGGATTGACAGGTGAGGAAACAATGGACCATATCTTCCGCGAATATTACAGGAGATGGGCCTTTAAACACCCTTCCGGAAAGGATTTTATTGACGTTGTGAATGAGGTGGTAAAAAAGGATCTGGGTAACAAATATGGTCAAGACATGAACTGGTTCTTTGACGAAGTGCTTTATGGAAGCGGGATCTGTGACTATTCTGTGGTTGGCATTTCAAATAATAAGACTACCGGATACAGGGGAGTTGTTATTGAAGGTGATTCTATAAGGATTGAGAAACCTGACAGAAAATCAGATACTCTTACCTGTTCAACCGTAAAGCTTGAGAGACCGGGCGACATAGTCATCCCTGTTGAGGTCCTGATCCATTTTGATAATGGCGATGAGGTGCGTGAACAATGGGATGGCAAAGCCAGAACAAAAGACTATGTGTTCAATGGAATACATGAGGTTCAATGGGCTGAAATAGATCCTGACAACAAGGTTCCGCTTGATGTTAACCGCGTAAATAACTCCTATACCTTGAAAACAAACAAAAAGGCAGCCAGGAGGATGATGGACAAATATGTCACCCTGATGCAGCTGATGATTTCAACAATAACCCTGTAATAAAAATGAACATGAAAATATTCAGTGCTGTGACAAAGGGAGCCGTTAAGTCGGCTAAATCATATAGCCTGGCCATTACCGCATGGCTGATCACTTTAATAATGATATGGAGCGCTTCATTAATACTTAGGGCAGGTTTTAACTCATTGCTTGGAAAGAGCATGATTTCGGACTCATTGCTGGGAGGTTTCGACCTCAGCATCCTTGGAGATCTGGGATACAGAATTGCTCCTTTCATTTCCAGTCTGACCCTTACTACTGTTTTCTTATTAGTATTCGGGGTCCTTTTAAATGTCTTTTTTGCAGGTGGATTTTTCGGGAGATTTACCTCTGAAGATCCTGACTTCATGATTTCTGATTTCTTCAAGAACGCAGCCCGCTACTTCTTTCCGTACCTGGGAGTAGCAGTTGTTGTTGCTGTGATGATTCTTCTTTGGGGAGGAATTGTGCTTGGCCTGCCGCTTATTCTTACAGGTGCTGCTTCGAAGGGAACTGCAATGATGAGGATACTTATGAAGATACTGGGAGTAATATTTATTCTTGGAATGCCGATACTGTTACTTGTTGTTGATAATGCACGCACATGGATGGCTTCTACAGGCATCCGCAGGATGTTCAGGGCAGTAGGGGCGGGCTTTAAGGCTACTTTTAAAAAGTTCCTGAAAAACTATATTTCTGTATTTATGGTGATGATAACCAGTATTGTACTTTCAGTACTTATTGTCTGTCTTTTAAAGAATTCGGTTCCTGAAAAAGGAACTATGATTTTTCTCTTCTTTATACTTACCCAGGTGATAGCTCTTTTAAAGGTCTGGGTCAGGACATGGCGATATGCCACTGTCACTGAATTGGTATCTGAGAAAAATCAATACTAAAATATTAATATCCATTATTTTACTTCCGTCTGCCCCGACATTCCACGGGGCAGATTTTTTTAGGTATAAATACCACATTTAAATAGGCTTTTGACAGGTACTTCAATAGAGGGGGGTAAGATAACTTTGAGCTTCCTAAATTGGGTAGTTTGTATGGAGGATCTGTATAGTTTGCTGATGCGTGATGTAAGGTTTGAAGAAGGCCTGAATGCATGCATGAATTGTGGTGTTTGTACTGCCATCTGCCCTGCTGCAGAATATTACAACTATGACCCCAGACGGGTGGTTGATCTTGTCCAGACAAGAAAAAATGATATTATTCTTGGTCTGCTAAAGAGTGAGACAATCTGGTATTGCGGACAGTGCATGAGTTGCAAAACTCGTTGCCCGAGAGGAAACACACCGGGATTGGTGATTATGGCACTTCGCAAACTATCCCAGGAACTCGGTTATTTTACTGAATCTGAAAAGGGAAGACAACAGTTTGCCATTGAGCGCTTTGTTGGAGGTAATATACTCAACTATGGATATTGCGTTGCCTCTTATGTGCTTGATTCAAAAGCTCATCCTGAGCAGGGACCAATCTGGGAACATTACTATGCTAATCTCGATTCAGTACTTGCAAGGTGCGGTGGCGAACTTAACGGTAAGGAAGGCCCGCTGAGAAAGATCCCTGATGATACACTTGATGAACTGAAGAAGATATTTGATGTTTCTGGCGCAACCAAATTATTTGAGGCAATAGAAAAAGCATCAGAAGCAAAGGCTGAAGAGCTTGGCATTGAATTTAAGAAAGAAGGAACTGACAATGACTATTTCCGTTTTGTGATCAGTGCTGACAGTGGGAATCACCAGATTGAAGATGTAAAAGAAGAAGAATATGCAGCCAGAAGGTAAGAAGAGATTATGGGCAGAATATCAGAAGAGTGTTCCGGACGATCATTTCTTTTATGTGAGGTCATGTATCAGGCAGACTTTCTTCCCCGGCTCAGAACAGGCTTTCCTGAAGATCATGCGTAATGATCTGGGAAAAGATGTATTTGAAGACCCCCGGCATACTACATGTACCGGTATCGGTTATCATGGCGATGTTATTCCTTTTGAAACAATCCAAACCGTAGTGGCAAGACAGTTTTCACTTGCAACGGAAGCCGGATACAAAAACATAGCGATATCTTGTGTCACCTCATTTGGCATATATACCGAGATACTTGAGACATGGAAGCATTTCCCCGAGACACTTGAAACAGCACGGGAGAATCTGTACAAAGCAACAGGAAGAGTCTTTGATCTGCCTGAATCAATCTCGCACGCAAGTGACATCATCTACAAGTTCAGGGATGAGATAGCTGCAAAGGCAAAATACAGACTTGTCGATGTTAACACGGGCAAGCCACTCAGGGTGGTTGAGCATATTGGATGCCATTATGCAAAGATGTTTCCCAAGCATGGTATTGGTGGTGCTGAGTTTCCGCATGTGCTTGTCGGAATGGTTGAGTCATGGGGTGGCGATATTGTTGATTATCCTGAACGACGTCATTGCTGCGGCTTTGGCTTCAGACAATATCTTGTACAGGCAAACAGAGGTTATTCATTGTCGAGCTCAAGGAAAAAGTTTGAATCGATGGAGCCTTATCAGCCGGAAATGATAGTGACAAACTGCCCTGGCTGTGCGATGTTTCTTGACAGGTGGCAATATGTCATCAGTGATCTCGATGGAATTACCTATGGCAGGGATGGCGAAGGCATACCGTCTCTTACTTACGAGGAGATGGCCGGACTGGTACTAGGTTACGATCCATGGGAGCTTGGACTGCAGTACCATAATGTTCAGGCTTTGCCACTTTTAAGGAAAATCGGTATAAAGGCTGACCCGGACAAGCGTTTTCTTGCCAAAGACGGCACACGGTTGCCAGAGCCTGCTAACTTGATAAACAGCTGATAACTAATGGTAAAACACATTGTAATTGCCGGCGGGGGCGTAGCCGGAATTGAAGCTGCCGGCGTTCTTGCCGACATGGGACAGTCTGTCACAATTATTGAAAAAGAGCCGGCTGCAGGAGGTCACATTAAAAGATGGCATGCACTCTTTCCAGACAGACGCCCGGCAGACGAGGTGAAAAAATATCTCAGCCACAGGCTTAAAAACAAAAATATTACTGTCATTAACAACACATCTGTTGAAAGAATAAAACATCACGGCCATTCCCTCACTGTAGAGACATCTGCCGGGGAAACCATTAACGCCGATGCAGTTATTGTAGCAACAGGGTTCGACATATTTGACGCTGCAAGAAAAGAAGAGTACGGCTATGGCATTTATAACAACATAATTACTGCCCCGGAACTGGAGGATATGTTTAATAATGACGCCATTGTCACTTCTGAGGGACATAAACCCTCCAGGATTGGATTTATCCATTGTGTGGGATCAAGAGACGAGAAGGTTTGTAATCACTATTGTTCAAAGGTGTGCTGTGTAACTGCAGTAAAACAGGCAATTGAAGTGCGTGAGAAATTGTCAGACTGTGAGATATTCTGCTTTTATATGGATATGCGTATGTTCGGGCCATATTATGAGGAGCTGTACAGGGAGGCGCAGGAGGTGCACAATATTAATTTCATCAGGGGTAAGGTTTCAGAGGCTTCAAATACGATCAATGGAAGGGTAACTATCAAAGTAGAAGATACCCTTGCCGGGCGTCCGCTGAAAATGGAACTTGACCTGCTCGTGCTTATGACTGGAATGGAGATGTCGCGCAGCGGAGCCAAACTTGCAGAAGCATCAGGCTTAACTGCAGGGAAGAATCGCTTTCTGAGCGTAGCAGACAACCATATCCACAGTAACAGGAGCAATGTTCAGGGTGTCTTTTATGCCGGGACATGTACTGCCCCGATGAATATTACCGATACTATTTCGCATGCACGATCGGCAGTCACAGAAACAGTAAATTATCTTTCAAAGTTATGAGCACCGGAGAGGTAAACAGGTTTGGCTTTACAATAAATAAAAGTCGTCTTATCAATTATGATATGGGTGACCAGCGTGTACGCAACTATATAACTGAGCGTGAGCCAAGCTTTAAACTCTGCTTTTCATGTGGCAGTTGCACTGCAACATGTACCGCCGGTAAGTATACTACATTAAACCTGAGAAGGATCAATGTACTGATCCGCAGGGGTGACCTGGACCCTATACGTGAGGAAGTAACACGTTGTATGTTATGCGGCAAATGCTATCTCTCGTGCCCGAGAGGAGTAAATACAAGGAACGTATTGGCCCTTGCGGCTGAAGCAATGAAAATGAGAGAGAGAAATGAACTTTGAACCGTTTGTCATACCATTTAACCTTGGCCTGTATTTCATCCTGATTTACACTGTGATAAGGAGCATCATGTGGTTTCACGGACTGTCACGTGCAGATAAGCTGAGGCTTCAGAGAGGCTTCTTCGGCAAGCCGTTCATGCAGAGTATCAAAGAGATATTGAATGAGAGCCTTTTGCACAGACGTATATTCAAGGTCAACCCGGTGTTGGGGTACATGCATATGAGCCTTGCCTTTGGATGGTTCCTGCTTATACTCTTTGGCACCATCGAGGCTGACTACTTCGGCGCTCATCATCTTAACCCGCCATCACATGCTATCTTCTTCAGGTATTTTAACCCTGAACACGGGGAGGCAGGCTTCGCGCACCTGTACGGTTTCTGGATGGATCTTCTGCTGGCATTTATTCTCTCCGGACTGTTACTCGCGATGTCAAAACGATTCAGACCCAAAACGATGGGTATGAAGAAGACGACAAAACATACTCTTGTTGACCGCATCACCCTTACATCTTTATGGCTCATCTTCCCGTCAAGACTGATGGCAGAGAGCCTTACCTGCGGTGCTTATGGTTCCGGAAGCTTTCTAACCGGTAACCTTGGAGCTCTTCTTGCTTCCGTAATGCCGGCGGGGGAGGTGGCACCTCTCTTCTGGTGGCTTTATTCACTCTCATTGGGAACATTTTTTGTATTATTACCAGTGTCGCGGTACTTCCATATACCGGTTGAGATGTTTCTCATTTTCATGCGTAATTCGGGAATAAAGACCGGTGATAAGGCTTCATCCTTTACCGAGGTTGAACTGCATGCATGCTCTTCATGCGGTGTGTGCATAAGCACATGCCAGATGAGCTCTGCTGCCGGTGTCAATAATATACAGTCGGCTTACCTGGTCAAAGGACTCAGAACAGGGAAAAACGTTTCTGACATTGTGATGAACTGTCTTATGTGCGGCAGATGCGAGGTGAAATGCCCGGTGGGGATTGAACTGGGACCACTGAGAATGATACAGCGCCGCGAAGGTGTGAAGGATAACGGAGAGATACCATTCCTGAAGCAATACTCTTTGAAACGTAACATTGTTTCAACAGAAAAGGAGCCTACGCATTCATATAAATACCTGACTCCGGGTGAGGAGGTTAAAGCTGATGTGCTTTTCTTTGCCGGCTGCATGACTCATCTTACACCCTCAATCATAGTGGCAATGAAAAAAATATTTGAGGAAGCCGGAGTCAATTATCATTTCATGGACGCCGGGGGCGGCGTATGCTGCGGCAGACCACTGATGCTTGCAGGAAGGGACAGGGAAGCACGCGAACTGATAAACCATAATTCTGAAATAATTTGGAAGTCAGGTGCAAAAATGCTCGTCACCTCATGCCCGATATGCTACAAGGTATTCAATGAGAGCTATTATCTAGATGTTGAAGTACTTCATCATACACAATTCATTGATATGCTCATTGAAGAAGGAGCGCTCAGACCAGGATTTATGCATGAAAAGGTTGTTTATCACGATCCATGCGAACTGGGAAGAGGTTCAGGTATTTATGAGGAGCCACGTAATATCATCGGATATGTAGCTGACCTGCAGCCAACTGCAGAAGAGGGAAAAGACGGACTCTGCTGTGGCGGAAGCATTGGAAATATGTCTCTCTCATCAGAGAAAAGATCACTTATAGCCAGTGATGCTATATCAGTTCTGACAAAAAATAATCCATCAGCAGTAATAACCGCATGCCCGCTGTGTAAAAAGACCTTTTCAAATGCTTCTGAGACAAAAGTGATGGACATTGCTGAGCTTGTAGTAAAAGCACTACCATCAAAAACACCCAAAAAAGTGCTTATCAAGTCTAAAAAAGTAGCTGTTGCCACAGTAAAAGATTGATTTATTTTTATTTGTCAATAAATTCTGTCCGTTTGTCAACAAATTCAAAAGTTGGATGATCGGCCTGTCTTTTTTTCATTTTATTTTGTTCCGGTTTATAGTTGAATACTATTAATTCAAAAATCACGTTCTAATTACAGTTGTTCAATTTTAATATATGGGTAAAATGGTTAGGAGAAAGGGAATATATTTGATTTTTTTTGTTACTCTGCTTGTTTCGTGCAACAACTCAAATGTTCAGAAAAATACCAGGGATGCTTCGGATGAGTCATCTAAAAAAAACAATAGTGTCTTTTTGAAGATTGAAGACGCTGCCCTGGTGCAGGATGATGTTCATCCTGACAGCAATACTGCTGAATGGAGCTTTAAGGTTAATCAGCCTGGCCGTTACGAAGTGTGGCTTTCAAGCATCACGCGTGACACAATGAACATGGGTTTTGATTCTGTTGTTACTATCACTGCAGGTGATTCAAGAATTCAGAAAATGCCTGTAGGTGACAACATTGTTGCCGATGCATCAGATATTAAAGCCCCATGGTTCAAAGCTGAATCAGAAATGGGATCTGTGTTTTTCAGCAAACCTGGTGAATATTCAATTCAGATAATAAGTGAGAAGGTAAAAACACCTCCTGCAGAACTTCCTTTGGATAACAAAGATAAGACTGTGATAAAATCGCTTATCCTTAAGCCGGTGGTTTACTAGACTACTCGCTTTACCAGGCTGAAAGCACCTAAAACCTTTTTGATCCTTTAAAATGAGGAGATGAATTTTCCGTTGATAATGAGACGGATGATATTTATATTATACCACATCCTGGCATAAAAATAAGTAAGTACAAGGAGCCCGACAGCAAACATCAGCAGCAGCCCTATATATTTTCCTGCCATAGAACGGCCGGCTTTAACAAACTTCTTTGAAAAGCTGTTTGTCCAGTCCTGCAGCCTGATAAACAGCGGGTAAAATACCACTGTGATGATAGCCATTGAGATTAAGGTAAAACGCATTGGCTTAACCTCCCACTTAAGGCTGATAAGTTTATCAGTTATAAATGTTGTCAGCAGGTTTGCCGTAAGAATGGTAAGAGTTGTTACAGCAAAATTGAAGAGTCTCTTGTACATACCTGCTACTGGTGTCTTTTTGTCTCAACCCATTTTCTGGCGTTGACAAACGCTTTCATCCACGGTGTCACATCATCACCTTTTCTTTCTGCCGGATAGTATCCGCATTGCCACGGGAAGTAGGCTCTTTCAAGATGCGGCATCATTGCCAGGTGACGGCCATCCTCAGAGCATAACCCTGCAATATCGAACATTGAGCCATTAGGATTGGCCGGGTATGATGATGAAGAGTACTTCATTGCTATATGATACTTCTCTTCGGTGTAAGGCACTATTAATTTACCCTCACCATGAGCGACCCATATGCCAAGCTCCATACCTTCCATGTCGGCGAGCATGACCGAATTATTCTTAAGTATCTTAACCCCGAGGTAACCCGATTCAAACTTGTGCGAATCGTTATGAGCAAACCTGATTGACTCTTTATGTTCGGGGTATATCAGATTCAGTTCTGACATAAGCTGGCATCCGTTGCATACGCCCAGAGAAAGAGTGTCTTTTCTTTTATAGAAATTGTCAAGGGCTTTCTTAGCTTTCTCATTATACCTGAAAGCGCCGGCCCATCCTTTTGCCGAGCCAAGTACGTCTGAGTTGGAGAACCCACCTACAAAGACAATCATGCTTATATCTTCGAGTGTCTCACGTCCGGTGATGAGGTCAGTCATATGAACATCCTTCACGTCAAAGCCTGCCAGCCATAACGCGTAAGCCATTTCCCTGTCGCCGTTAACGCCTTTCTCTCTTATTATTGCCGCTTTCAGTCCGGTCTCTTTCTTTCTGTCGGGTGAAATTCCCAGTGATTTAAATGCTCCTTCAAATGATTTGAGTTCTATATTGAGCGGAGTCTTTTTGTAGCTTACTGAGCGTTCCAGCGCCAGCTCCCTGCCGCTTTGCCTGCGGTCAAGCAGGTAGGATGGTCTGTACCATGTGTCTCTCAGCCTGTTAATATCGAAAGTATGTTTTGTCTCTCCATTTGTTACAAAGAGTTTTCTTTCACTGACAGGGTGGCCTATGGTAAAGTACCTGATATCTTTTTCAAGCAGGATCTCTTCGACCTCGTCCTCGCTTTCAACCTGTATCACCACACCCGGATTCTGGCTGAAGAGCAGTTTAACCGTATCTGCCTCATCCATCTCACTGAGATTCACAGCTATCCCGCCTTCGACATTGGCAAAACACATCTCCAACAAGGTAGTCACCAGTCCGCCTGCCGAGATATCATGGCCGGCAATTATCTTTCTGTCAGCAATGAGTTTCTGTAGTGTATCAAATACCGATGCAAAATATGCAGGGTCAGCAACCGTCGGAACTTTTGTGCCTACACGATTCAGTACCTGCCCCAGGGCGCTTCCGCCAAGCACCGGCTCCATGCCACTCATGTCAATATAAATGAGTGATGTATCATCATTGTTTTTTATAACCGGCTCAACAATATCCCTTACGTTGGTTACCTCTCCGGCAGACGAAATGATAACTGTACCGGGGGATAGCACCACACTGTCGCTGTATTTCTGGCTCATTGACAGGCTGTCTTTGCCCGTTGGTATATTTATTCCTAGGGCAAGTGAAAAATCACTTGCAGCCTTAACAGCATCATAGAGACGTGCATCTTCACCCTGATTACGGCATGGCCACATCCAGTTTGCAGAGAGAGAGACGCTTTTAAGTCCGTCGGCAAGAGGAGCCCAGACTATATTTGTAAGCGCCTCGGCAATTGACAATACAGATCCGGCAGCCGGATCAACCAGGCCGGCTGCAGGAGCATGCCCGAGAGCTGTTGCCATGCCACTCTTGCCGCGATAATCAAGTGCAATGGCTCCAAGGTCATTGAGAGGAAGCTGTATCTCACCGGCACATTGTTGTTTGGCTATGCGCCCTGTAACGGAGCGGTCAACCTTATTTGTAAGCCAGTCTTTGCAGGCTACCTCTTCGAGCTGAAGAACCATCTCCAGATATTTCTCAATATCTGACTGGTTATACTCTATTTCTTTAAATGAAGCGATTACACTGCTGTCGCGCATATATGTTCGCGGAGGTTTACCGAAGAAGTCTTCAAGTTTCAGATCGATAGGCTTTTCACCTGTGGCTGAATTGACAAAGGTAAACTGGTTGTCGCCGGTCACTTCACCAATTACATATATGGGAGCCCTCTCACGTTCTGCAACACGAACAAGAGTGTCAACATCTTTCTTATTCATCACAAGGCCCATACGTTCCTGTGACTCATTCCCCACTATCTCTTTAGCCGAGAGGGTAGGGTCGCCAATGGGAAGTTTCTTTATGTCTATTGCCCCGCCCCGTTCCTCAACAAGCTCTGAGAGGCAGTTGAGATGACCGCCGGCACCATGATCGTGAAGCGAGATGACAGGATTCTTGTCGCTTTCGGCCATCGCACGAAGAGCGTTATATACACGTTTCTGCATCTCAGGGTTGGCACGCTGAACGGCATTAAGCTCAATGGAGCTGTCATAGGCACCTGTGTCAACTGATGATACAGCTCCACCACCCATGCCAATACGGTAATTGTCACCGCCAAGGAGGACAATCACATCGCCCTTCTCAGGTACATCCTTAAGACTGTCTTTCTTCTTGCCTATGCCAATACCACCGGCAAGCATTATAACCTTGTCGAATCCATAGCGTTTCATGTCCTCGAAGTGTTCAAAGGTGAGGAGTGAACCGCAGATAAGCGGCTGTCCGAATTTGTTGCCAAAATCACTGGCGCCGTTTGATGCCTTGATGAGTATGTCTTCAGGGGTCTGGTATAGCCACTTGCGTTCAGGGACAGACTCTTCCCATGGCCTCTTGTCAGCCCTGCTGTACGAGGTCATATAGACAGCTGTTCCGGCTATTGGCAATGCGCCTTTGCCGCCTGCAATACGGTCGCGTATCTCTCCGCCGGTACCCGTCGCTGCACCGTTGAAAGGCTCAACAGTGGTGGGAAAGTTATGTGTCTCAGCCTTAAGAGAAAGGACCGATTCAAATTTCTTAACATTAAAGTAATCTGATGTGTCCTGCGTCTCAGGAGCAAATTGTTCTGCGACAGGACCTTCAAGAAATGCGCAGTTGTCTTTGTATGCCGAGACGACATGATTGGGGTTCTCTTCGGTTGTCTTTTTGATGAGCCCGAAGAGGGTCGATTTCTTCTCTTCTCCGTCAATGATAAAGATGCCGTTGAATATCTTGTGCCGGCAGTGTTCTGAGTTTACCTGTGAGAACCCGAATACTTCGGAGTCTGTCAGCTTTCTGCCCAGGTGATTGCTTAATTTTGTCAGGTAACCTATCTCATCATCACTCAGGGCCAGTCCCTCTTTTTTATTAAAAGCGCTTATGTCATCTATATATATGATCGGATCCGGCTCGTGATGGATGGTAAAGATATCCTGGTTAAGGCTGTGGTATACCCGCTGGAGCATCGGGTCGTGCTCAGGAGCGTCTTGTAAAGAGGGAAAATATTCCTCAATCCTTGATATCGCGCTTATGCCCATGTTTTGTGTTATCTCCACTGCGTTGGTGCTCCAGGGTGTTATCATCTCTTTACGCGGACCGACAAATGTTCCTTTTATCTCTTCCTGTCTGATGATTTTTGCGTTGCCGAAGAGCCAGCATAGTCTCTCTGTTTCTTCAGCTGTGAGTGTTCCTTTGGTGCCTGTTGCGATAATGCTTTTTTCCGGTGATTCGAAGAAGAGGATCATGATATATCTGGATATTGTGTGGTAAAGAACAAGGTCAAAACAACCTTTTTATTTCCACTGCAAATATAGTAAAAGTCTGGCGGGGCATAAATTTTTAAGACAGCTGCAGGCAGACAGATGTCAACTATTAATTAACAGTAAGGGGACTGTAGTAGGTAGTAGGTAGTAGGTAGTAGGCAGTAGAAGAGTGTAGAGATTAAAAAAATTGTAATTTTATTTTTGAAAGTCAGGAAAAATAGTTTTGCTTGTCTGGCTATGATATTATAGGAAGCACATCTGATTACCCTGATGTTAATGACCCAAGCTGGTTAAAATTATCATATCAGTTTAGATCCCATATGACAGAATTTTAAGGGGAATATATAACATCTAGGTACAAATCATTTTTATACTGGTGATAAAATGGGAAAAGCATGGATTTTTCTAATAATAGTAATTTCAATAGGCTCATGTAAAACTATTAGTAATCAGAAAGGTGTGATTAATGAATTAAGAATATCATTACCCAGAACACCTAATTGCGCTACTATTGCGTTTAAAGTTGAAACAAAAGATGCTGAATTTAAGGATATTATCACAAAAGAAGCGAAGTATAATGTAGAGATATATGGAGCGTTCTTTAATGATTCTACGTTTTATATGGGGAAACCAGAGATTAATTTTTTTGAAGACAACACGTGTCTCATAACATCTGGTTCTTGTTATTTTATTGATAGAGATCAGAATGAACTAGATTTAATAGCAAATAATGCATTAAAGGAGGTTACAATTGTTGTTACTTGTAACAAAACAAAATGGGTTTTTAAAGGTAAATAGAGAAATTTTGTTGCACCTACGCAACTCCAGATAATCAGAGCCCTGGGTGCGTGTTTACAATCTCTGAATATTTCGGCCGAATTTATACTCAATCTCTTGAGCATCCTATTTGCCAAAAACATAGACCATCGTAGATGGTCGTATTATGGTAGAAAACATGCAGTCACCGCAACGCCGGATCAATGTAGATGATCAAATTATTCCGGTTGCTGAAAGTCCGGTATAGCTTTAATTATCTGTTCCTGAAGAAGAATAGACCTTGACTTTTATACTAAACGGGTGTAAATTAGTACGTTCTCGCTGTAGAAAAACATCATCCCCTGGGATGAAATGGAGGTGCCAGATAGGTTACTCCAAACTTGATATCACAAATTGTGATTTCTAATTAGACACATAATCAGATATATACAATATTGATATCGCAAAACGCGATATTAAGATAAATAAGCAAATTTACAAACGTCAAATACAAACCATATGATAAAAGGGAGCAGTCAACTGGCTATACCTGATGAGATTATAACAAACAAGATATATCTGGTAAGAGACAAAAAAGTAATGCTTGATGAAGATCTGGCGGAACTTTACGGAGTTACTACCGGGAACCTGAATAAGGCAGTTAATCGAAATATATCCCGCTTCCCTGAAGATTTTATGTTCCAGCTTACAAAACCTGAGTTCGACAACTTGATATTCCAAATTGGAACATCAAGTTGGGGAGGTCGTCGTAAGTTGCCCTATGCATTTACTGAGCAGGGAGTAGCTATGTTATCAGGGGTGCTGAATAGTGATAGAGCCATAATGGTAAATATTCAGATCATGCGTGTATTTACCAAGGTCCGGGAGTTCCTGATGGATAATTTAAGTGTACGGCTTGAGATAGAGGAGATAAAGAAAAAGCTTGAGAATCAGGATAAGAATATAGAGATTGTCTTTACTTATCTCGATGAACTTATTGAGAAACATGAGAACCCGAAGTCCAGACGTTCTATTGGCTTTAAGACTCCGGGCAATAAAGATTAATAATTCTCATGCTGCCTGCTCTTTTGGTGTTTTGCCCTATCCACTTTTTTACAACACATTGTAAAGGTTTTAATAGTCTCTCCGGTCTACCTTTTTGAAGCAGCTTTCTTTTTTTGATTTTATTTTGAAAAAGGGATAACCGCGACAGCGGTTCAATATGAATAACCCCGGGCCAACAGCCCGGGGTATCTGACAGCACTACTACTAGTCATCCCCGAAGGCGGGTGAATAAAGAGCCACCACATGAAATATCTTCAGCACCTTCGCTCTCCGCTCTCCGCTCTCCACTCTCCACTCTCCACTCTCCGCTTTACGCTCCTATTGGAACCCCACCGCGGCATAACCAACCCAGTGTGTCAGCTTGGCAGGGGCAGTCAGTCCCATGCCGATATCATGAACAGGAATGGGCTCATTTGCAATGCTGGTTGAATACCCAATCGCCCTGCCGTTAAGCATTGATCCGTCTGAGGCAGCCAGCTTAATTGCTGTAAGCATCCCAAGAGGTATTGAGTATCTCCCGCACCATGTCCATTTGTACTCTTTATAATCAGTATCGCTTACAGTAGCCTTGTAGAACGATTTAATTTTCTCGTCAGAGGCAGTACCTACAAAGCTTTCAATCATCAGTTGTTTTTCAAATCCCAGGGCATCAAAATAACCTGTTGAGTCAACTCCATAGCGGGCATAATCTTTACCACCCCAGTCCTCGTTACCATAATGGACAGCATCAGAGGATAAAACTATTGAATACCCTGATCCCCATTCCAGTCCGGCTTCGCTCATCACCTTTTTTATTGCAGGGGCGAGCTTTGCGGATATCTCCTCCATCCGTTCGAAGCTCATATATGGGACAATGATCGGAATGATCTCTGTGTTTGGTTTGTAATGTTCTATAAAAGGCACCAGTGCTTCAAGCGAGTGTTCAACAATCTGCATGCTGTCATGCACTACATACATCTTTGAAGGGAGCTCCTTCATCAGCTTATCCTGCAGTGGAGATACGTTAACAAACCCATCCGGACTCTTCCATTCCTTTATTGACCCGAAGACGATCTTATCCTGCAGGTTAAACCTCTTTGCCTTGTGTGCAACACCGAACATGATCACCACCTCTGATCTCACATGCTTGAAGAGGGCAGGATAGAGGTAACCAACGTATGAATAATCGTCGTGGGGTGATATTGCAAGGCGAAAGACAGAATTGTCATCAGCAAATACGCTGTTTGCTTTTGCAAGCTGTACGGGCTGATATCTTTCAATGCGATTAAGGAGGCTGTCGACCTGCCAAGAATAGTGTGCAAATCCAACTGTGTCAACTGGCTGTCTCACAGCAACTTTTGCGGGTGCGGTTTTACATCCGGCAAGCATCAGTATTGCAATAGTCAGGTAAAGCAGGTTATTCTTCATACGTCTTACTTTTTAAAGCCACACCTTTCAATCAGTGCCTCAACCCGTGGTTCGCGGCCGCGGAAGGCAATAAAAAGCTCATCCGGTTCGCGGCTTCCGCCTTTCTCCAGGATGTTTTTTCTGAATGATGCAGCTGTCTCTTTATCAAAGATACCTTTTTCACGGAAGAGGCTGAAGGCATCGGCATCGAGTACCTCAGCCCATTTGTAGCCATAGTATCCGGCTGCGTAGCCGCCTGAGAAGAGGTGCCCGAACGAGCAGCTCATTGATATGCCGTCAACGGCAGGAAGCATCTCGCATGGTCCCATGGATGTTCTCTCAATTGCAATAATATCTCCGTTGAACTCTTCACGGATTGTATGCCATGCCATGTCGAGGAGAGCAAAGCTGATCTGTCTCATACTGGCATATCCTTCATTATATGTTAGTGATTCGTGAAGCTTATGCAGTATCTCTGCCGGAATTTTTTCCCCTGTCTGATAATGTGCAGCCCACTGGTCGAGCCACTC
>JGI20214J51650_10000355_pt1 | contig 28775 bp, 24 predicted proteins | sample WetSurMetagenome_FD_51650 | JGI IMG/M metagenome (IMG submission 51650) | reverse complement strand
GGCTGCAGGCTGCCGACATCCTTCCCTACATTACCGTTTTGGAGACCCTCGGAGGCCGGGTCGATCTCGATGCCGAGGGAGGCGGGACACTCAGTCAACCACTTGTTGCAGCCACCGGGTCTTGGCGCAATGGTTCGATGAAAATCAAGCACTTGCCCTATCCCATCGACAACATCGACGTCGACTGGCAGGCGGATGCCAGGCAAATCATTGTTGTGAGAAGCGTTATGGAGATCCTCGGCGGCCACCTGCAGGTTAAAGGCAAGGTCGGCTATCCTTCGTTCCAGGAAATGACTTTTGAGGCCGAGAGTACGGATTTGGAGGTGAAGGACCTATATGGAATCAAAGGCAAAGTGGCAGGCCACGCTCAGCTTACCGCGACCGCAAGCAGCGGCAAACTCACGGGTGATCTCAACCTGGCTGGAGCGGTAATGGACCTCAGCCAGTTCGAAACCGACCTTGCCAGAAATATTCGCGTGATTGATGCCGACAGTAAAGGGGAAATTGTTGAAGTTCGGAAGGTGTCGACCGATCAAGATAACTTTTACAACAGGATGGAGATGGACTTGACCATAAACCTCCCACCATCGGGGACTTGGGTGCGTGGTATGGGGCTTGACGCGGAAATAACGGGCACCTTGAAGATTGAAAAACGACCCTTCGCTGCCTTGAAGCTGCGGGGAGGCTTTCAAACGCTGCGGGGGGAATACCGATTTCAGGACTATAAGCTCAAGATCATCGATGGTGAACTCATCTTTCCTGAATCCCCGCAACCCGATCCTCAGCTAAAAATCGTTTGTCAAAAGGATGTAAAGGATGCCATCATACAGGTTCAGGTGACCGGACCGCTGAAACAGCCGAAGCTGGTCATGAGCAGTATGCCGTCCATGAACCAGGTGGATATCCTGTCCTATCTGCTCTTTGATCGGCCGGCGGGTGATTTGAGCTCTAAAGAAAGCTTTCAGCTCCAGGACAAAGCGGCATCCTGGATGGGTTCACAAACGTCGCAATTGCTCAAGAGGGTTTTCGGCGATACGCCGTTTACGCCGGATACCATCGAATATCGAAAAGGTCTGAGCAAGAACGTCAGCAGTTCCGGAAGCAAGACCGAGGTGGGGATTGTGTCAATTGGGAAAAACGTTACACCGGACTTGTACGTAAACTTCGAGAAGAGCGTCACCGGCGAGGAAGGGAGCCAGGTCGATGTAGAATACAGACTGAACCGATATCTTTCCATTCAGACCCAGTTTGGGGGAACGAACCAGAGTGGAATCGACGTCTTCTGGCGTTATGACTTTGGAAATTGAATTGCCTGAGCCGGTCTTTTCCAGAACCCTGGCTCGGGGTGTCTGAAGATTGGCAGTCTCACCTTGATTGATTATGAATAGATGGTTAGAAAATCATGTTTTTCAAGAAGAACTGAAGGAGTAGTTTCTATGAAAATGCAAGAAATTCGTCTGATGGCAAAAAAATTGGGGATCAATTCTTTCGGCAAAACCAAAACGGAATTGGTCCGGGAAATTCAGCGCAAGGAGGGAAACTTCGACTGCTTCAGAACGGCTGTGGACGATTGCGATCAAATGGAATGCCTCTTTCGTTCCCCGTGTTTGGAAGAACCTTCGGGTAAGTAGACGGCTGTCAACGACCTGTCCAGCCGATTTTATCGTTAACCTCACCAAGCGATTCCGATGGCATATCAGGCGCACGTATCCCGGGAGGGAAGGTGTGGTAGCGCTGGAGCACGTTTGTTGGGTGAATGAGGAACCGAACCGAGGGCTCTTCCGGCAGCAGCTCCGTGCCGTTGGCGTTCGTCTTTCTGTGTTGAGCAAGTAAAGGATCACCCGTGATGAAAAAATCGGTCACACCGGACGACCCGGATGTCCTACTGAGCATTCAGAATAAGAAGAACCTGGAACAGGTGATTTACCTGGTTCTGGATGAATCCCGTGAACATCTTGAAACTCAAGGCCTGGGAGCGCTTTTTGGGTTGAAGGAAATTCGCCTGGATACGAAGGATGTTATCGAATCCATTCAGGAGTATGCCCAGGTGCTCTCCTATGTTTTCGAGACCATTACCACCGGCAATGACCTCGGGTTGCCTTACAGTTACCAGAATGAATTTCAGTTCGGTAATACCAAATATACTCTCTATGAGGAAGGGAACCATCGTCTGTTGAAAAAAGTTGAAACGTAGGGTTCGATTCCACACCGCTCTCCAGCGTTTCTTACCCTCGGGCTATTCACTGGACGGCGCAAAACCCCTTCGCAGGGTGTTCTCAGCAATATTGCGGGGCACCATGAACTGGAGCAGGTAGTCCGGTCCGCCGGCTTTGGAACCGACGCCCGACATTTTGAAACCGCCGAACGGATGGCGGTGCACGAGAGCCCCCGTACACCCCCGGTTGATGTAAAGGTTGCCGACGCGGAATTCTCTTCGTGCCCTTGCGATATTTTCAGGGCTTCGCGAAAAGATCGCCCCGGTCAGAGCGTATTGGGTACCGTTTGCCACGGCCAGGGCTTCTTCGAAATCTTTAACTTTCATGATCGCGAGTACGGGCCCGAAAATCTCCTCCCGAGCCAGGCGGTGCTCCGGGCGAATATCAGTGAAGATGGTGAGGGGCACAAAGAAAGAGGGACGAGGGACGAGAGACGAGGGACGAGAGACGGAAGTATCGGGAGAGTCGTCACGCTGCACGAGGATAGTTCCTTCCTCTTTCCCGATGGCTATGTAGGAGAGAATTTTATCTCGGGCAGCAGGCTCGATCACGGCTCCCATAAAGTTTTTCGGGTCTTCAACCGGTCCCAGATCGATGCTCTCGGCCGCTGACCTGAGTCGCTCGATGAGACGGTCGTAGTTGTCCTCAAGAACGATTAAACGTGAGCACGCCGAGCACTTCTGACCTTGGTAGCCAAAAGCCGATTGCAGAATGTGGATTACAGCCTCGTCGAGATCCGCATCCGCATCGACGATGATGGCATTCTTACCACCCATCTCCGCGATCACATGCTTGATCCCTCGTGCGTAACGGCTGGTTTTGGCAGCGAGTTCGATAATGTGCAGGCCGGTTTCTCTGCTGCCGGTGAAGGCAATCAAGGCGACCTCCGGGTGGCTGACCAGGACATCGCCGATTTCAGATCCCGACCCCGGAAGAAAATTCAACACTCCGGGCGGGAGTCTCACCTCCTCGAACAAATCGTAAATCATGGAACCGATCACCGGCGATTGGGAAGCGGGCTTATAGACGACGGTGTTGCCGGCAGCGATGGCGGCGGAAGTCATTCCCATCGAAATAGCCAGGGGGAAATTCCAGGGAGCAATGACCACGCAGACGCCTTTTGGCTCATACAGGAGATGGCTCAGTTCACCCGGGACCTGGCCCATGCGCCGGGGCTGACCAAGCCGCAGCATCTCGCGACCGTAGTATTCGAGAAAATCGATCGCTTCGCAGACATCGGCATCCGCTTCGCTCCAGGCTTTTCCGACCTCAAAGACCTGCAGCGCTGCGAGATCATAGCGCATCTTGCGGGCGCGCTCGGCAGCCGCAAAAAGGAATTCGGCGCGATCCCGATAGCCGGTCTCCCGCCATCCCGGGAAAGCGGCAGATGCGGCCTGAATCGCCTGTTCCACGTGCGATTTGTCGGCCGCCGCTACCAGGCCCACCACTTCATCCGGTGCGTTCGGGTTTACCGAATAGATCTTCCTGTCGGTCTGAACGGCTTTCCCCGCAATGAAGGCGGAAACCATTCGCGGAAGGCTCTTGCGCACCCGTCCCAGAGCTTGGCTGAAGCGCTCCCGGTGTTCGGCGAGGGTCCAATCCCATAAAGGTTCGTTTTGAAACGGGCTTTTGGCTCCAGATTCGGGAGTTGTCCCCGGCGCTTCGGAAGGCGGGGGTTGTTCGCGCAGGAGATCCAGCGGGTTTCGGAGCAATGCTTCGACGGCGACGCCCTGGGCGAATTTCTGACGAAGAAAAGACTCGTTGGCGGTGTTTTCAAGCAGACGGCGCACCAGATAGGCCATGCCCGGAAGCATGTCGCCGATGGGGGCATAGACTCGCACCGGCAGTCCGGCTTTCCGCAGGGCGTTCCGGATGGGTTCCCCCATACCGTACAGGACCTGGAATTCGATTTGCTCCGAGGGAATTTGCAGGTCTTTTGCGGCCTCGATGACGGTGGCAAGTGCCCGAAGATTGTGCGAGGCGCAGGCGAGCCTTGTAATTTCATGGTGCTGCAGAATGATCCGAGCCAATTTTTCAAAGTTGGCGTCAGTTTCGTGCTTATGGGCAAAGACCGGGATCGGCCAATTGCTTTGCTGCGCCCAAATGAGCTCGGAATCCCAGTAGGCGCCCTTCACCAGACGAACGGTAAACCGGATCTTTCGATCTCTCGCCCATTGAAGGAGCTCATTGAGGTCTGCTTCGCTGTCCCGGCGATAACACTGGAGGGCGATGCCGGTGTGAGGGTAGTCGTGAAATTCGGCTTCTTCCAGGAGGCTTCGGTAAAGTGACAGGGTGAGGTTTTTGAGTCCGTGGTGCTCCATGTCCAGGTTCACAAAGGCCCCGGTTTCGACGGCCTTTCGAAAGAGAGGGCGCAGACGTTCCTTGGCCATGGCGACGGTGTGGTCAAAGGCGCAGGCCCTCATTTGCGAATACATGCCTGAAGCCTTGACGGAAACATTGATCTTGGGCGAATGCCCCCAATCGAGCTCGGTGGGACTCTCCCCCAGGGCGGGCCAGCGATCCTGCACGTCATGCAGAACCCCGAAAAGCTCAAGGTAGCGTTGGAAGTAGGCCTCCGCCTCGCTTTCCGAAACCACCGCCTCGCCAAGCAAGTCGGCGGTGAAACCCATCCCGAGCGACCGCAGTCGCTCCAACGGGGCAAGGGCTTCCTGCGGAGTGCTGCCCAGGATAAATTGTCCCGCCATGCTGGAGATGTTGTCGGCAAAGCTTTTGGCCACCATCTTTGCCGTGAAAGAGGTGGAGGAGCCAACTCTGATCCCCCATTGGAGTGCCGAAGGAAGTTTCAATTCAGGTCGTCCAAAATACTCCTGAAGGTGTCTAGTGATGGTTTCCAGCTGTGTGAGGTAAGGAAAAACATCAATGAATCTAAACATTTGAACTCTGAATGCATCGTCCCTCATACACCAATCGAGCACCTTACCCGTCCAGTACTGTTTTTGGAAGAGGGTAGGGGATTCACCTTCGATCAGCTGGTAGAGCCTTTTCCCGGTCTCCTGAAGGCGTCCTTCAAAGTCGGCTGCCATTTTTCCCTCCATCAGCTCAGGCGGTCATCAGGGAAGCGACCTCGCAAATGCTTTGCCAATTCGAAAACATTATATCACCAGCGCGGGCGGGAGCTGTCCGAAAATCAATCAGCTTCATCGAGAACCAGACCCTTGAGATAGGCACTCTATCAAAGGCACCCCGCAAAATATTCAGAATTTATTCTGACTTCTTCATTTTTCGCGGGACAATCCAAATCGTCTTCTATATGGGTAGAGACTAACAGTTTGCAGGAAGGTCCTGATGATGACCTTAGCCGTTTCGCTATAAGCTAACCCCCCTTGCCAGTCATGTCATTGTGCAGGATAAGTTTGGAAATGGACGTCTTGAAATTTGCTTTTGATTCAAAAGATACTGCGTTAAGAACAAAAATTGAAATCTCGGTCATTGTCCCGTTCTACAAAGCTGAAAGATACATTGAAGATTGCATCAGGGCTCTCCTTTCACAAGATTTGCCTTCCCATAATTATGAAGTCATTATGGTTGACAACAATTCGCCGGATAAATCTGCCGAAATCGTGAGGCGTTATCCACGTATTCATTTAGTATCAGAGCAAAAACAAGGTGCATATGCCGCACGCAATCGGGGAATCACTGAAGCAAAAGGAGCAATAATAGCATTTACCGATCCTGATTGTTTGCCGTCCGTTGACTGGCTTCAGAATATAGGAAGAGTGATGCTTTGCCCCAATGTGGGTATTGTTTTGGGAAGTCGCGAATTCCCTTCCAAATCTCCAGCCCTCTCCATGTTGGCAGCCTACGAAAATGCGAAAGCCGCATATGTATTTTCCAGCCACCTTAAAGAAATCTATTTCGGACACACAAACAACATGGCGGTCAAGAGAGTGCTGTTTGAAAGGTTGGGTCGATTTTTGGAGGTGCCACGGGGTGCGGATACGGTTTTTGTTCGTCAGGCTGTAGATGCATGCGGCGTCGACGTTGTGAGTCACTCACCCGACATTTGCGTCCGACATATGGAAATCACTGGAATGTCGACTTTGTACCGGAAGGAATTTGTCTACGGGTGGAGCAACCAACACAACACTGACTTAATGTCCTTCAGACCCCTGACCAACGCTGAAAGATTTGAGCTTTTCAGGGAGACCATCGAGAAAACAAGGTGTTCCATTCTAGAATCGGCTCACTTCCTTTGCCTTCTTGTTGTTGGCGGTGCCTATTACGAACTTGGCAGAGGTCGTGCAATGTGGAGCGCGCGGCAGCGAAGAAGGAGAGAAGACTTTTGCGACGCGCAAAAATCCCCCCAATAGTGTCGGTTATAAGAACAGACAGCCAAAACACATCCAGACGTCTCCTTGCCAGGACGTGGCGCTGCCGCTGCCCATGAGCCAGAGCAACAAACAACGCCCGTGCATCATAGTCGAACGTTTTGGTGCAACCCGTGGTGCCGCTCGAATAGACCTTCAAAATCGGCTCAGAGGTTCCGCTCGAGGGGTGGAACGTGTCGAGCTGTCGTAAGTAATCCCGGCTGTCGATGAGAGGGAGTTTTGATAGGATATGCCGGAACCCTTCTCTTCGCACCATTTCGATTTAGCCAAATTGACTAATCCTACCAGTTATCCCAGAGATTTTCTTCAAATCGCCGAGTTCTGCCGCAGGAGGATTTCCGAGTTGGTGCGTTCAACTTTTGCCGATGATGGGCGGCCGGTCAGGATTAGTGACTCGGTCATCGGAGTAGCTCCGGATCGATCGTTTGAGGTGGCCTGAGAACTGGTCAACGATCCCACTCTTGTCCATACCCCGAAAAAGGGGTAGATGTCTTAAGCGCAGATGGCGGCTTGCTGCCGGGAAGCGACGGTTAGCGGAGTAAAGCGAAGTTGACAGAAATGGGGTTCCCTGTTATTTTCCGCGTACTTCTGAGGAAGGGTTCAGCAAGAGGTCTGTTGCGTTCTATTTGGCCGGCATCATTTTTTTTCACCAGAAACGGGAGGGTTCCATGAAAAAGCTGCTTTTTGTTGCTCTGGTTTTATCCTTCGTTGTGGGTCAAGCCCACGCCGCCGATACCATCAAAATCGGCCTGATGGGTCCAATGACGGGTTCCTGGGCCAGTGAGGGACAGGAAATGAAACAGGTCCTGGAGCTGCTGGCGGAAGAATTGAACGCCAAGGGCGGCGTGATGGGCAAAAAGGTTGAAGTGATCAGCGAAGACGACGGTGGCGATCCGCGCACGGCTTCGCTTGCAGCCACACGGCTTTCGACGCAGGGTATCGTCGGCGTCATCGGGACCTATGGCTCAGCCGTAACCGAAGCCACCCAGAACATTTACAACGAGGCCAAAATCCCTCAGATCGCCAACGGTTCTACCGCGATCCGCCTGACCGAAAAGGGCTTGCCCATGTTTTTCAGGACTTGCCCGCGGGACGATGAGCAGGCGAAAGTGGCTGCTCAGACCATTGAGAAATTGGGCGTTAAAAAGCTGGCGATCCTCCATGACAACAGTACCTACGCCAAGGGACTTGCCGATGAAACCAAGGCGTTGCTCCAGGGCAAGGGCGTCGACATCGTGTTTTTTGATGCGTTGACCCCGAAGGAACAGGACTACACCACCATCCTTACCAAGATGAAGGCGGCACAGCCTGATTTCGTGTTTTTCACCGGTTACTATGGAGAAGGGGGCTTACTCCTCAAGCAAAAGAAGGATATGAACTGGAACGTGCCCTTCATGGGCGGAGATGCCACCAACAATCCCGACCTGGTGAAAATCGCCGGGAAAGAGGCGGCAAAAGGCTTCTACTTCCTCAGCGCCCCTCTGCCCAAAGACCTCCCTTACGAGCAAGCGAAGGCATTTCTGACCGCTTTTGCTAAAAAGTACGGGAATCCCCCCAGTTCGGTCTATGCCGTCTTGGCTGGAGACGGGTTCCGAGTCATCGCTTATGCTATCGACCAGACCAAAACTACGGACACGACAAAGGTCGCTGACTACCTGCACAAAGATCTGAAGGATTTCCCGGGGCTTACCGGGAAGATTTCCTTTAACGACAAGGGTGACCGAGTCGGGGAAGTCTACAAGGTTTACCAGGTGAATGCGGACGGACAGTTCCTTCTGATGCCGTAATTTGGAAGCTTCACCCTCGAACCAGCGCATGAGCAGAGGTCTTCTCGTGCGCTGGTTTTTTTGGGCAACATCGAAATATAGGCAGCCATGGAACAATTTTTCCAACAGTTGACCAACGGCCTGGCGGTCGGCGGGATCTATGCGCTTATCGCTCTGGGCTACACCATGGTCTACGGCGTTCTGAAACTGATCAACTTCGCCCACGCCGATCTCTTCACCCTGGGCGCCTACCTGGGCTTGACGCTCCTCACTTCGATGGCCTTAACCAACCATCTGGGGCCGCTCTGGGGAACGCTTGTGCTGGCGCTTATGGTCATGGGACTCATCGGCCTTGTGGGGGCTCTTCTCGACCGCGTCGCCTATCGTCCGCTTCGGTCATCACCACGCCTGTCGGCCGTGGTTTCGGCCCTGGGGGCATCGATATTTCTGCAGAACACGGTAATGTTGGTTTATGGCGCCCGTTTTCAGGTTTACCCGCAGAACATCCTGCCTACGGCCGCAATTGATCTTGGCGGGCTCTCGGTTCCCGTGGTACGTTTTCTGGTTCTGGCTACATCCCTGATCATGATGGGCGGGCTTTACCTTTTTATTCAGAAAACCAAAATCGGGACGGCGATTCGTGCTGCCGCAATCGATCAGGAAGCTGCCAGGCTCATGGGGATTGATGTCAACCGTGTCATCCTCATGGTTTTTCTGGTAGGGCCCGCCCTCGGCGGTCTGGCCGGTCTGATGGTGGGTCTCTACTATGGTCAGATCAACTTCACCATGGGCTGGGGCTACGGTTTGAAGGCTTTTACGGCGGCCATCCTGGGCGGTATCGGCAACATCCCGGGGGCCATGGTCGGAGGCCTGCTCCTGGGACTCATCGAAGCGATGGGGGCGGCTTATATTTCCATGGCATGGAAGGATGCCATCGCCTTTTGTGTCCTGATCGTTATTCTTATTGCGCGTCCAACAGGACTTTTGGGCGAGCGGGTTGCCGAAAAAGTATGAGCAGGAAGAAAACCATTCTTTATCTGGCTCTCCCGGGTTTGTTTTTTCTGTTGCCTCCGTTTCTCAACACCTACTGGGTCGATGTTCTCAACAATATCGGAATTTATGCCATCCTGGCCCTCAGTCTCAATCTGATCGTGGGGCACGCGGGCCTTTTCAATTTGGGCCATGCCGCATTCTATGCGGTGGGTGCGTACACGGCGGCGATCCTGAACACTCATTTCCACATCCCGGTATTGTGGCTCATTCCTCTTTGTGGGCTTACCGCCGGTCTTTTTGCCCTGATCATTGCCCGTCCGATCATCCATCTGCGGGGGGACTATTTGTGCATCGTCACGATCGGGGTTGGCGAAATTGTCAGAATCGCTCTGATCAATAATGTTTTCGGCATTACCGGTGGAGCAAACGGAATCTTCGGCATCTCTCGCCCCAGCCTCTTCGGGGTCGTGCTGCGGACACCTCATCACTTTTTCTATCTCATTTGGATTTTTGTCGGTATCACCATTTTCCTGTTTCATCTCTTGGAGTACTCGCGCGTCGGCCGGGCTTTGAATTATCTCCGCGAAGACGAGGTCGCAGCGGAAGGAAACGGCATAAACACCGCTTACTTCAAGCTCGTCGCTTTTGTTGTCGGAGCTGCCTGGGCAGGAATGGTCGGCAACATATATGCTGCTAAAATGACAATTATTTCCCCAGAATCCTTCAGTTTCTGGGAATCCGTGCTCATGTTTGCCATCGTCATCCTGGGGGGCGCAGGAAGCATTCCCGGGGTATTGCTCGGCTCTTTCCTTATCGTCGGACTGCCCGAAGCCTTCAGAGAATTCGCGAATGCCCGAATGCTGATTTTCGGGGCGGCAATGGTTCTCATGATGATTTTTCGCACCCAGGGGCTGCTCCCTCCCAAACCGCGAACTTATGACCTCCCGGAGGCCCGGGAAGGAGAGGGCAGGGGATGAGCGTTCTGAGCATCAACCGGCTGACCAAGAACTTCGGGGGTCTGACGGCAGTAAGCAACGTCTCCTTCGAGATCGAATTCGGCGGGATCGTCGGCCTCATCGGGCCCAACGGAGCCGGTAAAACGACCGTTTTCAATTTGATCACCGGGATTTATCGCCCCGACCAAGGGGAGATTTCCTTTAACCAGGCTTCAATAGTTGGACGTCCCACCCATCGCATCATATCCATGGGAATTGGAAGGACCTTTCAGACCATCAGGCTCTTTCAAAACCTCTCGGTGCTCGAAAACGTTTTGGCCGGGTGCCACTGTCAGATGAAAGCGGGAGTCCTTCCATCAATCCTCCATATGCCGCAACAAAGAAGGGAGGAAGCGGGCGCACTCCAGGAAGCTTTGCATTTCCTCGAGTTTGTCGGACTGCGCCGGCAGGCTGAGCAACTGTCCAAGAATCTATCATACGGAAATCAACGTCTTCTCGAAATTGCTCGGGCCCTCGCCACCAAACCCAAGCTGCTCATGCTGGATGAACCGGCGGGCGGAATGAATGAACACGAAACAACCCAATTGGTCAGCATCATTCGACAAATACGGGAGCAGGGAGTAACCATCCTGCTGATTGAACATGACATGAGTTTTGTCATGCGAGTCTGCGAGAAAATTGTGGTGCTGGAATATGGCTCAAAGATCGCCGAAGGACCTCCGGAGCAAATCAAACAAGATCCGAAAGTCATTGAAGCCTATCTTGGCGTCGAGGAAGATTGGTAGCATGGCTCTCCTAGAAGTTCTGGACTTGCGCGTCAAATACGGGAATATCGAGGTGCTGCACGGGATCAATCTGCGGGTCAACGAGGGTGAAATCGTGACCATCCTTGGCGCAAATGGCGCCGGAAAGTCCACAACCCTTCTTACCCTCAGTGGTCTGGTCAAGCCCTCGGGGGGAAGCATCGCCCTGAGAGAGCTTCCTATCCATAAAATACCGGCCCATTCGATCGTCAAGCTGGGTATTGCTCAAGTGCCCGAAGGCCGACGCATCTTCAACACCCTGACGGTCCAGGAAAACCTGAATCTCGGCGCCTTCGTCGCCAAAGATGCGAGAGAGGTCAAGAAAACTCAGGACTGGATTTATGCGCTGCTGCCGGTATTGGCCGAACGTCAACAACAACTGGGGGGGACGCTGAGCGGAGGTGAACAGCAAATGCTTGCCATCGGGCGGGCCTTGATGAGTCAACCGAAGGTCCTCCTCCTGGACGAACCTAGCCTTGGCCTCGCTCCTCTGCTGGTTAAGACTATCTTCCAGACACTCCGGGAAATCAACGGGATGGGCGTAACCATCGTGCTGGTCGAACAGAATGCCCGAGCGGCCCTCAAGCTGGCCCACCGTGGCTATGTCATGGAATTGGGGAATATCGTCCTGGAAGGGGCTTCAGCGGATCTTATGGCTAACTCCCAGGTGCAGGCAGCCTACCTGGGAACCGGAAGTCATTGATGATCACACGTTTCTCTTATGACGTTCCTTTTTTGCCCCTCGTTTCCAATCGTTCTTTCTTCTGCCTTTCTGCTTGGTCGCTTTCTCCACTTCCTTCCCCCCTGGTGACTGATTCTGCAAGTGGTGGGCGTAGACGAGAAAGGAACCCGCTGAAAGAGGAAGGTCCGGCCGGGCGGGTTTCGGGTCGACCCTTTTTCGCGTCTTCAGGGCGGTATGCTTTTCGGTGCGAAGCAAGGGGAAGATCAGATGCCTGACGGGGATTGCTTCCATGAGGTACAATTCAGCGCCGGCCCAACGAATCAGTTCGCCATCCGAGGCTGCCACGGCAGCCAGAATATCGACTAAAAGCGGCTCCCGATCGCGCCTTTGGCCGAGGCGGAGCGCCAGTTCCTTGCTGCCGGAGACCGCGACATACGGGCGATTTGAACGGGCGATGCCATGCTCTCTGACAGAGGCATATTGCTTGCGGCGACAGGCAAAGTAGAGCCGCTCCGGCACCTCAGTCACCGAAGGGTAATCCGGCTGCCTTGAACCAGGCTTCAGCCGGAGCAGGTTTCCCTCCAGAACGAACGGGACATCCAATCCGAGATAGGCCAATTCCCGGATGGTGCTCTCCCGCACAAAACGCAAGGAAGCATCTTCCTGCAGTGTCCAAAAGAATTCCTTCCAGGGCATGGTACCGTCGGGGTCCCAGAATAGACCGTGTTCAGCCGGTGCGTGGACGGCGATGTAACATAGTGTTTTCGCGAGTGTTTTTGGGTTGTACTGTGCTCCCATGAAAGCCTTTCTCAACATCAAACAGGGGATATCAGGCGGCCCACGATGGCCTCTTCATAATCCTCCCGATTCGTCTCGGAAACAACCTTTCTTTAAGTTTACATAATATATATTATCAGACGTTACGTCCAGGGTTTGCTTGGGTATTTTTCCCTTGACTTTCAGGGTCGTCTCTATTAAGTATCCTTCGCGATTGAGCGGGAATAACTCAGCGGTAGAGTGCAACCTTGCCAAGGTTGAAGTCGCGGGTTCAAATCCCGTTTCCCGCTCCACCGCAAAATATTCCGGGTGGTAACGCAAGCCACCCTTTTTTTGTGATTGCATATGCACTGCACCCAGGGTCCGTTATTCCATTGCGGAATATGAAAACGACTAAGTCCGATTCAACCTCCAAGAACGCTACCAAGCATCGATCGAAAAAAGAGATTCTGGAAGAACTCTATTCTCGTTTTAATCCCAAAGATCACGTATTGATTACCATCGATCCGGACCCCGATGCCATCGCTTCCGCGCTGGCTTTCAAGCGACTCCTCTGGCACAAGGTTCAATCCACCACCATCGGGATGATACGCCCCATCAGGCGCCTCAATAATCTCACCCTGGTGCGCGTGTTGCGGCTCCCCCTCGTGCTCCTTCGCCGAGACAGACCCGAACGCTACGACAAATACGTGGTGGTGGACGGGCAGCCGAGCCACAATGACTTCTTCCATCGTTTTCACTACTCGGTGATCATTGATCACCACCCGATGTCAGAGTCCTTTGGAGAAGACTGCCTGGTGGATATTCGTCCCGATTTCGGTTCCACCTCAACCATACTCACAGAATACTTGAGAACCGCCAGAATTAAACCGTCCCGAACCCTTGCCACCACCCTCTTGTATGGCATCAAGACGGATACACGAAACTTCGAGCGCAACACGATTGTCGCCGACATCGAAGCGTTCCGGTATCTCTTTCCTGTAGTAAATCATAACATATTGAGAAAAATAGAAATTTCCGATTTATCCTTCAGCGACCTCAAGTTCTTTCACAAGGCCGTCGAACGAAAGCACGTCGTGAGAGACCGCCTCTTTGCCCACCTCGACGAAGTCCCCAATGCTGATATTCTGGTGGTAATCGCCGAATTTTTTCTGAAGGTCCACGATGTTTCATGGAGTATCATTTCCGGGATCCTCGAAGGCAACCTGATCATCGTTGTTCGCAGCGGCGGCACCAGAGACGCCGGCAAGATCATCAGGAAGGCCTTCGGAAACCTTGGTTGCGCCGGTGGTCACCACGCCATGGCGCGGGCAGAAATCCCCCTTGCCAACCTCCACCAGATCTTGGAGAAACCCACCTCAGCGGCGATCGAACTATTGATCCGCAAGCGGCTTTCGCCCTTTTCCTAAATTCCCAGCGTGGGGCGTCACCTTTCCTATCTGCTGAGGCACCTCTCATGGCGAGTGTAACCATGCCCCGAACTCAAGATCGGGATTCAACATCCACAGATCAAAAATCCGATAAGAAAGTCGAGATCTATACCGACGGGAGCTGTTCCCCCAATCCCGGACCGGGCGGCTGGGGAGCGCTTCTACGCTATGGGGAAAACGAAAAGGAGCTTTCCGGTTATGCTCCGCACACAACCAATAATCGGATGGAATTAACGGCTGTGGTGGAAGCTCTCCGGGCCATCAAGAGGCCATGCCGCCTGGCCATTCACACCGACTCGCGCTATCTCAAGGACGGCATCACCAATTGGATTCTGAAATGGAAGCGAAACGGGTGGAAGACGAGCACCGGCACCGCGGTGAAAAACAAAGACCTGTGGATCGCCCTTGAAGAGGCAAGTCGGCGCCACACCATCGAATGGCACTGGGTTAAGGGGCACGCAGGTCATCCCGAGAATGAACGGTGTGACGAATTGGCCCGCTCGGCAGTCCGGGAGAATGCTACGCATCAATCTCTGATATCTCCTGAAAAGCTTGCCATCAAGCCACACGAGGCGTGACGAAGGGATATTGATCGAGCACTCATTTCAGCCACCCGATGTCCGTTTCCACGGGTTTTCATCTCCAAGAACGTAGCGGCAGGCTCGCCCTTTGCCAATGCGCTGCAACACGCCCGATTCGACCATTTCCGTCAATTCCCGCAACGCCTGACGCTCGGATATGTCATTCAGCTGGGAATAGTATTTGTTGGTGATAAAGCCGTTACTCTTAATGAAGTCAACGGTTCTCAGCTGACGTGGGCGCAAGCCCCACTGCGGGAGCCGATCTCCGGGGCTCAAATCGACCATTGGTTCTGTGAATTTTACTTCGACAGGAACCACCGTACTGTCAGGTGACAGGTCCTCCCGGGAGTCCCTGCTTCTGGGGAACGGTCCCGGCTCCCGCACTTCTTGAGGAAGATCTTTTACGGTGATCCTTTCGCGATTCGAGAGGATCACGGCCCTCTCAATCACGTTTTCCAATTCCCGGACATTCCCGGGCCATGAATATTCGAGCAGCGAGCGCAGGGCCTCGGGCTCAAGTGTGATCGTTGCTTGTCCGGCCTCATGCGAATACTTGGCCAGGAAATGATTGACCAGCAGTGGGATATCATCGGTCCTGTCCCGCAGTGCGGGAAGGTGGACGTGAACGACATTGAGGCGGTAGAAAAGATCGGACCGAAACCGTCTTTGGGCCACCTCTTCCTTCAGAATGCGATTTGAAGCAGCCACAACGCGAACATCCACCTTATGGGTCTGACTGCCCCCTACCCTTTCGAACTCCATTTCCTGCAGGACGCGCAGTAGTTTTACCTGCAAGGGGGCAGACATTTCGCTGATCTCATCAAGAAAAAGAGTGCCTTCATGAGCCAGCTCAAACCGCCCTTTGCGTAAATTAACGGCGCCGCTGAAGGCCCCCCGCTCATGGCCAAAAAGTTCGCTTTCCAGAAGGTTTTCCGGCAATGCGCCGCAGTTAACGGAAATGAACGGCAGGTCCCGTCTCGGACTGTTAAAATGGATGGCACGGGCGATCAGTTCCTTGCCCGTACCGGATTCACCCGTAATCAATACGGTTGCCTTCGATGGGGCCACCTTCTCAATCAATTGGTAGATGCGCTCCATGGGCGCGCTCTTGCCGATGATGTTGCCAAACTGGTAGCGTTCCTGGAGTTCGCGAGTCAAGTACCGGTTTCTGCGGATCAACGTGTAGTGATCGATGGCCTTGCGGATGGTCAGTTTGAGTTCTTCATTCTTGAAGGGTTTAAGTACGTAGTCAAAAGCCCCCTTCCGCATCGCTTCCACCGCCTTTTCCACAGAGCCATACGCGGTCATCATGACGACCGGAAGATCGGGATTCCTTAAGTGGATGCGATCGAGGAAGGCCATACCGTCCATGCCGGGCATTTTCATGTCCGTGATCACGGCATCCAATTCGTATTCCGCAACAACATCCAAACCTTTTTCGGCAGATTCGGCCGTGACGACCTGATATCCCTCCTCGGCGAGGAGGTCTTCGAGGATCAGCAGATAATTTTTTTCGTCGTCAACGATAAGGATACTTTCCATACTGGCTTATACCATCAATAAATGAAGAGCGTCCACAAAGTCACACGAAGGAAAACCAAGTTGCACAAAGCACCTTAAACCAGAAGGCAACGGCCGGGTGCTGGAACCCGGCTAGGCGGGTTCGATGTCTTCTTCGGATTGGAGTTGAAAGAGGGGCAGGCGGATGATCATGGTTGTGCCCTTCCCTTCTTCACTTTCCACCTCAATCTCCCCATTGTGACTGTCGATGATGTTGCGCACAATCGCCAACCCCAACCCGGTGCCCTTCTCTCGCGTTGTGAAAAAGGGGTTGAAGATCTTCTTGCGGATCTTTGGGGATATGCCCGGCCCCGTATCTTGAATAACCAATTCCATCTGAGCTGGTTTGAGCTTGCCGTTTGCGAGGCTGGTGCGAATGCGCAACCGGCCCCCTTCAGGCATGGCTTGCAGGGCATTTGCGAAAAGATTTACGAAGGCCCGGTAGAGTAAGTCGGGATCGGCCTCCAAAGTGAAGCCTCCGCTTTCATAATCCCGTTCCACCTGAACTCCCAGTTTTTGGAATTCAGGTTCCATAGCTTTGAGGTTCCGTTCCAGGACGTCTTCGATTTGGCACTTCAGGGGACGCAGCGTCTTCGGGCGTGCAAAATCAAGGAACTCAGTCAAGATATCGTTCAGGCGCGTGGCTTCTTCCACAATAATCGACGAAAAACGTTTCTGCCGTTCATTTTCCGTACGCCCATGAAGCAGTTCGGCGGTGCTTCGTATGATTCCCAAAGGATTGCGAATTTCATGGGAAATCCCCGCAATCATCTCTCCCAGTGCGGCCAGTCGTTCAGCCTGGTGCAGCTTTTCCTCCAATTTCCTTTGTTCTGCAGCGCGACCCGTTATGATGCGTTCGGCTCGGCGCGCAATCAGTAGAATCGTGGTAAAAAGGACCCCCACGAATCCCAGGAAACTCATGGCAACAATCCACTGAAAGCGACGTATGCTCGCATAGTCGCGGGTCATGTCCTGAGTGATTTCGAAAACACCGAGTACTTTTCCCCGCTTCCAACTCAAGGAGCGCTCTTCCCACATGGGCAAATAGGTCTTGAGGGTTCGCGTTCCTCCCTTCCATTCAATGCCCAGAAAGGAGTGTTCCTCGTGTGATAAGAGCGAAACCGATTGCTCAGCCAAGGCGTCCTTGAAAGCGTCGCCGATTTCCCCTTTGGTGCCGACTTTCTCCGGGTCGGTGCTGTAGGTGAGAAACTGATCGGGATCATAAATATTGACACTCTCCACCGAGAAACCGTGGATCGTGTTGCGAACCACTCTATCCAACCGTTCATACTGGTTCTTGCGGCTCAGGCGAATTTCGCCCTCGGAGAGCAGGGTCGGCAGCGTAAACTGGTAGAACACTTGGTGATTGAGGTTTTCTGCGACAAGCAAAGCGTATTGTTCGCTCTTGTGGAACACCATCGTCCTCGCTCGCTGCGAGATGAAACCGGAAAGGAGAAGCGTACACACCAGAATGACCATCAAGCTGGTTAACGATAGGTACTTCACCAGCCGAAACGGCTTGATCCCTTCAATGGGCTTTGGGTTTGCTTTGAGGACTTTCATGAGCTATGCGTAAACGCCTATGAGTCGGTGGTCTTCAGTTTCTTCTTTGCGGCCAGTTCTTGGCGTCGCTGCAAAACCACCTGGCGCCGTTCACCTTCCCAGCCGCGAGGAGTGGGGTCATAAAAAACAGAGTTATTCAATGCGTCGGGGAGGTAATGTTCGGCGACCCAGGCATCGGGAACGTCATGCGGATAGCGATAGTCCCTTCCGTAGCCAAGCTCTTTCAGGAGCGGCGTCGGTGCGTTGCGGATGGCCATGGGAACGGGAGCACTGCCCGTTTTACGCGCCACTTCCAGAGCCTTGCCGAAAGCCTTATAGACGGCATTGCTCTTGGGCGCCAGCGCGAGATACACGACAGCCTGCGCCAGTGCCAAATCGCCCTCCGGACTTCCGAGGAACTGATAGGATTGTTGGGCTGCGAGGGCTTCCACCACAGCCAACGGGTCGGCAAGTCCGATGTCTTCCAGCGCCATTCGTACCAGGCGGCGCGCCACGTAAAGGGGGTCTTCGCCGGCATCCAGCATGCGTGCCAGCCAGTAGAGGGCGGCGTCGGGATCACTGCCGCGGATGCTCTTATGGAGAGCCGAAATGAGGTTGAAATGTTCCTCTCCTCCTTTGTCATAATGGACGGCCTTGCGTTGCAAGGCCTCTGCCATGATATTGCTGTCGACTAGACGCACGCCGTCGGGTCCTGGAGGCGTGGTCAGGACTGCCAACTCGAGAGCGTTCAGGACGATCCGGGCATCTCCTCCCGAGGCGGCGAAGAGGTGCTCCTCTGCTTCCCCGGTAAGACGAGCCGGGTATCCGGCCAAGCCCTTCTCTTCGTCCGTCAGAGCACGTGCGACAATGCTTTGAAGGTCCTCGGTGCGCAATGGTTCGAGCACAACTACCTGGGTTCTGGAAAGGAGCGGGCGAATGACTTCAAAGGAGGGATTTTCCGTGGTGGCGCCGAGCAGCAGCAGGGTTCCCAGTTCGACATGGGGCAGCAGAGTGTCCTGCTGTGCCTTATTCAAGCGATGGATCTCATCCATGAAGAGCCAAGTCCGCTTTCTATCTCTTGCCCAGACCCCTTGAGCCTCCTCCACCGCCGCACGGATTTCGCGAGTCCCCGCCATAACCGCGGATATGGCAATGAAATGGGTGTCGGTTTGCCGGGCTATAATTTTTGCCAGAGTTGTTTTTCCAGAACCGGGAGGACCCCAGAAAATAAAGGACTGAAGCCGTTGATGGTGAAGGACGCGGTGCAGGATCTTGCCGGGACTCAGCAGATGGGCCTGTCCGACAAAATCTTCGATACGAGTCGGCCGCATCCGCTCCGCCATGGGCGCACGGCCCTTGAGTGTCTCTTCTGAGCGCCTCTGAAAAGGGTTGATTTGATGCACTAGAGTCCTCTATTCACCGAGATAGGCCTTGCGAACGCGCTCATCCTGCAGCAGTTTGCTGCCCGAGCCCTCGAGTATCACTCTTCCGGTCTCAAGAACATACGCGTAATCCGCAACATTGAGGGCAGCCATGGCGTTTTGCTCCACCAGCAGGATGGTCGCCCCCTCTTTATTGATAGTCTCAATGGTTTTGAACACCTCTTCGACAACCAGCGGTGCCAGGCCCAGAGAAGGTTCATCGAGCAGCACCAACTTCGGACGGCTCATCAATGCCCTTCCCAGAGCCACCATCTGCTGCTCGCCGCCGCTCAGGGTCCCCGCCAGTTGCTCCTGACGTTCTCGGAGGCGCGGGAACAAGGAACAGACCCACTCCAATTGCTCCTGGTATTCCCGTAGAGTTTGATGATAGGCTCCGAGTTCGAGGTTCTCCAACACCGTCAAATTGGGAAACACGTGGCGCCCTTCCGGGCTGACTCCCATACCCAGCCGAATGATCTCGTGAGTGGTCTTTTTCACCAGTTCTTCATCGTTGAACCGGATCGAGCCCGATCGGGGTCTTACCAAGCCCACGATGGACCTCAGGGTAGTGCTCTTACCGGCGCCGTTGGCTCCGATCAGCGTGACAATTTGCCCGGCCTCAACCTTGAGGTCTACGCCCTTGAGCGCGTGAATACCCCCGTAGTAGACGTGGAGATCCTCCACTCTAAGCATCATGTTTTTTGTCTCCCAGATACGCCTTGATCACGTCGGGATTTCTCTGGATTTCTGCCGGTGTTCCTTCGGCGATGGTGATTCCGTAATCCAGGACTTTGATTCGTTCACAGACGCTCATCACAAACTTCATGTCATGCTCGATGAGGAATATCGTGAGCGCGTGCTTCCGGCGCAATTCCTGAAGCAGCTCGGCCAGTTCCATGGTTTCCTGGGGATTCATCCCGGCCGCCGGCTCATCGAGGAGGAGAAGACCGGGTCTCGTGGCAAGCGCCCTCGCTATCTCCAACCTCCTCTGCTGACCGTAAGGCAGAGAACCCGCCTTTTCGGAGGCAAAATGGGCCAACCCCATTTCCTGAAGGAATTCCACGGATTCTTCCCGCATGCGCGCCTCTTCCCGACGATATCGCGGCAGCCCCAACATCGCTTCCCAGAAATGAGCCCGAATATCGTAATGGAATGAAACCAGAGTGTTCTCCAGAACGCTCAGATCATTGAACAGGCGTATATTTTGGAAGGTCCTGGCGATGCCCTTCGGGGCGATTTGCTGCGGTGACAGGCGGGTAATGTCCTCTCCGCGCCAGATGACGCGCCCGGCCGTCGGCGAAAGGACCCCGGTGATCATGTTAAACACGGTTGTTTTGCCGGCGCCGTTTGGCCCGATCAGCCCAACCAATTCACCCGGTTCGATATCAATAGAGAACTTATTCACCGCGGTGAGGCCGCCGAACTGCATGATCAGATGTTCCAACCTGAAGAAGGCTGTCATAAGAAAAAAGGGCCCTTCCTTTGTTACTGACTCTTAGCTCTTGGCTCTTAGCTCTTAGCTGTTAGATTCTTGACCTCTATTCGTGTGTCTTCGTCACCCTTGGTGTGCCTTCGTGGATGGTAATGGTCATTGCCTGGATGCTCTCAGCAACCAGTTCCAATTGAGTTCCTTTCTTCCCATGACGCCTCGGCGGGCAAAAATGATAACGATCATGAGGATAAGACTGAAGACCACCATGCGCATTCCGGGAATCCCCGGAATCGTGAAAATGCCCAGATCCATCGGCCGTTCGACGATTCTCAGAGCCTCCCCGCCCCAGGCAAAAAGCGCCGCCCCGATGACGGCTCCCGAGGTGCTTCCCAGGCCCCCGACCACGATCATGATGAGCAGGTTGAAGGTGAGGAAGAAGGTAAACAGGGTTGGAGAAATGGTCGTGATCAGGTGAGCCAGCAGGCCCCCTGCCACCCCGGAAAAAAAGGCGCTGACCAGGAACCCGAGCAGCAGGTGCCGATAGGGGTCTATACCCATGGCCCTGGCCGCCGTTTCGTCCTCACGGATGGCTTTCATGGCACGACCCCAACTGCTGTTGATTAACCTCGCCACTAGAATGACGGTGAGAACCGCCACCCCCCAGGTCCACCAGAGATTGGTGTGGTCGGCCAACCCCTTCAAGCCCAGGGGACCGTTCGTAATGCTCTGTAGAGCATTGCAAAAAACGCGCACCACTTCGCCAAATCCCAGCGTCACGATAGCGAGATAGTCGCCGCGGACGCGGAACACCGGGAAACTTATCAGGTAAGCGAAAACGGTGGCCAGGGCGCCCGCAGCCAGGAGCGACACCAGAAAAGGAACCTGAATCACACTGAGGGGCCAGATGAGTGGTTCAATAATGAAGTTGAGCTGTTTTTCGGCAGGAGTCATGGTCAGCAGCGCCGACGCGTAAGCTCCGATCGCAACAAAGGCATTGGGGCCGAGGTTCAAGACGCCGCAGAACCCGTTTACAAGATTGTAGCTAACTGCCAGCGTGATGAAGATCCCCATGTTGTTCAGGATGCGAATCTGGTATTTAGAGCCATAATTCTCAAAAAGAAAAAGGATAAGAAACAAAGCGACAAGGGCAGCCACATTGAGCCACACATTCTGCTTCTTGATATTCATAAACCTCCTTCTTGCAAAGAAGCCGGCGTTCTAATTGGTGATCGGCTCTCCCATGATCCCGGTAGGCCTGAACAGGAGAACCAGAATCAGGATAACAAACGCAAAAGCATCTCGATATTGAGCCATTTCCGGCACGAAGGCCACAATCAAGACCTCTCCGAGGCCTAAAACAAAGCCCCCGATCACCGCTCCGACAATGTTTCCAATGCCCCCCAGCACGGCGGCAACAAAGGCTTTGATCCCCGGGAAAATGCCCATAAACGGGTTGACCTGAGGGTATTTCATGGCCCACATGATGCCGCCGGCAGCAGCGAGTATCGAACCCAGAAGAAAGGTGACCGCGATGATCCGGTCCAGGTTGATCCCCATCAATCGGGTGGTCTCAAAATCCTTGGATGCGGCGCGCATTGCCTTACCGACTTTGGTTTTAAACACAATATAGAGCAGTCCAAACAGGAGAATGAGCGTAACCAGCGGAGTGTAAATGGTGAGCACCTGCAAATGCAGCCCCAGGAATACGATGACCTGATCGAACATCGCGGGTCTTGGAAAACCCTTGGGCACTCCGCCGATGAAAACCACAGCCAGATTTTCCAAGAGAAAGGAGGCCCCGATGGCGGAAATGAGGAGCGAGATGCGAGGGGCATCGCGAAGTGGTCGGTAGGCGACCCGATCCAGGAGAATGCCCATGAGGCCCGTTGCCAGTATCGCCACCGGAAAACTGATGTACCAGGGAAGCGTGAAGAGTGTGATCCCATAGATCGCCACGTAAGCGGCAAACATCAGCAGGTCGCCGTGAGCAAAGTTGATCAGCCTCAAGATGCCGTAAACCATCGTGTAACCAATGGCCACAAGACCATACAAACTGCCGAGTGAAACTCCATTGATCAACTGTTGAAAAAAAATCGTCAGATCCACACGCACCTCGATCTCAGGCAATAACTTAGGGAAAGGATGCTTTGTCTCAAAATCCACCGCACCCGGGACACAGAACTATTCTTCCATGTAAGTGCCGAGTGGGGATTATCATAAAAGTTTATGCATCACTTTCAATGGTTAAGTGGATAAAAAGACTACTGGTGGGAAAAAGAGAAACAGGAAAGCACGTGACTTTCCTGTTTCGAAACGTATTCTCCCGGTTATGGTTGATCTAAGCGACCGTTTGGCGGGAGCGAAAATCCAATGAGCAAGGTGTCGCTGAAAAACTATGGGTTGACGGTCGTGACGTAGACGAATTTGCCTCCTTCCACTTTGTTTATGACCATGCTCTTGATCGGGTTGCCTCCTTCACCCATGGTAACGGTGCCCGATACCCCCTGGAAGTTCTTGGTGTTGGCGAGGGCTTCGCGAATCTTGGTGCCGTCGGTTGAGCCCGCACGCTTGATGGCATCGACAAGCAGGAAGTAGGCGTCCGCGCCGAGAGCATCGAAGGCGCCGGCCTCTTTCTTGTATTTTTCTTCATAACGCTTGATGTACTCTTTGGCCCTATCGGTAGTGGCCGCCTGCTTGTGAAAATGACCGGTAAAAAAGGTGTTTTCGACCGATGCCCCGCCAACCTTGATCAACGTTTCATCTTGAGCGCCGTCTCCCGTCAAAATCGGTACTTTGATGCCCAGGTCGCGGGCCTGTTTGGCCATCAGAGCATCTTCCGTGTAGTAATTCGGCGCATAGATGATGTCCGGTTTGCTGGCCTGCACCGCCGAAAGTTGGGCGGAGAAATCCTGGTCGCCGGTCTGAATGTAGGTTTTGGAAACGATTTTACCACCCAGTTTCACGAATTCCTTTTCAAAGTAATTGGCGAGACCAACGCAGTAATCTTGAGCCTGGTCAATGATTACAGCAGCAGTCTGTGCCTTGAGTTGATCGCGGGCAAAACGAGCGGCAACCTCACCCTGGAAGGGATCGATAAAACAGGCGCGGAAGGCATACTGTTTTCCCTGGGTGACGAGAGGGTTGGTTGCCGTCGGACTGACGGATGGAATCTTGGCCGCCTCCGAGATCGGATTCCCGGCCATGCTGTTGCCACTAATGGCTTCTCCCAGAATGCCGACGACCTTTTCCTTTTCCACCAGAAGCGATACGGCGTTTGCCGCTTCGATCTTATCACTCTTGGTATCGACTAATACCAGATCGATCTTCTTTCCAAGCACCGTAGGTTCCATATCATGGGCGATCTGAATTCCGGACCACTCCATGTCACCGTAGGCCGCCACTCCCCCGGTCATGGGCAAGTAAGCTCCGATCTTGATCGCCTCCTGAGCCATACCGAGACCGGAATTGCCGAACAGAAAAACACCCAACAATGCCACCACCGCAAGAAATCTTGTCTTTCTCATTTCATTCTCCTTTGATGTCAATGCCTGTTATTCAGTAGCATACCACTTATATGGTCAACACACTCAAACCAAGTTCCCGTAAGTATTCTATAATCCAGCGAAATGCTGGTGTCAACAGAAAGCTTATCGAGGGTGTGACGGATTGCTTTGAAGTTGGCGGCGGGCGAACCGAGGCAACAGAGGGCTCGTTTTGGCACGCCCTTTATATGAAATCCCCCTTTTGTAAATGGGGGCAGGGGGGATTTCATATAAATTGTCATTCCGAGGCGGCACCCGTGAACCATGAAAATGTGGGTTGGATCTTTTGAACCCGCAACCCGGAACGCGCAACTTCGGAACCTATTTTCTATGTAAAATACCCCGGCAAGAGGCGTGGAAATTAATTTCATTGAGCTTTCCTTTCGAATCAGTTTATTAATGGACGCAACCAGTGCGGAGGAAGCTGCGCCGGGGAAATGGCCGACCTCTGCACCAATCCTGGGGGAGGGATTAATGGGTCCTTTGGGTTTATCGCTTGGAACGGGTTTCTGCAGGCTAATCGTCGTCTTATCCATTCTCCTGTCGACGGGAACGATCGCGGTTGCTGAGGATTTCGCAACGGTTTACCAGCAGGCGGCTGCCACCAGCCCGGCTCTCGCCCGTGCCCGTTCTCAGCTCCAAGCCGACGAAGCCGGCCTGCCCCTGGCGCGGTCCAACCTGTTGCCGCACATGTCGGCGGGCGCCGGAATCGGAGGGCAGAACCTGGACATGAGAGGCTTCGGAACCGATCTTGGCCTGCCGCTCCCGGCGATCCTGGACACCTACTATGATGCGGCTTACAGCGTCAGCTTGACCCAACCCATTGTCAACGGCCAGGCATGGGTCGGCGTGCGCCAGGCCGATGCTTTCATTCGCGCCGGTCAGGCGTCGGTGCTTGCCGCGGAACAGGACCTCATCACCGACGTTTCGGACGCCTATTTCGGGGTCCTTCGGGCCGAAGCCGAAGAGCGCGTGTCGCGCAATCACAAAGAGCTGCTGCAGACCGTCCTCAAACAGGCGGAGGCGTTCCTCAAGGTAGGAAGCGGCGACATCATTGCGGTGCAGGAAGCCAAAGCGAGCATGGATGCGGCCGAGGCTGCCCTCATTCGTTCGGAAAATGCCACGCGCATTGCCAGGCAACGTTTGGAGCGACTCACTCACCAACCGGTAGGACCGCTTGCCGATGTCGGACCGCTTGTGCCGGAAGGGCCAAACCCCAATCAGGTCGGACCGTGGCTGGGTACGGCCAAGGAAAATCAACCCCTTTTGAGCCAGGCGCGCGAGCAGCTTCGAGCGTCCCTGGACGAGGTCGAAATTCAACGGCGGGCGCACTGGCCGAAGTTGAACCTCAATGCCGGCTACAGCTTCGACAAAGGCAGCTTCCTCCCCAGTCTTGAGGCCAATAGAGCGCGCGTTGGACTAACCGTGTCCGTTCCGCTTTACGAGGGTGGAGAGATCAGCGCCAAAACCAAGCGCGCCGCAGCTCAGGCTAAGGCGACAGAATATCACCTCAAAGACCTGGAAGACCAGGTGCTGCTCGAAACCGAGAATGCTTTTCTGGTGCTTCAGAACAGCGTGGCGGAACTGCTCGCGGCCAAACAGGCGGTGGCGTCAAACCGCACCTCTCTGGACGGGACCCGAAAGGGTTACGAGATAGGTTCTCGGTCGGTGGTTGATCTGCTGAAGATCATTAACGACTATCAGGCTGCCGAGCGCAATTATTCGCTTGCGCTGTACCACCAGGTTACCGCTCGAGTGCGGCTGAAAGCGGCTGCCGGCGTGCTCGGTGAGGAAGACGTGAAGGCTCTGAATGCCCTGCTGAAGAAAGATTGATTTAGATGAACAAGGCAAAACTCCTGCGGATCGTGGTGGTGTTGGTCGTGCTGGCTGCGGCCGTCACTCTGGGCTACCGTTATATGCAAAAGCAGGAGGCCCCCGAAAGGGTGCTTCACCTCTTCGGCAATGTGGACATCAGGCAAATCCAGTTGGCGTTTCACGACACCGGAAGGATTCAGCGCATTCTGGTGGAGGAAGGGCAAAGGGTGCAGCCCGGGGAATTGGTCGCGGAACTCGATCCCGTCCGTTACGAAGCGGCGGTTGCTCAGGCCAAGGCCCTGGCCAGTGCTCAGAGGGAGGTGGTGGCCCGCCTTCTGGCCGGCAGCCGTCCGGAAGAGATTGCCGAAGCCAGGGCGCGCGTGAGGGCAGCCGAAGCCGTGCTGCGAGAAGCGGAAGTGACTCATCGACGCGCTAAGCTCTTGGCACAACCACAGTATGTCTCGCAACAGCAGTTGGACAACACCGAAGCCTCTCTTGGCACTGCCAAGGCCAATTTGGATAGAGAACAGCAAGCGCTGACCCTAGCCATAAAGGGGCCGCGCCAGGAGGATATCGATGCGGCCCGCGCCCAGTTGAAGGCCTATGAGGCGGCTCTGGAGAAAGCCAAAGAGGAACTTGCGGACACCAAACTCTACGCGCCTGACCAGGCAGTGGTGCAGGATCGCATCCTGGAGCCCGGCAGTATGGTTTCCCCGCAGACTCCCGTTTTCACCCTGGCCCTCGATAATCCAATATGGGTGCGCGCCTATGTCTCCGAAACCGATCTAGGCAAAATTGCCCCGGGGATGTGGGCGGAGGTCAAAACCGATAGCTTTCCCGGCAAGACCTACCGGGCCTGGATCGGTTTCATCTCGCCGACTGCCGAGTTTACACCAAAGCAGGTGGAAACAACGGAGTTGCGGAGCAAGCTGGTGTATCGTTTGCGAGTTTACGTTTGCAACCCGCAGAACGAACTCCGCATGGGGATGCCTGCCGATGTCCTGATCCCGTTAAACCAGCTCGCTCCCCCCGATGCCAAAAACGCAGGCGACCCCTGCCGCGAAAACTGACATTGCCATGACAGAGACTGGAGCCGTGCCAACCGTTGATGCTTTAGTGCTCGACCGGGTGACGAAACGCTTTCGATCCGCCAAGCGGACCATCTGCGCTCTCGATCAGGTCAGCGCCCGTTGCCGACGAGGGATCGTCACCGGCCTCATCGGCCCCGATGCCGCCGGAAAAACAACCCTCATGCGTCTTCTTGCTGGTCTCCTGCTGCCCGACGAAGGTGTCATCATGGTGCTCGGTGTCAATGTCGTGGAGGACGCTCTCTCAGTGCAGCAGGCGCTCGGCTACATGCCTCAACGCTTTGGCCTCTACGAAGATCTTACGGTACAGGAAAACCTTAATCTTTACGCCGATCTTCAAGCGGTAGCCCCTGCCGACCGGCGAGAACGCTATGATGAGCTCATGCACATGACCGGACTGGCGCCGTTCACCGGACGGCTTGCACGCGACCTTTCAGGGGGCATGAAGCAAAAGTTGGGCTTGGCCTGTACCCTGGTGCGTGCCCCCCAGTTATTGCTCTTGGATGAACCCACCGTAGGCGTCGATCCCGTGTCGCGCCGCGAATTGTGGGAGATCGTCTACCGCCTGGTGGAAAATGAGGGTCTGACCGTCCTTCTTAGTACGGCTTACCTCGACGAAGCGGAGCGTTGTCAGGAGGTTATCCTCATGCACGAAGGCAGAATCCTCGATCAGGGGAGTCCTCAATCCTTCAGCCGGCGCTTGACCGGAAGAACGTTTCAGGTGAGTGCGCCTGCGTTGCTCAAGCGCAGACTCCAGGAGCGGATTATGAGTGCCGACGGAGTCCTGGATGCCATTATTCAGGCCGAAGGAGTGCGGGTTGTAATGAGGAAGAGTGCAAACGGGGAGTCGGGGGAGCCTCTTGCAGCGCTGACAGACGTCCAGATTTTTCCGGTCGAACCCCGTTTTGAAGACAGCTTCATCGTCATGCTGAAAGAACGCACCTCCCCTGCCCTCTCCTTGGCTAAACACCTCTTCGTGCCACCTGCAGCTTCCAGAGACGAAGATGTGATCGTGGTTCAAAACGTGCAGCGCCGCTTCGGGAATTTCTACGCCGTCAAAGGGATCAGCTTCAGCGTTCGTCATGGCGAGGTTTTTGGGTTGCTCGGAGCAAACGGCGCCGGCAAATCCACTACCTTCCGCATGCTTTGCGGGCTCCTGCCGGCTTCAGAGGGGACGCTGCACGTTGCCGGGGAGGACCTTCGTCGTGCTGCAGCCAAAGCTCGATCCCGCATTGGCTATATGGCTCAGCGCTTTTCCCTGTATGCGGATTTGTCCGTTGCCGAGAACCTCACCTTTTTCAGCAGCGCCTACGGCCTCAGCGGAAAACAGCAACAGGATCGCATTGCCTGGGCACTCGATGAGTTTGAGCTGAGGTCTTACGCCGATGTTACCAGCGGCCAGATGCCTCTCGGCTACAAACAGCGCCTGGCTTTGGCGGCAGCCCTGATGCACTCGCCCGAAATTCTCTTCCTCGACGAACCCACCTCCGGGGTCGATCCTCTGGCTCGACGTGATTTCTGGCGCCGCATCAATGCCCTCGCCGACCAGGGAGTAACTCTGTTGGTGACCACTCATTTTATGGAGGAGGCAGAGTACTGCGACCGACTGGTAGTCATGGCCCAGGGACAAATCCTGGCAGAGGGCACTCCGGAAGAGATGAAGTCGCGCTTTCGGACCCCGGAGCGACCAAAGCCGACCATGGAAGATGCTTTCATTGGCCTGCTGGAGCGCGGTGGAAATGACACGGGGGCGCGGGGATAGGAGAGGGGGAGACAGGGAGATGCGGGGACACGGAGAGGGGGGAAGGCGGGGATGAGGGGA
>JGI20214J51650_10000354_pt1 | contig 28806 bp, 23 predicted proteins | sample WetSurMetagenome_FD_51650 | JGI IMG/M metagenome (IMG submission 51650) | reverse complement strand
GCCGAGTAGCGGTGGTTTTTGGGATTCCCGGCCGCCTCGCAGAGCTTGTCGACTATATGCTGCGGGGTCGGCAGGTCCGGATTCCCCATGCCGAGGTCTATTATGTCGTCGCCCTTGTGCCTGGCCTCCATCTTGAGCTGATTGACGACTGCGAACACATAGGGCGGCAAACGCCTGATCCTGTTAAACTCGAACATTGTCCCTCCTGAATGAGTGGACGCGGGCGGCAGAAAATTGAGGATGCCCATGCTCCCATTTCTTTACTGCGTCTTTAATCCACTACCTCAACTGCCTTGCCTCTTTAATTTTTTCGTACATTTCCGCTGCGTTCATGGAACTCCTGACCAGCGGCCCGGAAGCCACAAAACCAAAGCCGAGTTCCTCCGCCCTCTTCCCGAGCGCATCAAAAACATACGGAATTATGTATTGTACAACAGGATGATTCTTTTTTGTAGGCCTTAAATATTGCCCAATAGTAAGGGCATCGCAACCCGCGGACCTGATGTCCGCCAGAAGCCCGTCAACCTCGCCTGCGGTCTCGCCCAGACCGAGCATGAAACCGGACTTGACCGTGATATCAGGCCTGATCTCACGGGCCAGCCTGAGGACCTGAAGCGACCGTTCGTAAACAGCCTCCGGCCTGATTACAGGATAAAGACGCCTTACGGTTTCCATATTATGATTGAATACATCCGGACGGGCCTCAAGCACGGTCTTGAGGGCATTGATATCGCCCCTGAAATCGGGAGTGAGCGTCTCCACCCCGGCTGAGGGCAATTTCTTCCTGACGGCCCGGATTACCGCCGCAAAGCTCTCTGCTCCGCCGTCCGGCAGATCATCACGTGTCACGGAAGTGATGACCACATGGCGCAGGCCCATCTCCGCCGCCGCGTCCGCAATTCTATCCGGCTCGGAGGGATCAACTGCGTACGGGGCTCCGGAATCGACTGCGCAGAAGGCACAACTCCGGGTGCATATATTGCCGAGGATCATGAAAGCAGCGACGGGTCTCGAAAAGCAGTCAGCCCTGTTGGGACATCTCGCCTGCTCGCACACTGAAGAAAGCCCATGCCGCCGCAACAGCATCTTTGTATGATGAGCGCCTTCAGAATGCCGCCCGTCGCAGATTTTCGTCCCTATTCCGATCCATTCCGGTAAACGCATAAGAATACTTTAACAAAAAAAGCAGGCCGCAGATATGGCCAATGTCGTCTGCCTATATGAAAGACGGACCGGATGGGATGGTTTTGGGCGACACTCTGAAGTATCGTCGATCAGACTACTGTTCATTAAAGATTGTATTCCCTGCTGCCGGGCAGACCGCCGCAGTTATGGATTAAACATCGCATTCATAACCGCGAAGGCGTGTTGTCTTTTCATTAGGAAGAGAAAACGCGCAGACCGCTCTCGGAGGCGCTGTAACCAAAAACATGCCGGAAAGAACGAATTATTGAAATATGAAAGGCCTGAAGCTTTATTTACTTGTATTCAGATCTTTACTACGTTTGCCGCCTTTGGTCCCTTCTCGTCGCTCGTGACATCAAAGCTCACCCTCTGACCTTTTGCAATGGTCTTGAACCCATCACCCTGGATCGCAGAGAAATGGACGAAAATATCCGGACCATTGTCCTGCTGAATAAAGCCGAACCCCTTTGCCTCATTGAACCACTTCACAGTCCCTTCAAATGCCATAACAGCAAACCTCCTTGAACCTGCTCACAGGCTGCTCCCCAAAAAAGAGACTTTCGGGCCTTATATAACAATTTATACCACGCATTTGAGCAAATGTCAAAGGGAAAAAGGCACATGGTTTAAAACTGGCGGCGGCATCGACCATTGACAAACACTAACACCCATCCTACTCTGCAAAATAAGACAACATTTCACCAGCCTCAAAAAGATTTTTGTTATCGAAAAATTACTATTTGATGCGTCGTCACGCATATTCGCATAATACGAAAATTTAGTAGTGCAGTTATTAGACCGCCGATATAAGCTATTAAGTATCAATCAAAAAAGTCTTGATTTCCTGAGTAGTCAGAAGAAGCGTACCAGCCCCATCAGGTATTATTTGTGTCCTTGATTCAATGCGAAAGCCCGCATTTTTCTTTACAAATTTCATTATCCACTTATAATTATCCCGAAAAAATACTGTAGTCTCGGCACTACGCACAATAAGCCGGTTTACATTCCTGACTCCAATGCGGTTCAGTTTTCGAATAGTCCTTCTAAAACCTGAGAAAGAAAAATCCATACTCTTATGGTAATTAGATAGTCGCGGGCGAATCCTTATTGCAAGTTTAGGCGAAAGCGGAACAATTTTATTGAGAATACGGAGGTCCCCGCTTTTTTCGATCGCTATAGGGAAGTCACTGGTAAAAAAAGGTTCGTCATCAAACTGATTGATAAGAATATCCCATTCAAAGTTCCCAAATGTGCTGGTCAGTAATAGGATTGAACCAATGCCTATTGCCTGTGGGTACTTAGGGTCAATCTCAACTCTCAGCTTTCCGCTATGCAAAAGCCCAATTACGCTTTTAGCTCCGAGTGTGGACGGGGGCGATGGCAACGCTCCTTGGGAATCAAGAATTTTTGCAGTCGCTTCCACATCGGCCTTCAATGGCTCCGATTGAATACGCATTCCTGCGGGTGAACATGTAAGAACATAAGCTACAAAGCCAGCTATGATATATATGCACTCTGGTCCAATCTTATCTGCCTCTATCATTTCAATAGCCATATTGTATCTAGGCTCTATCCCCTTCAAAAACTCCTCGACTATTCTGTCTTCAGATAGGTAAGAGTTCGTGCTTCCATGATCAATCCTGCAAACTGAGTCCGCATTCGGAGTAAACAACTTCAAGTCTCTCTTTCTGATTGCATACATCAAGTTTCCAAGCTCAGGAGAGTAGAAGTTTTTAAGATGAACCTGTGAGACATAGTGGTCTAACGGCATAGCTCACTCGAATACATAGTATTTTCCGGTGCCCTACTCAAATAACTTTAAAATATGATTTTGCATCACCATTATTAATTATTTTATTTTCGGTTGTTTTCCCCATCCTGCTTACATTGTTACACACTTTTCTGGTGACGAGCGGTATACAGGTCAACAAGCCGACGAATCATTTTCTGATAAGACGTGTGCTGCTTCTTTGCCTCTTTCTTGAAGAATTCAACACTTGATTTTTTCAGGGCAATCGTCACCTTGATATTGTCCTCTTTAAGCGCCAACTGGTCCGGCGGCGGAAGAAAATCGCTCACGACTTTTAATTTCCCCATCGGCTCATCAGTGTATTTAATTTTGCTCTTCATATATTTTCCTCCCTTTTCTCCAATACCCGGCGCCATAAATACGGATAACGCTCTCCCTATAAGTGAATCGAACGGTCATGATTTCATCGCCGACACGTCCAATGCAATAATATCGATTTTCCTCCGAACTATGCTCCACATCCTCCACTATAATGCGGTGAGGATCAAGAAAAGCATGCTGAGCAAGCGAAAAAGACACATTATGCTTTTCCTGATTTTCTCTGTCTTTTTTCTCATCCCATTCAAATTGGGTTTTCTTCATTGAGTTAATTTACCATGGATCAGGCCAATATAGCAATATAATAGTATGGCTAAATATATGGAAAAATAAGGCAGTTCCAACGCGGCAGTCATAAAAACAAATCGAATCAACACTATTAATTTATTTCGCTTTTCCATCGGAGCATAGCGAAATACAAGTCAACAAACCGTCCGCCGGCCGGGCACGGCTCAATCAGGGCAATGGAGAAAAGTCGATGGGTGCCCAGGTGTAACTGCCTGCGCCTTCGGCCCTTATATGCCCGATACCCGGAAAAGGTATATGCATGCCGCCGATCAATATCTTGTCCTCGGCGGCCCTTTTGAAGAGCGCACGTCTGACGGAGATCGCCCGGCGCTGATCTTTATCGAACGATATGGCCGCGTCAGGCAACGTGAACTGGATTGCGGCGATATGTATCATGTCTCCGATAATAAGAAAGGAGTCATTGCCGGATTTGACTTCAAACGCCGTATGTCCGGGCGTGTGCCCAAAAATGGGAACAGCCTTAATGCCGGGGACCGGCTGATCGCCGTTTCCGAATGTCTTCCATCTTCCCAACGCAATATAAGGACCGGAGACATCCTGCGCCATTCTGAAATATCTTTTCATGCCGGCAGGAGCCTTAGCCTCTTCTTTTGAAGACAACCAGAAGTCGCCCTCGGCTTTTGAGATATGGACAACCGCATTCGGGAAAAAAGGCCGCCCTTCCGCAGTAATCAATCCGCCCACATGGTCCCTGTGCATATGAGTGATCAGCGCTGCGTCAACCTGATCAGGACTATAGCCGGCAGCCTTCATATTGCGAAGAAGGTTCCCGAGCAGAGGGCCGAATATATTGCCTCCGCCGGCATCCACCAAAACAAGCTGCGATCCCGTATTGATCAGGTATGCGTTGACGGAGGTTTTCACCTTCGGACAGGCTGTGAAATTACGATCAAGCTGCGCCTTTATTTTTGCCGCCGATACATTGCTCATGAGTTTTATATCCACATCTATAAACCCGTCGGATAGCGCCGTAATCTCGAACCGGCCCAGCATCATGCGATAATAACCCGGAGCCTGAGTTTTTACCATAGGCGCTTCAGCCCCGGCAACACCGTAATAACCGGACAGCGCCGGGACCAAGGCAAACATGCAGAGAACAAACAGACGACAAACCGCCTGTTTAAGTTTCATATGGATAACACTCCCCTCAGGCTTCACCCTTCAATTTCTCAAGCAGCCATGCCATGTTTTCGCCCAGCGTTTTCATGGTCAAGATGCCTTCTTCGTCTTTTTCCACTTCCCCCTCACCCAGCCCAAAGGCAAAGTTCCAGTAAATGGAACCGGGCACGATCATCTGGTTGAGAAAAAAGAAGTTGTTTATGGTATTGAAAGCCCCGACCGCCCCGCCCCTTCTCACCGCAATCACGGCAGCCCCGACCTTGCGTTTCAACAACGACCCGTTTGCCATGCTGATAAGCCCGGCGCGATCGATCAACATCTTTATGTCGGGGCTGACGCTGCCGAAATAAGTCGGAGACCCAAAGATGATCCCGTCCGCCTCGATCATCTTTCCGACATAATCATTGAGCATGTCTTTCGTTATTATGCATCTCTTGTCCCTGCTCTCAAAACATTTCATACAGGCGGCGCAGCCGTGTATCTTCCCACCGCCGATCCATATCTTTTCGGTTTCAATATCCGTTTTCCTCAGCTCGGCAAAAACTGTGTCTATAAGCCTGTCGGTATTGCCCTCTCTCCTCGCGCTGCCGTTGAATGCAATAACTTTCATCTATATTACCTCCTGCCTGCCGGAATTTATTAAACTATTTTTGCATCCCACCATTTGCGCTCTTCCTGCCGGTATACGGACCGACAGTCCTGTTTGTATTGACCCCGGATTTACCCGGCCTTATTCTTTTATTCCTGGGCGCAACAAGGGTACGGCTTTTTTGAGTGTCGCTTCTTATTTGAGGACAGGAATTGACCAGAGCCTCACTGACTGAAACCCCGAAAACCATTAATACGGATAATATCATCACTATCACTTTCTTCATAAACTCCGCCCCTGGTGTCTCCAATCCCGCAGAAATTGTGAGAGCCGTAATACAATTATAATAACATTTGCAACAGGCAGCCTACATGTTCCGGAAAGGGATGATTTTTATTCACTTTCCGGAATTTAAATCAGGAAATATTTTCCCCTGCAGGAAAAGCCTGCCCGGCAAACACCCCTGTTTTCGCATGCCGCCCCCCCCCCTGAAGAGAGCGCAAAAAGCGGTCAACCATCCTGAATTGTAAAGATTCTTTAACTTTTATTAAGAATTGCGGATATTATGGAATACAATTTGCTTGGTTCAGCAGACAAAACCGGCCTTTCAGGGAGGATATCTATGGATATAGCCGCAACAGGAAAAATCTGCGCTTCGGCCCAAACATACGCCGCCGGTCTTTCGACAAATAACGGCGGTTTATCAGCGAAAAAATCATCAAAGACCGAGGTCGCCGATAAAGTCTCCATATCTTCGGAAGGAAAGACATTAAGCGGAAGCTCAGGCGCAGAAAGCATTTTGGGCATCCCAAAAGATACGCCGGGGGCAAACCTTCTTGAAAAAATGGAAAATGCAGGAAATAAATTACTGAATGACTTCAACTCAAAATTCAGGGCGCTCCTGAAAGAAAACGGGATCGACACCGGCGATCCCATTGAACTGGACACAAGTTATGACGGCAGCATAATCGTTACCAATAATCATCACGACAAGGCGGCCATAGAAAAGATCCTCAAGGAGAATCCCGATCTGTGCAATGAATACAGGCAGGTCGACGGCCTGCTCACACTCGCGGCCAAGGCCCGTGAAGCGCTGGAGTTCCAGAAGGCATACGCGCTCGATCCTGATGCCGCGCTCGACCGATACGGCTATCTTTTCAATTCAAAGTCGGACGGAAAAATATTGATTTCAGACAAGGGCGCTGATTTTATATACAGCAGGGTAATCCGAAGCTCCTCATGAGATAACTGCGGAGCTTCAAGACCCGATGCGGCTGTAATCAGGGATCGTGCGCCATCCCGGGAAAATAATCCGCAGTCCGTTTCCCCGCCGCAGTCTACCCTTGTGTCAACAACAGGGGGAAATAGTGACAATACTGTCAACACTATGATATAACCTTAACAATTACTATAATTAATAAATCTGTCCTTTATTTTCGATTTCCATAAACAGGGAGGTCCCATGTCAGCCATCCGCTCAGCCCTTCTGTCGATATTCCTTGTCTTTCTGTTCCTGCCCATTCCGGACATTGCCCTTGCCGATGACGCTTCGGTTGAATTCTTCTCTCCGCAGGGCACTGTTAAGGTCGTGCGGCAGGTCGGAGCCCGTTTTTCAGAGCCGATAGTCCCGTTCGGAGACCCCCGGATATCCGATCCCTTTGATATTTCGTGCGCCCAAAAGGGAAAAGGCCGCTGGGCGGACGGAAAAAACTGGGTATATGATTTCGACGATGACCTTCCTGCAGGCGTGACTTGCGAATTCAGCACAAAAAGCGGGCTCAAGACCCTCGCGGGCAATAATGTTAAGACCCGGTCTTTTTCTTTTTCCACCGGAGGCCCTTCAGTGCGCGCCGGCAGGCCTCGTGAGGGCGATGAATCCATTGATGAGGAACAGGTTTTTATACTTGTCCTGGATGCAGAACCCACAGGGGATTCTTTGCTTCAAAATGCATATTTCACCGTATCCGGCGTCAATGAAAAGATAGGCATCCGCATCCTCACAGGCGATGAACGCAAAAATGCGCTTGACGCGGTCAACCTCCGGTCGCTTGCTGCTTCAGTCAGCGGAAGGATCGTCATGCTTCGGACGGAAAAGCCCAAGCCGGGGGACCTGCCGCCTGTAGTTGTGATACAGGCAAAGCAGCGGTTCCCGAGCCTGTCCGATGTCCGGCTTGTATGGGGCAAGGGAGTCACTTCGGTTACCGGCGTATCGAATGAGGAAGACCAGACGCTGTCCTTCAGGACGCGCAAGCCTTTTACCGCCAATTTCTCATGCCGCAGGGAGCAAAAGGATGCGGCCTGTATCCCGATACTGCCGGTGCGTCTGTCCTTCTCCGCGCCGGTACCGTGGGAAACCGCCCAAAAGATCAGACTGAAAGGCAAAGGCGGCAAGACATACAGGGCAAAACCGGATTCGTCAAAAGGGAATGAGGACGGGGATTCGAACGAAGATGAAGGTGAAGGTGAAGGCCGGGCCGGGCAGGCGGATGAGACCTCAAAGCAGAAACCGGAATTCGTGAGGTCTGTGTTCTTCAGGACGCCTTTGCCCGAAAAATCTTCGTTCCTTCTTGAGCTGCCCAAACCGTTTCCGGATGACGCGGGCAGGCGGCTTTCCAATGCGAACAAATTCCCGATCACCGTCAGGACCGCAGATGCCCCCCCTCTCGCAAAATTCGCCGCGCGCTTTGGCGTCATCGAGCTGAAAGGCGACGCTGTTCTTCCCGTAACCTTGCGAAACATAGAGGCGGATGTGCCGGCAAGGTCCGTCAGGGTCGTCGAAAAAGCAGCTCCCCCTCATACACCGACTGATGACATTAAAGGCAAGTCCGGGGAAAAAGTTGACGGGCTGCAGGGAAGGATGCGCAAACTGGGCGTGAACAGGGAGGGCAATATCATCGCCTGGCTGCGTTCGGTTGCCGCAGTCGGCAGGACCCGTTCCCTGCTTAAAGGATCCAAAGAGGTTAAAAATTTCGGTGTGCCGAAGCCGGGCGGAGCCCGGGCCTTTGAGGTGGTCGGCATACCGTTGAAGGAACCCGGACTGTATATAGTCGAGATGGAAAGCCGTATACTCGGCTCATCTCTGCTCTATGACGGATCAAAGACCTTCCAGAAAAAGCCTGTCTATGTGCCGACGTCTGCGCTGGTTACAAATATGTCGGTCCATTTCAAGAAGGGACGGGAATCGTCTCTTGTCTGGGTGACTAACCTTGACAGGGCTATGCCCGTGCAGAACGCGGCGGTGTCGGTTACGAATTGCGAAGGCAAGGTCCTGTGGAAAGGCAAGACCGACAGCCGAGGTATTGCAATGATCGGCACGACGCTGCCCGAGCCCGGAGATATAGCCCGCTGCAACTTCAGGACCGATGAGGACAATCATGACTGGTCCCAGCTCAAGGCGCTGCAGGGGATGAACAGCGGACTGTTTGTCTTTGCAAGAAAAGATAACGATATGTCGTTTGTGCATTCGAGCTGGGATGAAGGCATTGAGTCATGGAGATTCAATCTACCGTCCGCTTCGTATACCGGTCCTGTAACTGCGCATACCGTCTTTGACAGGACCCTGTTAAGGGCCGGAGAAACGGTAAGCATGAAGCATTTCATCCGAAAAAAGGCCATGCGCGGGTTTGAAATGCCTCCGTCAGGGACGCTTCCCAATCAGGTCGTAATCGAACACCTCGGCAGCTCGAAGAAATTCGAATCCGGCCTGAAATTCGATGCGTCGGGCATTGCTGAGACCTCATGGAAGATACCTGTTGACGCGAACCTCGGCGAGTACCAGGTGACCCTGCTCCGGAAAGAGAAGGAAAACGACAAGAAACAGGACACGAAACAGAAAAAGCGCAGGTGGAGGAAGACCTACAATTCGGGAACAAGCTGGGCCTCCGGCCGGTTCAGGGTGGAGGAGTTCAGGATCCCCCTCATGAAAGGCATTATACAGCCTCGGGGAGAACCAATAGTCGGCGCAACAGAGATCGAGGCCGACCTGATGGTCACTTATCTCTCCGGCGGCGGCGCAGGGAATGCAGATGTGAAGCTTCGCAGTTCGCTCCAGCCGAAATCGGTCCAATTCGCAGATTACGACGATTTCTCTTTTGCAAACGGCGCGGTCAGGGAAGGGCTTGTCCGCTCCGGTTCCTATGCGGAAGCCAATGAGGAAGGCGAGGACAGAAAACCGAAGGTCGAGATAAAGACTCTCAAACTCGACCGTACGGGCGCATTGAGAACAAAGCTGGGGCCTTTCGGGAAGACCGGATTACCCCAGGAGGCCCTGACCGAACTCGAATTCAGGGACCCGAACGGTGAAGTGCAGACTGTTTCAAAAAGAATACCCTTATGGAATTCACGGGTTATCGTCGGGATCAAACCCGACTCCTGGGCTGCGTCAAAAGAATCCTTCAAATTTCATCTCGTGGCCCTTGACCTCAAGGGGCTGCCCGTGAGCGGAGTGACTATAAACGCCGACCTGTTCTCAAAAAAGAATTACACCCACAGGAAGCGGCTGATCGGCGGTTTCTATTCCTACGAGCATACCGCTGAAACAAAAAGAATCGGTAAGGCCTGCGAAGGTATTACGGACAACAGGGGCCTGATCATATGCGATGTAAAGTCCCCGGTCTCCGGAAACGTGATTATACAGGCTGTCGCAAAGGACGGGGAAGGCAATCCGGCCGTGGCCAACCGGGATGTATGGGTGTACGGCAAGGAAGACTGGTGGTTCGATGTCTCGGACAACGACAGGATAGACCTGCTGCCCGAAAAGAAACGTTACGAGCCCGGAGAAACGGCCGTCTTCCAGGTTCGTGTGCCGTTCAGGGAAGCGACGGCGCTTGTAACAATAGAGCGTGAAGGCATAATAGACGCTTTTATAAAAAAACTGTCCGGCAAGAACCCGGTAATCGAAATCCCCGTAACCGGAAGCTATGCCCCGAACGTGTTTGTTTCGGCGCTCTGTGTGCGCGGGAGGGTTGCAGGGGTTAAGCCTACCGCGCTGATTGACCTTGGCAAGCCCGCTTACAAGCTCGGAATCGCGGAGATCAGGGTGGGCTGGAAAAAGCACGAGCTAAAAGTGGAAGTCTCTGCCCCGAAAGACGTTTACAGGATACGGGATAAAGTCCCTGTCAGGATAAAAGCGAGAACTGCCGACGGCAGTGTTCCGCCTGCCGGGGCCGAGATTGCCCTTGCGGCTGTTGATGAAGGACTGCTCGAACTGATGCCCAACAACAGCTGGAACCTGCTTGAGGCCATGATGTCGCGACGCGGCCATGAAGTGGAGACGGCAACTGCGCAGATACAGGTTGTTGGGAAAAGGCATTACGGGCTAAAGGCGCTTACGCACGGAGGAGGAGGAGGCAAACAGCCCACAAGGGAGCTGTTCGACAGCCTGATGATATGGAAAGGCCGCGTCAAGCTCGACGCCAAAGGCGAGGCCTCGGCGGTAGTGCCGCTTAATGATTCTCTTACCGCAGTCAGGATAGTTGCCATAGCCAACGCCGGGGCAGGCTTCTTCGGCACGGGGCATACCATGGTGAGAACTGCGCAGGATTTGATGCTGCTGTCGGGGCTTCCGCCCGTAGTAAGGGAAGGCGATGCTTTCAGCGCCGGAGTGACCGTCAGGAACGCCTCCGGGAGAGCTATGGAACTGACGCTGTCCGCATCTGCGACCAACATCGGGAATCTGGAGCCGATAACCCTTTCCATACAACCAGGAGAAGCAAAAGAGATTGCCTGGAATGTGACTGTCCCGCATGGCATCGGTTCGATATCGTGGGAGATTGCAGCCAAAGAAAAAAGCGGAGAGGCCTCCGACGGGTTAAAGGTGAAGCAGAAGGTGGGAACTGCTGTCCCGGTTTCCACATATCAGGCCACAATAGCCCAGGTAAAAGAGAGTCTTGTAATTGAGGCCGAAAGACCGAAAGGCGCCCTTTCAGGCAGAGGCGGTATAAGCGTAACCATGCGCCCGAAGCTGGCTGAAGGGCTCGCGGGTGTGGCCGAATACATGAAACATTATCCTTACACATGTCTTGAACAGAAGGTGTCCATAGCGGTCGCCCTCAGAAACGCGGCCATGTGGAAAAAAATAGTTTCCGGAATGCCTTCTTATCTCGACTCCGACGGCCTTCTCAAATATTTCCCGATGATGGACCACGGCAGCGACTCCCTGACCGCCTATGTGCTTTCGGTGTCGGCTGAAGCAGGCTGGAAGCTACCCGACGGCATTAAAGCCAAACTTATCGACGGGCTTACCGGCTTCGTGGACGGAAAGATAATCAGACATTCCACGATGCCTACAGCCGATCTGTCGATACGGAAGATGGCTGCGCTCGAAGCCCTGGCGAGACATACAAAGATCAGGAGTGAACTGCTGGGCTCGATATCCTTAGAGCCGAATTTATGGCCGACTTCGGCAGTCATAGACTGGATGAATGTGCTGCTGCGCTCTCCGCATCTGAACAATCGGGATTCGAACCTGGCCGCAGCCGAACAGGTACTGCGTTCAAGGCTGAATTTTCAGGGCCCGACCATGACCTTCTCTACTGAAACGGCGGACTACCTCTGGTGGCTGATGGTTTCGTCGGACACCAATGCGGTCAGGAGTGTCCTTACCCTGCTGAACATGGATAAATGGAATGACGATATGCCAAGGCTTGTGACGGGGGCCGTGGGACGACAACACAGGGGCAAATGGAGCACAACCACGGCAAACGCATGGGGAGTTCTTGCGCTCGAAAGATTCTCCGCAAAATATGAGTCGGCAGCGGTAAAAGGAAAGACAACCGTCGCGCTGTCGAAGCATGAGAAATCCGTAAACTGGGCGGCAACTCCAAAAGGCGGGACGGTCAAGCTCGCATGGCCGAAAGGCAAAGAAACCCTTACCATCTCTCACAGGGGACCGGGAAGGCCGTGGGCCGTTGTTCGCAGTCTGGCCGCAATACCCGTAAAAGAACCTTTTTCGAGCGGCTACAAGATCCGGAAAACCCTTACGCCCGTATCACAAAAGGAAAGGGGCAAATGGACCCGCGGTGATGTAGTAAGGATAAGGCTTGAACTCGAAGCGCAGTCCGACATGACATGGGTAGTTGTGAGCGATCCGATACCGGCAGGGTCCGGCATCCTGGGAACAGGTCTGGGAAGGGACTCGGAACTCCTGACAGGCGACGAGAAAAGAACCGGCTGGGTCATGCCCGCCTTTGAAGAACGCTCCTTTGAGGCCTTCAGGGCATACTATGAATACGTTCCAAAGGGTAAATGGACGGTGGAATATACCTTGCGACTCAATAATGACGGCTCCTTCAAACTACCCGAAACAAGGGTTGAGGCCATGTACGCCCCTGAAATGTTCGGGATAATACCCAATAAAAAGTTCAGTATAGAAAGATAGTCCGGGAGGCTGCGTTCCTTTCAACTCGGGGCGCGCAGCCTCTGCCTTTAAAGACCCGACGGGACCGTCACCTTTATGGATGTGCCGCGCCTGCTGAGTCCCCTGATGACCAGAGTCCCGCCGATGCCGTTCACACGCTCCCTCATGCCGAGCAGCCCGAAGGATTGCGGCTTCCTCAGATGCTCCGCCTTTATGCCCTTGCCGTTGTCGGTAATCCTCATGACAATATTCCCGTCTTCTTCCCTGAGCATTACCCTGACCTTTGTCGCCTCAGCGTGGCGGTTGATATTTGTAAGGGCCTCCTGGAGCACCCTGAAAAGCACGGTGCTCACCTCCTTGCTTGCGTAAATCATATACAGCTGAAGGTCGTACTTGAGTCCGGTCCTCTTCCTGAACTCTTCCGCCTGCCATTCAATGGCGGCCGATATGCCGAGATGATCGAGCAGGGTCGGCCTTAGTTCCGTGCATATCCTCTTGACCGACTGGATAACGCTGTCGATAAGCCCCAGCATGACGCCTGATTTGTCGATGAGGTCCTTATGGTCTTCCGGCAGTCTTTTTGCGAGCCAGACGGTGTCCATTTTAAGGGCGGTCAAAACCTGTCCGAGTTCGTCATGCACTTCACGCGCAATCTTCGTCCGCTCTTCCTCGGTTATTGACTGGAGATGCGCCGAAAGCCTGCGCAGCTGGGCATGCGACAACTTGAGCTCTTCTTCGGCCTTTATGCGGCCCGTAATATCCCTCGATATGCCGAGGATGCTGATTACCTTGCCGTTAGCGTCCTCGACGGGGCTGAGCACTGCGTCCCACCAGATCTCCCTGTCATGCCGGTCGAGGGCCTTGTAGCGGACCGCGGAAATCTCTCCGCTCGCCGCCATGCCTATCGCCATCAGGGCCGCCTCGTTATTGCCGACAATCTGGTCGACAAACTGTTTTCCCATAAAGCCGTCTTCTCCGGGAATATCCAGAAAGCCGCTCATCTTTGTATTCATACTGAGGTATTCGCCGTCGAGGGTCAGCTGGTATATACAGTCCGAGGAACTTTCTATCAGTGAACGGTAATGCTCTTCAGAAAGCTTGAGCGCCTCTTCAGTTGCAAACCTGTATATGGCCTCTCCCATCAGGGGCGACATCAACTCTATGAGTTCAAGAGACGCATCCGACACAACCCCGGGCCTCTCGTCGGCCATGTGTATTAATCCGAGGATCTTGTCCTGATATCTGATGGGAACAATAGCCAGGGACCTGAACCCCTCCCTGAAACAGCCGTCCCTGTATCTGCCGCGGTCCTCCTCCGAAAGGCCTTTCAACAGCTCCTCCAGATCGTCGCACCTGAAAGAGCCGTGCTGCGTCATATATCCGGCATCCTGCCCGTCGCGCCGGCCGAGCATAACCCGCACGCACGCGCATTGATGGTCCGTAGCCGACAACAGGTTCTCGGAGTCCAGGAATCCCCGGCTGAACCCCATATGGGATTCATACTGCATGCAGCCGTTACTGTTCAGCATCCTTATGCCGGTGCTGTCGCATCCGCTCCACATGCGCATAAGCCCCACGACGGCTGCAAGGTATTCCTGTCTCGACGTCTTTTTCATAAAGAGCTTGAGCAGAGAGTTCATGGCCCCTATGCGCAGCTCGCTTTTTTTCCGTTCGGTGATATCCCGGATGATGGCCTGGAAAAAGGTCCTGCCCTCGATCTCGAACGCCCTGAGACTGACCTCAACGGGAAAGACCGTCCCTTCCTTCCTCAGATATTCCGATTCGAACACAAGCCCCTTTTCCTCCGACACATTGAGCTTCTTGCCCAACTCGTCCATATCCAGAAGGGCGCAGGCCGTGCCGATGGACCTCACATTCATGTGGAGCAGCTCTTCAAGAGCGTATCCGAGCATGGAACTGGACCTCTCATTCGCCTCAAGTATATTGCCTTCCGCGTCGAAAAGGAGGATACTGTCGTTCGCATGCCTGGTAAGCGGCTCATAATGTCTGAGCAGCGCCACGCGGTTAAGCTCGGATTCATACTGTTCCCTGTAATACATGGCCGACTGGTGTCGCCAGATAAGAGCAATGCTGCCCGCAGCTGAGAGAAGCAATCCGATTATAATAAACGCCAGCCTCCACCCCAGTTCACTGATCGGCGCAAATATCTCATCAGTGTCGACCTTGGCGACAATATGCCACGGCGAGTCCTTGATGGCCTTTGTTACGGCAAGCACATTAACTCCGCGATAATCCTTTGCCTCAAACACGTTTTTTTCCACACGATCCGTAAAGGCGGAAAGCCGCGCCGAATCCCCGACCGACAAGCGATAAAGAGTCACGGCGGCATTGCGCCTGCTGCTGAGAAATACAAACTCATTGCCCAAAGGCCGCACAAACATGGTTTCAGCGGTAGCGCTCGGGGTAGGCCAGCTCCTGAGCAGCGGAAAAACAAAATCGTCCGGATTGACCTGCATGATGATCACCCCGACGGGAACAGCATTGTCCGTCTCGTCCGAGATAAGAGGCACAACAAGATCCTGATGGGTTTTTTCCAACTCCGCGCTTAACTGCAGCTCCGAAAATCTTCCCACCCTTGAATTCAGAGCTTCAAATACAAGCCTTTTCATACTGGGCACCAGACCATGAAGCTTGTCGCCGACGGAAATCCTGAGGCGCCCTTTTGTGTCGAACAGAAAGATGTTGTCATACTGATCACTTTTTTTGAAAGACTTCATCCATCTCATGATCCTCAACCTTAACCCGGGCGCATTACTGCTCTCCATGAAACGGTGAATATCGGGGACAATGAACGAATTGCTTATAATCGTGGCAGCGTCTCCCAGACGCTCTTTGCGCCAATTGACTATCTGCGCGGCCTTCAGGTCCGCAATGGCGACAAGCTCATTCTCTATGCTCTTCCTGATCTGGGCCTTCTGGGTCTCATAATAATAATATACAAGGGAGATCGACGCGACAGTGATAAGGATAAAAACTATGAGCAGATATCGCGGGACTTTCTTTTTGTCGATGGACAAATTCACAGAAGTAGACAACCGCAGCGAACAGCTCCGGAGAATAAAACGGCTGTCCCTGAACGGCCCTCTGATTTCACTTTGGGCTGCATACTGAATTTTACGCGATGCCCTTTAAAGAGTCAAGCAATGCGGATTAGAGACATTCAATGTCCTGTTGATCGGCCCCCGGACAGACACATAAAAACAGTCGGGAATAACGGCATTCCGGCCTTATTGCGCCCAGGATATCGCGACGCCGGGATTGACGCCGCAGACATGTTTTCAGCGCATCGGGCAATCCGGCATGATATAATATAATCTGATGCGTATGTTTCAATACCGGCATTTTTTCATCGAATCAATACACACCTGTAAACGGGTGATGACACACCTCTCCGTCATTGCCTTGGTGTTGTGCTTTACCCTGCCCTCTTACGCCTTTCGCTCCTTTGAGGAAGTTAAGACTTCCTACAATAAATCCGACGCAACGCTGCTTGACCGCCACGGAGAGATCATACACGACATGCGCGTTGACTCGAAGGGGAGGAGGCTTGACTGGACAAGCCTCCGGGATATATCCCCCGCCCTTGTAAAAGCCGTCATCCTGTCTGAAGACAGAAGGTTTTATGAACACGGCGGGGTGGACTGGACGGCACTCGGAGCAGCGGTCGTAGAAAACATCCTTACCGATTCCAAAAGGGGGGCCAGCACCATTACCATGCAGCTGGCTTCGATCCTCGAAAAAAAACTGCGCCCGAAAAAAACAAGGCGCTCGATCGCGCAGAAATGGGACCAGATAAGCGCCGCGCGCGAACTCGACGCGACATGGACAAAAAACGGGATACTTGAGGCGTACCTCAACCTCGTGACCTTCAGGGGCGAACTGCAGGGCGTAAACGCCTCATCTCGCGGACTGTTCGGCAAGAGCCCCGACGGGCTGAACGAGAAGGAGTCCCTGCTGCTTGCAGTCCTTATCAGTGCCCCGAACGCGGCTGTCGACACGGTTTCTTCAAGGGCATGCGCGCTGGCTGAAGCAATGCATTCGGCTGAAAAATGCGCGGACATAAAGGCGCTTGCGGCTGAAACCCTGACCCGCCCATACCGTATAACGTTCCGCCACAACCTCGCGCCCCATGTCGCATTGCAACTGTTAAGAGAGGGCAGGCGGAGGGTCGTCTCGACCATCGACGCCGGGCTCCAGAGATTCGCTATTGAGACCCTTACGCACCAGCTGAGGGCAATAGGAGATCACAATGCCCATGACGGGGCCGCGCTGGTGGCCGATAACAGGACCGGAGAAATCCTGGCTTATATTGCGAATACCGGCCCGTATTCGTCCGCCCGGCATGTCGACGGAGTAATCGCAATGCGCCAGGCCGGTTCCACCCTGAAACCCTTTCTGTACGCGCTGGCCCTTGAAAACAGGCTCCTTACGGCAGCCTCGTTGCTGGACGATTCTGCGGTCGATGTGCCGACTCCTGCCGGACTTTATATACCCCACAATTACGATAACGAGTTCAGTGGGTTCGTAAGCGTAAGGACGGCCCTCTCGTCATCCCTCAATATCCCGGCGGTAAGGGCCCTCATGCTCGTAGAGCCCGGTAATTTCGGGAAACGTCTCACCGCTCTCGGATTCCGGGACCTGAAAGAAGGAGATTATTACGGGCTGTCCATGGCCCTCGGCTCCATAGATGTAAGCCTCTATGATCTTGTGAACGCATATCGGGCGCTCGCCAACAACGGAAAATGGTCAAAACTGTCTATGGAAGCAGGCCGGGGAAAAGGCGCGTCACGACATGTCATTGGCCGGGAAGCCGCCTTTATTGTCTCTGATATACTGTCGGACCGCTCTGCGAGGAGCCTGACCTTCGGTTATGAAAATCCTCTCTCCACACGTTTCTGGACCGCCGTCAAGACCGGCACAAGCAAGGACATGCGCGACAACTGGTGCGTCGGGTTTTCCGACAGATACACCGTGGGCGTATGGGTGGGCAACTTTTCGGGCAAGCCGATGTGGAATGTGTCCGGCGTTTCCGGGGCGGCCCCTGCCTGGATCGAGCTGATGAACTATCTGCATCGTCATAGACCGAGCAGGCCGCCAAAACAACCCGCAAATGTGGTTGCCAAAAGAGTCTCATTCAGCAACCCGTCCGAACCGGAGAGGACCGAGTTCTTTATAAAAGGCTCCGAGCCTGCAGGCCCTGTCGCCCATATATCCGAACCGGACAAATCGAAGGGCAGGAGCGCCATATCTTATCCGGCCGACAATACGATAATCGCCATCGATCCGGACATCCCGGCTGAAAACAGCCTTATATTTTTCGAGGCAACTGCGGGTGGCAACTATAACTGGATATTAAACGGCGTCAAGATCGGCGGGGGCGAAAAGATGGTCCCGTGGAAACCTCAATACGGAACATATAAACTGTCGCTTGTCGACGGTAACGGAAAGACACTGGATTCAATCAGGTTTGAGGTGCGCGGCAGGCCGCTCGATGCCGATAATAGGGCGCTGTCCGGGACACGATAAGCTCCTGCCGTCTTGTAAAAGTTCCCTGATCAAAGTAAAGTATTAATATTAAATGCCCGACGGGCCGGGATGTCCGTCCTGCTAATGAAAATCATTTTTCAGGAGAGGTCTGCAGATGAAAAGAACAATTCTTTCACTTTGTATAATGATTTCCCTGGCCGGAAACCTTTATGCAGGCGAGATAGTAGTCCCGGCAGGGACAAAAATAGAAGGAGTGACTGAATTCGGGACCTTCGCGCCTGCCGAGACCGCGACCGCACAGAATTTTTTCCTGTCTATAAAGGCCACCAGGAATCCGGCCGGTGTCAACGGCAAGGAAATTCCTTTAAAAGATTGCGTCATCCTCGGCGATGTTGTTGCCGACGTGACGGTAAACAGGGCCTTTTTCAGGGCTATCAGGATAGTCTGTTCAAACTCGAAAGAGCCTAATGGTTCACTGCTGAAGGGCCATGTAGTGGATGAGAAGGACAATAAGCTGGGCATTCAGGGGGTCCCGGCAGATCCGGCTGCGGCAAAAGCAAAAACAGCTTCCGGAGGCACGGGAGCTACAAGCGCGATTCAGCGTTTTGTGGAGGCTCCGCCTGCGGCAAAGGTAACGCTGATAACACTCGAAGGGATCATAATCAACACAAAATAAGCGTCTGCTCCCGCCGGAGTTCGCCCAAACATTATTTTACACGGGTCCATTCAGTTGTCCTTCCGAACAACGGCACAAAGAAATATCCCCTCATCTCCAGTCGGTCGTTCGAGGCGAGCGACAGCCTGCAGGCATAATCATTTCCGTTGTCCGGATCATAAACCCGGCCGTCAACCCATTTATTTCCGCCGATATACCTTAAGTTCCACAAAAGCTGAAGGCCTATGATCGGGCGGCCCCTTAATGCGGGGTCCGGATTGCAATCATCCGTTTTCGGTTTGCCCGCCCTCTTCATGTCCTCCTCCGGCGTGTATACCGGATCACTTGTACTGACTATCCTGCCGCAGTATTTGAACCCGCATCTATAGATCTCGATCTGCGCCTCTTTGCCCTCAGTCAGCCATATGCCTGCAATAGCGTCGCCCTCATATGCGCGGCCTGCAGCCGAAGCTCCTGAAGCCATAAAGATGAGCAGAAGGCAAAATATTGATATGATTGCCGAACGTTTCATTAATAAATATTATTATGACACAAAGGACGGACCGCCGGAGCGTTCCCATGCTTGAAACAAAACTCTGTGCGGGCGTAAAATAAAATTATGAAATCATTCAGATTCATACTCATCGCCGCCCTGCTGTTTGTAACCGCCTGCGCGCCTGTGTTCCGCGAGGAGATCATGAAGAATTCGACTCTTAATCCTTCTCTTCCCGAGCTTAACTCCAAACCGGCCGATTTCGACGGCAGAATGTATATATTGGGCGGCAGGATTCTCAACACCCGCAGCACGGAAGACGGCATCGTCATTGAGGCAATGTCCCTGCTGGTAGACTCGCGGGGGCATATAGACTATAGCGACAGATACAGGGGAAGGTTTATGGCGATCATGCCCAAAGGCAAGGGGATGCTCGACCCCCTGATCTTCAGCTCGGGGAAAGACGTTACCATAGCCGGTATATATAAAGGGATCAGGACCGGTATGATCGACAAGCTTGAATATTCCTACAGTTATTTTGAGATAGTCGGGATAAGATTATGGGAAAGGGCTGCCTACTATTCCGGGCCCGTTTATTATGCGCCGTACCCGTCTTATTATTACTGGTACGGTCCGGGTTACTATCATCATTATCGTCACTGGTAAGAGCGCTCCGCCTGCTTTCGTCATGCGGCAGGCCGGTTTATGACACTATCTTCCTCGCCAAATCCCCTTTGCGGACACCGGCAGGCGCGCCAAGCACAATCACCTGATCCGCCTGCGCCGACACGGCCTCAATGCCGTCCTCATATCTCAAGGAATCCTGCTTAACGCGCTGCGACGGGATCCCCGGCGTCATGTATTCAATCACATCTCCGATTGCTATCCCGGTCCTCAGGAGTATCTTTGCAGCTCCGTCCCTGACATCGACAACAGAACCGACCACATCCGCTTCAGGGGCCTTGCCCTCTCCTGAAAAATTAAAAAGGTCTTCATTCCCGCTAAAAAGCATGCCTGTTGTATATCCCCTGATCCCAAAATACGCCAACTCGTCATGCCATCCGGCAAGCCCCGCCTGATACCTCTCTGCGTCATCAATCAGGTCCACTGCCTCGCGATAAACCCTGGTCACACCTGCCACATAATGGATGCCCTTCATCCTGCCCTCGATCTTGAATCCGCAGACCCCGGCGTCGGCCAGCAGCCGCAGATGGTCTATCAGGCAGATGTCCCTGGAATTCATGACATACGTCCCGCGTTCATCCTCGAACACAGGGAAATACCGCCCCGGCCTCTTTTCTTCCATCAGGGCGTATCTCCACCTGCAAGAATTTGCGCATTCGCCCATATTCGCGCCCCTCGACGCCATAAAGCTGCTCAGATAGCACTTTCCTGAATATGAGAGGCAAACCGCTCCATGCACAAACGCCTCAAGTTCAATATCCGTGCCCTCGGCAATCCCGCGTATCTCATCAATCGACAGCTCCCTCGCGAGGATTATCCTGCGCGCGCCCAGCCGCTCCCAGAATCGGGCCGATTCGACATTTGTGACATTTGCCTGGGTGGAAATATGTATATCTATAGCGGGGGCCTTTTCTTTGAACATGGTGAACAGGCCCGGGTCCGAGATAATGACCGCGTCAGGCTTTATATCATCAAGAAGGCCGATGTAGTCGGCGACATCAGTCAGATCGCTGTTGCGGGCAAAGACATTAACGGCCACATAAACCTTCACCTTGCGCTCATGCGCATATTGCACCGCAGCGGCAAGCTCCCCAGGCCCAAAATTGACCGCCCTGTTCCGGAGACTGAATCTTGCAGCTCCCAGATAGACTGCGTCGGCCCCGTAATGGATCGCCGTTTTCATCCTCATGAAATCACCTGCCGGCGACAGTATCTCCGGTTTCATCAAAGGGACGACCCCTTCTTGAGCCTTTCTATCTCAGCCCTTGCCAGTTCATCGCATCTTTCGTTCTCAATATGCCCGTTATGACCTTTTATCCATACCCATTCGACATCATGTTCCGCAACCGCCAAAAGAAGCCGCTCCCACAAATCCCTGTTCAGGACATCCTTTTTTTGTGAGTTTCGCCAGCCATTCTTCATCCAGGCATGAATCCATTCGGTCATTCCCTTTATGACATAACTCGAATCCGAAGTCACCCTGGCCCTGCATGGCCGCTTAAGGGCCTCGATGGCGGATATCACGCCCATCAGCTCCATACGGTTGTTGGTTGTAAGCGTTTCGCCTCCGGATACAATCTTCTCATTTGCCCCGTTCCTGAGGATGGCCGCAAAGCCGCCGGGCCCCGGATTTCCGCTGCACGCGCCGTCCGCAAATATATTGACCAATGGTTTTTCCACTGTTCCCATGATCTTTTATATTACCGGGTTGAGGCGGATAATTCCAGAGAATGAATATAAAAACGAGGGGGGGGCTGCTACAATTCAGAAGTCGACTACCGTAGAACTGACAGTCTTGACTCTTCCGCCCGTCTTAAGCCCTTTCAGGGCGGAGAGCAATTCACATGCGCTTGACCGCGCTATGACGGATGCGCATTCCTGAAGCATTATCGCATCACCAAGATCGACATCGGGGTCCGTTTCGCCCTCGACCTTGTTGACGGTCCTGTAAAGGGCTGCCATTGCTGTAGACAATACGCAGTTGCTGTTGGAAAACTTATGCAATTGTTTTTCTCCCTGATTATAATAATTTGGAACAACTGCTGATACTTGTACTTTACACAATTGAGATAAAAGATAAAATCAGCTCCGGGATGATTTTTTTGTCGGCGCCGGGTACAACATGTCATAGTAGTTAGTCCTACATGTCATTTTAACAAAACAACCGTGACACCCTTCCCGCCCCTGTTCGGTTCTTCGCTATGCCAGCTTTCGACAAGCGGATGCCCCTTGAGATGATCATGAGCGAACTTCATAAGGATGCCTGCCCCAATACCGTGAATGATGGCCACCTGACGCATACCCATGAGCGCGGCCCTGTTAAGAAACGGCTCTATCTGCGACAAGGCGTCATCAACACGCAGCCCCACAATATTAAGGCTGGACACTGCCTGATCATTTACCGCATCCGCTTCAGCGGCCGTCTGCCCGACCGGAATATCCCCCGGCGGTTTTTTGCCCCGGCTAATGCCCACAAATGGGACCTCAACCTCAACACTCCCCCGCTTCAACCTCAGCCTCTCATGTCGCCTGTCGATCTCAACCACCTCTGCAGAGGCCTCAATCGACCTGATATAAACAGTGTCCCCGACGCACACATCCTCAATCGATATGGTTGCGCCTTTTTCGGGCAGAGGAGTCTTACTGTCGATCTCCTTCTTTTTATTCCCGGCAACCCTCAGGGACTCCTTTATCTTCTGTTTGTCCGCCTTTTTGGCCTCATCAAGGAGAGCATACATCTCCCGCCTGGTCTCAGCCACCAGGCCGGAGGCCTCGGAGCAGGCCTTTGCGAGAGACTCATCGCGCTCCCGCCTTGTTGAGGCCTCAAGTTCAGCCATCCGGCGGCCCCTCTCTTCAAGCTCCGCCTTCAACCTGTCCGCCTCTTCGATGGTCTTTTCATAATACGATCTCTTTTCGGCCAGGTCCTTTACAAGGTTGTCGAATTCGACCTTTACCCCACCGAGCAACGCCTTTGCCGAATCGATTATCCTGTCCGGCAATCCATATCTCCGCGCAATCTCGATGGCATGAGACTGGCCCGGTTCGCCGGTGCGCAGGCGATAAAGAGGGGTCAGGGTCTTCTGGTCGAACTCCATGGACGCATTCAGCATGCCGGGCGTCCTGTGGACAAAGCCCTTTATGTCCATGAGATGGGTAGTGGCAAAAAAGAGTGAGCCCCTCTCCCTCAACTCGTTCAGGACTGCGCAGGCTATGGCCGCGCCTTCGGCAGGGTCGGTGCCTGTGCCGAGCTCATCGATCAGTATCAGCGACCTCGAATCCGCCTTTTTCAATATCCCGGCGATGTGTCCTATATGCGAAGAAAAGGTGGAGAGATCATCTTCTATGGACTGTTCATCCCCTATGTCTATGAGCAGATTGCTCACAAGGGGTATGCTCGACGAAGGAGAGGCAGGGATAGGCATGCCTGTGAGGGCCATCAGGGAGAGCAGTCCGATGGTCTTGATGCTGATGGTCTTGCCTCCCGCATTGGAGCCGGTAATGACCATGACCCTGTCTTCGCCGCCAAGCCCGACCGTCAGAGGCACCACCTGCCTGTCGCTTCCATACCTCTGAAAGGCGATGGTGAGAAGGGGATGGCGCGCGTCTTCGAGGCTGATACGGCCTTCATCATTTATCTCGGGGATGGTCATTCCGAGCTGGACCGCAAGCCCGGCTATACAATTAAGCGTATCGAGCCGGATCAGGGTCATGAACTGGGCCTCTATTTCCGCAAGCCTCTCCCTGATCTTTGAGGTAATGCTTCTGAGTATGCGTATCTCTTCCGCCTTCTGCTCGGCGTTGAGATTTTCGAGTTCGTTTGAGAGGCTGATAATCGCAACCGGCTCGACAAACGCGGTCTCCCCCGATTTCGAGACATCATGCACAACACCGGCCACCTGCCCCTTGGAGTCCATCCTTACCGGTATCACCCACCTGCCGGACCGTGTGGTCACAAAATCGTCCTGCAGGAATACCGAGACAGTTTCGCTGCGGGTCATCTCCTCAAGCCTTTTCCTGATGCGCGCCTCAATCTTTCTGATATCGGACCTTATGCCGGCAAGCGCGGCCGAAGCAGTGTCGAGTATATTACCCTCGCTGTCGAGAGACCTGCTCAGGGTCCTGAGCAGATCAGGGAACCCGGCGAGGCCTTCAGTCAGCTGCCTGAGAAAAGACAAATCCTCACGTTCAGCCAATTGTATCGAGATATCATTAATTACCCCGAGCACAGGCGCAAAACCGGCAAGCTCGATCCCATCAAGGACGGCGCCTTCAGGCCGGATCCTCGAGAAAAGGCCGCTTATATCCATAAACCGGGAAAGCGCGAGAGCCCCGCCCTCGGAATACAGCCTCATAATGTCGCCAATCATGCCCTGACGGGCCTCTATATCCCTGCGCCCAGAAAAAGGCGCGAGCTTCGCCACAGCGGTCTCTGTTGCGCCGCTGTTTGCAAAACCCGCGATAATCTTCAGGAGTTTATCGAATTCGAGCTGCTGGAGAGAATTTGCATGGGTCATCGTATCGCTTAAGGCCTAACCTATCGCCTCCGTAATCCTGTTCTTCTGCTTCTCAAGCTCTTTCCGCCCCTGCTCAAGCGTTTTTACTATCTCTTTTCTGGCGGCATCCGAAAGTTCGGCGCCCCTGCTTACGATGTCCGTCACCATATCCTTGGTGTCATCAATAAAGTCATCAACAGTATCCATCGCCTCCTCGACCAGATCAACAGCCTGATCCTTTACACGCCGGGCCGTGCGACTTATGTCCTTTCTCGTCTCCCGACCTGATTGCGGAGCATACAGCAGCGCTATTGCGGCCCCTACTGCGCCGCCGATCAGAAAAGCCGCTGCCATCTTTGCGCCATCTTCATTCTTCATTTTATACCTCCCGTATAAATAATCGTTAATAAAGGTCACCCTAATAATTTTAACAGCTCCGGGCATTAAATGCCATTTTCCGCCCCATGCCGCTGCAAACCGCAAGCCGCCTGCGAAAATTGAATATTTATGGTTATTGACGCCAATCTGTGACCGGAGTCACCGTAATATCCCGGCATTGCTGATAATCTTGAATAATAACAACCTTCCTTCCTGCCCAAGGCAGCTATGGTCGCCGCCCGATCATGGCTGCCGCTTTTTTTTCAGCGCCGGGGCCTTAAGAATGCTATAATTTTATTAGACTAAATTTTGACGGGAGGTCTGTTGTCATGAAGAAATTATTCTTTTTTTTAATTATTCTTGGCCTGCTGTTCGTCATATCATCCATATTCAAAGGCGACCATTATATCAGGCTCATAAGCGACAAGACAGGAGTTAAACTCACCGCGCTCGCAGACATCGCCGAATCTTTGAGCCTCGAAAACTTTATGTCCGAAAAGAGAGTGGAAAAACAGTCTTCAGGCAAGAAAAGGACCGGCAATTAGCTTCCTTCCTTCCGCCGTCCGACAACACTTCCGGGAATAAAAGCGGGCGCGGATTGCCTGTTCCGCGCCCACGATCTTTGAAACATACGCCCCGGACCGGGACGCCGGATTTTAGCGGATGCCTATGTTTGGCGCAGGCACAAACAGGTGCGCGACAAGACCAATAATAATAAAGATCACAACAGCCGCTACGATGATGGCAATCGTATATACCAGGGATTTCTCTTTGGGGGCCTTCATCAGTACAGGAAGCCCCAGATACAGAAGATATAATCCATAAAGTCCCAGAATTCCGGTCAGCACGGCCAGTGACGGCACTATGTTAAAAATACCGAGCAGCCATCCGGGGGTATAGGTATAAGCGGCCAACTTGAACGCCTGGTCCATATTTTTCTCAGCCCCGAAAGTAGGCGCGAGCGCGTCGATAATCATGGCTAGGACATACACTCCGCCGAGGACCAGGATATACTGTACAACAGCGGAAATAACAGCGCTATGGATGGGAACCCGGTAAGTCCCCAAAAAAGGCACACTTATTCCTATCAGGCTCATACCTATAATGGACGCTACAGGCCCGATAGCAGCGAGAATAATTATGTAGTTCTTGTACAGATCCGCAGCGGATGTGGTCTCGCCGGCAATGACCGCCCACTCCTGCTTTGGCGAGATAATAATGTTCTTGGCCCGTTCGACTAAATTCATGGAATCCTCCCTTATGATTTCCCCCCTGAAAAGATCAGGAGACAGTTAATATAGATTATACATATGCGGCCCCAAAAAACAAAGACAGCTGAAGTTAAATATTATCTGTTTATAAACGGGTAGAATAATCGTATTAAATTGCATTAAGCTATGTATTGTAAAAAGGCGCTTACGGACCATTGCCGTGAATCGCGGCATCCGGATAAATAAATCATTAGGCAGGCGTTCACTGGACAGAAAAAAAGAAATCCGCAAAGTCCTGATTATCACCCTCGCGCTGAACTTTGCAGTCTCGGGAGCAAAGATCAGCTACGGCTATTTAACCAACTCCGTCGGAATAATGTCGGACGGTTTTCATTCCATATTCGACGGGGTATCCAACATCATGGGGCTGATCGGTATACGTATATCCTCGCATCCCCCTGATCGTCAGCATCCCTATGGGCATCGCAAATACGAAACGGTCTTCACCATCTTTGTCGGCGTGATGATGGTCCTGACCTGCATCGAGATATTCAAGAATGTTTACTCCTCATTCGGCGGCATGCAGACGGCTGTTGTCACAACGGAAAGCTTTATAATAATGATAGTTACACTCGGGATCAACATCTTCGTATCGACATACGAAACCCGGATGGGAAAGGAACTTTCGAGCGAGTTCCTCCTTGCAGACTCAAAACACACCAGGAGCGATATCTATGTCACCGTCGGCGTTATCGTGAGTCTTGTCATGATCCGGCTCGGATTTCCGGAAGCCGACCCCATTGCAGGTATTATCGTGGGGATTGTAGTCGCACGCACGGGATTCATGATTATACGCGACTCCACCGAGGCCCTCGTGGACAGGAGCTGTTCCGACACATCGGCAATCAAACATATCGTAACAACCGTCAATGGGGTAAAGGGGTGCCACGAAATCCGCTCACGGGGGACAAACGGCTGTGTCTTTGTAGATATTCATGTCCTTGTCGAGCCGTCCCTGTCGGTAGCGGAAGGCCATATCATTGCAGACAGGGTCGAAGAAAAAATAAAACAGGAACTCTCTGAAGTGGTCGATGTCGTCGTGCACATCGAGCCCGACCGGGAAACCAATGAAACATCAGGCTGACTGGGTCCGTCTGATTTCCACTCCGGCCCCGGATTGCCCATACATTCATCATATGGCAATTATGACCGGTCACGTCGCAGGGCGTTGAGTTTATACAACTCTTTATCGCCCCCCTTTACAAAACCACTTTAAACCCATAAACTTTAAGTCATGAAACATCTGATAATCGGAAACGGCGTGGCCGGCACAACCGCTGCGCAAAATATACGGCGTTTCGATGAAACGGCCGATATCACAATCATAACCGAAGAAGGCACGCCTTTCTACAGCCGCATAAGGCTGCCCGAATTCATTGCCGGGACTCTCGAAGAAAAGAAACTGATTATACATAAGGACATCTGGTATGAGGAAAACAGGATCAATATCGTCACCAACAAAAAGGTCATATCCATAGACCCTGCCGCACGACAGGTCCTGATTGAAGAAGATTTGTGTCTGCCTTACGACAGGCTGCTCGTTGCAACGGGAGGACGAGCCGCAATATTGCCGATCAACGGCATCGACAGGAACGGCGTCTTCACGCTCCGCACTATTGCGGACGCCAGGAAGATCAGGGAATACGCTGAAAAGATCAAGACCGCAATTATTGTCGGAGGAGGAGTTCTCGGGCTCGAAACAGGCAATGCCCTTCGCAAACTCGGAAAGAAGGTGACCTTCATCGAGTTCCTTGACCGGCTGTTGCCGAGGCAGCTCGACCCGGAAGGATCAGTTGTGCTTATGAACAAACTCGAAGAGCTCGGCATGGAATTCAAACTGGGCGCCGGGACTGAAAAGATCATCGGCGCCGGCAGGGTCGAGGGGGTCGGACTGCGTGACGGCACAACAATAAAAGGGCGTATGGTCATAATATCCGCCGGCATGATTCCCGAGGTCTCGCTCTTCAGGGAACTTGATGTGCCGCTTCAAAAAGGTATTCCGGTCAACGACCGCATGGAGACGCCCCTCGCTGATATCTTCGCAGCAGGGGATGTCGCCGAACATGAGCAGAAGGTTTGCGGAGTATGGCCCGCAGCGGAAAAACAGGGCGAGGTGGCCGGGGTGAATATGGCCGGAGGCAGCGCAGTATATGCCGGCACAACGCCGGCATATTCCGTAAAGGTGGCCGGAATAGATATTTTTTCTGCGGGAGACATAGACTCGGGCCGGCTTCTGCCTTCGTATGTCCATATGGACAAAGAAAACGGCGTCTACAGGAAGATCGTTATCCGGGACAACTCCATAGCGGGCTGCATTCTCAGCGGAGACACAACTGCCGGGAAAGACGTAGTAACCGCGATACGCGAAAAACTCCCTGTCCGTGACTTCATGAAAACCATAGAAAAACTCGACATGACCATGACATCGGCAAAAGATAAAACCGGCCGTTAAACTTTGCCGGCATAGCGGGCAAGCCCCGTATTGCTCCGGATCATTAAGATTTTGTTGTCCACCATTGAAAATTGCAGTCAATAACGATCATACCTGAATCCTCGGGCATATTACGCTCGATCCGTTATGGGGGATTATGTCCACATCCACGCCATACAGGGCCTTCAGGCTTTCCTGTGAAATTA
>JGI20214J51650_10000351_pt1 | contig 29024 bp, 23 predicted proteins | sample WetSurMetagenome_FD_51650 | JGI IMG/M metagenome (IMG submission 51650) | reverse complement strand
TTCTGGTTTACTGGTTAACTGGTTTACTTTGCCTGCCCTGCATGCTGGCTCCTTCTCTATCCCGACATACCATGTCGGGACTTAACCCTCGGCCCGGTCTGNGGAGCATATCTTATGGACTTTTCCCATCATCTGACTCTATATAATATTCTGCTGAAATAAATGANAACTGGTTAAATAACTAACTTTGTTTTCAGCTTAATACTAACCACCTAAAATTCTGATTATGCACCATTCAAAAGATCGTTCCCGCAGAAACTTCTTAATGAATGCCGGAGGATTATCCATCGGATTAATTGGTCCAGCTTTATTTAACGATTGTTCCGGCTACGGCAGCAACAGAAGGCATGGTAAACCAGGCACTTTGTTTACCGGGAAAAGCCATTCGAGGGAAGAGAGAATTGAAAGAGTAAAGATTGCGGCCCTTGGCATGCAGCGTTATGACTGGGAGCAAGGAACTGTCGGCCAGGCTTTACTGGAGATGGGAGAGCTTGATCTGGCTGTTTCGTTTGCCCGCGGGGCAATCCTCAGACAGGAAAACGGACGGTTCTCTGTTCTGAAGGGAAACGGACCTATAACAGACTGCTCGAGCATCGGCGAGGTTGTGCTGTTTGCAGCCGCCAAAACCGGTGATCCTCTCTTCAGAAAAGGCGCCGACGAGATGCTTGAGGTATTTCACAAGTCGGACCATAAGACTCCTGAAGGCATTTTATTCCATACGCAGGAACCCACAAGGTGGTTTATGAGTGATGCCAACTACATGCTGCCGCCTTTTCTGGCCGCCTGCGGCGAATACAAAGAGGCCCTGAAACAAATTGAAGGATGGCGTCAATACCTGTATGATCCAAAAGAACATTTGTACTCGCATATTTACGACTACGAAAATCAGTCGTTCAAACGGGAAGATTTCTGGGGAACAGGCAACGGCTGGACTGCTGCAGGATTTTGCAGGGTAATTAAAATGCTTCCTGACAATATGCCTGAAGAAAGGCAGAAACTGACGGAGCACACAAAAGATCTGATAGACGGATGTTTAAAATACATGAATAGTGATGGTACCTTTCATGATGTAGTAAATAAGCCTGAGACATTTATCGAAGTAAATCTTTCACAAATGCTGGCGTATTCTATTTTCAGGGGTGTAAAAGCCGGCTTTCTGGGAAAAGGGTATATAGTAAAGGCTGAACTGATGCGCAACGCAGCAAATGAAAGGGTGGATGACCTTGGATATATTCATGATGTCTGCGGATGTCCAAACTTTGACAGAAGCTATTTCTCCCCTGAGGCCCAGGCCTTCAACCTGCTGATGGAAGCTGCGGCAAAAGATTATGGAAGCTAGCAGAGTGGCTTACCGGACCGGGCCTTAAATGGTATGTCGGGATAACTAAGGAACCAGCATGCAGGGCAGGCAAAGCAACCAGCAACCAGATATAATTTGCTAAACAGTATTCCCTGTCATAACTTGCATAGAACAAAATAAAGACATTATGAAAGAGAGCATCATGATTCTTTGTCTGCTTGTTTCAGCACTCACTGATTCCCTGTCGCAGAAAGCTGATAATACTAAATCAACAGCTGTCGACACAGGCTATGTGATGGTTGATGGAGGGAAGCTGTTTTATGAAGTGGCCGGTAAAGGCAGGAATATTGTCCTGCTGCATGACGGAATGGTCAATCGTGAAATATGGGATGAACAATTTCCGCTTCTGTCAAGGACCTTCAGAGTCGTAAGGTATGACCGGCGGGGTTACGGCAAATCATCTGATCCTCAAGCCAAATTCTCGAATATTGAAGATTTGAACCAGGTGTTCATTCAGTTGAAAATTGATAAGGCGGTTATTTTTGGAATGTCATCCGGTGGTCGCCTGGCAATAGATTTTACACTTACACACCCTGACAAGGTCACCGGTCTTGTGCTGGTCGGCGCTGTTGTCAGCGGGTTTGGCTATACATCACATATGGATACCAGGGGAGGCCATTTCGATCCCCGGAAAATAACCGATCCGGTGAAAGTGAGTGAATATTTTGTGATGGATGATCCTTATGAAATATATAAGGAAAATACCTCTGCTAAAGAAAAGGTAATGAAGCTGCTCCCATCTTTTGCCAGGGAGAACAGGGTGCCAACCCAGCCTGCCGCCAAGGTTGCCGTAAGATCCCTATCGGAAATAAAAGTGCCTGCCCTGATCCTGGTTGGTGAATACGATATCCCGGATGTTCATGCGCATGCCGGAGTAATAAATGCAGGGATCGCCAATTCCAGGAGGGAGATCATCCCGCGATCGGGGCACCTGATACCAATTGAGCAGCCGGCATTATTCAATGAAGCTGTCGGCGCTTTCTTAAGCAAGCTGCCAGGGTAACAATATTTCTGCTGTAGCTGTCACCCGACTGACCGCACATTGGCGAGCCCGGTATAAGCAAGAGCGGGAATGAGAGCAGGCAGTCCGTTTGCGGTTCCATGATAACCGCCGGCAGGGTTTGTCAGTGTCAAGAATCTTGAGCCACTTGCTTTTAGATAACGGAATACTTATATTTGATTGCCCCAACCACCTGATCCATATGTCAGAAAAGCCAGTTCGTTTTGAAAAGTTCTTTAAGGAGCTGAAAAGAAGAAAGGTCGTCCATGTAATAACGGTTTATTTAGCTGTGGCTTTTGTGATACTTCAGCTTGTTGACATAATTGTTCAACCTTTGCGCCTGCCAGATTGGACAACTGCTTTGGTAATTGTCTTGCTTGGCATAGGATTCATAATTGCTGTATTTTATTCATGGGTATACGACTTAACGCCGGCCGGAGTCACGAAAACACGACCGATGAATCCAGGCAGACGGACCAGTCAAATACCCGCTCCGGCATCAAATGGCTGGAAAATCGCGACATATGTAAGTGCTGCAATGATAGTAGCATTGTTACTCTTTAATTTTTTCGGCAAAAGAAATCGCAGCACCGAAATCACAAAATTTGAAAAATCAATAGCTGTTCTCCCTTTCAGAAATGACAGCTCCAGCGATTCCACCACCTACTTTATTAACGGATTAATGGATGAGATCCTTAACAACCTGCAGAAGATAGGTGCATTCACCAAGGTATTGTCCAGGACTTCAACTGAAAAGTACAGAAAAACTGATAAAACGGTTCCGGAAATCGCAAAAGAACTGGGAGTGAATTTTTTAGTGGAAGGCAGCGGACAAAAATATGGAAATTTCCTCAGGACAAGAGTTCAGCTGATTGATGCCAAAACAGATAAACACCTCTGGGTAGACTCCTATGAGAAAGAAATCAAGGGCACTAAAGATATTTTCGATATACAAAGCCAGATTGCACAGTCAATTGCATCAGAACTTAAAGTTGTGATATCTCCTGAAGAAAAACAACTTATAGAGAAGAAACCCACAGTAAGCATGGCAGCCTGGGAATTGTACCTTAAAGCCAACAATTATCTTGACGAATATGAACAGACCCGTGATTTAGGTGCGTACCGTAACGGAGTTGCATTTTACATGGCTGCCCTCTCGGTTGATTCTTCACTGGCAAGGGCATATACCGGTCTGGCTAATATGTATTTCAGCGCCAGTTACAGAGGCGAATCATTTTTTAACAAGAATTACCTGGATACCATACTCATTCTTACAGATAAAGCGCTTGCAATTGATAAGAAGCTGGATGAGAGCTATTACCTTAAAGGACTATATTTCGAAGAAACTGGTGATTTTGACAGGGCTTTGCAATACTATGATACTGCTATAAATATCAATCCAAACTATTTCAAGGCATATAAAAGAAAAGGAGTTGTGCTTTCATGGTATTCTACCGATTTCGTAAAGAATATTGATAACCTCAACACTGCACTGAAACTTTGCGGGATCGACGAACGACCATCTATCCTGAAGGCACTGGCCGATGTGTATCAAAATATAGATTTCCCCGAAAAAGCAAAAAAACTAATCGATGAAGCGTATCAACTCGATCATGATACGGCAGATTATCAGAGTGCGATTGGCTGGTTAGAATTTTACAGGGAAAACATAGACAAAGGTTTGGATATTTTCAGGAAAATACCGAAACCAGGGCCTTACGTTGTTCAGACACTGATAATGTTTGGCAGAAAAGAGGAAGCTTATCTGCTGGCCAGTAAAGTTGCTGAAGATTTTGCCAGGTCAGGCCAGCCGAACCTGGTTTTCTCCCATCGAATCGGATATGCATTCTATAACGAGGGCAAAACAGACGAAGCAAATTACTATTTTGAACAGCAGATTAAGCTGGGTGAAAAAAGCATAAGAGATTGGACCGTATTGGCAAAAACTTATTCTGCACAATACGACCTGGCTGCTACTTATGCCTTCCTGGGCGAAAAGGATAAAGCTTATAAATACCTTGATGAATTTGTTAAGACAAAGACTTTGCTGAAATTCATGATAATAGCGTTAAAATACGATCCATTGTTTGACAAAATAAGAAATGAACAACGGTTCCAGCGTATCATTCAACAGATAGAAACAAAATTCATGGCTGAGCACGACAGGGTAAAGAAATGGCTCGAACAAAGCGGAATGAGCTAAGACAGTTGTCCGCGACCTGTGAGTGAATGCGCTCTTCCCCTACCGGGCTACTTTCACTTATAGGCAATTTCCATGATCTGAAAAACTATATCCTGCTTATCGCGCCTTAAGGTGACCCTGTCTCCTTTTTTCTTATTTATCAGCACTTTGGAGAGAGGTGATATAAATGAGATCTTACCGCTTGAGATATCTGCCTCGTCGACGCCTACTATCGTGAATGTCTGCGTTTTGCCTGATGAATCTGCCTTGATGGTCACCGTGGCTCCGAAGGTGACTTCATCAGGCGGTTGTCCCGTGACCTCGATAACCCTGGCCTCGGAAATCCTTTCGTCAAGGAGTTGCAGCCTCGCATTTATATAATTCTGAGAGATGCGTTTTTCATTCTCATTCATCATGCTAACATTCTCCCTTTCACTGATCAGTTCCTCTCTTTCCTTCAACAGCTGATCCATTCCCTCACGGGTAACGAAATTCGCGACACCTTCCGGCAGGAATGCCCTTTGCGGAACCAGCGGCACTTCTTCCTGGTCCCCTTCCCTGACGAATCCTCTGCTCATTATTTTCGGGTCATTGGTACTGAATTTCCTCCTGAGAGCTATTTCCCCTCAGTCAGTAGATTTACAGGCAAATATACCATTATCCGGATGAATATGGAGAGGATCCGGACCGGAATGACCCCATCGGTAATTTACTACCTCCTGTCATCCCTGTCGTGTCCCCTTTCCCAATGGCCTCTCACCCAGGCCTTTCCCCGGGGACCAGACCTCCAGTAGCCATCTCGGTAGGAATGGTGCGCTCTCGGGCTTGACCAGTAACCGGGCTCCCTGACATAATTGTGGCTGTGGTAATCCCACCTCCAGCCGCCATTTATCCATACATATCCAACGCCCGGACGAGCCGGCCTTTCAATCTCAATACCGTAAGACGGTTCTGCTGAGATCCACCCTACCCCGCAGGAAGTGGATATTGCCGCAAGACCGGTAAATAATAAAAGATAACCTAATCTTCTCACCGACTTTACAGCATTCATGTGAGGCCTGGCATTCAATACAGGAGAATTGCCTTCTACAAAAGGCACATCATTTTGTTTTCTGATAGTTGTTTTCATACGGCAATGAATTTTCCCTGAACTGTTTAATCAAATCAATTAACAGACCCCTCTTCAAAAACATGAAGTCCGGCACCTGTCAATGAATCATTTATGGTAACTAATATGTATAAGATTTGTTCAACCGGAAACAGCATTAGATCCGGGTTCTTACAAATGCACGCTGTCAATCCTGCAGCCTTGCCTAAGACTTATGGGGATTTCTTACAGAGCCCGAAGGGTCATCGATGCTTCCGGGCCTCTTTATTTTGTGATTCTGCGATATGGGAAAACAGCGCGTGAACTGACTGTTTTCCCTGATCCATCCCGCTTTTCAGTCAGAATCTGATCCGGAGCTTTCCCTACCTCAACCCATTTGACCAGGGCTTCCAGCTGGCCGACTGGTTGCGGGCCTGCTCCCATAAATCCGTGACTGAGGCCAGGGAACAAAAACAATCTCGCAAACCGCGAAGTGGATTTGGGACCCCCCATCCTGACCGTCAGCTTATTAAAGTAGTCAATAGTACCCTGCGGGGGAACCAGCTCATCTGCGAGCCCGTGATAGATTATCAGCTTCCCTCCTTGTTCCCTGAACGTTTCAAGATCCGGGTTCTCTGCATAAAAAACATCGCTGTATTGTTCTATTGCCTGGTTCCAAAGCAGTTCGAATCCCTGACATGTCAATGACGAGATATCCCAATCGGGGTTTGTAAGGAGAAAGTAACGTGCCCATTCGAGAAAAATACCGTTGGGCATCCCTTTTGGCGGATTGCCGGCTGATCCTGCCAGGGCAAACAGGTTGGAGCCTATCGGCATTCCATACCAAAGGGACTTGCCGTCATGTGAGCGGGGCCCTTCCCATATCTTCCGGACTACATCTGCATCGGCTTCATTAAAAGTGCTTTCCCCGGTTTTTGAGCCGATCAGACTACGTGGGTCCCATTTACAGCCTGCCGGGTCCTCAATAACATTGTCAGCAACGCCGTCATCCCGGTCACAAGCCTGAACGGCAGCTTTTGTGACTGCAGCAAGTTTTTCTTTTGAAACATAATGCTTTGCATCGTTCATCACTGCCTGCGGCCAGAGATCTGCAGTCAGGACTTTAGTCCAGTTGATTGCCGGGCAGCTTGCTGATATGCCATTGTAATCCTCCGGAAAACGTTGTGCTTCCGTCAAAGCCTGGCGGCCGCCATTGGACCCCCCGACAAAATATGAAAATCGGGCAGGTTTGCCATAGAAGGCCTGGACCAAAGCTTTGCCGACAATTGTCATATCGTGGATCCCGAGATAAGCAAAATCCTTTATCTCCTGCCAGTTGAGGCTATGGCTCATGGTATTGAGCGCAAACGTACCATTTAAAACGTCATGACCTGCATTTGTCGCACCCGCGGCGAATCCCAGTGAAACCGGTCCCGGTAGGGTATAGATCATCCCTCCGACGAATCCTCCCCCGCCTGTTCCATAGAACCTTCCATTCCAGTTCTTCAGGGGCAGCCTGATCCAAATCTTAACACTGTCAGCTGCCGGGGGATGGGTCACGATTGCAGTGACCTGGCAATAATCTCCCTTTGGATCAACGGTCACCGCCCTGATGACCGTATTAGGAATCTGCACCTTTGCGAGATCTTCGTAGCTGCAAACCGGTGCAATACCGGGGTAAACAGGCATAAGGCTGACGGCACCGGGGTTGATCTGCGGGTACGCACCGGTGGCAATGAAAAGCAGGGAAGCTGTCAGCAAGGCAAAACCCGGTTTCAGACTGCATGCATTCAAATATTTCATATTCCCCCGGTTTAATTAAAAGTCATTCTGAGCATAACGAACTGTATCGAAGCATCAAATGATACGCGACAACTTAAGGGGACTATTTTTTAAATAACAATGGCGCAAACTCTTTCAGATCTCTCCGCCAGGTGAGCCATTCATGATATGTCCCCTGTGAAATGAATCCTGTTGATCTGATGCCCAGGTCATCAAGCTTTTTCCGGGAATCTTCCATCATTTTGACAAATTGCCCTTCACCGGAACCGGCCCCAAACCAGAGTACCTTTACTTTCTTGTTAAAGGACGCCGCATCGGCAAACACACCTTTGAATGCAGTCTTTGGATCCTCCATTATGTTTCCGATGATTGCGGCACTGAAAAATCCAAGGTGGGAAAACAGTTCAGTGTGGTTGAGACCTATCAGCATTGTCTGAAGCCCGCCCATCGACAGGCCGGCCATGGCACGGTTTTCCCGGTCAGCGAGAGTCCGGTAATGGGAATCAATTTCAGGAATTATCTCCTTTATGTAGACTTGCTCGAGAGTCTCGGCCATTTTCGAAATATTTCTCTGCGAGAATCCCTGCGGAGCAGAAGGGGCATCCCTGGCGGTTGCATACCCGTTATCCATTACCACGATCATCGGGACTGCCATCTTTTCGGCGATCAGGTTATCGAGAATAAAATTCATATGTCCCTGGTGCGACCAGCCTCTCTCATTTTCACCGGCTCCGTGAAGCAGGTACAGGACCGGGTAGCGCTTGCCGGGCTTAATATCATAGTCAGGCGGGGTATAGACAAAGGACCTTCTCCATTTGCCCGAAGTTTCAGAATAATACCAGTGTTCCCTCACTTCGCCGTGTGCTACATTTTTTGGGCTGAAGAAGTCTTCGCCCGGTGACGGTATTTCTATCCCGCCCACAGGCTTGCCATATCCAAAATATGAATCGCTTCCCGGATCATTTACCCAGACACCATCGACCATGAACCAGTAATAATGGAACCCGGGTCCGGCATTTGAGATTATTGCATTCCAGTTGCCTGAAGAATCCCTGGTGAGAGCCAGCGGCTTCGGGCANAGACCATCTCCGCCCTGGACCATTACCTTGGCGGCTTCCGGGGCTTTGAGCCGGACGTAGACGCTGTTGTTTTCCGAGATCTTCGGAAACTCGGCATTCAGAATATTCGATGGGGCCGGCTTAAATCCGCTGTCAGGCTGGCCGAAAGCCGGCGGATTAAGGGCAAACAGTATCAGTATGCTGCCACCCATCAGTCTGGTAATAATGTTCATGGTATGGTCTGATTTAAATTACTGAAATTATTATTGTTGCAAAAGGATCGATCAGTTTTCAGCTGAAGGGTAGCGAATTATTTTATGTCGACCATTGTCCCGCGCAGCTGGACAGGCGGCCTTGGCGGACCCATAAAGAATGATGGTGTTTTGGGCTCAATGGTAATATTTACAGATCCGTTCATTTCGGAAAACTTGAGTTCAACGACCTGTGAGCCAAGACTTTCCTCGACATAACGGGTAGTGAGCGCGAGTGTATTGGGGTCAGTCCAGGAGTAGCCAGCAGCCACTTTCGCTATTGTCTGAGGCACCTCGTAGTTTGCATCTGTTGACCTGACAGGTATATTTCTCGAGGGAGCAAGAAGTGATGTCAGGTTCGTATTTGTATACTTCCAGAATCCCAGGCCGGCACCGATTGATGAGATCTGGTTATTCCGCTTTAAGGCAAGACTGCATTCATTACCGCTGAAAGCAAGATACACCGACTGGATCTGGTATTCATTATCCTGAAGGACGAACTCCTTTCCTGAGATCTTCGCAGCCAGTTCAGGCCCAGGTACTTTCGAACCCTCGAGTTTCAGGGTCAGTCCGGCCTGCCTTTTCAGCAACTCATCATGAACCTTTGAGTTTAACGGAACCGGCTTGTCGGATTTGATTGCCGGGATCAGGTAATTATGGACAAGGTTCATTTCCTCCTGCGTGTTCCTGGCATTAGAGGTCAGAACAACAATGGCATCCTTATCAGGTATCAGGATCACAAACTGGCCTCCCATTCCATCAAGGCGGACTGTGTTGTTTCTTCCACGCCACATCTGGTAACAATATCCCTGGGCCCAGTCATTTTGATCCTTTGGTGCCTTATTTGAGGGATCGCTGCTGTCAATTTTAAATGAAGTCGCTTCTTTCACCCATTCCTTCGGGATCAGCTGCTTATGGTTCCATACGCCCTGTTGGAGAAGCAGCTGACCGAATTTAGCCAGGTCCTCCGTTTTAAGCCTTAACCCGATCATTCCCAGGTTTATCCCCTGAGGGTTCTTGTCCCAATCAATGCCCCTGATCCCCAATGGCTTAAATATCCGGGGAAGCAGGTAATCGAAAACTGTTTGTCCTGTGACCTGTTGAACAATAGCGGAAAGCATGAAGGTTGCCATATTATTGTACCTGAAAACCGTACCCGGTTTAACCAGCGGTTCCGTTTTAAGGAAGATCGAGATCCAGTCTCCATCAACCCCCATTGCCCTTGGCTCGGGATTCTGGCCGACCGACATGGCCAAAAGGTCCCTGACAGTCAGTTCTCTCATGAAGCTTCCTATTGAATCAGGCATTGAATAGGGGAAAAAAGTGAAAACTTTATCGGTGATCTTTAGGCGGTTTTCTGAAATGGCCAGGCCAACAGCGGTTGCCGTAAAAGTCTTGCTGGCTGAAAATAAAATATGCTTGTAATCCTTGCCGTACGGGTTCCACCATCCCTCAGCAATTACCTTGCCGTGCCTGAGGAACATAAAACTATGAATTTCCTGCCGGCCGGTATCGACCGCATTCAGGAAATCAATAATAGCTGATGAAGAGACTCCTTCTGATTCCGGGATACTTCGCGGTAACCTGTCAGCGTTTTGTCCTGACACCTTTACGAGGGTCCCCGACATCACCAGCAGGACCAGTAAAGCGATAAAGTTCTTTTTCATATCAAAATATTTTTATTAATGCTTTGTCCGTTTGAAATCCAATCGACCTAAAGTAGTCAGGCGCATTCCAGGGCACGAGACCTTTTTCCTTATAAAAATAACCCAACTATTTTCAAAAATCAATAAGATGTACCTCCTTTTTCAAATCGTGACACGGTTATTCGTTGCTGCAGGCTTAATAAAATCTTTATGCCTGAGGCTCTCTTTTTTATGAAATACATACAAGGTCCGGATTAATATTGCACATTCAGTCCTTCCTGCTTCAGTCACAGGGAATTCTGTGCCAAGGCATGGTTGCTGTTATCCGATGTTTTGTTTTAATTATTTAAAATACAATCACCATGAAGATCAAGACAAAGCTTTCATTCGGCATCTTGTCCCTGTTTTCGGTGTTTTTGACTGTAAGTATCTTCAGCCTTTTTTACATTTATAAGATCTCCCAGCAAAATAACCTGATTACGTGGAACAACAATTTATCAATCGGGTACTCGGAGAACATGATTAAGGCAATTGACATTATAAATGAGAATAAAGCTGCTTCAATCTTTAATCCCGATTATAAGATCAAAGAAAACCAGATGTCAAATTACATGACCGCGTTTGAAACTAATCTGAAGAATGAAGAAAACAATATCACTGAAACGGGAGAAAAAGAATTGGCCGGGAAAGTCAGGGACAGATATGATAAGCTCAAGTCCCTGCTGCCTGATCAGGCAGGAAGATCAATCCGGGAGAAGGAGGTTTTTTATTATTCTTATTTTTTGCCTGTCATTAACGAAATCAAGTCGGCGCTTTTTAGTATTTCTGATGTCAATATGAATGCCATTGTAAGAAAAAACGCAACAGCCAACAGAACCGCTGCACATTCTTATATAGTCTTATCGGCAATTGCCACGGTCTGCATCATTGTCTTCTTCGCCTTCATTTTCAGCTTCCCTAAGTATATAGCAGAACCCATAGAGATCCTGGCAAATAACCTGAAAGAAGTAACAAACAAAAACTATGATGCCAGGATGGAACTTAAAACGAATGATGAATTCGGAGAAATCGCCAATGGATTTAATGACCTGACGGATAAATTGAAAAGGTATGAGGAAGTTGAAGCCGGGAAATTGCTTGCAGACAAGCAACGTGCAGAATCCGTCGTAAGGACGCTTAATGATGCCGTGATCATTCTCGATGAGAATGAGAACATAACCCTGGTAAACCTTGTTGCCGAGAATCTGCTCGGGCTAAATGGCTTGAACATTATAAACAAGAAAGCTTCTCAGATTGCGTCAAATAATGAATTATTGAACTTCATGGTCAGGGATCCCGGTCAAAAAGGATCCAAACCTGAAGAATCCTATGCGCAGCTGATAAATGGGGTCAAAACAGTCTATAACCGCAAAACCGATATTATCACAGCTTATGATAATATCAAAGATTGTGTCGCGGTAATAGGTTACAGAATCTCCTTATCCAGCGTTTCCAAAACATTTGCTTAGGTCAGGCTTCACTAATCTGAAAACAGCAGCCATGCATCACCGGTGAGATACCGGGAATCAACAGGTGGCCATAAGGTCTTGCTTCTTTACTATGAATTTAACAAAGAATCAGCCCAATTATTTTTTTCGGAACCCATCCTGAAAATCTGTCAGCTATATTGTTATTTGAGATAAATTGTAAATATTGCATCAGCAAAAGCATCACCTAAATTAAATTGAACTTATATCATGCTGAAAAGGGTCCTAATTCTGTTTCTCATTCTGCTGGCCGGGTGCGGCAATCCTCCTACACCAAAAGAAAAAGCTGTCAGGAGTGTCTCCAGGGTAAAAAAAGCGCCAGCCGCCATGGCGAAGGAAAATCCCTGGACCATAAATTCCTTTGCGCCGAAGGAGGGTAAAACTGAAGGAAAAAAATATGTAAAGTTTGCAGCGGAGGGTAGTTTTTCAGATTCAACCCAAACAGGCAGCTACCTGTATGCCGAGGTTCTTTTTGACAAGGTTGATGCCGGGATATTCCTGCATAAACTTAAGAAATCCGGTCCCGTCGAGAAATTCAATGAATCCACCCACATTAAAATGACAAATTCTGCGGGCACGGAGCTTCAAATGACTTCCACCCGGAGGTGGAACAGTTCCGGGGGCATCAAGATTGAAAGGAACAACAACGATTACAGCCAGTTCAGGATCTTTCTCCTGCAGAGTACCGGGCCGGTAGCGGTGGAGATATGGGATTCAGGAGGGAATGTTTACAGTTTCAGCATGAATACAGACGGCTTCAGTGATTCTTTCGGCAAGTTATGACATTCTCAAAGGTCATCTATTACAGCATATGTAATGGCCCTGAATTTCTCGTGAATCCTGTATTTGTTTGGAGGGTACATCTGCAGCAGGAGGACGGCAACAAAGTCTCTGCCGGGATCTGCCCACCCATAGGTATCCCAGAAGCCGCCGAAACCGAATGATCCTTCGGACATCGGTCCTTCAGCTGCACCAGTCTTATTGGTTACCCATGCAGCAAATCCCTCATCCGAGGAGCCTGAATCGAACCGGATCTGCTTTGAGAGCATCATTTCAATGTACCTCGATCCAAGAATTCGCTTATCCTTAAAGGATCCTTTGTGGAGTATCATCCGGATGAAATTTGCATAATCACCCGCCGTGGAGCATAAATCAGCGCCGCCCGAAAAGTACTGACGTGTTTTTATACGTGGATAGACCGTATCAGGGTATGAAGTCAGCTCAAGGGTATTTGAGCTTTCCGAATTCCGGTACGGAGTGACCAGCCTGTATTGCTCCCTGTCGGGCACTATGAAATAACTCTCCTTCATTTCCAGAGGATCCAGAATATTCTGTTTAATATATCTGTCAAACCGCATCCCGCTGACCTTTTCCACCACCACGGCCAGCACATCATAGCTCAGTCCGTATATGTATTTCTCCCCGGGTTCGCACAGCAACGGCAGTTTTGCAATCCTCCGGATGTTTTCCAGGGATGTCCTGTCATCGGAACAGAAGCCCTCGCTTATTTTGTTTTTAATCACCAGGGCATTATATTTTTCATCCTGGAATCCATATCCGATTCCGGAGGTATGGGTAAGCAGTTCCCTTATTGTCGGTACCCTGGATGACGGTCTCGAGGTAAATCCGGAATCAGGGAGGATTCCGGTCAGGATCACGGGCTCCCTGAACTCGGGTATATAATCCGAGACTTCGTCATCAAGGAACAGCAATCCGCGTTCGCAAAGCTGAAGAATGGCTACAGCTGTCAGTCCTTTGGTCATCGAAGCCATACGGAAAATGTCATCACGCTTCATCGGATCCCTGCTTTGCATATTCCTGTAACCAAAGGATTTGTAATAGACCTCCCTGCCTTGGCGGCTTATATAGACAGATGCTCCGGGGATTTCGTTGTTGTTAACTGCTGAATTAAAAAGTGAGTCGATCATCAAGGCAGAATGACCTTGTTTCTTCGTCTTGACTTTCTCTTCATTCCTGCATGAAAAAGTCAGGAAAAGCAATATTATCAGCATAGCCGGGGTCAGCAGAAGTTTCATAAGATTCATTTATTAAGCCGGAATAATACTTAAAGGATGTTGATTATGAACGACATCAAACAAATTTAGCAAATTTCCGGAACATCGATTTGAACGTCATTGCAATTCTGTTCTCAAATCTCAGATCATTCATTTGATCTCCCAGTTCTTGCCATCGTAGGGAAAAATTGAATTGGCTTTACTCTTCAAAAGAGCCATTTCACTTATCGGATCCGGACATTGGTTGAAAGGATCAAACTGGTTCAGGATATTGTCCGTTAAAACCTTAAAAACGCCCGGTAACCATTCATTTTAAAGACCAATCATAAAAACAGAGAATGATCAATCCTAAAAAAATCATGAAGACAATAACAACTGTGGTTCTTTTCCTGCCAATGCTAATCTTTTGCGGTTGCAGGAAGGAGGCAAATGAAAATAAATCTTCATCAGATTTCATCCTTTCAAGTCCGACCATAGGTCAGGACAGTCTGTTGCCGGTTGATTATACCTGTAAAGGGGCAGGTTCCACCCTTCCCCTCCGATGGCTGGGAGTACCATCAGGTACGGTCTCGTTTGCCCTGATAATGCATCATGAAGCGTCGCCGGCCGATATACATTGCTACTGGATAATATATGACATACCACCTGAAATTGAGAGTCTGCAACAGAATGTCAAAGGAATTGGAATACCGGGAATCAACAGCGTCAACTGTAAGGCGGAGTATACTCCTCCGTGTTCTCAGGGTCCGGGAATGAGAGATTACATATTCACTTTATATGCTTTGTCAAAAAAGCCGGCAATTGAGGGTGTTGTTGATTCCGTAAGCAGGATGGTAATGTTGGAGGCAATTAAGGATATAACAATTTCCAGCACAAAATTGAAAGTATATTATGTATGGCCAAATCAATAATTTATAAACGATGTCTCACTTAAATTTTAAAAATATGAAACAAAAGAATCTATTTTCAGGACTTTCACTTATCCTTTATCCGGCTGTAATAATATTTCTTATTACGATAGCCCTTTCAGGCTGTAAAAAGGATGATATACGGCAGACAACAGATACGCCCCAATATACTATCACCCAGACAATCTCAGATGAGGCGCAGAAAAATACGATGGCTTTCGATGCCCTGGGATTTATGACAGGTTGCCTGGGAGCACAGACTTTCCTGCCTCCGGGCAAGGTAGCCGATTACAGTGGATTCCAGTATCTCCGTGATAATGATGCCACAAACCTTGGACATAATACTAGTTTTGTCACAATCATTGCAGAAAACATCCTGAATGTCCTTAACAGCGTTCAGATACAGCTTTTTGTGGATGCTGCCAAAGACCAGACAGCGATGATCAATGATTTTGCATATAAAAGATACCCGCTCTGCAAAGCTTTCAGGAGGCTGATTGAAAATGATATCCCTGTCGGTGCTTCCGGACTGAATGAAGATTCTGTCAAAGCCTATACTGCAAGGTTGTATAAAATTGATGGTCGTATAAGCCTCAACCGGGCCCGGCTGTTCGGGCAGATAATAAATTCCCTCACAAATGATCAGAAAGCAAAGCTTGACGGACTTAAGGCCAAAAATGGAATCGGAAACTGGGATTCTCAACTCACGAATCCCGTCGATAATCTGCATCTTGACCAGGATGTAAGCGTTGTAGTAATGACCTATGCAAGCGAAATTTATGCATGGTATGCAGGTTCTGTTGATGCTGATGTATATTTCTGCCCGGAAAGGCAGGGCACTTATTTCGGATCATTTTACCTGAAAGACTGGCCAGCAATGGGAAATCCCGACTATACAATAAATGAACAGTTAACAGCTAGCGCAGGTGCGGATTTCTATAAAATCCTGGACACTGATCAATATAACTTGCTTTCAAATGTTGTCAGTCTGCAAAAATCCTTTCTTACATCAATAGTGACCATACGGGGACAGGTTTCGTATGAACTGAGAAAATTAATGAATGGAGGTATGGCTGATTCAACATTAATTCTGTCCCTCTCAGAGGATTATGGCAGCTTTGATGGTGAGATCAGCTATCTTTATGCAAAATATTTCTCAGAAGTTTATCAGTCGATGACGAGCGATCAAAAATCCAGGTTAAGCGGACTTTCAGGTGACCTGGGATACGTTGCCCCAGCAGGAGCTTTTCTGTATTCCCAGCCAGTCGCCATGCCTGATATTGAAAATACTGATTTTATGTTCAAATAAATGCATATTATCAAATCGCCGGGTAAGGCATTTTAGAAGAATACCTTACCTGGATTTTTCTTAAATTAGGTACATGCAAAATCCAAAATTATATATCAGGAATATTGACACATTTCTGATGCTTTTCATTTTTCTTCTGCTTTTCCTTCTGCCTCTGATTTTCACAAGGGACTCCGGTGCAGTTGCCTGGATGAGTGTAGTAAAAATATGGCAGGACAGGATTTTACTTGTACCGCTCTTTGCCATAAATCACTGGCTGCTGGTGCCAAAACTAATGCTGAGGAAAAAATATTCATCATACTTGCCGGCAGTATTATCCATTATTCTTCTTATTACAGTCACTTACTATTTATATGACCAGCCAGTATCCTCACCGATTGAAAATCGTCCGGTCGGAAGGGAGAAAAACTCGCAGCAAATGACAGACAGGACGCCGTCAGGTACTGCAGACAGGCATCCGCAACCGGTTCCTCCATATGCTGACCTGCTCTTATTCTCCATGCTTATTGTTGCAGTGGATACAGGCCTTTCGTTTACCAGGCAGTGGCATTCAACTGAGGAGGAAAAGGTGAGGCTTGAAAAGGAGAACGTAGAAGCGCAGCTGGGCATGCTCAGGAATCAGATCAGTCCGCATTTTTTCATGAATACGCTTAACAATATTTATTCCCTGATCGATTCTGATAAGGAAGGATCAAAGCAGGCCTTGGTGAAACTGTCGAAACTGATGAGGTACCTGCTTTACGAAAATGCCGATGGGACGGTACTTTTAAGCAAGGAATTTGAATTCATAAGGAGCTATGTCGACTTAATGAAGATCAGATATGTTGATGACATCGAGATTATCCTGAAGTTCCCACAGGTTTATGACGATGTTAAGATCCCGGTGCTCCTCTTTGTTACTTTCCTTGAAAATGCATTCAAATATGGTACAAGTTATGAGCGAAGGAGCTCCATTGCCGCTTCTTTTGAAATTGAGGGTAAGTACCTTGCNTTTGAATGCAGGAATAGTAAAAATCTTTTTTCAGGCAATAATCCTGCGGGCGGCATAGGATTACAGAACAGCAGGCAGCGCCTGGATCTCCTTTATAAAGACAAATACTCTCTGGCAGTGCATGATACTGAGGATTCTTATTTGCTGAAACTTAAAATTCCGGTAGAATGACCCTAAATTGTGTGATTATTGATGATGAACCACTGGCAATTGATGTAATCGCAGGTCATATTGCCAGAACACCTTTTCTGACACTTGAACGCAAGTTTACTCATCCTGTCCAAGCTTTTGAATACCTGGCTGAGAACAGGACCGATATACTCTTTATTGATATTCAAATGCCTGATCTGTCGGGCATGGACCTTGTGCGAAAGCTGGATTACCAGCCGGCAGTTATTTTCACGACTGCATACGATCAATATGCGGTGGAGGGGTTCAAGGTTGATGCTCTTGATTATTTGCTCAAACCTGTTGATTTCCCAGAGTTTCTGAAAGCTGCTGAAAAGGCCAGAAAATGGATTGTTGCGGTGAAAAGTCCGGTAAGCATCAGGCAGAACAAAGAGTTTCTATTTATTAAGTCAGCCTTCAAAATTATAAGGATCGACCTTAAAACAATTATCTATATTGAAGGGATGAGCGAGTATGTTCGCATATTCAGGGAACATGCAAAACCTGTTATGTCATTGCTCAGCCTCAAATCCTTAAACGATTTCCTTCCCGAAGAAATGTTCATGCGGGTACACAAATCATATATTGTCAACCTGCATAAGATCTCGGAGATAAAAAGTAATTCGGTTACTTGCACTGATGGCGTCGAAATTCCTGTCAGCCGATTATACAAGGAAAAGCTGCAGGAATATGTTGAAAAGAATTTTATGACCTGACAAGTGACTCCGTTCTGACGGATTATGATCTTGCGGCCAGTCTGCCACTTTTCACCGGCATGAAATGACTTCTTGTCTCACNGGCGCTTTTGTTCGAAGATCCACCCATGAATTGTATTAAGCATCAGGTAATTATTCAGAAAAGTTAGGATCNCGAAAAGCATAAGTCAAGTTTTTTTGCATGATTGATTTGTTTTGTTGCCCGGTTATTTATGCATGGCTGGATGCTTCAATCATATCGCATTTGCTGTTTTTTGCCTGCATTACCGAATGAGCGTTCCCAGCCAAAAAACACCTTTGGATAAATAAATATGAAACTATGGCAACAATCCGGTTTGCAAACTCCGGTACGTGCGTGCTTATTTTGGATTCTTTAAAAATTGTGTTTAAGTTAGTAGTGACACCTGCAGCCTGGTTTTACGGTTAACAAAATGTTGTTACTATGAATAAAGCATTAATAATTTCTTTTATTTCAGTCATTTGCTTATCGTCCACGATAAGCACCGGTGACAAAAAGTATCTCTATAACAATGTTTTTTCAGATACCGGGATTTCCAAAACCTGTTTGTCAAACAGAGATGACAGTCTTTTTCAGGATGACAGGTTGCCTGTTATCCGGGAGCTTCCGGATCTCTTTCTGCTTAATGACGGCTCCCGGGTTTCAACCAGATCTCAATGGGATACCCGGAGGGCGGAACTCAGGGAACTCATACTGCGTTATGAGTACGGTCACCTGGCTCCGCCGTCCCCCGTGCATGTGGTGACCACAGGTCCGGATTCATTGATCAGTTCCCCTGACGGGAGTATCAGGAAAAGGGAGGTCATCCTGAAGACCGGTCCGGGAGGTGCGATCCGGTTCACGGTTAATTTATTTATCCCGGCAAAGGTCACAAAGCCTTATCCGGTGATCATCGACGGCGACCTGTGCTGGGGTTCATTGCTCAAAAGACTGACTCCTGCCGGCCTGGTCCCCCTGGTGAAGCAGGGATACCTGATTGCCGAATTTGACCGCACACAATTCGCCCCTGACGAGGACACCAGGACCAGGGGTGTCTTTCCCCTCTATCCTAAGTATGACTGGGGAGCACTGGCCGCCTGGGCCTGGGGTTTCCACAGGACCGTTGACTATCTGCTAACCCAGGAGATCGTCGATAAGGACAAAATCATAGTTACCGGATGGTCGCGAGGCGGAAAGGCTTGTTTGCTTGCAGGCGCCCTTGATGAAAGGATAGCCCTGGTTGCCCCGAACTGTTCCGGGACCTGCGGGTCCGGGCCAATGAGGTATGTTGTACCGGGTGCGGAGCGGATAGATGATATAGTGGTAAGATTCCCTTACTGGTTCAATGAGTCTTTCCAGAAATTCACCGGAGAAAACCTGTATAAACTGCCTTTTGACCAGCATTCATTAATTGCCCTGGTTGCACCAAGGGCATACCTCAGTACTAACGGATCGCTTGATAGGTGGGCCGATCCTGAAGGAACGGCGAAGGCCCACCTGGCAGCGAGGGAAGCCTGGTCTGCTCTCGGAGCACAGGACAAAATGGGCATTCACTATGCAAATTCCGGCCACGATCATAACATGGACAAATGGATAGTCCTGGTTTACTTTGCCGATTTGGTCTTCTATGGCAAGAAACCCGTCTATGATTATCAAAGCATACCATTCAAAGACCTTGATAGGGACTTCTCCTGGAGTGCGCCCGCTAAACTGAATTAAAGGATCATCAAAAACAGTAATAAAATTTTACCTGCCCTGAGGATCCCTGATTCCGTTTCATGACCAGGTACTTTGAGAGTTACTTTGCGATATTAACGGTTATCGGATTTAACCTTAAGAGACTGACTCTTCAGTCTGCTTGCGTGGCAACAACCCTTTGCGGCAAAAGGAAATATCCGAACCCGGCTGCAAGGAACAGGTAAAGCGCCACTATCATCCATCCAAGGGGATTAAGAACACCTGCAATCATGGAGATCAGGGTAACGACGAACCCGATGGCATCATACACACACAGGGCAATGATAATGGCATATCTGGCATCCGATTCCTGCGAGTTCCTTGCAAACCAGGCAAGCATCAGGTTTCCGAGCATGGATGCGCCGTACTCCCTTGCTGCGAATGCGCCGCCGGCCGTCAGGGCGATCCCGAATATGGAATACATAAAGTTGGGGACCAGTAGAATTGGCATCCCCATGCAAAGGCAAACAACTGCCTTGATGATCAATAAAGTTTTCAGCTTCATGAGAATCCTCCTTTCCTGATTGGTTTTGAATAGTTTTGGGTCATTTGACAAGTGATACATGAAAATCTGGTGAAATATCACAAACTAAGTTATATCGCCGGAAAGGCAAAGTCAATTTTTTTTCTGACTGACTTCCTATTCTGACGTCTTGCCAGGATATTCTCACCCGGAAATATGGGAAGAAAAATTTGGAGGTATCAAAAAAAAGAATTTACTTTGTATTTCAAAGTACTTTTATATGGAAAAGAATCCGTCGTCCGCCGAAGATTTGAAAACAATCAGAAAGATCATGGAAGAATCAACAAAATTTCTTTCAATAAGCGGTCTTTCAGGAGTGTTCCTGGGCATGCTTGCCATAGCCGGTGCCCTGGTTGCATACTTTATCATTACCGGATACGGCAGTTCCGGTTATACAGAATATTTCAGCAACCTGCATGGCGGGACAAATGAGGACATAAAGTGGATACTTCTGATCGATGCTGCCGTCGTTCTTTTGCTCAGCGTTGCAACTGGATTCCTTTTTTCGCAAATGAAGGCAAAGCGCTCTGGAAAGAATTTCTGGACAACTGTATCGAAGAGGATGCTGACAAACCTGTTCATTCCCCTGGCAGCAGGAGGTCTTTTTGCATTGATACTACTGATCCAGGGCCAGGTACAGACCGTTATCCCGGTCCTTCTTATTTTCTATGGGCTTGCCCTGGTGAATGCATCCAAGTTCACGTACAATGAGATCTTTTATCTGGGCATTCTCGAGATAATCACCGGGCTTGCCTCTGCCTTATTCCCGGCTGGCGGGCTCCTGTTCTGGGTGCTGGGTTTTGGAATTCTCCATATCATCTATGGACTATTCATGTATAGAAGGTACGAAGCATGAAAGATATTATTTCAGGGCTGAACAAGGTATTCGACAGCAGGATAAGGCTAGGTATCATGTCGGTCCTCATGGTAAATGATTCATTTGACTTCAATAGTTTAAAGGAATCGCTGAATGTGACCGACGGTAACCTTGCGAGTCACTTAAAGGCCCTGGAAGACAAAGGATTGATAAGGGTTACAAAGCAATTCATAGGACGCAAGCCAAATACCCGCTATGCCATCACGGAGGAAGGGGATCACTTATTCAAGCTGCACCTCAACGCCCTCGAGAAGCTCATAAGGACACAATAATTCCAACAAATATTCACACATCCAAAAAAAGTTAGTTTCATTAATTACGTATATGCCATGAATAACCTGACTGATGGAATAAAGGTCAACCTGGACAATCCAGAGATGCTCGAAAAATTGTACCGCGATGACAGAAAGGGATTCAGGTCCGCGTTCGACAAGCTGTATCCCGATATTGCAGGCTCCGGAACAGCAAGGTTCTGGAAAGCGAGGCTGGAGTTTGATAACAAGCCGGAAATAATGAAGGCATTCACATTGTCAGAAATAACAACGGTAGTTGCGATATGCCTTGTCACAGCATTTCTGATTAAGATCCCCAGCCTCTTCCGGCTCGGGTTTTCAGACGAGATCTATTACACGAAGAATGCTGCGATAATCGTCTTCTTCGGACTTACCCTTTACACGCTCAAGGCAGCAGCCATCACCGAAACCAGGAAAATAATAATCACTGCAGCTGCTTTCCTGATTCCTGCGCTGTATGTCAATCTGCTCCCGCCTGACGGAACGGGAGCCTCGGTAAACCTTGCATATATCCACCTTCCGCTGCTGATGTGGGTTGTCTACGGGATAGTGTTTACCGGTTACGATTACAAAAACCTGGATAAGCGCATGTGGTTCATCAGGTACAATGGCGACCTGGCTATTATCTATGCCCTGATTGCCATAGCGGGAGGTATCCTTACGGCAATTACCATCAGCCTGTTCAGTTCTATCGGTTTGAATATCGGCGAATTCTACATGAGGAACATTGTTATAGCGGGAGCTGCTGCAGCGCCCGTCGTTGGATCTTTCATAATTGAAAAATATCCTAACCTCCTAAGCAAAACGGCTCCGCTGATTGCCGGCATCTTCAGCCCGCTTGTGCTCATTACCCTGATAGTGTTCCTTGTCACCATCGTGATTACCGGCAAGGATCCGTACAACGACCGAGGGTTCCTTCTGACTTTCAATATCATGCTCCTCGGAGTGATGGGCATCATCATCTTCTCCGTCTCCGAGACGTCAGTACTGAAAGATCAGAAATTCAATTCACTGATCCTGCTGATCCTGTCAATAATAACAATAATGACAGACCTCATAGCCTTGTCTGCCATCTTTTACAGGCTTGGGGAATACGGCCTGACTCCTAACAGGCTGGCAGTCCTCGTTTCGAATATTCTAGTCCTGGCAAACCTGGTGCTTATTATGATCGACCTTTTCAGGATTAACTTGAAAAAGAAGGAATTCCGGATCGTGGAGATGACAGTCTCAAAATTCCTGCCTGTTTATCTGGCATGGATAATTATCGTGATATTTGGCTTCCCCGTAATATTTGGGCTGAAATAATATCAACCGACCAGAGGGTATTCTGCCGGCGAGTGTCTTCCACAGCTTCACGTTACCGGCGATTAACCGCAGGGAACAATAGACAGAAGTAACTTATTCCGGACTTTTCATAGTCTCCTCACCCAGGAGTTCCGACAGCTTTGGTTCAATCGCGTTCACCCATNCTTCTGCCCCGGCACCATTCGGGTGGATAAGGTCAGGCATCAGGTCAGTGTCTATTTTACCGTCAGGGCGGAGGAAAACATGATTGACATCCATCCAGAAGACATGCTCGTTATCAGCCAGTGCCGAGGTCATCAGGCCTGCCCGGTACACTGCTTCCATGCATCCGGCCGACCTGTTGTACCTGCGGTGATAGCTGGTCATATCTCCCGGACCGCCGCAGATGAATATCCTGAGGATAAGGATCCTGGTTTGCGGATGCCGGGCCCTGATCAGGTCCACGATCGCCTTCGTCCCCCGGAAGACCTCTTCTGCAGAGTGGACTTTTTTATAATGCTGGTCATCGAGATTATTGGTTCCGATAAGCAATATCGCAACTTTAGGTGAGGTTTTCTGATCAAGCTCGCCGTTCATGAGGTTCCAAAGGATATTTTCGGTGCGATACCCGGAATAACCCAGGTTTATTGCATTCCGCGGTGCAAAATGCCTTTCCCAGACCGCCTTCAGCGGAGCCCATTCACCCTCCTCGTCTCCCAGGGTCTGGATTATTGAATTGCCGATGACAAACACATCATACCTTCCGCTTTTTATCGCTTTCACTTTCTCATCGTGCCGCTCACAGGGAGAGGGCGCAGGATAATCGGCGTCTCCCGGCTGCGGGGCTTTTTCCCTGGTCCTCTCCCGGACACTGCTCACTTCCCCGGGACTCTGGGTTCCCGGCTTGTAACCGCTGCTGATAAACAGTGTTGCAGAAAATGCAAAACAAAAAATGACAAGCTTCTTCATCTGATCTTGCTGATAAGTTAATATTCAGGTTTACCAAAGGTAAAGATAAACGGGTCGGCTTAAATTATCCTGCACGAAATTTTCACGATGCAATCCATCAGCCGGGCTTAAGTGGACTTGCAGGCATTGGAATTCCGGTTCAGCCTCAATAAACAGTCAGCCCTTTCACATTTTAAGAATGTATTGTTTAACTTTACTTTAAACAAAAGCGTTTTCCCGACGGCTTCTTCATGTTACAGGCTCAACGGGCATACATATCTACCATGAAGAAAGCCGAACATAACATTTGTATCCTGACCGCCATGAAGAAATCCCTGTGCCCATTCACCTTTACACTTTTTGCCGCCTGCCTGACCCTTGAGAGCTCTTTTTCTCAGACTGCGGTCCAGGATTCTGCTGCTGTAAACCATCTTCTGCAATTGTCAGAAGCTTATGCGAAGAATGCAAAGGCAGATTCTGCCATATTGTATGCCGAAAAGGCATTGAATCTGAATACCCTCCATGCCGGCAGGGTCAATGCCCGGAATGCGGAAATCCTGGTAAGCCTGGGCAAACTGAGTTCCAGGGTTAGGAAATATGACATTGCCGTTGGATATTTTACGAAAGCCCTGGAAATGAAAAAGGAACTCCCGGGAGTTGAAAGCAGGGACCTGGCCGGGATCCTTTTCAACACAGGACATGTCTATTACCGGAAGCATGAATGGGATAAGTGCCTTGATTTCAACTTCAAAGCACTTGGCGTGCTCAAAAATACGACCGGGGAAAATCAGCCGCTCATTCTTGATATCTATGATGAGATCGGTACTGTATGGTACTATAAGGGTGATTATGATAAAGCCCTCGATTATTTCTTCATAACCCTTCAAAAGAGAAAAGAGCTCCTCGGCGAAATAAATGATGATGTTGTCAACAGTTACATGGGTATTGGAGTGATCTACCTTGACAAGGGGGATTACCGGAAGGCGCTGGAGTACAACCTAAAAGCATTGCAGACCGACCTGGGAACCGATGGCAAGGAGGATGCTGGCACCGCCCTGCTTTACGTGAACATCGGGAATATTTATTTAAAGAATGGTGAACCTGACAAGGCGCTCGAGTACTTCCTCAAATCTCTCAAGATCCGGGAAGACAGCATGAAGGAAAAAACGTTGGAGGGGGCACTGAATTATAACAGTATTGCGGCCGCTTATGATGTAAAGGGCGATTACATGCAAGCTTCCGAATACTATAATAGGGCGCTCAAATTACTGCTCGAGTTGTACGGCGAGAAAAACTCATCAGTGGCCATGATCTACGTGAACCTGGGAGGAATTTCCAGCCACCGGGGAGAATATGACAAAGCATTGCAATACTGCCTTAAGGCTCTGCAGATCTATGGTGAACCCCGGCATCCGGTCATTGCATCGATCTACAACGACATGGGGGGCATTTACATCAATAAGGGGGAGTATGCCCGGGCCATTGACTTTGAAAACAGGGCACTGAGCATTAACAGGGAATTCCTTGGAAGCAAGCATCCTGACCTGACTGTATGTTTCAGCCGCCTCGGTGATATTTGCGACCTTCAGGGAGATTACCTGAAAGCGCTTGAATATTACCAGAAAGGGATCGCCGGCTGTATGAATGAATTCAACGACACAACAAATGTTTACAGTGTCCCCCGGATAAAAGAATGCCTGAACTGGAAGCTCCTGCTGGTCTCGCTTAAGGTCAAGGCACGCATCCTGACCGATCTGAATAAAAACCTTCCCGGGATGAATCCTGGTACCAGAAGGGAGATAGCATTAAGGCATTACATGGCTTGTGATACCCTGATCGACCTCACGAGAAAAAAGATAACGACAGAATCGGATAAACTCAGGCTTGGAGAGCTTGCATCAGGGATCTATTCTGATGCCATCAGAATGCTCGTCCCGGCGAACCGGGACAAGCCTGCGGAAATTCCAGGGACACCTGATGACCGGTTTGCCCGGGCCTTTTACTTCTCTGAAAAAAACAAAACGTCTGTCCTCCTTGAAGAGATTGCAAATCAAAAGGCAATAAGATTTGCAGGGATTCCCGACAGGCTCCTTCAGACAGAATACAATCTGAAAACCGATATTGCATTCTACACTAATAAGCTGGCAGACCCGGATCAGCTGGATTCTTTCCGGCTCGAACTGTACAAGGACAGGCTGTTCCGGAGCAATCGCCGGTACGACAGCCTGATCGTTGTTTTCGAAAAACAGCATCCTGAATACTATAACCTGAAGTATAAATACCAGCCGGCCTCGGCAGAAGAGATCGGAAAGCTACTTGACAAGAACTCCGCCCTGGTTTCGTATTTTACAGGTGACAGCACTCTGACAATATTCACCCTGTCGGGGAAGAAGCTTCTTGCCGTTTCAATACCCAGGATCAGGGGTTTGAACGACACTGTTGAGCTCTTCAGGAATGGGCTGACACTCGGGATCCCCGAAATAATCAGGAAATACGGTAACATACTTTACCGCCAGTTCTTCCCGGGAACCTTTGACCGGCATATTAAGAATTTAATGGTAATTCCTGACGGCCGGCTCGCCACATTGCCTTTCGAAAGCCTGCTGACCGAGACTTGGCGGGGTGATTCAGAAGCATACGGTGATTTTCCGTTCATGATTAAAAAATACAACCTTGTTTATTCCTATTCGGGAAGCCTGTTTTTCCAGAACCGTAAGAGGGATTATTCGCATGAATCCAGGAATGCCGGGGAGTGGCTTGGGTTTGCACCCGTCTTCAACAACGGGAGTGGCCAGCCGGTAGCGGAAAGCAGCAGGGAGCTGCTCCGGCACGCATGGTCGCTGAAGAGGGACACTTTACTGGTAAATTATTCCCTGTCGCGGGGCGATCGAATTGAACCCCTGCCTGCAACTGAATCGGAAGTGGAAGGGATCGCCGGGTTATACCGTGAGAATAACCTCCAGGCCAAAGCCCTGCTTCATGAAGATGCAAATGAAAAGAGCGTGAAGTCAGGTGAAACAGGAGAGTACAGGATACTCCATTTTGCCACTCATGGTTTTACGGATACGGATAAGCCGGAGCTGTCGGGGCTGCTTCTTGCCCAGGACACCACGGGCGGAGAGGATGGCGTCCTTTACACCGGGGAAATGTACAATCTGAAACTGAATGCCGACCTGGTGGTTTTGTCAGCCTGTGAGACGGGCCTGGGCAAGATCCAGAAGGGTGAAGGGGTCATGGGGCTTGCAAGGGCACTGCTTTATGCAGGGGCAAATAACATTATGGTTTCTCTTTGGTCGGTAAATGATATAAGCACCAATACGATCATGCTTGAATTTTACAGGAAACTGATCACTTCGGGCCGCAGATCATCTTACCCTGAAGCTCTCAGGGCGGCAAAGCTGAAAATGATCGGATCAGGAAAATTCAGCAGCCCGTTTTACTGGTCGCCTTTCATCCTGATAGGGCAATAGACAGGGCCGGGAAAACCATATCTTAACCGATCCCTTTTTTCCGGAACTTTTTCAGGTAAAGCATGCTCTCCTTAAGAGTCGGCATGCTCATTTCCACAAATATGTTCTGAGCTCCTCCTGTCCTGAGGGCTTTGAAGAATTCCTTCCAGTCCATCACACCCTGCCCCAATGGCACTTCCTTCTTGTCAGCTGTCCAGTCAGACAGGTGGGATGAGATGAATCGCCCGGGGTACTTCCTGAAATAATCCGAAGCCTTGTATCCCAGGTTAATAACCTCCGTCTGGAACTGCATTTTAACCAGGCCGGGGTCAAAGCTCTCCATCAGGGCATCGTAGATCAGCTTGCCGTCAATACTGGCAAACTCAAAGCCATGATTGTGGAATCCGGCCTGCAGGCCGGCTTCTTTGATCTTTGCCGCTGCCTTGTTCAGTTTACCGGCGGCATCCTGGTAATCCCTGATCGTTGCACTTTTGGGAAGGAAGAAAGTGGAACAGATCATCTGGCTCAGTCCCAGCTGGTGAGCAAATTCAATGCTCTCCCCGAGCTTGCTGTCGCCCAGCTCGGAGAACAGGAAGTGGCTGCTGTTGCAGTTGAGCCCCGCATCAGTGATAATCTTCCTCAGGTCGGCCGTGCTCATTTTCAGGAAAACCCCGAAGCCGGTCACCGAATAACCTTTTGGTGAGCACATTTCACATGTTTCATACCCCTGGTCAGCCAGCATTTTAAACGTGCCCGGAATATCCTTCCCCAGCTCCCTGATTATCGGGTATGTTTGAAATCCAACGGGTATCCCTGCTGACCTTGCACCGGATACAAGATCTGCAGGAAGGTGTGTAAAAGCCATGGCGCCGCCGATCCCGGCTGCTGCTTTTGAGATGAATTCTCTTCTGTTGATGTTTTTCATATTGCTCTCGTCCAAGATGTTCTTTTAACCTGATAAACATGCTGATATTTGACCTGACTGCGTCGGGTCAGATCGTATTGATATCCCAGCCAGCCCGGTAATCGCGTTTAAGGTACTGGTTAGCGTTGTCGGGGCTTGATATTTTCACGCTTGCAGCGTCATAATGCAATACCTTGTTTGACCTCAGTGCTGCCGCATACAGATTCACAGCTTCGGTCAGGTGTTCCGCTTCAGGGAAGGAGCCCGGGTATTGTTTTCCTGCTTTCACAGCCTGCACGAACCGGGGCAATGCATCGGAGAGCTTTTTCTCCTGCTCTTTGCGGTCACTGGCTGTATCGGATGGAGCTGCGTCTGATTTCTTACCCGATATGACCTGGGGGCTCTGAATATTCGGACCCGTCAATATTATTCCGCCGTCGCCGATGAACATCATTCCTTCCTCGGGCAGCTCCTTGTTATCCCTGAGCATCTCGTCAGGGGTTGGCGGACGCATGCCTCCGTCGTACCAGCACAGATCGACCTGTCCCCTGCTGCCGTTTGCAGGGTATTTGAACCTGACGATTCCGGCCAGGGGAAATGAGAAATTATTGTTTACCCTGGATGGGACAGCTCCCTTGAAATCTACGAAATGGCTCCGCCGGGGTTCGACGATTGTCGGGGCGGTCAGCTGCAGGGCGTTAAAGACTGTCCACAAGCTGTAATGCCCCATATCAGCCATTGCGCCGCCGCCGAAATCGTACCAGCCCCTGAAGACCATGTGAGTATAGTTCGGATGGTACGGGCGGTCTGCTTCGGGACCCAGCCAGAGGTCCCAGTCAAATCCCTCAGGCACCGGCGGGGTATCAGCGGGCATTGTAAGGTATTGTGGCCAGACCGGACGGTTTGTCCAGTTGTGTACCTCTTTCAGACTGCCAATGACACCGGCGTTAATCCAGGTCATTACCGTTTCCATTGAACCGTTTGAATCCCATGGGATAAGATGAGTTATGAC
>JGI20214J51650_10000350_pt1 | contig 29042 bp, 15 predicted proteins | sample WetSurMetagenome_FD_51650 | JGI IMG/M metagenome (IMG submission 51650) | reverse complement strand
GACTCCGCCGCCTGGATCGCCCGATCGTAGTCCTCCAGGCCAAAGGTGTGCGTGATCACCGGGGTCACGTCCACCTTGCCCGACAGCAGGATCCCCTGGGCTGTCCACCAGCTGTCCCACATGATTCTGCCCGTGACCCCGAACACATTGGCTTCCTTGTAGATCACGTTGTTCACCAGATCCCACTCGACCGACCCCGAGTAGAGGCCGACCAGGACCATATCGCCTCCGCGGCGAAGGTTCCTGCTGGCGTCATTCACCACGTTCTTGTTCCCGGTGAGCTCGATGACAATGTCGGCGCCGAACCCCTTGGTGATCTTGTTGATCTCGTCGACGACGGACACCTCCTTGGGGTTCAGAACCACATCGGTTCCCATCTGCTTGGCCAGGGTCAGTCGCTCCTTCGCCACGTCCACGCCGATCACGCACTCGGCGCCGCTGAATTTGGCCACCATCTGGGCATAGATGCCGATCGGCCCGCAGCCGTAGACCACCACCTTCTTCCCGGCCGGCTTGGTCTTGGAGACGGCGTGCACGCCGATCCCGAACGGCTCCATGGTCGAGCCGATCTCATACGAGATCGCGGGGTCCAGCTTCCAGGCGCAGACCGCGGGCAAAACGGAGTACTCGGAGAATGCCCCGTCGGTGTGGACACCGATGATCTTCATGTCGCGGCAGATGTGCTGAAGACCGGTCGTGCACTGAAAGCAGTGCCCGCAGGGAATGTGGGTCTCGGCCGCCACCCGATCCCCCTTCTTGAAATGCCCCACATTCTTCCCCACCTCGACCACTTCGGCCGCATACTCGTGCCCAAAGAGGAGGGGCAGCTTGATCCGGGAAGAGGCGTACTCGTTCCACTGGTAGATGTGGATGTCCGTCCCGCACACCGCCGCCGCACGGACCTGCACCAAGAGGTCATTGTCGCCGATCTTGGGAATGGGGCGGTCGGTGAGTGTGGCGCCCCTGACGGGCTTGTCCTTGATCAACGCCTTCATCGTCTTCCTCCTCGTTATCCTGCTGGTTCACGCGGTCCTGCGCACGGGGTACATTCGGCTCGTCGGGGGTTGCCGTCCGATCACCACGCAGTAGAAGAGCCTGGTGTGGGAATCGTTGCGAGGCAGGACTATATCACGGCTTTCACGGGAGACCAAGAGCCGCTCATCTCTCCCGCGGTGTGAAGATCCCCAAATGCCAACGCAACCGCTCTTCAGCGTCGCAGCCTTGCGTGAATGGTCGGGATGTTCGGAGGGGTTTCGTTGTGCGGAGCCAAGAGGAGAGAGTTCGCCCAGCAGAGGGNAAGAAAACGCATGCAGCACTGGAAGGAAATCACGCGCAATGCCGCACGTGCGACCCAAATCTCCGGCTAACGGACTCCGGCCGTTGCCTGCGAAGCCCATCGCCCGCACGGGTGCTGCCAGAGGCACTCACCACAGCAGCCCCGCGGCCCTTTCCTTCGCTCCGGCGTTACGAGGGCTCGGCTTACCGACTCCTTGAGCACCGCAAGCTGGAAGGGTTTCTCGAGAAAAACGAATGCCCCCATTGCGCGCGCCAGGCGCTCCAACTCCTGCGTGGCCTGGCCGGTGATGACGATCACGTGGGTCTGCGGGAATCGAGTCTTGATATGCCAAAGGACGTGCAGACCATCGGACCCTGGCAGTGCATAATCCGTGATGACCACCTGGTAGTCGCCGCTCATCGCGGCGTCGACGGCCACCTCAGCGGAATCCACGGAGTGGACCGTGTGTCCATCGCGGCCGAGGGAGGTTTCCAGCGACCACCGCATTAAATGGTCATCTTCGACGATCAGCAGCCGTGCCATCCGCGCCTCGTATTTTCCCTGGGGGTCCTAGATGGTTCCCGCGGTCCACCGGTATGAGAAAACTGAGGCAATCTTTGTACCAGTGCGTCTTCTGGCCAGCCGGACCCGCGAACCGTAGTCTCGGCACATCACGCGGAGAAATCCCGAAGGGCAAAAGGGGCTCTACTACCGAACACCGCATTGCCCATCGGCAACGGCTCGTTCGCAAATCAGCACTCCAAGAACTTTAATGGGAGCGAGTTACGCCGGAAACCCGGTGACCCCAGGTACGNGCTCTCCCTCTTGCGAGAGCCTGCCTGGATCCGGAGGGCGTGATTGGCAGCGAGCGAGCACGGCGAGCCTCGCTCGGTGGACCTGGGGAGTGGTGCGAGAAGCCTGCGCAGGAACACGCACCCACTGCGAGATATCTCGCTCCTTTGGGCCAAGTTTCACAAGGCCAAGAACACCGACAAACAGACACGACCCTTGGTGTTTTGTAACCAATTGAATCGCAAGCGTTCGTTGACATCGAAACTCGATCTCGTAAGAGAAGGGAAGTCCGTGCCTACGGAACGGACCTTGCTATAGTGAAGGTCGCCATGACAACTGCACGCACCTTCAGAATGCATTCGGCGGTTCTCGCTATCGTTCTGCTGGGATTCATTGCTCCCCCGGCGACGGCGCAGCCGATCCGAGGGGGGTTCCTGTATACCCTCGCCAATTTCACGGGCCCCCTCACTCGCAACTTTTCGCGGGTGTCGGTGGACACGGCGAGGAGCGAAACCTACGTGCTGTACCAGAACAACGTGACGGTCTTCAACGACGCCGGTATGGAGGTCTATCAGTTCGGCGACGATCTCGATCTCGGCCAGATCCTCGACGTCGCCGTGGACGAGGAAGGAGACATCCTCCTCCTCGCCTACAAGGAATCCCAGGGGACCAGCATCACTCGATGCAACTATCGGGGTGAACCGATATCCCGGATCGTGCTGCGGAATCTGCCCCGTGGGCTTTCCGACTTTTCGCCCAATCGGATGGTGTCCAAGGGTGGGAAGTTCTACTTGGCCTCGACGTTCGGCTTGCAGGCAGTGACTGCGGACCGGGACGGGAATTTCCAGAAAGGGTACGATCTGTTTTCGGTTCTCGACCTCGAGGAAAAGGATCGGGGAAGCGTAGAGATCTCCGGCTTCAGCGTCGACAGGGAGGGCAACATTCTTTTCACTGTTCCCGTCTTGTTCCGAGCCTACTCCTTGTCGCCCGACGGGAAAGTCAGCTACTTCGGTCAGCCGGGAGGCGCAGCGGGGCGATTCAACATTGCGGCGGGGATCGTCAGAGACCGCCGGGGCAATTATCTGATCGTTGACAAGCTGAAGTGCGCCATTCTGGTGTTCGATCGGAACTTCAAGTTCGTCACCCAATTCGGCAATCGAGGATACAGGCCCGGCGAGTTGATTGCTCCGGGTGAGATCGCGATCGACAGCCGGGACCGGGTGTATGTCATCCAGGCGGGAAGGCGCGGGGTGAGCGTGTACGCGCTCAGCTACGAATGATTCCGGCGCGCCGTGCGGCCCGGGTGTGAAATCCGCATCACCGCGCTAACGAATTCGAAGGGAGGCAGAAACGTGGATTTGGCAGGGAAGAAAGGGAGGTGGCTGCAGACCCAACATGAGCACAGGGCGTTGGCGGAACGACATCGCAGTGAACGGGAGGATACTATGAGGGGATTGAAACTCGGCTTTTTGATGTTCGGAGCAGTTCTCGTGATGCTTGCGCTGGGCGGAACGGCGTACGCCTTCCACTCCGGCGGTGTGGCCGAGTGCGCCGGATGCCACAGCATGCACGCCCCGGCGCCGGCGGGTTCGAACCTGCTTGTCGGCGCGGGCCCCACGTCGACGTGCCTGAGCTGCCACGAGCAGGCGGGTCTTGCCACCCCGTCGAGCTACCACATCTCGACTGCAGACTCTGACATGGGCGTGGGCGTTTCGCCCAAGCAGCGGACGCCCGGCGGCGATTTTGGCTGGCTCAAGAAGACCTACGCCTTTACCATTCGGGGGACCACGACGACAGAGCTGGGGCAGACCCACGGCCACAACGTCGTCGCCCTCGACAAGGGTTACAATGCCGACACGGACAACACCACGGCTCCGGGTGGCACGTTCACGTCAGCCAATCTGGGCTGCGAGAGCTGCCATGATCCGCACAGCCAGGTTCGGCGCCTCTCCGACGGGAGCTACGTCAGAGGCGGAACGCTTGGCCAGACTACCGCGCCGATCATCGCGTCCGGCTCCTACAACAACAGCGTAGCCCCCGCTGCCGGGCAGGCCGTCGGCGCCTACCGGCTTCTCCGCGGATTGAATGACACCTCTCAAGGGGTCACCTTCAGCGGGGTGGCGGTTGCCGTGGCGCCGGCCACCTACAATCAGACCGAAGCCACCAACCAGGTACGCGTCGCGTACGGGGCCACCGGGATAAACACCTGGGGGAACTGGTGTGCGACCTGCCATGCGGGGATGCACTCCAGCGGGAACTATGTCCACCCGGTTGACCAGTCGCTCGGCAGCGCGATCGTGAACAACTATAACGCGTACGTGAAGTCCGGAGATTTGACCGGTACCTCGGTGAACTCCTTCTCCTCTCTGGTTCCGTTTGCCGACAATACCGGCGATATACCTACGCTCCAGAGCCACGCGAAGAATGACAACACCTTCCTGACCGGCCCTGGCAGCAGCGACAAGGTCATGTGCCTCTCCTGCCATCGGGCGCATGCCACCGGCTGGACCGAGATGCTCCGCTGGAACATCGAGGGCGAGTTCATGACGTACAACGGCGCCTATCCGGGGACCGATACGACGCCGACCGTGCCGCAGTTTGCCCGCGGTCGCTTGGGCGCCGAGACGCAGGCCGCATACTACGATCGGCCGGTGACGCAGTTCGCGACGTACCAGCGCGTGCTCTGCAACAAATGCCACGCGAAGGACTAGTCGAGTGATCGCATAACGGTCGAGACTCTTGCCTCGGCAGACCAAACAAAAAGGGCCGGCGACTGCCGGCCCTTTTTGTTTGCCGTCTTGAATTTCACTCCTTGCTTTCTTAAGATGCTCCAGGACCGTCGGTTCACACAGGGCGGATCGGCCATCACCCCAAGGAGATGCCTCGCACCATGCAAATCTATCTTCTGATGGGATCCATCTATGCGATGTTCTTCCTGTCCGGGGCCGCCGCTCTTATCTATCAGGTCGTGTGGGTCCGCTCCTTGACGCTGATCTTCGGCGGATCCCACCTCGCGGTCACCGCGGTCCTCTCGATCTTCATGGCCGGCCTAGCCTTCGGCGGGTACACGGTCGGCCGACTTGCCGACCGGACAAAGAGGCCGCTTCGACTCTACGGGCTGCTGGAGCTTGGGATCGCGGCCTNCGCGCTGGTCTTCGCGGGCCTGGTCACGGTGTACCCGGCCATCTACGTGTGGCTGGCCGCAGGTCGAGACGATTCGCCTCTGTACCTCACGGTCATCCGCGTCCTGTTTTCCCTTCTGGCACTGATGGTTCCGACGACGCTGATGGGCGGGACGCTCCCCGTCCTTTCCCGGGTGGTTTCCCGCGGCTCAGCGACGTTGCGGCGCTCCCTCGCGTTGCTGTACGGACTGAACACGCTGGGCGCGGTCGCTGGTGCAGCTCTGGCGGGCTTCGTATTTCTCCGAGTCTTTTCCGTCAGCACCACGCTCTACATTGCGGTGGGTATCAATGCCCTCATCGGATTTGTGAGCATTGCGTTACAGGAGAAGGCCTCTTCGCTCTTCGAGGATCGGGAGCGGGGGAGAGGGGGAGGGGGGGCGACCGCAACCGAGACACCGCCTGCGACGATGGAGGAGCGACCTCCGCAGATCCTGTCGTTTCAGCTCGTCCTCTGGGGCATCGGCGTCAGTGGGTTTTGCGCTCTGGGGTACGAGATCCTGTGGACGCGGATCCTTACCATCGTTATCGGGGCGAGTGTCTACGGCTTCACCATCATGCTGATTGCCTTTCTGACCGGCATTGCGCTGGGGAGCAAGGCGTACGGGGCCGTATCAGGACTCTGGGGACGTCGCGAGATCGAAACCTGGCGCGCCATTGCCTGGTTTGGAATCGTGCAGGTCGCCATCGGGATCGCCGCCTTGACCGTCACGATGTTGATCCGGGACATCCCGGCCAACGCCATTCGCGTGCAGGGTCTTCTGGGTGGTTTGGGGGGCAGTGCGTTTGCGGGAAGGGCATGGTCGAACCTCCTTCTGGCGTTCCTCCATATGCTCGTTCCTGCGTGCTTCATGGGCGTCGCCTTTCCCCTGGCCGGCGCAGTGCACGCGAAGTACCGNGCGGGCGTCGCCCGCGCGGTGGGCGAGGTGCTGGCCTCCAACACCCTGGGAGCCATCCTGGGGGCCGCGCTGAGCGGGTTTGTGATGATCTATCGCTTCGGGATCGAACGATCCCTCCAGATGCTCAGCGCGATCAACGTCGGGTTCGGCCTCCTTGTTCTGGTAAGCCTCTGGGGGCGACGCTGGACGAACGCCGCGGTCGCGGCGTGCACTCTGGCCGCGCTGGCCTTTCTGGCCTTGGATCAGACCGCCTTCAGGATGTGGGACGTGAAATATTTCGCGATATTCCGGAACAACCAGCCCGAGGCGTTTCGTACGCCGGAGATGGTTCAGGAAGCGGTGGAGAACACCGACGTGCTGTACTACGCCGAGGGAGTCGAATCCATCGTCAGTGCCATCAAGATCAAGGGCGGGGAGCAATCTTTTCTGACCAACGGAAGGGTCGAGGCATCCTCGCATCCGCAGGCGCAGCAATGTCAGTTCACCCTCGGCCACCTTCCCATGTTGCTCCACCCGGATCCGAGGAAGATATTGGTGGTGGGCCTGGGAAGCGGGATGACGCTGGGGGCAACGATCGTCCATCCAGGCGTCGGCCAGGTGACGCTCGTCGAACTGGAACCGGAGGTGCTGGGAGTCGCCAGGACGTTCGCGAAATACAACCACAACGTCCTGGACAACCCGAAACTCCGGATCGTGTTCAACGACGGTCGGAATTTCCTCACGACAACGGCGGACAAGTTCGATGTGATCACGGCGGATCCCATTCACCCCTGGTTCAGGGGCGCGAGCTATTTGTACACCAGCCAATACTTCAAGCTGGCTGCCGAGCATCTGGCGCCGGGCGGCGTGATCGCGCAGTGGCTGCCGATCTACGAACTGAGCCCGCACGATCTGCAGTCCATCGTGCGGACGTTCCAGGGGCAGTTCAGGCACACCATGTTGTGGTTGACTCATTATGACGCGGAGCTGGTCGGAAGCAACGCTCCCCTGGCCATCGATGAGCGAGAGATGGACCGACGGATCGCCGAGCCCGCCATCGCCGGCGACCTGCGAACGGTGATGATGGGATCGGCCGCGGATCTTCTNAGCTACTATGTGATGGGAACGGACGGGATGAGCCGTTTTGGCCAGGGCGGACTCCTGAACACGGATGATAATCTCTATCTCGAGTTCTCCGCGCCCCTTTCCATCGCCAGCCGCGCGGTCATGGAGGCGAACGTGAAGGCACTCGCCGCCCACCGGGAGAGCATCCTGCCGTACTTGACCCCCTCTGCAGAGTCGCCGATCCGGGAGGAACGGCGCGACCGGTGGAACCGGCAGCAGGCAGCGGGAGCGGTGGCGGATCAGGCCTTGGCTCTCTACCTCGGTGGCAAGGCGGGATTGCCGGAATTCGGGAGGTTATTGGAGGAGCTCGACCGGGCGTACCCGCGGTACGCCCCGGGCCGGTTCCTGAAGGCCGAATTCCAGGCCGCGCTCGCCTTGGACCCCCGCCCGCTGCAGCAAACCACGCTCACCTTCACCGCGGAAAGCGGCGGGCGCCGGATCGCGGAGATCGCGGCGGTCCTCGCGCCGGTGAGCAAGGCCCGGGCGGCCATCATGTTCGTGGACAACCGCGCGCAGGTGGTGTACGGCCAACTGTACGTGGACGATTACGATGGCAGCGATTTCGTGGGACGCTTTGTGGATGACGTGATGGCGACGATCCGGGGCGTCTACCGGCACGAGCTGGACGTTTCCGCCGGACAGGGAGGAACCCCCCAGGCCGCGGTCACGCTGCGGAAGATTCAGGACGCCATCCGCGGAAAGATCCGGGCGGCGGCGGTCCAACCCTAGTCCTTTCCTCGCGCGAACCGCCGCGCCGGGTCACCGCACGATCGAGAAGACCTGGACCCGGCTGTTGCCCGTGTCCGCGATGAACGCCTCGTCCTTGTCGCTGACGCACATCTGCGACGGATAGTAGAGGAGCCCTTCGTTCCATCCCATCGCCAGTTGCCTGCCAAGAAACGAGCCGTCCTGGCCGAGCATGACGATCCCGGCGCCATTTTCGTCCACGAGATACAGGACGCCTCGGCTGTCCGTCGTGAGGTAGGTGGGAAAGCTCAAATGCTCCCGCAGGCTCTGCGTCAGCGGAGTGAACGTCTTCGCGTCCTTCGCGGCGACCAACACCGCGGCCCGAACCGAGTCGAGCAGGAAGATCGCCCCCTTGAAGTCGACCGCCAGGTCCGAGAAAAAGCCATACTCCTTGGGGAACTCCACCTGCCGCTGGTATTTCCCGTCCGGACCAAGCACAAGCACGCGGGCCGAGAAGACGTCCAGGATGTAGCGGGTGTCGTTTCGATCGATCTTGAAGCTCCGCGGGATGAAGGTCGTTGGAGCCGGGACGCTCTCCGGACTGAGAAATTCCGTGAATTCCCCCCCAGCGCCGAACCGCACGATCCGACGCGACTTCCCGTCGAGGGCGAAGATGTCCCCCTTGGAATTCAGCTGAATCCGGACGGGATTCGAGAGCTGCGGCGCGCGAATCTCACCGGCCGGCCTCACGGTCCGGTTCTCGACCGTGTACCGAAGCAGGCGGCCATTACGCGTATCGCCGACAACCAGGGCCGAGGTGTCGGTGCACGCAACGCCTTCCGGGTTCTTGAGGCCGGCCCCCTTTTCATCGAAATAGATGCTGGTGAGATGTCGGAGGCGGGCCCTCTCGGCGCCGAAAGCGTCGGGCGAGTTGAGCATGCCGCACAAAACGATCCCGACCAGCGCGACAATCATTCCCATCCCATCACCTCGTGAACTGCTTGTGACACTGGATGCAGAGATCGGTCACGGTGGGGAACGGGATCATGTAACGGTTCCCCGTTCCGTGCGCCCGGTGACAGCTCAGGCAATCCACCTTGAGGTTCTTGTTCCTCGAGTCCGTGTACTTTTCGCCCATCGGATGGGAGGTATGCTTCAACCAGTCGTGACAGGCCCCACAGCCCTCGACCACGGATGCCTGCCGCATCAGATGATTGTTGTCGGACGCGTGAGGAAGATGGCAGCTTGAGCAACCGCCGCTTTGGACCGGCTGATGCGTGAATGCCCCTTTCTCCGGCCTGCCCTTCAGGGCGGCTCGTTCCTGTTTCTCCTTTTCGGCCAGCCGCGCCTGCCATTCCATGGTGTCCTGATGGCATGTTCCGCACAGGCTCGCCTCCTCACGCCGGAGAAGCTTCTTCTGCGTGGACGCGTGGGGCTCGTGACAATGCATGCACCCGGTCTGATCCAGCAGGGGCCAATGGACCCGGCTCTTGCTGAACGTCTCGTTCATCATGGTGTTATGGCAGCCCCGGCAGAGCTCCAAGCCCGGCCGCGTCGTCTTGAAGGGCGTCGGAGAAGTCGGCGCCCCGTGGCACTGGCTGCATCGCTTGCTTGCCACCGGCGCGTGGACCGTGTCGAAGAGGATGCCGGCCGTGTTGGAGCCGTGCGGGTTGTGGCATGATACGCAGTTGGTTTTGGCGACGGGATAGTTCAGGTGCTGCCTGGCGAAACTGGGGCTATCCGGCCGATGGCAGCCGACGCAGAGCTCGGGCATCGGACTCTTGAGTAAGTGCGCCGACTTGCCGGATGCGTGCGGATCGTGGCAATTGAGGCATCCGTCTTCGACGGGCTTGTGCTTGAATTTGATCTTGGCGAGGCTGTCGCCGAGCGCGGGGTGGCAGCTGAAACAGAGCGCATTCCCGGCGCGCAGGAGGTTGGCCTTGTTGTCGGAGGCATGCGGGTCGTGGCACCGCACACAATCTCCGTCCGCGGCGACCCGATGGGTGCTGACGGGTTTGCTCGGAATGAGCTTGTCATGGCAGGTGCCACAGACGGTTTTCATCGAGGCGGACAGCAGCTTCCCGTGATTGGACGTGTGGGGATTGTGGCACCCGGAGCATTCCGCCGTCTTCACGGGGGTGTGGATAAACTTGCTCTTCAATTTCTCCCCGAAATCCACATGGCAACTCAAGCACAGCTTGCCCGCGGCCCCCGGTTTCAGCCTGTATTTGTCCTGCGCCTGGGCAAATGAGGCCGCGAGAACAGCGGCAATCACGAGCGTCAGAGAGATCCATTTAGGCCTGAGACACATGAAATACCCTCTCCGGGCTCACGCAGGAAATCTGCATCCCAAAAATCGAGCAGCGCTCGACGGTGCGAATCTCCGGGCGCGCTGTGTCACGGGATGTGGCACTCCTCACACCCTCTGGATGCGAATGGCGGGTGGATATTGCTCTTGAAGAACTTCGGGTCCTTCGAGGCGTGCGGGTCGTGGCAGCTCTGGCACTGCATCACCGACGCGCTGATATTCAGATGCGCCTTTCCGAAATTCCCCCGTTGAGGACTGTGGCATTCCGTGCACATCGACTGAATGGGCTGGACCATCAAGGCGGCCTGCGCCGAAAAATGCGGTTTGTGGCAGCGCCCGCAATCCCTGGCGGCGGGCTGATGGATGTTTTCCTTCTCCATGCGGCCTTTCAGGCCCGTGTGGCAGGTCAGGCACAGATCGGGGCTCTTGGCCAGCAGTAACCCCTGCAGCCTCCCCTTATGCGGACTGTGGCAGGCCGTGCACTCAGCGGCCTCGACGGGGCGGTGCGTGCTCTTTGCCTGCTTCGCGTCTGTCTCGAGGTCGGCGTGACACGAGGCACAGAGCGGCCCCAGCGGTTGGGAGAGCACGCCCTTGATATTGCTCCCATGCGCATCGTGACAGGTGAGGCACATTCCCTCGGTGAACGGCGAGTGGCTCACGCCACCCGGGGTCTCTTTCATGAAATCGGCGTGACACGCGACGCAGAGCTTTCCATCCACCGCCTTGAGCAATTGCTTCTCGCCGGCCCCGTGCGACGCATGGCAGCTGTCGCATCGCGCATCGGCGATGGGTTTATGTGTNTATGTCTTCAGGAACTTCGCCTCGGCATCCGAATGGCACCCGTAGCAGACCTTGTCCAGCCGGTCCTTGGCCATGTGCGGCAAGTTGGAGCCGTGCGGGTTGTGGCACGCGCCGCACTCCCCTTGCATAAAGGGCGCATGGGGGACCTTGGCCGTCAGGGACTCTTGCGTCTTGGGGTGGCACGACGCACACAGGGTGCGCTCTTCCACGTTGAGGAGCCGCGGGAATTTGGCCGCATGGGGCTGATGACAGGACTGGCACCCCGTGTCGCTCGCGAGTGGAGCATGCTTCATCGCCACGGTCGCCCCTTGCGCCTTGTGGCACCCCAGGCAGAGCAGATTACCGTCCGCGCGTGCGAGCTTGCGGAATTCCGAGGCGTGCGGCTGATGGCACGAGGTGCACTTGGCTTCCTTGAACGGCGCGTGCTCCACCTTGCCGCCGGCCTTCAGGGCGGACGCATCGTGGCAATTGGCGCAGAGCGTGTTCGCCGGCGCCGTGGTCTCAAAGGGTTTGGGCGACGTCGCGGGGTTGTGACACATCTCGCACTGGAGCGTGGCCATCGGGTTATGGGCGCTCGTCTTCAGGAGCTTGGCCTGGGCGGAGGAATGCGGGTTGTGGCACCCCGTGCACGATGAGGCCTTGTCGACGGGATAGTCGTTGTGCGCTTTCTTGAACTGGGGCCTGCTCGCATCGTGGCAGCCGATACAGAGGGGCACCTCCGCCTTGACGAGCAGCGCCTTTTCGTCGGAACTGTGCGCGAGATGGCAGGCGGCGCACCCTTTCTGCGGTGCCGCCTTGTGCATGACTGGCTTCCGGTGGTCGGCCTTCTTGTGGCACTGGAAGCACGCCTCATCCCCCTCGGCTTTCAGGAGATGGCTCGCCTGCGAGGCATGGGGGTTGTGACAGGCGGTGCATTTGCCCCGCTCCAGCACGCTGTGGATGTGTTTTCGGTTGAGGCCGATCTTCTCCTTGCTGTGGCACTGGGTGCAGAGTTCGTTGCCGTCCTTCTTGAGGATGAGCTTGGGAACCAAGCCATGCCGCAGATGGCAGCTATCGCACTTCCTCTCTTTGACCGTCGGGTGAACGTTCTTCATCCCCAAGTACTGGGCGGCGAACTTCTTGTGACAGTCCAGGCAGTCCTTTTGGGCGAACTGGGGCCGCTGCGTCTGGACGTCAACGCATCCGAACAGGAGGAGTCCGCTCACAAACAGCACGATTCCAGCGAGGATCGTTTTGGGTCTCGGGTGTGAAGGAAACGGATTCACGTCCATCCCCTCATCGGTGCGTCGCACAGGATGCCCGGCAGGATCGCGCGAACACGAGAGGCGCGCCTCAAATGCACGGCCGCAATCCATGACGCGCCCGATCACTGAAGGGAAACGACGACGTTCGGCTCGTCGCTCCGCACGGTCCGCCCTCCCGGGGGGCGCCGTCTTGTCGTCTGGGCGCGTCCCGGTCTCTCCTAGCCTTTCAGATACACTTTGATGTCCGACACGGCCCTCAGTTTGTCGGCGTAGTCCTCCACAGCCTTCTTGATCTTCTGATTCAAGACCCGCTGGGCGATTTCCTGCCGGATCTGGTCGTACGGTTGCGGCCGCGACGCTATCACATCCTGGATCGCCAGTGCGTAAAAAACCCCCTCAGGACTCGCGTAGAGCCTGAAGTCCCCCGCCTTGGATCCCGCGATGGCCTTTCGCAGTCCCCCGGGCAGATCGTCCGTGGTGAGGAGCTTCCCGTCAAAGACCAAGACCCCGCTCGCGTTTCTGTCCGCCTGCCCCTCGGCATGCGCCTCGAGCCACTGGAATTCCGCGCCCTCCTTGAGTTTCGCGACGGCGCTCTCGGCGTCGCGCCGGTTTCGAAACACCAGGCTCCGTAGCCGCATCATCTCGGGCGCGGCGTACTCCTTCGCGTGGGCAGCGTGGTACGCCTTGACCTCGTCCTCCGTCAGCTTGAGGTCCGCTTGAATCACCTTCTGGACGAACGCCCCGAACAGCGCGCTCGTTTCGTATGCTCTGACCTTGCCTCGATAGGATTCGGTCTTCTCCAGGCCAAGCCTCAGGGCCTCCCGTCTGAACAGGCGGCGGTGCAGCATTCCTTCGAGGGTGACCTCTTTCCGTGCATTCAATTTCTTTCGCTCCGCGGCCCGATCGAGGCCGTGGAAGAACTGGTACTTGAGCTGTTCCGTCAGGTCGCCCACGGTGATCGGCTGATCCCCCTTGATGTCCGCGACCACCCTGGTGTCCTTCAGCAAGGCGTCGAAGCCCGGCGTCTGGGCTTCGTAGTCGACACGGTCCAATACCTCCCGTTTCACTTTCACGTACTTCTTCTTGAGTGCCNCGTCATAGGCCTTCAGCGCGTCTTGCCGGGATTTGCTGACGGCCGCCTGTCGCGCCTTTTCCCTTTCCTCGGGATTGTCGAGGCGCCGGCTGTCTTCGAGCCTCAGGATGACGAACCCAGACCCGGTCGGCAGGATGGGGCTGACGGCCCCGACGGCCATCGTGGAAAGTACCCTGGCGAATTGCGGGTCCACGTCCTTGGGTTTCAGATAGGCCCCATCCTCTCCCATCGTCGCCGTCTTCTCCGCAATGAACGGCTTCGCCAGCTCGCGAAGGTCCTTGCCGGTCTTCAGCCCAGCCTGCAACCGCTTCGCGTCCTCCTCCTTTTGAAAGAGGATTGCGGTGATCTTCCACTCTCGAACCGCGTCCTCGTACAGCCGTTCCGCCTCACCCGGGGCGGGCTTCGCCTCCCGCATGATCTTTTGCGCCAACTCCTCCCTGAGCGTTTCCCGCGCATACGCGTCGACCGCCTGTTGCGTCTCGGGAAGCTGGTCGAGGCCGACGTTTCGGGCCTCTTGGGCGACCAGCCGCGCGTTGATCATGCGCTGCAGCACATCCATTTCCATTCGGCGGTCGACCTGCGCGCCGGGCGCCAACTCCGCCTTGACTGCGGCAATCTCCTCCGAGAACTGCTCCAGGGTAATCGGCTCCCCGTTGACACTGGCGACGATTTTTTTTCCCGTGATGACCGGAAGCGCTTGGGCGGCGGCCATCGCAACCCAGAATCCAACGCAGACCATGCTGACCACCGGCACGAACACCGCCGACCGCCTTTTCATCATTCCCCCCTGGATCTCCCTGGCTCCCCGCGTTTCTCACGTGGGAATCGTACGCAGGCGCATGCGGCGCGGTCCCGGGNCTACCGACCCCCACCGCGCGGACCCACCATTCTTTCTCCGATCGCTCCGGCCATCCGCTCGGCCATGGTATGGGCCGTGTTGTGTCGGCCCCAATCGAAGAACACGACGCCGTCATCGCCGTGATTCTGGCTGTATGAGCTGAAGACAACCCGGCGAGTCTTCCGCTCGACGAACAAGACCGAGAAATCCACCCTGGCGACGCCATCGGCCCCGGGATAATCCCGGTAATCCAGCACCTGGCCATTGAGGACAAGGTCGGCGTTCACGGCATTGAGGATGGTCTCCGTCTCGGGCAGGGAGACGCCGTCGGTCATGATGATCCGGTACCGCAACAACTCCTGCCGGACGATCCCGGGCTCCACGATTTTCAGATTCTGGAAGGTCATCAGGTTTCTGATCAGGTGGAGAGCGATGATCTCGCCCGCATGCTTCCTCTCGGTCTTATTAAAGAAGGGCATGACTGCGACGGAGAATGTCCCGTCTGGATCAAGGACGTCGGAGCGATACGCGATCTTCGGCCGGAATTGTCGCGCGATCCCGGCGCCCGCGGGCGCGCTGTGCGTGCCCGGGCCATCCCGAGCGAGCGACCCCACCAACGTATCCACGACCGTCGTCAGCAGCACTTTCGGATCGTCGACCATCCCCAGCGCGAGTATCCCGGGGGAGTCATCCCCCGCCATCCCCACCCCGTCGATCCAGAGGAGGGCGGGGTTATCTCCCGACGAGACCAACCGGCAAAACATGGCCACTTTCGGGGGATAGGTTTCATCAAAAAGCTCCAGCGAGGGCACGAGGATCGCCTCGACCCCGGCCTCTTCCTTGAGGGCGAGCGCCACCTCTTTGTCCACGCCGGCAATGTATCGTATCCGATGCCTCGCCACAACCTGATTCAAGCTGTCATCATCGAGCACGCTGAAGCCGCGCGCCCTCAATCTCTCGATGAGGACCTCTCGGATCTCCCGTACGGGCGCGCTCCTGCCGCTGAGGTTCTCCACCGGAACGACGGCAATTCGCCCCATCACCGCCGGGCGAGGGCCGGACGTCGCTGCCGTGTCGGGCCGGTTCGCGCACGCGGAGAGGACGAGGAGAACTCCGAGGCTCAAGCCGCCACAGGCGGCCGCCAGGGCGAAGAGCCTGGGGGGGCGCGCCTGGTCCGCCCCGGAAACCGGGAGACCTTTCTGTCTGGCCCGCACGTGGTCGCGTCCTCGAAGGCAGCGCAGGCTAAGCACGTACCGCCCCCAATGGTCTATTTGAACAGTCTCTGGATGACATCGTTGACCGCCTGGCGGGTAATATCGTTCATCGGCCGGCCGCCTCCTCCCAAGAGGCGGTCCCACACGCTGATGCCACCCCTGGTCGAAGACGCCGTCCAGACCGTCCTCCCCGTCTGCGCTTCGAGCATTTGGACACTGAGGGCGATGACGCCCGCCGAGCTACTGCCGGACCGCACCTCGCCGTATTCTCTCACGACTCCGGTGACGACCGCCTGGGCTCTGACATTGGCTGCTAGCTTGATGACTTCCTCCGGAGACGGCGTCGTGGGGGTCTGGATTTCCGCCCGCGCGACCCCTCGGGCCACCTCCCCAACCGGAAGGACGTAAACGACTCCCGTGGATAACAGACTGTTGACGAAGACGTCCCGCACGCGGTCGGCCGCCACGCTATCTCGCGACAGATTCTGAAAGGGCAGCACCGCGACGGTTTGAATGGCGCCGAAATCCATGTTCGGGTCACGATACACGCTACTGGTGACCGCCGGGGCACAAGACACCAAGAGCACGACGATGACGTACAGCAGCGGACGCCTCAGACTCGTATACATGGATGCGCGCACCCCCTTTCTCGTCGGCCCGGGCTTGGCCCGCCCCCAAGTCCTCCCCATCGACCACCTCCCGCGCGGCCGCGATGAGGAAAAATCTCGCCGCCGTTCCCCGCCGCTCCACCGGCTCCATGCCGTTGGCGTCGCCCCCCAAGGCGCATGCCGCACGGGATGGCGCGCCACCCACACTCAGAAAAAGATCTTCAGCGTCGAACTGATGATGCTGGTCTCCGTTCGGAGCCCGGCGGCTTCCGCATCGCTATTCGTGTAGCTGACGTCAAGATATGATCGGCGCCGCTGGGTCAGATACCATCGCAGGGTCGGCTGGATGAGTCGCGACCTGTCGGGATAATAGCTGTCATTGTAGTAAAAAGAAAACTGAAGTTGCCCGTCCGGAAACGGCGTCCAGTTGACGCCGTAGCTCTGCTGGACGCGATTCTGCTGGCCCGTTTCGGAGGCGACGTTCACGGAGGCCGACAGAAAAATCGATCGGATAGGCGTCCACGATGCGCTGAGGTCCACCCGGTTCTCGGTGATATCCGCAAGGCCGATCGGATTCCCCGACGCGTGCGTCAGCTTCCCCAGGTAATAGAGCGTCAGCGCCATGGTGGGGTGGGGGGTGACGGTGGTGCCGACGTTGACATAGGCGCTCCGCCGGTCGACCGTGCCGCCCCCGTACTGCTCGTCGGATGTCAGGACAAACCCGAGATTCAGATTCGCATCGATCCCTTTGTAGAGCTGAGCGGTGTTGTAGAGGATGACGGAATTGGACCTGCTCGTCAGGTCCCCGACGGTCTGGTTGTTCCCGCTGAAGACCAGATTGCTCGAGAGGGTTTTCAGCGGGTTGGCGAGCAGCGAGGCATAGTACAGCAGCGCGACTCGCTGGTCGTTACCTTGCGCCCCAAATTCCACCGCCACGTTTCCGCTGCCGGAGAGGATCGGGTTGAAGCTGTGATTGAAGAAAAGGCCGTTTGAGATGTTGTACTGTTGCTGCCCGTTGGGACTCAGCTCCATGTAGTACCCGTTGAACCCGTAATAAAGCGACGGAATGTCCAGGAGCCTCTGCTTGACATCCAGCATGTAATTCTGAAAGGTCCGCGTCGTCCGGCCCTTGACATCCTGTGCCGGCTTGTTGAGCAGTGCCTGGATCTCCGTGATGAAGATCTGGTCGGGGTTGGCGAAACCCGGCGGGATGATCACCGCGGGGGACAGGGGCCTGGTCACGACTTTGATGTACCGCGTCTTCACGGTGGGGAAAGTGATTTCAAATCGGGTGAGAAATGGCCCAAACGGCGCCGACGGAATCGTCCGAGAGAACGTCCAGTTCAGGTTGTCCGTGCTGGTGTAGACGTCCCAGGAGTACGAGCTGGCAATCTCGAAGGGGAGGTCTCTGTCCACCCACACGAGGAGGCTATTGACGTCCTGGGCCGCCACGAAGTCGAGCCCCACATTTCGTTGCCGCGTGTCCCCGCCGAGGGCAGGGCGCCCGATGTTCACGCCGGCGCTGGCGGTCAGATTCCCATCGATCAGCGCGGGATTGGCACCCAGGGCGCCGTCCACCGGCGTGTCATCCAGGGCGAAGAGCCCGGTGATCGGAAACACGGGAAAACCGATTTGCCCCTGACCGCTCGTCGTCGTGTCGATGGTCGTCACGTTCAGGCGGTTGTCCGTGGTGATCGAGGTGCGCCCGTTGAAGAGGGTCGTGGAAAACGCCACCCGTCCCTCGTTGGAGAATTCCTGGGTTTCGAAATTGCGGACGTTGTCCAGCGTGTTGATGTAGGTCCCGGCGTAATAGGCGTCGAGCCCCTTGTACCGGTATTCGGACTTGAGGAACGCGTAGTCTTTTTCGGTGTCGAGAACGGACCGGTCCCCATCTTGCGTATTCGTCCTCGTGTAGGCGAATTTCGTCCACGGGAAGCCCTCGGGCCTCCAGTCGAGGGACGCGATGAAATTCTCTTGGCTCAGGGTGGTCCCCGCCTGGCCGGAGGTTCTGAGAATATTCTCCCGCATGTCGTAGCCGAGCGAGGCAGTGTACACGGGGTCGCGGAGCGTCAGAAACGCGTAGGAACTGCCCCGCCTCGCCTCCGTCTTGCGGATCGCGGTGTCGTTGACCGGATCCGCGATGGCGTCTTCGAAGGTTCCCCCGGCATTCAGGTTCAAATTGGGAAACAGATTGTAGTTCACGTTCAGTGTGAACCGGTTGGTGTAGGCGTTGACTTCGGTTTTGGTCGTATGGCCTGAGGCGTCCGTGGTCTTGTTGGTGAAAAAGCTGTAATTCGACTCCACGCTGCCGGTGAATGCTTCGAAGATCCCATCCGCACGCGCCCCGCCGGGAAACCCCACCACGACCGCCGCGACCACCGAGGGCAGGATGAGTGCCTGACCCCAGCGTCCCGCCGACGGCATCTTGGGCCACAACCAATGCACTCGCGCGCGCGACAGCATGGCAGCGATACGTCGCTCCGGTGTGCTGCGGGCCGGGGGCGCGCGTGCGCGGGCCCCGGTGAACCATGTCCGCGTGTCTACCCCGCCGCCAGCGGCGAGGTCGGCGCGCCGCGGCATCCGCGATGCGGTCGGACGCCGGGCACCGCCGGACCTACCGTTCGCCCATCATGGAGACCCAGTACGGGTCTTCGCCGACGTCGATCTCGCCGACAATCCTCCGGCTGGTGAGGTTTGCCGCCAGCACGCTCTTCCGGTCGGGGCTCACCATGAACAGGGTATTGCCATCGCCGTCCACCGCCATGTATGCAACGCTCGCTCCCGTATCCACCGACCCGACGGGCGCGAAGGCAATGGGTTCGTACAATCCCACGGCAAAGTCGTGCCTCCTCCCGAGATAGATCAGGTCCGTGTTGGGGTCCACCTTCACCGACCCCATCCCCGTTCGCACCGGGAATCTGGCCACCACGGTCAGCAATTGGGGGTTGATCACCACTACGTACGATGAGAGTTCATGGATGACGTACAAACGATCGCCCCTGCGGTTGAACTGTCCCCTGACGGGTCCCGAATCGACGGCAATGGTCGCGATCAGGACTCGACCCGGGATGTCGAGAACCGAAATGGTGTTCGATCGGGCGTTACATACGAAGGCGCGCCTGCCCGTCGGTTCGATCACAACGGATCGCGGCCCGTTACCCACAGGGATTCTGGTCACTTCAAAACGCGAGGCGGTGTCGATGATGCTGACCGTGTTCGACCCCGTATTGGCCGTTAACAACGTCCGGCCATCCGGTGTCAATCCGACCTCGCGCGGCTCGTCGCCGGGAAGGATCCTGATCCGCTCCGAGACATTGCCTGCCATGACGTCGATGACGTCGATGCCGTCCCCGCCCGACAGGGCCACATACGCCTTCCGCGATGGCTGGTCGATAGCCATGCCCGCCGGTCCCCTCCCCGTCGTAAACACGTCGTACACCTGCAGGGACTTCTTGTTGAATGCCAGCACGTCGTTCGTCTGGCCTTTGCTGACGAACCCGATGAGGCCCAGGGGCGGCCGATCGGGGAAGAACGCAGAAAACGCCGGGCTGAATGCGAAGCCGGCGGTCACGGATTCGGCGTATTTCAGTGCGAACCAGATGACGTAGCCCTTTCGTCTGACCGCGCTGAACGGGAAAGCGACTTTGGTCCCGGCTTCGGGGACAAGCAGCGCCGACGGTCCGCCTTCCCCGGCGAGCGAGGCGCTGCCTATCCGGAGCGAGAATCCCGCATATTCGCCGGGAGGCAGGGCGCCCATGGCGAGAAGCCGCTGTCGCTTCAGGTCGCGCCCCCGTAGCTCGCGCAATGACACCGACAGCGGCACCTCTGTTCCGTCGATGCGCAGCGCGGAGATGCTGTCGATGGCAAACGTCAGCCGCTCCGCCTCTGGTGGGGCGGGCTGGAGATAGAGGTAGACCTCACCCTCCTCCTCCAGGCGAGGCTTCAGCTGGGAGAAGGTCGCTTCGCACCCGGACAGGCCCACCCAGAGAGCCAGTAAGACGAGAAAAAGCCGTCTCAAAAGCATGTCTCACTCGGATCCGGACAAGGAGCCTTATAGCAGCGCATGGACGCTCCGGGCATCGTTAGTTACGCCCTCTTCGGTGAATCGCGGCGATCCATCCTTGACGATGGCGGTACCGGACTCATGACACCAGAAGACCAAACTTCTTCATGCGATTCCGCAGAGCATCCCGGCTGATGCCCAGGAGCCGGGCGGCTCGGACCTGATTGCCCCCCGTGCTCTCGATCGCTTGGCGCACCAGGTCGCGCTCGACCTCTTCGAGCCGCAACCCCTCCGCGGGAAGCGGCATCGAGGTCGTTTTCGTTGGGTCGTCGTTTCGGGCAACCGTCGAATCCTGCAATTCCGGGGGCAGATGCTCGACCGTCAGCACCTCGCCAGGCGCCAGGATGATTGCCCGCTCCAAGATGTTGCGCAGCTCCCGGACATTACCCGGCCAGTGGTATCGCAGCAGCCTAGCCTCTGCCTCGGGGTGCAGTGTCGTCGGCTGGCGCCGCATCTCCCGGCTGAACCGCTGGATGAAGTGTCGCGCCAGGGGGAGGATATCCTCCGGATGGTCCCGGAGGGGAGCAAGATGAACGGGGAACACTTTGAGCCGATAGTAGAGATCCTTCCGGAACTGCCCTGTCTCCAACGCTTGAGCCAGGTCCCGATTCGTGGCCGCGATGATCCGCACGTCCACCTTGAGGTCTCGCACTCCGCCAACCCGTCGGAAGCTCTTCTCTTCGATGAGCCGAAGCAGTTTCCCCTGGAGGTCCAGCCGCATGTCCCCGATCTCATCGAGGTAGACCGTGCCGCCGTCCGCCTGCTCGAAGAGGCCCTTCTTCAGGGCCCGGGCGTCCGTGAACGCCCCACGCTCGTGCCCCAACATTTCGCTCTCCAAGAGCTGCTCGGGCAATGCGACGCAGTTGACGGCCAGAAACGGCCCACGGGCACGCTGGCTGACAAAGTGGATGACCCGAGCGACCAGGTCCTTGCCGGTTCCGCTCTCCCCCTGCAAGAGGACCGTGGTGGCGTCGCTCTGCGCAATCCTTGCAATCAAAGCCTTGAGATCCGTCATGGCCCGGCTGGCCCCGATAAGATCATCCAGGGCCGAACCTTGCGCTGCCTCCACTTGGAACCGGTCCACGTCCCGGCGGAGCGCCCGGGTCTCCAGCGCCCTGCGAATGATCAGCTTCAACTCCTCCATGTTGAAGGGCTTGCCGACATAATCCTGGGCGCCCAGCTTCATGGCGCGGACTGCCGACTCTACGCCGCCGTGGGCGGTCATCATGACAACCAGGCACTCCGGGTCCGCGGCTCGCAGCTGCCCCAAGAGCTCGACCCCATCTGCGTCGGGCAGGCGCACGTCGAGAAGGATCAGGTCCGGCGGATCCACCTGGATCCGGTGGAGGGCCTCGGCCCCGGTCTCCGCCGATTGCACCGCGTAGCCCTCGCGCTGGAGCTGCTGCTCGAGCGACCAGCGGATCAGGCGCTCGTCATCGACCACCAGGATGTTCGCCAAGGCCGGCGTCATGCACTCCCTCTGTCGCCCGGGCCCGCCACGTCCGCCCGCAGGCCGATGCGAAATGTCGCGCCCTGTTGGGGCGGGCTCTCCGCTCGGATCCATCCCCCGTGGTCCTCGATGATCCGGCGGCTGATGGCCAGCCCCAGACCGGTTCCGCGCGGCTTGGTCGTGAAGAACGGCGTAAACAGCTCCGACAAGATCCCCGCCGGGATCCCCGGGCCGGTGTCCGTCAGGCTCACCTCCACCATAGGCTCACCGGCGGTCGCCGACGGCGCTTCGCCGGCACCATCGGTTTCCTGGACTCGTGTGGTGATGGAAATCTGCCCGCTCCCGTGCATCGCCTGGGCGGCGTTGAGCAGGAGATTGAGGAACACCTGCCCGAGTTGCTTGTCGTCCGCCTCCACGCGGGGAAGCGTGGGGTGGTAGTTCCGTACCACTCGAATCTGTTTTGCCGTCGGATCCTCTGCCAAGAGGAGCAGGACGCGGTCGATGACCCGATGCACGTCGCAGGATTCGAGCGAAGGCGTTGCAGGGCGGGCAAACGTCAAGAGATCCTGCACGGTCTTGTTGAGCCGGCGGATCTGCGAGAGGATCTCGTCCATGATCTCTTTGCGCGGATCCGTGCTGGGCAGGTCCTCGGCCATGACGCCGACCGCTCCGGCAATCCCGGCTAGGGGATTCTTGATCTCGTGGGCGAGGGACGCGGCCACCTCCCCCAGCGTGGCCAGCCGCTCGGCCCGCGCCAGCTTTTCCCGATGGTACACCTCGATCTCGTCCCGGGCGGCTCGCAGGCGAACCACCATGGCGTTGAAGCCGTCGGCCAGTCGCCCCAGCTCGTCCGGTGCGCCGGAAACCGCGGAGGTGCTCAGGTCGCCCGCCTCCACGCGCGCCATGGCGTGGGCCAGATGCGTCACCCGTCGATCGACCAGGCGCGTCATCAGGAGGCCACCGCCGGTGGCCAGCGCCAGTCCCGTCAGGAGCACGGTCCATACGGCCCCCCGTTCCATGGCGGCGATCTCTATCTGCGTTTGGTGAAACGACATGTCGAGCTGGAGGGTTCCGAGAGCTTCCGCAGCCGTCCCGTGGCACGGACGGCATTCGAGGCGATTGCGGATCTTCTTGACGACCGACTGGATCAGTTGTCCGTTCTCGTAGCGTCCGATCACGGTGGAGTCCGCTCGGGTCAGATACCGGGACAGCCGCTCGCGGTCCACGGACCGCCCGATCAGCGCCGGCTTGGACGCTTGACGGATGGTTCCGCCGTCGTCGAGAATGACGATCTGCTCGATATCCGGGTCCCGTGCGATCGCTTGGAGTATGCGCTGCACCTCCGTGGTGTGCCCTTCGCGCATGGCGACCTGGATACCCCCATCGATGGCGTCGGCGAGGGCCCGCACCTTGTCCTCCGTCGCCTGGATCATATGCCCGGCGTGCAGCCTGAGGCCCCACCAGGCAGACAAACCCAGCACGACGCCGACCAGCAGGATGAGGGCGGCGATGAACTTGGTTTTCAGGCTGTGCAGAAAGGGCCGGCCCAGCCACTGTCGGCGGCCCCCCGTTGATCCCTGCGGCATTTCCGCCCTCTCCCTGCGGAAATCCATCGTGCGGGCCAAGCGCAAGCCCCCACTTGCGCCCGGAACTGCTTGCCGTCCGTGCCGAACCACCGGCTGGGCGGAATGCTGAGCTCACCATACCGCAGCGGCCCGGAAAACGCCAGAGCACTGGGGGCCGGGCGGCAGGGCCGCCCCGGGAGACGCGCTCCGCCCTCCCGGATGCCTACGCCGGTTTGCCGCCGGACGGCTCACCGGGTTCGGACCCCCCATCGCCCTCAACGGACATCCGCTCGTACTCCCGTGGGTGCTCGTGGCGCAACATCTCCTCCGAGATCTTCCCGGTCAACCAGGTCCAGTTCATCGGATAGACGTCCGGATTGAAGATCACGAAGTACAAGTGCCACACCAGGATGGCCAGGCTGGCCAGCCAGGCTTCGTAGAAGTGGACCAGCGTCGCCAGATCCAGGGCCCACAGCGGCAGGACGCGCAGCGCGTCGGTCTCGAACCACAGGACGAAGCCGGTGACGGCCATGACCGCCGAGCCCCACACCACCGCCCAGTACTCGGCCTTCTCGATGTAGCTGAAACGGTCGAAGCGCGGCCCTTCTCGCCGCACGCCGAGCAGGTACCCCACGCTGTGCACGAGCTCCGTCGCGTCGGAGAGCCGCGGCAGCATGGCCAGGACGTGGGCGCGCCCCCGACGGGTCGGGAGATAGACCACGTGGAGCAAGCACGCCAGGAGCATCACCAGGGCGGCCCCCCGGTGAACCCACCCTCGCCACGCGTATCCGGTCTCCAGGGCCACCAGCCAGGCGAACGGCCAGCTCTCCGGGAACTTGAGGGCGAAGCCGGTATAGACCAGAACGATAAAGCTCGCCGCCAGGAGAGCGTGCTGCCAGCGCTCGAAAACCGACATGCGGAGGTAGAACCGCGGTGGCTCCGCGGCGTGGGCGGTGTAGACGTCCGCGGTGACCGCTTCGCCACCGCCCCGGCGACGGTACTCCCGTCGCACCTTTTTCAGGAAGTCCAAACCGTTGTGCGCGACCATACCGCCGATCGTGCCCAGGATCATCAACAGGTAGAACACGCGGGCGTAGTAGAGGATCGGCGCATCCTGGCGCGTGACGGAGACGTGGACGTTGCCTTTCGCGAAATTCTCGCTCGCGCCCGGATGGCATTTCCCGCAGGTGGCCTGGAGGTTGTCCGCGTGGATCGAGGATTTGGGATCCGCGGAGGGGCGGACGTCGTGAAAGCCGTGGCAACTCGAGCAGTTGGCCGCCGTGAGGTTCCCCCCGCGCGCCGCCAGCCCGTGGAAGCTGTCCTGGTACGTCGCCACCCGGTCGCCCGGCAGCCCGTACTTCTCTGTGATCTCCAGCGCCTGGTGGCAGCTCGCGCAGGTCTTGGTCACCTGGGCCACGCTCACCCGGGAGTTTGGGTCTTGCGCGCCGGCGATGGAGTGCTCCCCGTGGCAGTCGGTGCAGACCGGAGATTTTGTGGCCCCTTGGCGCATGGCGGTGCCGTGAATGCTTCCCAGGTAGACCGTGGTCTCCTGGTTGTGGCAGCTCCCGCACATTTGGGGGATGTTTTCTCGGTAAACAGTGGATTTCGGGTCGTTGGCCCGGAGGATCTGGTGACTGGCGTGGCAGTTGTTACACGTCGCCGCCGGCTTCCCGGCCGCCACCGCCCGACCGTGGACGCTCTTCTGATAGAGCTGAAAGGCCTGGGGAACCGGGATATGCCGCTTCTCGATCAAGGCCCGGTCCGCGTGACAGCGCGCGCACGTCTCCGCCATCCTCGCGCGGCTAGTGGGCGCACCGGGGTCCTGTTGCGACAAGAGCTCATGCGTCGTGCCGTGACAGTCCCGACACTGGGCGGCTTCTTGCACGCCCTTCGCCGCCGCTTTTCCGTGCACGCTTGCTTGCCATCCCTGCACCATCGGCTGGTGGCACGTCTCGCACACCGCCGTGCCCAGTTGTGCGGCCGGCTTCACAACATGGGCGCCGTGGCAGCTCTGGCAGTCGAGTTCCGGTCCGCCCTTGCGGCCATGGACGCTCCGGGCGAGCATGCCGGCGACCTTGCCATGGCAGGCCGCGCAGGACACCGGCGGGAGCGTCTCGGCGTGGGGAACCTCCTTGATGCTCGCATGGCAGGCGGTGCAGGCCAGCCGCCCGTGGACGGAGGCCTTGAGGACGGCCTCGTCGCGGTACAACGAGACCTTCTTTCCTCGCACCTCTTTGACGAGCCCCGTGTCCGCGTGGCAACCCAGGCAGTCTTCGTTCGTCGGCCCCGCCGGCGCCGCCGCCGCTTCCCCGGCGAGGCAGAGAGCAGCGGCTGCCCCCGCAAGCAGGATCCCCAGGATTCGCTTCATCGCCCCACACTCCATCGCCAGGGAATGTCGCAGGACCATGAGAACCGACGTGCTCGACACGCGTGCGCTGGGCGCCAGCCCCTCACGCCGGCGCCCGGAAGGACAAACCGGGCGGACTCTACCATTTCCACCCGGCCTTTGCTAGATCGAAACCCGGAATCGGATGGGAAGCGGACAAAACCGCCGTGTGGCATCTGGGCGGCGGGTTCCGGCCCCGCCCGGAACGACCTTAGGAGCCGTTACGAAATAGCTTGGCCAATTTCTGTAATTTCGTTACGGCTCCTTATGCCGTCCCCGAAATTTCTCCGGTCAAGGTATTCGTGACAACGGCTCAGCCCTTCAGTTCCGCGCGAAGCCTCGTCTCGGCCACCCGCGAGAAGGTCGTGGCCGGCTGGTACGCTGCGGGGGCAGGGCAGGGCGACACCGGGGCCATGGAGAATCTCGGGGCGGTGCCGCGGGCTGCCGCCTGCACGCAGAGGTACGCTGCCGTCGGGGCCTCCGTCCCGAGCACTCGATAGAGGGGCAGCGCCCCGGCGATGGCCTGGCGGGTCGCCGCCAGATCGAGCCGTTCGCCTCCAGCCTGCCTGAGCGCCTCGGACAGGAACTCGACGGTGCCGAACCCGGCCAGCGGCTTGAACGCCTTTCGGAACGGGGTGATCCGCCCATCGAAGGAGACCACGCTGCCGTCTTCTTCCTGGATCGGACACAGTGGGACCACCACGTCGGCCCGCTCCGTTGCGGCGGTCTTGAACAGGTCCACGGCGGCTGTGAACTTCGCCGCGGCGAGGCCGGCATCGAGGCCCGTGATGCCCGCCGGATCCACCCCCAGCAGGACGATCGCCTTGAATGCCCCAACGTCGAGCAGGGACTTCGCCTTGGCGAGGTCGGCGGCGCTGGTGAAACCGCCGCCATAGAGGACATCCTGGACCCCCTGACCGTTCGCCTCGTTCTTCACGACCAGGAGCCCGCCCTTCGCCCCACCGGTGCGCCCCGTGAGGAGTGCCAGATCGGCGGTCCACCGGAGGTCGGCGTGGTCGCTCCCCACCGGCGAGTCCTGGTTGACGACCAGGATGACCTTCTTCGAGGCGTCGGCGACGTGCGCGGCGGCCTCCGCCACCCCCGGCCCCGGCTGCCCGAAGGCATGCGACAGGAATGCCGGTCCGTTGGCGGCCGCGGCCAGGTCCGCCGCATCGTAGGCACCCGCGGCCACGACCGCCCCACAGATCGCGCGGACCGCCCCGGCTTCCGCGCCCGTCGCGCACTCCACGTGAATCGTGACCATCCGCTTCCACGCCGCCGGCGCCGTCCCGACGTGGACCCAGGTCGCACCGGCCTGCACGGCGCGCCGGATCTTGAATCCGAGCACGGGGTTGTAGGCGAAAACGTGCTCGCCGACAGTCAGCACCACGCCCGCATCGCGCAGATCGTCCTGCGTGACCGTCGAGATGTTGTACCCGGACAGGCCGGTCACATCCGGCAGCGCCGCGCGCCGCAGGTCTTCCGCCGGGAAGACGAAGCGCGAGCCGCAGTGCTTCGCCAGGGAGGCAAAGAGCCAGGCTGCCTCAGTGGAGACCCGGGGCGACGTCAGAAAGAGGATCGCGTCCGGTCCGTGCGTCTCCCGGATCCCGGCGAGTCCCGTGGCCAGCGTCTTCGCGGCGTCGGCCATGCCGACGCTTCCCTTTCCCTTGACCGCACACGCATAGAGGCGGTCGCGGGATCCCAGGTAGGACGTGCCGAAGCGGCCCTTGGCGCACAGCTCCCCCTCGGTGAACGGGTCGGTCGGCTTGGCCGTGACGAAGAAAAAGTCCCGGCCGGTGTGATTGACATCGATCTCGCAGCCCACCCCGCAGAAGGAGCAGACCGAGCGGTGCGGCACCGTCCGAAACGGTCCGGGCTTGTCCAGGGTCGCATTGAAGGTGATGGCGCCGGTGGGACAGACCTCGATGCAGTTGCCGCAACTGATGCAGGTCGTCTCGCGGAGCGGCTTGTCCAGCGCGGGCTTCACGACCGTCTCGTACCCGCGGTTGATGAACCCCAGCGCGTGCACCCCGATGAGATCTCCGCAGTAGCGCACGCACCGGCCGCACAGGATGCACTTGTTGCTATCGAGCAGGAGGTAGGGGTGCCGGTCGTCCAGCTTGTGCTTCCGGAGCCGGCCCTTGTAGTGCTCCTGCTTGGCGTCGTAGTTGCCCGCGAACACCTTGAGGTCACAATCGAAGACGCTGGTGCAGCCGCACGAAAGACAGCGCGAGGTCTCGTGCTTGACCTGCAGGGCGGTGACCCCCAGGTCGACCTCCTCCCAGTGGTGAATGCGCTCCCGCCCCTCCAGCTTGGGCATGGACTCGCGCGTCGTTTTCTCGAACTGGCGGAAGAACGACTCGTCCAGCGGGGCCAGGCTCGCGCGTTTGCTGACGAAGCCCGCTTGGAACTTCTCGACCTGCCCTGTCTGGAGGTACCGGTCGATCACCCAGGCGGCCTTCCGCCCGCCGCCGATGGCGTCGATGGCGGCCGCGGGGCCGGTCATGGCGTCGCCCCCGGCGAAGACCCCCGGCGCGCTGGTCAGGAACGTCTCGGGGTCGGCCGCGATACTCTGCCACTTGGTGACCGCGATCGGACCGAGCGTGGCGTTCTCCAGCCCCGCAAGGTCCGGCTCCTGGCCGATCGCCGAGATCACCCAGTCGCAGGCGAACAGGAATTCCGAGTTGGGGACCTGCACGGGGCGGCGCCGGCCGCTGGCATCGGGCTCGCCCAGCTCCATCCGGAAGCACTCCAGGCCAATGAGCCGCCCGTCGTCGATGACGGCCCGTTTGGGCGCCACCAGGAACTGGATCGCCACCCCCTCGTCCCGCGCGTCCTGGACCTCGACGTCGTCCGCCGGCATCTCGCTCTCGGTGCGGCGGTAGAGAACGGCGACCTTCTCGGCGCCGCAGCGGAGCGCGGTGCGCGAGGCATCGATGGCGGTGTTGCCGCCCCCCACGATGGCCACTGTGCCGTCGAGCCGGGGCGGCCCCTGGCGCTTGACCCCCTCCAGGAACGCGATCCCCGAAAGAATATTCGCGTGCGCTTCGTTCTCGATCCCCATCCCCTTCGCGATCCATGAACCCATGGCGAGATAGATCGCCTGGTAACCCTGGTTCCGCAGATCGTCGAGGCGGAGGTCCTGGCCCAACCGCACTCCGGTCTTGGCCTCGATCCCGTGCGCCAGGAGGTACCCGATTTCCTTGTCCAGCACCGCTTCCGGCAGGCGGTACTCCGGAATCCCGTAGCGCAGCATCCCGCCCAGTTTGGGCTGCTTGTCGAAGATGGTCACCCGGTGGCCCTTGGTGGCCAGGAAATACCCGCAGGTGAGGCCGGCGGGCCCGCCGCCGATGACCGCCACGCGCTTGCCGGTCGCCGGGATCGGGGTCGGCTGCGGCAGGTTGTCGTACTCCAGGTCGGCCACGTAGCGCTTCATGAAGTTGATGGCCGCGGGCGAGTCCACGTCGTTCCGCCGGCAGCTGGCCTCGCAGTAGCGGACGCAGACGCGGCCGCAGGCCAGCGGCATCGGGTTGGT
>JGI20214J51650_10000345_pt1 | contig 29233 bp, 21 predicted proteins | sample WetSurMetagenome_FD_51650 | JGI IMG/M metagenome (IMG submission 51650) | reverse complement strand
TTATTTTATAGAAACAATGAACTAAGAACAATAGAACAATCGAATAGCGAAGCAAGAATGTAAAACTTCTGCATTCTAACTTCGTTTGTTCAAATGTACTTACTTATCTTATTCCTCGGCGAAGTCTGTGACTTCGCCGTGATACTGTGTAGTTATAAACTACGAAACATAAAAACGAAGTTGCANACTTCGCTTAGCAAGGCCGTTTATCGGAATTACTGTTTCCCCTGGAAGACTGCTTCGCTACGCTCGCAATGACCCGACCGTTTATAGGAACCCTGTCTGGCGCGGATCTGGTGTGGCACGNATTGCAAATCCGCGCCAGCTTGGGGAGAAATTCCATAAACGAAAGAATTTTTCGCCCCCTTTGGGGGAGATGTCGCGCAGCGACAGAGGGGGTTCTGGACTCCCAGCGAAACCTGATAGAATACCCGGTCATTGCGAGAAGTACAGCGACGAAACAATCCCTTGAAGTATCTGAACAACCGGGTCCTNTTTCTCGCAAAAAAAAAAGACCTGCACATGCAGGTCCTCCTCTTTATATATTATTCAAAACTCTGTTAATAGAATTTATATCTCTTATCAATGATATTTGCACTCTTACGTAATGCATCATAAGCTTCATAGGTTCCTCTCATCTGGAAAGTAGTTTTAAGCCTGTCGCGCAATAGTTTAGGATCTTCTCCCTGCACCTGTGATACATTATTGGCTGTGAGCATAAAAACCCCATTACTCCCTTTTACCGGTCCGGAAACAACTCCCTGTTTAGCAACGGATGCAGCTGCAATTAATGCAGGCTCTGTACCTGCCCCAGGAACTGTGTATGCTTTAAAATCAATTTTCGTAGCCTCTTGTACAGTTAACCCCATCGTACGAGCAATATCGTCGAGNGTCTTACCAGATCCGGAATTTTTATTAAACTCTTCAGAAATGAGTTCAGCTTTTTTGTCTTTCAGCAAAGCGAATTTTATGTCATTCTCAACATCTATCAGAGGAGCAATCCCGTCTTCCTGAACATTGGTACAATATGCTACAATATATTTATCCCCTATTTCAAAAACTGCCTGCTGACTGTTATCGAGAATAATTTTCCCTTTTTCTGCCTGAAACAAAGCCATGATCAATGATCTTGGATTATCAAGACCCGGCAGGTTTTTTTGCTGGGGAGCTATATCTGTTCCAATTCTTTTGTTCAACTTCTTATCAGCAATAGTTTTCAAAAATTTCTGATAGGTATCATTTGTTCCGGCAAACTGACTTGCTTCACTGTATGCTTTCTGATTGGTTAAAGAACCTGGAATAATTTTCCTGTCAATATATCCAATATTATATTTTCTTGACTCTTTTGACTGTCCCAGAATTTCGATTATATGAATACCAAAGTTTGTTTCAGCTATTTTTATATCACCTTTTTTTCCAGTGAAACATGCATTATTAAATGGTACTACCATCCTTCCTTCGGGAAACCAACCAAGATCACCCCCAATTTTTGCAGAACCCTGATCGTCAGAATTGACCATTGCTAATGCTTCAAAAGGAGTTCCTGATTTAATTAACTTAACCAGACTGTCGGCCAGATGTTTAACAGCTTCCTGAGGTCTGGTCTTACCTGTTGATAATAGGATATGACGTACATGAACTGAATCGGGTCTGTCTGCTACTGCCAGAAGTTTNGCTACTTTATAAGAACCATTCTCGATATATGGTCCGAATACAGTTTTAACATCTTCCTTCTTTACATAATCCTTCAGATTTTCAGGAACACTGCTGAATGGAATGAAAAATCCAACATATCTCGAGTCGGCAGTCAGATTAATATATTGTTCCGGGTCAGGTGCGGTGGCAAATTCTTCTTTTGTTTTATTAATCCATTGTTCAGCCACTTTCATGTCATCATCTGATGGAACTACGTCGAAGGTTACATATTCAATACTTCTTAATGCTGTTCTCTTGTAATTCTCTTTGTGTTCTGCATAGTAGGCATCGAGGTCACTCTTTTTGATTTTAATTGAGGAATCGGGCACAGACGCATAATTTTTGAGAATGTAGCTGAAATCGACAGAATTGGTATTAAGGTTTTTATCAAATTCAGCTTGTTTTGATGTAACATATAATCCTCTGGCAACAAGATTATTGTATTTTGTATTCGTCCGGTCATTAATAATCTCATCTTCAAAAAANAGCCAGTACTTCTTTGCAGTCTCGTCAACCTCGGTCTGTTTCAGGAAGTTAACAAGGAATGATTTATTAAATGTCCCTGTCTTCTGGTCAGTGAATAGTTGCTGAACTATCTGGTGAGGATTGTTTCCGAGTACCAATTCGTCAACTTCCTCAGTACTTACCCCTAATCCGAGTTTTTTATATTGCGGATCAAGGATTTTTTCTCTTACCATCTGCTGCCAGGTCTGCTCCCTTAATGATTCATTTGTTGCTTCATCAATATTTGATCTTCCCGATAGCTTATAAATCTCAAGGAGGTTCTGCAATTTTAATTCATAGTCCTGATATGAGATGTATTCTCCACCGATCTGACCGATTTCATAATATTTTTTCTGTTTTAGTCTCTGTCCCCTTCCTCTTCCAAAGAAATCACTGACAACAAACAGGAACAGAGAAAAACCAATTAATCCCGCAACTAATACTCCCGCTTTCTCGCGTAAAAATTGAAGTGCTGACATCTAATATGTTCTTTAATAATTAATAGAAATATACCTTTTTTTAATACAGGCGACAAATATAACAAATTTTCATTAAAACTCCGGCCTGCCAATAAATTGTTAGTGAATCTATTTCTCTGATCTTCATCAACCAGTAATCAATTAGTTTGTAGGATATAGTGCCCAGAGTAAGAGAAGAGGAGATTTGTTATTAATATGACTGCAGTTATTTTTTAACTCATTGGTTGAAGTTAAGCTTTTATAAAATTTTGTGATCTCCAAAAAAACAGGAATAAAGGCTAAATATGCACAAAAAATAAAATAATTCACTAAAATATGGGGGTGTGTTGAAAAAAAAGTGCAAAAAAACTTAAAAAACATGCATAAAACAGGACATATATTAAAAATAAGTATATTTTTGCAATAAAAAATTTAAAGAAATGGCAGAACTTAGATTTAGTGCTTTAAGAGAAGTATTCGGCAGGGGACCTGTTGAAGTTACTACACCATCAAAAATTGTTTCCGAATATTACGGAGAAAATGTTTTTGATCTTCCAAAAATGGAACACTACCTGTCCAAAGAGGCATATAAGGTAGTAAAACGTGCAATTAATGAAGGTAAATCCTTAAGCCGGGCAGATGCCGACCAGGTGGCTACTGGGCTTAAAACATGGGCTATCGAAAGAGGTGCTACTCATTACACTCACTGGTTCCATCCTCTTACTGATGGTACTGCTGAAAAACATGACGGATTCATAGAGATCACAGACAATGGTCGTGTTGTTGAAAAATTTTCAGGAGAAGTTCTTGTACAGTCTGAGCCTGATGCTTCAAGTTTTCCGAGCGGAGGTCTTCGTAATACATTTGAAGCAAGAGGATATACTGCCTGGGATGTATCGTCGCCAGTTTTTATTGTCGGAACGACACTTTGTATACCAACAATATTTGTATCATGGACCGGTGAAGCTCTTGATTACAAAGCACCATTGCTGAAAGCTCTTTCAGAGCTTGACAGGGCCGCAACTGATGTCTGCCAGTATTTTGATAAAGATGTTACCAAAGTAATCGGTACTCTCGGATGTGAACAGGAATATTTTTTGATTGATGATGCCTTGTATTATGCAAGACCCGATATTGTTCTGGCTGATAGAACTCTGATGGGACATCAGTCATCTAAAGATCAGCAGCTTTCCGATCATTATTTTGGTTCTATTTCAGAAAGGGTTATGTCTTTTATTGAAGATTTCGAATGTGAAGCTTATAAACTTGGTATTCCTGTTAAGACTCGCCATAATGAAGTGGCTCCAAACCAGTTTGAAAGTGCTCCGATCTTCGAGGAGGTAAACCTCGCTGTTGATCACAACCTGCTGCTTATGGATGTTATGAGAAGGGTTGCCCGGAAACATAAATTCAGAGTTTTATTTCACGAAAAACCATTTGCAGGTATTAATGGTTCAGGGAAACACAATAACTGGTCGATGTCAACAAATACCGGAGTTAACCTTTTATCTCCCGGGAAAAACCCAAAAACTAATTTACAGTTTCTTACTTTCCTGGTGAATGTTATCAAAGCCGTGAATGACAGCAATGACGTTCTCAGAGCATCCGTAATGAATGAGACAAATTCTTACCGTCTTGGAGGTCACGAAGCTCCCCCGGCAATAATTTCAGTCTTTCTTGGTAGTTACCTTATAAATATGCTTGAGAATATAGCACGGAAAGTAACTGATAAGAAAATGACACCGGCTCAAAAAACTGAACTTAAACTTGGAATTGGGAAAATACCTGAAATCCTGCTCGATAATACAGACAGAAACAGAACATCTCCTTTTGCTTTTACGGGCAATAAGTTCGAGTTCAGAGCTGTTGGGTCTTCAGCAAATTGCAGTCCGGCAATGATAGTCCTTAACGCGGCAGTTGCATATCAGCTGACTCAGTTTAAGAAAGATGTGGATGCAATTATTAAAAAGGGAGTAAACAAGGATGAGGCCATTTTCCAGGTATTGAAAAAAGATATTCTCGAATCAGAAAGAGTATTATTTGAAGGTGATAATTATAGCAAAGAGTGGCATGCTGAAGCCAAGAAAAGAAAACTCTGTAACCTTACCAGCGTACCGGAGTCAATAAGCCTGTATCTGACCAAACAATCAAGAGAAGTTCTGGTCGGGTCTGGAGTTTTTACAGATAAAGAACTAGAAAGCCGGGTAGAAGTTGAGTATGAAAAGTTCGCAAAAAAAGTGCAAATAGAATCTAGGGTACTGGGCGATCTTGCAATTAATCACATAGTTCCTATTGCAATTACATATATGACTTCTCTTATTGAAAATGTTAAAGGGCTTAAGGAAATCTTTAATAACACAGAATTTGAGAGACTTGCCGGTGCCAGAAAAGAAGTGATTGTCACCCTTTCTGACCACATAACCTCTATTAAGAAACTCGTTAATGAGATGATTGANGAACGCCGGAAAGCTAATATCATTGAAGACAATTATAAAAAGGCAATTGCTTATGAGAGTAAGGTTAAGCCATATCTNGATGANATCCGTAGTCATATCGACAAATTAGAACTTGTTGTTGATAATGAAATGTGGCCGCTTCCTAAATACCGCGAGTTGCTGTTTACCCGATAATAGGTCAGTTAGTTATTTTCATGTTCAGTTAAAAGGATTCCTTTGATGGGATCCTTTTTCTTTTATAATAATTACAAGTCCCACACGTTAATTAATATTACCATTATTCCCTAAATTGATTACTTTTATAGTCAAATTGACGGCAGACTCATGAAACAATTTGTACTCCTCTCTATATTATTGATTTTTGTGACTTCTTTCGAGGTTACAGCTCAGAAAAGAAAATCAGAAAGAGCCTATTCCTCATTTACNGCCGGGGAATATTACGACGCTATTGATCTTTTCAAAGACGCATATTCCAAAACAAAAAAAACAGATAAAAACACCCGAACCGAGCTNATATTCATGATTGCCGAATGCTACAGACTTACCAACGATCCTAAAAATGCGGAGATATGGTATAAACTTGCAGTAAAATCATCCTATTCCAAACCAGAGGCGCAGTTTTACCTGGCCGAGTCAATGAAGAAGAATGGGAAATATCCCCTTGCTGTTGATGAATTTAAAAAGTACAAACAGATTGCACCATCTGATGCCAGGTCTGAACAGGAAATACGATCATGTGAACTTGCCATAGAATGGATGAGGAACCCTGAAGCCTATAAAATTGATGAATTGAAAGATATAAACTCCAAAGAATCTGATTTCAGCCCGGCTTACGGGCGCGATGATTTTGGGATGATCTATTTCACATCTTCGCGCGATGGAGTCATAGGCAAAAAGACTCATGGTGCAACAGGTCAGAATTTTACGGATATCTTTGAGAGCAGGATAGATAAAAAATCGAAGTGGAGCACTCCTGTTCCCGTCGAAGTGATAAACAGTGAATTCGAAGAAGGCACTCCTTCATTTTCATCAGATTATAAAGAGCTTTTCTTTACCCGCTGTGAGGTAGGTAAACGCGAGAAAAAAGGCTGTAAAATAATGTATTCGAAAAAAGCAGGCGATAAATGGAGTGATCCTAAGAATATCGGAGTTCTGCCCGATTCACTGATCGCTGCACATCCTTCAATATCAAAAGACGGTCTTACTCTATATTTTGTTTCTGACCTTGCAGGAGGTTTTGGTAAAAAAGATATCTGGAAGGTTACAAGGCTAAGGACAGGAGATGCCTGGTCAAAACCCGTAAATCTTGGTCCCGATATCAACACACCCGGCGATGAACTCTTTCCTTATATAAGAGAGGATGGTACACTGTATTTTTCATCTGACGGACTGATCGGAATGGGAGGTCTGGATATTTTTAAAGCAAAGCCACAACCCGACGGAAGCTGGGTTGTTCAGAACTTGAAACCGCCGATCAATAGTTTCGCTGACGATTTTGGAATTGCTTTCGAAGATGAAAATGAAAAGGGAATATTCAGTTCAACTCGAAAAGGGAAAGGAAATGATGATTTGTATTCCTTCGAATTACCACCACTTAAATTCAATGTCACAGGATTGGTGAAAGATGAAAAATCAGGAACTCCGGTAACAGGATCAGTTGTTCAGCTTATTGCAAGCGATGGATCAAACCTTCAGGCTGAAACAGGATCTGGTGGTGATTTTAAATTTGCCCTTAAAGCTAATGTTGATTATATTTTCCTGGCTTCGAAAAAAGGATACCTGAACGGTAAGGAAAAAGAAACAACCAAAGGTCAGGAAAAAAGCCGCGATTTTATGGTTACAATCCTGCTAACCGCAATTGACAGGCCAATAGAACTTCCCAATATACTTTACGATTTTGATAAGTGGGACCTCAGACCTGAATCGATGGTGTCGCTTGATAAACTTGTTGAGACTCTCAATGATAATCCAAATATTACTATTGAGCTTATGTCGCATACCGATACAAGGAATACTGAAGAATATAACCTGATTCTTTCACAGAAAAGAGCGCAATCTGTTGTAACTTATCTGTTAAGTAAAGGAATAGATCTCGATAGACTTACTGCCAAAGGATATGGAAAATCAAGTACAAAAGTTGTTGATGCAACTATTGCAGCTCAATATCCCTTCCTTAAAGCAGGGACACAACTTACCGAGCAGTTTGTAAACAGCCTGCCTAATGATGAGCAGAAGGAAATTGCTCATCAGATCAACCGGCGAACTGAGTTCAAGGTTTTGAGGACAGATTATGAGCCTCCGAAGAAATAGTCTATCTTCGTAATCTCAATTATTTCATATGGTCAGCGAATCAAAGTATAGCAAGAGAGGTGTTTCCTCATCAAAGGAAGACGTACATGCTGCAATCAAAAATACTGATAAAGGGTTGTACCCGCGGGCCTTCTGTAAGATTGTTCCTGACTTTATGGCCGGGGATAAAGATTTTTGTAATATTATGCATTCTGATGGGGCGGGAACTAAATCGTCACTCGCATATATTTACTGGAAAGAGACCGGAGATCTTTCAGTATGGAAAGGCATAGCACAGGACGCTATTGTTATGAATCTTGATGATCTTTTATGTGTAGGAGCTTACGATAATATATTATTCTCATCGACAATAGGCCGTAATAAAAACCATATACCGGGCGAGATTATTTCTTCAGTCATCAACGGTACTGAGGAAGTTTTAGAGGAGCTCAGAAATCTTGGAATTGGTATCTGGTCGACAGGAGGAGAAACGGCTGACATGGGAGATCTCGTCAGAACCATTGTTATAGATTCTACGGTTATTACGAGGATGAAAAGATCAGATGTGATTTCAAATCACACTATTAGTGATGGTGATGTTATTATAGGCTTGTCATCTTCAGGTAAAACCAGTTATGAGAAAACATATAATAGTGGTATGGGCAGTAACGGACTCACCTCTGCGCGCCACGATCTGTTTGCCCCTTATCTGGCTTCGAAATACCCTGAAAGCCTTGATACCACATTGCCCTATGACCTGATCTATTCCGGTAAATACAGACTCACCGATCCAATTGATGGATTAGATACTGATGCCGGAAAGCTTGTCCTTTCACCTACTCGTACATACGCACCGGTTCTGAAAAAAGTATTCGAAACAATGCGCTCTGAAATTCATGGCTTGGTTCACTGCTCAGGTGGTGGACAAACAAAAGTAATGCACTTCATTGATAACATGCATATTGTAAAAAACAACCTTTTTCNNCTACCTCCTTTGTTCAAAATGATTCAGGATCAATCGGGAACCACCTGGGAAGAGATGTACAAGGTATTCAATATGGGCCACAGATTTGAGATCTACACAAATGAGAAGAATGCATCTGAAATTCTTAGTATTGCAGCCGGGTTTAATCTGGAAGCCAGGATAGTGGGTTATTGTGAATCTTCAGAAAAGAAATCTCTTACAATAATTTCCGAATTCGGAACTTTCGAATATTAATTAAAATTACCAGCTTTTTGCCACCCTGCCCCCCTAAAGGGGGGTAAATTTCGTAATTTGAACGAGAGACAGATTAAAAATTAAATTTTCCCCCCTTTAGGGGGATGTACGCGAAGCGTACAAGGGGTTTTGCACCGTTACACCTTTTTTATTACCTTTGCACGCTGAAAATTTATTGAACTATGGCAAACAACATGATTCTTGAGAGACTGGAAGGTGTGAAAACCAGGTTTATTGAGGTTGGTGATCTTCTCACTCAGCCTGATATTCTCTCGGATATGAAGAAGTATGTCAGATTGAATAAAGAATATAAAGATCTCCTTCCTATAGTTGAGTCTTACGAGCGGTATAAACTGGCTCTCAGTAATATAACAAATGCAAAAGAGCTCCTTGATACAGAAAGAGATGAAGAGATGCGCGAGATGGCTAAGGCTGAACTGGATGAGCTGACGTCGCATATCCCCGAAATGGAAGAAGAGATAAAAATGCTAATTATTCCTGCTGACCCTGAAGATGATAAAAATGCTGTTATGGAGATCAGAGCAGGAACAGGAGGAGATGAAGCAAGTATATTTGCTGGCGACCTTTTCAGAATGTATAGCAAGTTCTTTGAAACAAAAGGATGGAAGGTTGAGGTCAATAATATATCGGAAGGAACAGCTGGAGGATATAAGGAGATCGTTTTGAGTATTACAGGTGAAGGTGTATATGGAATTATGAAATATGAATCGGGTGTTCATCGTGTCCAGAGAGTTCCTCAGACTGAAACCCAGGGTCGTATTCATACCTCTGCTGCCTCTGTGGTGGTTTTACCGGAAGCTGAAGAATTTGACATTGATCTTAGGACTGAAGATATCAGAAAAGACACATACTGTTCCTCGGGACCTGGTGGACAGTCAGTGAACACAACATATTCTGCAATCCGGCTTACACATATACCTTCGGGAATTGTGGTTACCTGCCAGGATGAAAAGTCGCAGCTTAAAAATTATGATAAGGCATTAAAAGAGCTGAGGACCAGGCTTTATAATCTTGAATACCAGAAATATCTCGATGAAGTGTCTCACCGAAGAAAGACGATGGTATCGACAGGCGATCGTTCAGCAAAAATCAGGACATATAATTACCCTCAGGGAAGAATGACCGATCACAGGATCAATCTCACAATATATAATCTGCCTTCAATCCTCGATGGAAATATCCAGGAGGTTCTCGACAAGCTGCAGATGGCAGAAAATTCAGAACGTTTAAAAGAGAGCAATATCTAAACTTTTGGCAATGGATCAGACCGGATTATTTGAAAATATAGTTAAGAAACGCTCCTTCCTTTGTGTTGGACTCGATTCTGAAATTGATAAGATCCCCTCATTCCTTCTGAAGGGAAATGATCCGGTATTTGAATTCAACAAAAGGATTATTGATAGTACCCAGGAGTATGCAGTGGCATATAAACCAAATGTTGCTTTTTATGAATGTTCTGGAGCAAAAGGATGGATATCGCTTGAATCAACGGTAAAGTATATAAAGGAAAATTACCCCGGCATTTTTGTTATTGCCGATGCAAAACGTGGTGATATCGGGAACACTTCAAAGATGTATGCGAAAGCATTTCTTGAGAACCTGCCATTCGATGCAATAACTGTTGCTCCATACATGGGAGAAGATTCTGTAACACCGTTCCTTTCATATAAAGATAAATGGGTAGTTCTTCTGGCTCTGACTTCAAATAAAGGGGCCGATGATTTTCAATATCACGATGAAGATGGAATAAAGCTCTTTGAAAGAGTTTTAACCGTTTCTCAGAAATGGGGTACAATAAATAACCTGATGTATGTGGTTGGTGCCACACGTGCCGAAATGTTGAAAGACATACGTCAACTGGTCCCTGATCATTTTCTCCTTGTACCCGGTATAGGTGCCCAGGGTGGCAGTCTTGAAGAAGTTGCAAAATACGGGATGAACGCTAAATGCGGTCTTCTGGTTAATTCTTCACGAGGAATCATCTTTGCAGATAACACAGAATACTTTGATAAAGTGGCAGGAGAAAAAGCCAGCGAGATTCAGATTGAAATGGAAAAATATCTTCACCAACATAAACTGATTTAAATACAATAGTCTTGCAGTCATGCAGTCCTGCGGTCTTACAATTATGGGGTCTTGAAATCCCCTAATCTCCCACTCACCTCTTCTCCCATTCACCTCTTCTCACATTCTCCCCCTCATTTTTATATAGGAGTCCTTGCAAAGAATTGTCCTTTTTCATAAATTTAGGTTCTCGCTATTTATTAATTCGTGCTAAAATGAAAGAGGAATTTCTTCACTACCTGTGGAAGTATAGTCTCTATGATCAGGAGAAGCTATCAGACAATGAGGAGAATAAAATAGTAGTACTGAATCCAGGTGATTATAACCGCGATTCGGGACCAGATTTTTTCAATGCACGTATTTCAATAGCCGGTACAATATGGGCCGGAAACATAGAAATACACACAAAGTCATCTCATTTTAATTTACATGGACATCAGAATGATCCTGCATTTAACAATGTTATTCTTCATGTTGTAGCGGAAAACGACAAGCCTGTTTTTAATTCTCTTGGTGAAGAGGTTCTTACAACTGAAATATCATTTGATTCATCTTTATATGAGAAGTATATCTTTCTTGTTAATAATCCATTTGTAATTGCGTGTCAGGACTATATTGATAAAGCTGATAAAATACTTGTATATCACTGGCTGAATGCACTCTTAATTGAGAGATTTCAGACCAAAACGGAATCAATCATGAAAATTTATTCTGATACNGGGAACGACTGGGATGAGACATTTTACCGTTTGTTATCCCGTTATTTTGGATTCAGGGTCAATACCGANCCCTTTGAAATGTTAGCGGCGGCNCTNCCATTCAGAATTATAAGAAAGCATGCTGATAGTTTATTTCAGATTGAGGCTCTGTTATTTGGGACTGCNGGATTGCTTGAAACCGGACTTTTTAAGGAAGCACTTTCCGATGAGTATTACAAGNGCCTTTTAAAAGAATTCACTATCCTGTCAGCTAAATATTCACTTCAGCCACTTCATGGCTGGCTTTGGAAATTTTCGCGGTTACGACCCTCAAATTTTCCAACGATAAGGTTATCTCAGCTGGCAGCTATGTTATCGACTGCAGGTGGACTTTTCTCAAGAGTACTCGAAGTAAAAGATTTAAATGAGATTAAAGAATTATTTGAGGTATCTGCCTCTCTGTATTGGGACAATCATTTTATTTTCGGCAGGAAAAGCAGGAACTTTACTAAAAATACCGGATCGCAGGCTGCAGATATACTTCTAATAAATGCAGTTATCCCACTTATTTTTACGTATGGGCAGAGCAGGGGCAATCCCGATCTGAGCGAAAGAGCTCTGGGTTTTCTTGAGAATATTGCTCCCGAGGAAAATAAAATAATTTCAGAATGGGAAAAAACAGGAATTATCCCTGAGTCGGCATTTTTTTCGCAGGCTCTTATACAACTCAGAAATGAATACTGTAAAAAAAGAAAATGCCTCGATTGCCGTATCGGCAACAAAATTATCAGTCAGGGGAAAAAGCTGAAGGATCGTGAAGAGCTTTTATTAGAACCATAGGATCACAAAAAAATGTTATCAATTATTTGACAAGGGAAATCAATTTAACCGCAGAGATTCACAGAGAACGTGCTGAGGACCGCAGAGCATTTCATTTATTTATTTAGGTAATTTAATTAGCAATACCTCTGCGGCTCTCTGCGAAAATCTCAGCGTTTCTCTGCGTTTAACGGATTTCAGAATTATTTAGTATAATTCTTCATTTTCTTCCTTCCCCTTAATTTGTATCGGCACATCTTTTGACGAACGGTCAATTTTCTTTGACAAATATCTGAATGATAGCTCAATTCAACGCAACTTTTGGCGTTATATTTCCGTCTTATTTATGATGCTGAAACAGTACCTATTTGCAGTTATTCGTTCCTGTAGAAATAAATATTTAAGTAACTTATTAAAAAAAAAGCGAATTGTTTGATTATTTACATAAAAAAGCCTTATTTTTGCGTTCCAAAATTGGAGACTCGATCTATATATGGATTAATAATATTTTAATTAGAGATATGTATTTAACAACAGAAAAAAANCAGGAGTTTTTCAAAACCTTTGGAACATCTGAAATAGATACCGGTACTGCAGAAGGGCAAATAGCGTTATTCTCATACAGGATCAATCATCTTACCGAACATCTTAAGAAGAACAAAAAAGATTTCAGTACCCAGCAGGCTCTTATTAAACTTGTGGGGAAAAGAAGAAGGCTCTTAGACTACCTTAAAATTAAAGATATCGGGCGATATCGCGAAATCATAAAAGCGTTGAAATTACGTAAATAGAGAAAAAAAGGCAATTCAAAATTGCCTTTTTTCATACTATTTAAATTATTTTGTAATTTCAATTTTCATAAATCACACATACAATGTTTAAAATAAAAGAGAAGATTATTGATCTCGGCGACGGGAGGACAATAACCCTTGAGACAGGCAGAATGGCCAGGCAGGCTGATGGTTCTGTTTTGTTAAAAATGGGAAAGACAATGCTGCTGGCTACAGTAGTTTCTGCTAGGGAAGCAAAAGAAGATACGGATTTCATGCCTCTTTCAGTTGAATACAAAGAAAAATACGCTTCATCGGGACGATTCCCCGGAGGATTCATGAAAAGAGAAGCCAGAGCATCTGATTATGAGATTCTGGTTTCACGACTGGTCGACAGAGTACTCAGACCACTCTTTCCTGATGATTATCATGCTGAAACATTTGTTACTATAAATCTGGTTTCAGCCGATATGGATATTATCCCTGATGCTCTTGCAGGTCTTGCTGCATCTGCAGCACTTGCTGTTTCGGATATACCATTTAATGGTCCTATCTCCGAAGTAAGGGTTGCCAGAATCAACAAAAAATTCGTTGTTAACCCAACAGCTTCTCAATTGGAAGAGGCTGATATTGACCTGATGGTTGGTGCAACCATTGATAATATAATGATGGTTGAAGGCGAAATGAAGGAAGTCTCTGAAGAAGAGATGCTCGAAGCCCTTAAGATTGCACATGATGCNATAAAAGTTCATTGCAAGGCAGTAATGGAATTTGCAGATGAGGTTGGCTCAACTGTTAAACGTACATATTCTCATGAAACCAATGATGAGGATCTCAGGAAAAAAGTATGGGACGAAACATTCTCAAAATGCTACGAAGCAGCCAAATCCTGTACCGCCGACAAACATAAAAGGATAGATACTTTTGAATCTATTGTTACAGAATTTCTCGGGCAGTACACCGATGAAAATCCGGTAAATGAAACACTTGTAAAAAGATACTATCACGATGTATTAAAGGAAGCTTCCAGGAAACTGGTTCTCGATAATAATATTCGTCTCGATGGGAGAAAGCCTGATGAGATCCGACAGATAGTATGCGAAATAGATACTCTTCCGGCAACTCATGGATCAGCACTGTTCACAAGAGGAGAAACACAATCTCTTACCACAGTTACACTTGGCACCAAGCTTGATGAGAAGATAATTGACGACGTACTTAATAAAGGAACTGAAAAATTTACCCTGCATTATAACTTCCCCCCCTTTGCAACCGGCGAAGCTAAAGCATATCGTGGTGTAGGAAGACGGGAAATCGGACATGGAAACCTTGCCCACCGAGCTCTGAAGAATATGATGCCATCTGACGAAGAAAATCCTTATGCTATAAGGGTCGTTTCTGATATCCTTGAATCTAACGGATCATCTTCAATGGCAACTGTTTGTGCAGGTACACTGGCTCTTATGGATGCCGGAGTAAAGCTTAAAAAACCTGTATCAGGTATAGCTATGGGGTTAATTTCTGATAAGGAGACTAAGAAATATGCAGTTCTTTCAGATATCCTTGGTGATGAAGATCATCTGGGTGATATGGATTTCAAGGTAACAGGAACCCGTGATGGCATAACTGCAACCCAGATGGATATCAAAGTTGACGGACTGTCATTTGAGATTCTTACAAAAGCTCTGAACCAGGCTAAAGCCGGAAGGTTACATATACTCGATATTATGAGCCAGACTATAGCTGAGCCCCGTCCGGAACTTAAACCTCATGCCCCCAGGATAGAGATGCTTACAATTCCTAAAGAGCTGATAGGTGCACTCATCGGTCCGGGCGGAAAAGTAATTCAGGAGATTCAACGTGTTACAGGTGCCACAATTATTGTTGAAGAGGTTGATGGCCATGGTGATGTTAATATTTTTGGCGAAAATGCAGAAGTCATTACTGCAGCACTCGACTGGGTGAAAAAAATTGTCACTGTTCCGGAAATCGGACAGGTCTATAAAGGGAAAGTAAAGACAATAGTCCAGTTCGGTGCTTTTGTGGAAATACTTCCAAATAAAGATGGTCTTGTACATATTTCAGAGATCGAATGGAGAAAAATTGATAAAGTGGAGGATGTTCTGAAAGAGGGCCAGGAAATAGAAGTGAAGATAATTGATATTGATCCCAAGACAGGCAAGATTAAATTATCGAGGAAAGAACTTCTTCCCAGACCCCCACGTCCCGAGCCTGAAAAAAGAAATCCTGAACAAAATCAGAATAAATAAAATATCTGCCGGCTTTTAAAAGCCGGCATTTTTATTGCCGTTTCGCATCCAATTAATAAATTTGATTAATTGAAATAATAAAATGGACCGGGAATGAAGATCAGGTATAACTATGTGGTAATAGAAGGGAATATAGGAGCAGGCAAGACTACTCTGGCCAGCAGAATAGCGGAACAATTCAATGCTCAACTTATTCTTGAGCATTTCGCCGACAATCCCTTCCTTCCCAAATTTTACACCGATCCTGAAAAATATTCCTTTCCTCTTGAACTCTCATTTCTGGCAAGCAGATATAAACAATTGAAAGAGGAGCTTGTACCCCAGGATCTTTTTAAATCATTTTCTATTGCTGATTATTATTTTATGAAATCACTGGTGTTTGCTGCTTCAACTCTTACAGGCGATGAGTTTAATCTCTACAGGCAGATCTTTTATATTATATATGGGTCTTTGCCCAAACCGGATATTTATGTCTACCTCCACTTAAGGCCTGAAAGGTTACTTGAAAATATTGAAAGAAGAGGTCGTAACTATGAGAAATCCATAACAAAAGAGTACCTGGAGAAGATCCAAAACAGTTATTTTTCCTTTTTCAGGCAAAACCCNGAGAACAAATATCTCGTTCTTGATGTTAATGAGATAGATTTTGTTGCAAATGAAAGTCACTACTCAAAAGTTATTGATACAATATTTTTTGACGATTTTCCTGTTGGTTTAAATAAGGTTATTCTGTAATTATTCATGAGGAGCAAAAATCAGGGTGGGATAAAAGTTTTAAGGTTAAAAGTNCATAAAGACAAAAGATACTTTACAGACTTTCAACTTTAAAACTTTGGACTCTATTCTATAAGGTGTGAATGGTGTAACATATTAAACAAATTATGTAACAGTTCTTATTATTGAATGTCCAACTTTGTACAGGAATTGTTTCATTACGGAAGTAAAACAAACCGGATGAAATTTTAGAGATATTTCATGTGGNAAATTGCAGAGTTTCAAAAAAGAGGTTTAAAAACATAATAGTGAATTAAGTTTTAATATGGCATAAATTAATTAAGGACAACTGATNCAATAAAAAACATAACAGGCTGTATACCTGTAAATTATAAAAATTCAGATATTCGCAATTATGNGTCATATTATTTTGGTTAAATTGCTTAAAATGTGACTATTTTATTGTAAATTTGCGTTTAAGTTGAATCTTTTTAGTTAAATATTCATTAAAAACAGTCAAACAAGGTATCATTAACAAATAACACATTTAAACTATGAAAAAATTCAGAAGCTATTTTATCCTTATCCTGGCCGCAGCTGTTCTGTCAAGTTGCAGCGGTTTGAATAAGATGAAGAAAAACTCCAACTTAGTTAAGTATGAGGTTACTCCAAAAGTTCTTGAAACACATGCCGGTATGGTTGCCGTTACTATTAAGGGTACCTTCCCTGCCAAGTACTTTGATAAGAAGACTACTGTTACAGCTACTCCTGTTCTCACATATACCGGTGGTGAAACTGCTTTTGATAAAGTTCAGGTTCTTCAGGGTGAAAAAGTTCAGGCTAATAATAAAGTAATTACCTCNACCGGAGGAGATTTTACTTATACCAGCACCATTCCTTATAAGGATGCAATGAAAATGTCGGAACTGGTACTGAAAATAAAAGCAGTAAGAGGTAAAAAAAGTCTTGATTTCGACCAGGTTAAAATCGCTGATGGCGTAATTGCTACATCTACATTGGTCGAGAAGCACGGCAGAACTATTACAATGAAAGATAATTATATCCAGATCAATCCGGAAAATAAACTTGCTGATATTCACTATGATATTAATCAGGCAGATATCAATAGTAAAGAACTTAAAGCTGAAGACATAGCTCTTCTGAAAGAATATATCAAATCTGTTAGCGTCGATCCTAATCGCAAGCTGAAATCTACTGAAGTCAGCTCTTATGCATCTCCTGATGGTTCGATGAAAATTAATGCTCCATTGTCAGAGAAAAGAGGGAAAACCGCTGATAAGTTTATTAAGAAAGAGTTTGAAAAAGTAGATGCTTCAAAAGCTGACGGTTTCTTTAATGAGAAAACAACTCCTGAAGACTGGGACGGATTTAAAACTGAAGTAGAAAAATCTACTATTCAGGATAAAGACCTCATTCTCCGTGTTCTGTCGATGTATTCTGACCCTGATGTTCGTGAGAAAGAGATTAAAAACATGAGTGCAGCATTCGCAGCTCTGAAAACCGACATTCTTCCAAGACTAAGAAGATCAAAACTTGCAGTTAATGTTGATATCGTTGGTCGTACAGATGAGCAGATCCTTGCACAAATGAAAGCCGATCCTAAAGTATTAAGTCTGGAGGAAATGTTACGTGCCGGTTCTCTTACAAAAGACCTTGATGAGCAGGTTAAGTTTTATCAGGCTACTACCGAGGCTTTCCCAGCATGTATCCGTGCCAAGAATAACCTTGGCTGTGCATATCTTGGTTTAGGTAAAACAGATGAGGCAACAGCTGAATTTGAAAAAGCAAAAGCTATTCAGAATAACGATGTTGTTAAAAATAACCTGGGCTTCTGTTCACTTGTAAAAGGTGACATGGCTAAAGCTGAAGAGTATTTCAATTCAATGACAGCTGCTACCACCGAATCAAAATGGGGACTGGGAGTTATTGCAATTACAAAAGGCGAGTATGACAAAGCAGTTAACTTCTTTGGAACAGAACCTTGCTTCAATAATGCTCTTGCACTATATCTGAAAGGTGACGTTGCCAAGTCAAAAGCAATGCTCGATGGCATGAAGGAACTCTGCAAATGCGGAAAACCGTCATACCTGAAAGCTGTTATTGGTGCTAAACTTGATGACAGGAATTATATGCTGAGCAACCTTCGTGAGGCGATTGGGTTTAAAGCCGACTGGAAAGCTTATGCTAAAACGGACCTCGAGTTTGCCAAGTTCTTTACTGATGACACATTCAAGTCTACAGTTCAGTAATCTATATATTAGAATATTTTAAAGGGGGCTCGAAAGAGTCCCTTTTTTTATTTACTTCCCACAACACTATCCCCGCACTTATTGCGATATTAAAAGAGTGTTTTGTCCCGAACTGAGGAATCTCAACGCATAGGTCACAACTGTTTACTATCTCCTGATCAACTCCATTCACCTCATGACCAAAAACAAAGGCATATTTCTTATCTCTGTCGATCTGTAAGTTTTGCAGTGAAATTGATCCCTCAGCCTGCTCAATAGCAACAAGCTTATATCCTTTTCCTTTTAGCTCAGCAAGGGCGTCTGATGTTAGGGAGAAATATTTCCACGTGACTGATTCAGTAGCCCCCAGAGCAGTTTTTTGTATTTCCCTGTGCGGTGGTTGGGAGGTTATGCCACAAAGGTATATTGCTTCAGTCAGAAATGCGTCTGCAGTTCTGAATATTGAACCGACATTGCTTTGACTCCTTACATTATCAAGTACAATAATAAAAGGAGCTTTTTCTGTTTTCCTGAACTGTTCTATTGTCTTCCTTTCAAGTTCTCTGTTTGCCAGTTTACGCATTCTTTTTTATGCGAAAATAACTATTTAATCTCTTAATTGTTGTTATTTTGTGATCAGAGAATTGGAGTTACCGGAATCAGTTTTTTAATTTAACTTCTATAGGATGAATGTTCATGAATTTCAGGGTAAGTCTCTACTGAAAGCTTACAATGTTGATATTCAGGAAGGTTTTGTTGCTGAGACTCCTGAACAGGCTGTGACTGTAGCCCGACAGTTGCATGAAAAATTAAGGTCAGAGTTCTTCGTTGTGAAAGCACAAATTCATGCCGGAGGAAGAGGTAAAGGCGGTGGCGTTAAACTGGCAAAATCTATTGAGGATGTTGAAAAACTTGCAAAACAGATGCTGGGGATGCAACTTGTTACTCCACAAACAGGCCCTGAGGGTAAAAAGGTAAACAAAGTTCTCATTGCCCAGGATGTTTATTATAAAGGGGAATATGCGACCGAAGAATTTTATATCAGTATCCTTCTGAACAGAGATAAAGGAAGAAATATTTTTGTCTTCTCACCTCAAGGAGGGATGTCAATTGAAGAAGTTGCTGCCAAATCACCTGATCTTATTTATACCGAGGAAATTGAACCAGGAATTGGGCTCCAGCCATTTCAGACAAGAAATATCGCATTTATACTTGGCCTGTCAGGCACCGCATTTAAAAACATGCAAAAGTTTCTGTTAGGTATTTACGATACTTTCATAGGCTGTGATGCCCAGCTGCTTGAGATTAATCCGGTACTAAAGACCAGCGATAACAGAATCCTTGCAGTCGACTGCAAACTTGTTCTTGATGACAACGCACTGTTCAGGCACGAAGACCTTATGGCAATGAGAGACTTAAATGAGGAGGATCCCGTTGATGTTGAGGCAGGTATGCATAACCTGAATTTCGTAAAACTCGAAGGCAATGTGGGGTGTATGGTGAACGGAGCTGGTCTGGCGATGGCAACCATGGATATCATAAAACTATCAGGTGGATCACCTGCAAATTTTCTGGATGTTGGAGGCGGAGCAAGTCCAAAAACTGTAGAAGCTGGTTTCCGTATAATACTTAAAGATCCTGCTGTAAAAGCCATTCTTATTAATATTTTTGGGGGAATTGTAAGGTGCGACAGGGTAGCCAATGGTGTCGTTGAAGCATACAAATCAATCGGTAAAATAAGAGTCCCTGTTATTGTACGTCTGCAAGGGACAAATGCTGAAGAAGCAAAAAAAATTATTGATAATTCAGGACTTAAAGTTTTTTCGGCTATTTCTTTCAGGGAAGCAGCTGAACTGGTAACGAAAATTTTAAACTAAAAGATTGAATTGAAAGAGTCCTGGTAATGAAATTTAGTATAAAGCGAATTCTTTTTTTGTTAAAAATATTTTCTGTTGTTGTTTTTATTTTAACCTCATTCTGGTTAATATTTAAGAAAGATCGAAAATCACTATCGTCATCTTATTTCAGCACACGGTGCCTCGACTACAAACAAAAAGATTTCTGCAGAAAGCTTAATGACAGGATTGTAGACTATTCCGCTGCTGCGAAATTAAAAGGAATAAAAGTTTGTAAAAATGAAGAAGACCTGAAGAATAGAATTTCCGAAGGTAAACTCGTAAAAGTTAAAAACTGCGACAGGTACATTGTCGAGAAAATGACTTTCAGTTATCCTTATGTTACAAGAGAAAGTAAAGATCTTCTCGATGAAATTGCCTCAAGGTTAAGAGAAAAATCTTCACAGAAAGGACTAAAGGGCGTCAGGTTTTATATAACATCCATGACCCGGAGAACTGATAATGTAAGGAGCCTGAGAAGATACAATGGGAATGCATCGGAAAACAGTCCACACCTCTATGGAAATGCTTTTGATATCAGCTATAAAAGGTTTATTGCCCGAAAGTGGATGTTGACCAATTGTGACAAGAAATTTTTAAAGGAGGCTCTTGCTGAGGTTATCTGGCAGTTGAGGGCAGAAAACCGATGCTGGGCCACATATGAGAAAATTCAGAACTGCTATCATGTAGTTTCACATTGATTCAAAATCGCTTCATTTCTTATGCGATTCATCGCAATAAGGCTTATTATTTGATTTTCCACATCTGCATAACAAGATTTCTCCGGGAGATTCTTCTCTGTTTCTCTGTAAATCCTTCAGTAAAAAATTTCCAGTGATTTTTAAAGGTCCGAAATCTATAACTTCAACGACCGCCTGAGACTTATTATCTTTTTTTTCTTCCATACCCGAAATATTAACCTGTGAAACCGGATTTTCTGTGTTGCCCGTCGCAGAAAGGCATGTGGTCGCTTACTCCACATCTGCAGATAGAAATCATGCTATCATGAATTTCTTTTGATATGCCATTATATGAAAGTGTAAAATTTCCCTTGATTACGATAGGCCCGTCTGGCATAATCTTCACAGTGGCAGGTTGTTCTTTCAATTCCTGCTCAGTTGAATTCATAAGTTCAGGTCTCCTGAAATTGATATGATTAAGCTGATCACTTCCTACTGATGCATTTTTTGATTCGTCATTCCATTTCCAGGCCAGTGCCTCGGTAGGACAAAGATTTACTACTTCAATGATTTTTTCAGTAGTGGAACCATTCATGTCAACCCAGGGCCTCCTGCTTGGATCGAATACTTCAAGAAGTTCCCTGTAGCAGTATGAAGCATGAATACATGCCGATGGCTTCCAATAAACAGTTATATCATCGTTTTTATATCTTCGGCCTCCTGAAAAATGGTTCTCGCTTTTTTCCATTACTTCCAAATTATTATTCTCTGATCATCAACATTAAATTCTCACAGGCTATTTTTTTGCTCGTTGAAATATAGAATCTAACCCAGGTAATCAGCGAAACGGGAAATATTTTATACCAGGCCGCAATTTAGTATTTTTTATAAACATTCGGGATGCGGAAACATTATGAATATTTATATTTGTGATATATCATGTTTTGGTAAGCAAAATTCACTTATTTTGGCGGGGGCTTAAAATGGGGCATAACATAAAAACAATTCCTGAATGATTATTAGAGGCTGGGTGTGTGGTATGCAGGGAGTTTTTTTATCTCAATCAGATAGTCATTTGATTATGACACTGTTGGCTATCCTTGTTATTGTTTGCGCCATAATAATTTATTTCTCTCTTAAACTGAAAAGAGTTAATCAGGAATTGCTGGAAAGCAACAAGCATATATCCGATATCAATACCGACCTTGAGAAATCAAATCTCGAACTGGCTGCACAAAAGGAGCTAATCACAAAGAAATATTTTGAGTCTGACAAATTCTATCAGATGCTGGTACAAGCGGCAAATGATGGAATCTCATTTTATGACAGGGATTGGAAACTGAGGTATGCAAATTTGGCTTTTTACACAATGATCGGCTATGATAAAGAGTCTTATCATTTTTTAAATCCGGTTGAGCTTATACATCCCGACGATATCGATTATTCACTCAGACGGGAACAGGCGTTGGTAAATAATGGATTTTTTGAGACAGAATTAAAGCTAAAGCATAAAGCGGGTCATTATTTGAATCTATCGACCCGTTCTGTAACTGTCAGAGGCGATTCAGGAGAAGTCCTCGGAGCACTTACAATTTCACGGGATATTACCAGGTTAAAACAGGTTCACGAGGACCTTATAAAAGCAAATATTGGTGCTGAGTCCAGTAACAGGTTAAAATCTAACTTCCTTGCAAATATCTCACATGAAATCCGTACTCCGCTGAACAGTGTTGTCGGATTTTCAAACCTCCTTCTGACAAACAATCTGCCAAATAAGGTTAAAGAGGAATACATTGAACATATTAACCACAATAGCGAAAAACTTCTTCAGATAATCGGGGATATAATAGACCTGTCGCGTCTCGAGAGTTCGCAGATCGAGATTACTTACGAAGAAGCTTCTTTAAGCGCTGTGGTTAATGAGATAATTGAAGAAGCACGACAGATTATCAGGCGAAATGAAAAACCAATAATACTCAATGTTAAAAACCATTTTGAAGATGCAGGAGATCTTATTTTTACCGACAGAATATGGCTTAAAAGAGTTCTGAATCACCTTATGGACAATGCAGTGAAATTTACTCTTGAAGGATCAGTTGAGTTCTCCTATATGCTCGAAAATCAGAATGTTGTTTTCAAAATCAGAGATACCGGGATTGGCATAAACAAAGAAAACCTTGGTAGGATATTTGAAGAATTCAGACAGGAATTTGATGGACATCACCGTCCATTTGAAGGGCTTGGCATTGGACTAACCTTGGCTAAAGAGGTTATTGAAAGAATGGGCGGAAAAATATTTGTACAGTCCGAAAAGGGAGTTGGTTCCGAATTCAGCTTCTCAATTCCTTACAGACCTGCCGGAAGCACTAAGCCTAAAACTGCTGCTGTAAGCCCCGACTATGTTTTGAAACCAATTGACTGGAGTGCAAGAAAATGTCTGCTGGTCGACGATAATAAGGATGTACTGATCTATCTTAATCGTATTCTTACCGATACCGGAGTTTCTATTCTTACCGCCAGATCGGGCTTTGAAGCCATAGATTTGATTAAAGCTCACCCCGATATTGATGTCGTTCTTCTCGATATGCAGATGCCCGAAATGAATGGTATTGAAGCAACAAAGGAGATCAGGAAAATCCGCAAGGATATACCCATTATTGCCCAGACTGCTTTTATCTTTGAAGATGATAAAGATATCATACTTGAAGCCGGATGCGATGCATGTCTTATCAAACCAATCAGAAGAGAACATCTGCTGACAGTTATGTCGAGCTTCGTTAAATCGAGCTGAATTGCCCCCCTTCTCCCGCTTAGGCGGGATTAAATCTCTGCACATCATTATACTTAAGTGCAAGGATTTTTCTCCCCTTTTAGGGGAGATGTCGCGAAGCGACAGTGGGGTTTCACTCGCAGGTAGCGATTCCTAAAATTTTATCCTTACTTTGTATCTTTCTTTATAAAATGCCAACTAGTCTTTTTGCCGATATTATTCTGCCCTTTGCTGTGAGAGGAAGATTCACCTATTCGATTCCCGATGAGATTGCAGCAGATGTAAAACCAGGTGTGTTGGTTACTGTCCATTTCAGGGGAAGAAATCTTTATTCCGGAATTGTCTCCGGCATTCATGAAGAACCTCCGGAATTAATAAATGTCAAACCAATAATAAGTGTTGCCAGCAAAATACCTCTGGTAAATGAGGTTCAACTCAAATTATGGTCTTGGATATCAGAGTATTACCTCTGCACTGAAGGGGAAGTGATGAAAGCCGCCATTCCAAGTGAAATAAGTCTGAATAATTTTAGACCGCGTTTACAAACTGTTGTTAAGCTTTCCCGAAAGTATTCTGAAGATGAATTAAATGATATTCTTGATAAACTTAAAAAGGCTCCCCGGCAGCAGGAGATTCTATCATCATATCTAAGACTTACAGGTTATGCCACAGGTGCTGAAATTTTGCCTGTAAGCAAATCAATACTTCTTTCGGAGTCACATTCTTCCCCGGCGATATTAGAGGTCATGATCGAAAAGGGATTTCTGATATCAGATACACAAAATGTATCCCGACTATCTGAAACTGACAATCGAAAGGAACCAGTAAAGGAACTGAGTAAAGTACAGTCGGTGGCTTTTGAATCAATTAAGTCCCAATTTCTTGAAAAAGATATTGTACTGCTTCATGGAGTGACTTCAAGTGGAAAGACGGAAATATATATTCACCTTATTGAAGAACAGTTGAAAAAAGGAAAACAGGTTCTTTATATGCTTCCTGAAATAGCGCTTACAACTCAGATTATCCTTCGGCTTAAACGACATTTTGGAACCCTTACAGGAGTCTACCACTCACGTTTCAACGATCAGGAGAAAGTTGAAATATGGAACAAAGTCGCTGAAAATGACCCAGAAAACAGTTACCGGCTGATTCTGGGAGTGAGATCGTCACTTTTTCTCCCATTCTCTGACCTCGGACTGATAATAGTGGATGAAGAACATGACGGATCATACAAACAGCACGATCCTGCACCACGATATCATGCCCGGGATTCAGCAATAATGCTGGCTGCTATGCATAATGCAAAAACTATCCTTGGCTCAGCATCACCTTCTGTAGAAAGTTATAATAATGCTGTAATCGGAAAGTATGGATTAACAGAATTGAAAGAGAGATTCGGTCATATTAAACTGCCTTCAATCATTCTCGCCAATACCCGTGAAGCTTATAGAAAAAAGATGATGGTGTCGCATTTTACTCCTGAACTTCTTCAGGCTATGGATGAAGCACTGGGGAAAGAGGAACAGATCATCTTGTTTCAGAACCGGAGAGGTTTTTCACCATATATCGAATGTTCTGAATGCGGATGGATACCAGTATGCATTCAGTGTGCCGTTAATCTCACTTATCACAAGGGAATCGGGAAACTTGTTTGCCACTATTGCGGTTATACTACCGGAATGCCTGCGAAATGTGATAATTGCCATTCTTCAGCTATGGTGACAAGAGGATTTGGCACAGAAAAAATTGAAGATGAAATTAAGATTGTATTTCCGGCAGCCAGGGTTGCAAGGATGGATCAGGACACTACCCGAAATAAAAATTCTTTCACCAAATTAATAAGAGCATTTGAGGAGCGAAGGATCGATATTCTTATTGGGACTCAAATGATATCAAAAGGGCTTGATTTTGAGAATCTTACTGTTGTCGGTATTTTAAATGCCGACAACCTCCTGAACTACCCCGATTTCAGAGCTCATGAGAGAAGTTTCCAACTTATGGAACAGGTAAGCGGAAGAGCCGGGAGAAGGCAGAAGCAGGGGAAAGTAGTGATCCAGACTTCTGATCCTGCAAACAGAATTATCAGGCTTGTTTTACAGCATGATTTTGTCAGCATGTTCAGGTTGCAGTCCGAAGAAAGATTGCTATTCAACTATCCTCCCTTCTGCCGTATGGTGAAAATAAGCATCAAACACAAAGACAGGGCACAACTAAACTATTTCTCAGATATTCTGGGACAGGAGCTTAGAGTGATATTCGGCAAAAGAGTTCTGGGCCCCGAATCGCCTCTCATTTCCCAGGTTCAATTATGGTATATCAAAACAATAATCATAAAAATTGAAAGAGAAAAACCACCGGCAAAAGCCAAACAACTGATCACTGAGGCAATTGACAGACTCGAAAAAGAAAAGGGAGCCTCCTCACTTAAGATCGCTGTTGACGTGGATCCGTACTAATAGTCTGCCTCACCCCCTCCCGTCCCCCGCTCCCAAGAGAGCGGGGGAAGCTAAATTTCCGTTAATTTAGAATCATCAATATTTGAACATAAAATTAGCCCCTCCCTCCTGGGGAGGGGTTGGGGAGAGGTTTCTAAAAAGTGCGGCTGAATCAACAAAAGATGCTATTTTTGAGCAATAATAAACTCTCAATATGAAAATCGAAGTCTCAAACGGTGAAATAATTGATAAGCTGGCTATTGTTCAGATTAAGCTTGAAAGGATTAAAGACAAAGCAAAACTTATAAATATTCAAAAGGAATATAATGTGCTTCTCAAAGCTTCATCTTCAATCATTGCAACTTCAGATCCGCTTTACAAATCGTTATATAAGGTGAATTGTGAACTCTGGGACATTGAAGATCAAATCCGTGACCTTGAAAGAAAAAAGGACTTCGGGGATGATTTTATTTCCACAGCCAGAGCCGTATATTTCAAAAATGACAGACGATCGGAATTGAAGAGGGAAATCAACATTAAAACATCTTCAGGACTTATCGAGGAAAAATCTTACGAAAAGTATTGAAATGCGAATTCTGATCATAAGAACATCAGCAATGGGCGATGTTGCCCTTACGGTACCCGTGTTAAAGGGAATGAGGGAACAATATCCTGAAGTTGAACTGGCTCTTCTGACCCGGCCTGCTTTCAGTCCTTTTTTTTCTTCTGTTGACGGACTGGAACTTATTTACCCCGATCTGAAGAACAGGCATAAGGGATTTCTGGGATTGATACGCCTTTTCAAAGACCTCAGCCGGCAGGCTCATATTGATTATATAATTGATCTCCACGATGTTTTAAGATCTAAGGTGCTAAGATTCTGCTTCCGGCTTACCGGAGTTCCTGTAGCTGTGATTGATAAAGGCAGAAAGGAGAAGCGGTTGCTTATAGCAGGAAAAGTTAAGACCGGGTTGAAACATTCAGTCGAAAGGTATTGTGATGTATTTAACAAAGCAGGGTTTCATATAATTCCCTCAAAGGATAAATGTATTGTTCCGTCACCGGCGACAGTTTTGAAAGCAGATTTCGTATCAGATATGAAAATCGGGCTGAATATTGGAATTGCCCCATATGCGAAGCATAAACTGAAGATGTGGCCCGAATCAAATATGCTAAGGTTAATGGAACTGATATCCGTCAGACATAAATGCAGATTCTGGCTGTTTGGCGGAGAAGAAGACTCAGAAAGGCTGGCAGAATTCCAGAAAAAAATACCGGGAACCGTGAGCCTTGCCGGAAAGCTAATTCTCGACGAAGAGCTACTTTTTATGAGCAAACTTGACTTGATGATTGCCATGGATTCAGCCAACATGCATATGGCTGCTCTGGTGGGTATAAATGTCATCTCAATCTGGGGAGGAACCGATCCGTTAAGCGGTTTTTCTGCATGGATGCAGCCTGACAGCTTTTCAATCCGTATTCCGGTTGATGATCTTACTTGTCGACCATGTACTATTTATGGAAAAGGAGAATGCAAAAGAGGAGATTTTGCGTGCATGAACTGGCTAACCCCCGAAATTGTATATGAGAAAATTGAAAGACTGGTATTGAAAGATTTCTCCTAATAAATAGAAAAGTAAGAAGGATGAACAATTGATCAGTGAAATCAGAAGTTTTTAATTATTCTTAGTTCAAAATTCGTTTGTTCCTTGTTCTTAATTTTAAATATCCGAATAATTACACTTTAGGGGGGGAGTGGAAGTTATATTTTCAGTTTTATCTTAAACCTTGTGAGCACAGCTGTAAGTCCAACCATCAGGAATGCCCAGACCAGGGCTCCTGAAATTGCTATAATCGGTTCATTCGATTGTTTAAAAAACAGCAAAGGTATACCCGAACTAATGATAAGATAAAAGAGCAGCTCCGGAGCAAGATAAGTTGTCAATGAATTTTCTCCAGCCGGCTGCAGGAAAGCGGCCCACTTTATTCTGCTTTTCACATCCGTTATCGAGTATAAGATGATAAAAACAATGAAGCAGATCCCACTGCAAATTAATGCCCAGCTTGGAGTAGCCTGAATTCTGGAAATTACAAACCATTTTCTGAGGATAAATCCGGCTATCAGATAAATTATCCCGATTCCGGCAAAGAGCATTATGGATTTTTTAAACCCTGTAGAAGGTATCTTTTTAATCATGAGTCCGCCTGTCAGACCCGAGAGTATTATNAAAGGTATATTACCGTTGATAATGACACCAAGGATGGGTTTGAGCGGATTGAGGAATCCGAGTAGATCCATGGTTGAAAGAATATTTAAAAAAAGAAAGAGCAAAACGAATACAGCTGTTTTTAGTATTGAGTCGCGACAAAGCACATATACAAAAGAAGCAACAAGATATCCCCAGCCAATTATTCCTGTGAAACCCCACCATCCGGTAATAAGTGAGCCGCTATTCTCGAGTTGCCCGGATTTGAATTTCAGGGTTAGTATCGCAAGTATTGCGAGCCCGGTAAATTTAAGAGCCGTTACGGTAAAGAATTTATTTTCCTTATCAGGATAGTCATTCCATAAAAGAAATACACCGATGTACATCAATATTGCCCATAAGTTTTTACCTATTCCGGTGAGTTCCGGGTCGACTCTGTCGATGTTAAGCATCAGCACCCCAATAATTATCAGGCTAAGAGATCTGGTGAAGATATGACGGCTGATATCAAAAACAGACTGGCCGGAAGAGAATCTTTTAGAGAGTGCAAGAGGAATTGTCAGACCAACAATAAACAGGAATCCGGGAAATACCCAGTCGGCGAGGCCCATCCCATTGAAATCGGCAGCCCGGTATCCAAGCCAGGCAGGAGCTACGCTCATATTCAGGTTAGTTACAAACAGCATCAGGAGAAGTGTTAGTCCCCTCAAAATATCTATTGATAATATACGGTTGTAGTTGGTCATTTGATTGAAGTAGTTTATCTGACAAAGGTTAAAAAAATATAGATAGAAACTATAAACAGATTTAAATGACCAACTATAGGAGAAGAATAATAAATCCTTACAAAAATTTATTATTTTTGCGATCCGGAATAACCAATCGGGGTGTGGCGCATCCCGTCCCGATAGCTATCGGGAGCTATCGGGAGGTAGTGTACAACGTTCTTTTTATTATATAATTTTCGGGGTGTGGCGCATCCCGATAGCTATCGGGAGGTAGTGTACAACGTTCTTTTTA
>JGI20214J51650_10000344_pt1 | contig 29264 bp, 20 predicted proteins | sample WetSurMetagenome_FD_51650 | JGI IMG/M metagenome (IMG submission 51650) | reverse complement strand
CCGCAGCGGAAGCCGAACCCCAGTCCGGCGGAGCTGACCTTCTCGAAGACGAGGGAGGCATCGTTGAGCTTCAGTTTCTCGATCGCCGTTGCGAGGTCCGTGTAGTCCTCCGTGGACACCGGGAAGATGGAGGAGAACACCACCGGCTTGGCTTCCGCATATCCCGAGAGGGGCGCTTCGGCGGGCCGCGACGCGTCAGTGACCGTATCGCCCGAGCGAACTTCGCTCACGGACTTTATGCCGGCGATGAGATACCCGACCGAACCCGCTTCGAGTGCAGCGCACGACTCGCGCTTTATGCGCATGTGGCCGATCTCCTCGACGCGGTAGTCTGTTCCCGGAGCCATCATCCTTATCGTAGAGCCGGCCTTCAGCGTGCCGTCGACGACCCTGAGATGCACCACGACGCCTCTGTAGGGGTCGAAGAAGCTGTCGAAGACCCTCGCACGGAGGGGGGTTCCCGGGTCTCCCGCAGGCGGCGGGACCCTCGCCACGATTGCCTCCAGAAGCTCGGGAACTCCCTGGCCGGTCTTCGCCGAGACGAGGACTGCCTCGTCCGGATCTATGCCCAGCTCGTGGTCGAGCTCGTCCCTGACCTCCTCGATGCATGCCGAAGGGAGGTCGATCTTGTTGATGACAGGGATGACCGTGAGGCTCTGCTCCATCGCCTTGTAGAGGTTCGCGAGCGTCTGCGCCTCCACGCCCTGCGCCGCGTCTATCACCAGGAGAGCCGCCTCGCACGAAGCCAGCGCGCGGGAGACTTCGTAGGAGAAGTCGACATGGCCCGGCGTATCGATGAGGTTGAGCGTGTATTCGATGCCGTCGCCGGCGGTGTACTGCATGGTCACAGCGGTGCTCTTGATGGTGATTCCGCGCTCCTGCTCTATTTCCATGGTATCGAGCATCTGGTCGTGGAACTCGCGGTCGGTGACCGTGTGCGTGGCCTGCAGCAACCGGTCGGCGAGAGTCGACTTGCCGTGGTCGATGTGCGCGATGATGCAGAAGTTGCGAATTCGTTCCCTCATGGGGCTCCTTAACGGGTTTCCCGAATATGCCTCCATAAGGCTTCCGCGGCCCATTATCCCCGCGGGATATTGCCGCATCACGGTCATCCGTGGTTATGCTTGCGCAACCGAAGCGGTTTCCCGACCCGGAGGGGCCTGTAGCCAACGCCATGGCCGCCGGGCGTCAGGGTGTCGCCGGAAACGGCGGCGCCTCCCGTGTTTGGAAAGGGGAGCGGCGGAGGTGGACCACCCGTGCACGGCCTGTCGACAGGCCGCACGGCAAGCGTCTGCTCTCCCTTCACATGGTGGCGGAGCCCTCGGCGAAGTGTCCGGTTGTGGCTCGACCTCGAAAGGGAGGTTTCGATGAGATTCCTGGCCTTCATCACCCTGGCGGCCCTGTGTGCCTGCGGCCGGCCGCCCCAGCCGCCGGAACAGGCGTCCGCGGACACCACTGCGGCCGCCCTCGACTCGGCAGCGCTCTATCCCCCCGCGGAGCCAGTCGAAAGGCTGCTCGTCGCGACTACCACCAGCCTCTACGACTCGGGCCTCTGGGCGTACCTCGAGCCGATGTTCGAGGAGGAGTACGGCGTCGAACTCGACATCCTCTACGCCGGCACCGGCAAGGCCCTCGAGTGGGGCCAGAGGGGCGACGTCGACGTGCTCGTGGTGCATGACCGCGCAAGAGAGGAGCAGTTCCTGGCAGATGGCTTCGGAGTCTCTCGTACTCCATTTGCCTACAACTACTTCGTTATCGTAGGTCCTTCTGCGGATCCCGACTCGATACGCGGGATGCAGCCGGAGTCCGCCCTGGCTGCCATTCACAGCGCCGAGACCACCCCCTTCGTCTCGAGGGGGGACGAGTCGGGGACTCACGCCCAGGAGAAGCGGCTCTGGGCGGCAGCAGGNTATGACTACGATGAGGTGCAGCAGGCCGGCGACTGGTATGTCGAAGCCGGCACCGGCATGGGTCCCACGCTGGTCATGGCTGACGAGATGGGCGCTTACACCCTCAGCGACATAGCCACATTCCTGTCCTACCAGGGGGACATCGATCTGGAAGTCCTGGTCGATCAGGGCGACGCGATGAGGAACGTGTACGCAGTCATCCCGGTGACCGCGGCGAGGGACTCCGCGATGGCCGCCAACATGGTGACCTTCCTCACCTCGCCGGAGGTCCAGCAGGTGATCGGCGACTACTGCACCGCCGAATACGGCAGGCAGCTCTTCACCCCCGCCGCCGGGCAGGACCTGTAGCATCTTGGACAAGCTGGCGGAGGCCTTCGGGATATCCCTGAGGCTCATCCTCTCGGGCGACCCCACGGTCGTCGAGGTAACTCTCAGGACCCTGGGGATCTCTGCCAGCGCCACCCTGCTCGCATGTCTTCTCTTCATCCCGGCGGGAGCCATCGTCCACTTCGCATCGTTCCCGGGGAAGAAGATTCTCATCTCCGTGATACAGGCGTTCTACAGCGTCCCGACAGTTTTCGTCGGGCTGGTCGTGTTCCTCCTCATCTCGCGAACGGGACCGCTTGGCTCGCTGGGCCTCCTCTTCACGCGCCAGGGCATTGTCCTGGCGGAGGTGCTGCTGATCGCGCCCGTGATGCTCGGGCTTGTGATCTCCGGGCTGAAGGGCGTTTCGGCCGACGCCCCCGATACCCTCCGGACTCTCGGCGCAGGCAGGATCCAGATGGCGGCCGCCGTCCTCAGGGAGGCCTCTCCCGCCATGATCTCCGCAGTGCTCCTGAGCTTCGGGAGGGCGATCTCGGAGGTCGGCGCCGCCATGATGATCGGCGGGAACATCGCCGGGCGCACGAGGACCCTCACGACAGCGATCTCGTTGGGAGTGGGCAAGGGCGAAACCGCTGAATCCATCGCCCTCGGCCTCATCCTGCTCTCCATCGCGCTGGTTGTGAGCGCCGCGGTCCACATGGCCGGATCGAGGTCGAGATGAGGCTCGGCCTCCAAAACGTATCGAAGTCCTTCGGCAGTCGAAGGGTGCTCGACGGTCTCTCGATGGAGGTCCCGGAAGGCGGCTTCTTCGTGCTCATCGGTCCAACAGGCTGCGGGAAGACCACCGCACTCAGGATGGCCGATCTGCTCATCGGCCCGGACAGCGGGTCGGTGACAATCGACGGAATCGAAGCGCCCGGCTCGGGGAGGGCCGCGACGGCCTTGCGCAGGCGCATGTCCCTGGTCATGCAGAGGCCGTTCATGCTCGCGGGATCGGTCAGGCGGAATACCGAGTACGGTCTTGCGGTCAGAGGCCTCAGGCCGGACCGGGCGAACACGGAGGCCATGCTGGAGGCGGTGGGACTGGCGGGATACGGGGACAGAGAGGCGAACACCCTTTCGGGCGGGGAGCTGCAGAAGGCCGCCCTCGCCAGGTCACTCCTGCCGGGCCCCGAGCTGCTGCTGCTGGACGAGCCCATGAGCTCGGTCGATCCGGAGGCGAGGCCGGGGCTGCGCGCCCTCCTGAGGCGCCTCCACTCCGGGCTGGGCATCACGATCGTCATGGCCACGCACGATTTCACCGACGCACTCGCGCTGGGCACCTGCGGAGCGGTGCTGATGGACGGCCGAATCTCCCAGGCCGGAACGCTGGACGACATCTTCCACAGACCTGCGACCCTGGAAATCGCCCGTTTCGTGGGACAGGTCAATGTGCTGAGCGCCGTATTCTCCGGGCTCGACGCTTCATGCGGAGGCCTGAGAATCAGGATTGCGGAACCAGTGCCGGTCCGGAAGGGGTTCGTGGCGATCCCGCCGGAGGCCATCTCGATCTCTCTGGAGCCCGTCGAAGGCAGTCAGAGGAATGTCATCCCCGCCGTGGTCATGTCTCTCGAGGATACGGGCTGGACCTGCCTGGTCGAGCTTGAGCTGTCCTGCTGCCGCCTGACGGCGCGCATCACCCGCGAATCAGCAGCCGATCTCGGCCTCGTGGGAGGGAAGAGCGTCTACGCCTCCTTCAAGGCCACCCAGGTCCGGGTGCTACAGTAGTTCCGGGGGCTGATCGGGCGGAGGATCCCCGTTCATGGCGTCTTCGACCTCGAGAGGACCCAGGATCCTGCCTGCCTCCTCATCCGGCAATTCCTCGATCGAGCGCAGCTTCCTCTCGATGGCTCTCGACCTCTTCCCGGTGTCCTCGAGGGTGTTGGAGGCCGAATCGAGCTGCTTCCTGGCCTTTTCGAGATTCGATCCGAACTTCGCGAACTCGGTCTTGACCGCAGCCAGCAGCACCCAGACCTCGCTCGAGTGCTTCTCGATGGCCAGAGTGCGGAATCCCAGCCGGAAGCTGTTGAGGATGGCCATCAGGGTTGTCGGACCGGCGACGAGGACCCTGTATCTCGACTGCAGGTCCTCGGCCTGGCCGGGGCGCCTCAGAACCTCCGAGTACAGGCCTTCGGAGGGCAGGAACATTATCGCGAAGTCTGTGGTGACAGGAGGGCAGACGTACTTCTGCGAGATATCCCTGGCGAATGAATCGATCCTCTTCGACAGGGCCTGTCCCGCCTCGTCCAGCATCTTCGGATCGCCGTTCTCCACGGCGAGGAGCACCCGCTGGTAGTCCTCCTGGGGGAACTTGGAGTCGATGGGCAGCCAGATGGACTCGGCGGAGTCACCTCGGCCGGGCAGCTTCACGGCAAAGTCCACCTGCTCGTCCGACCCGGGTCTCACCTTCACGAACCTCGAGAACTGGTCGGGCGTCAGAACCTCCTCCAGGAGTGCCTGGAGCTGCACCTCGCCCCATGTACCCCTGGCCTTCACGTTCGTCAGGACGCGCTTCAGGTCCCCCACGCCCGCAGCCAGGGCTCTCATCTCGCCCAGACCCTTCTGGACTGCTTCCAGGTTCTCCCTGACCGAGTTAAACGAGGATGCGAGCGTTCCCTGGAGCGTGGTCTGAAGCCTCGTATCGACCGTCTCCCGCATCTGATCGAGCTTCTTCTCGTTGCTTTCCTGCAGGGCGGCGATCCTCGCCTCGAGAGTCACCCTGACGGCTTCGGCCTTGTTCTCGCTCGTCTGCGCAAGCTGGCCGATCCCCGCGGCGAAGGCATCGAGCCTCTCCCCCTGGGCGCGGCCCATCTCGCCGAGCGTGGTCGCGAGGGCTCCGGTTGCCGAATCGAGCTTGCCCGACAACTCGGTGCGCAGCTGCGAGGCGGATGCGGATGTCTCCGCCCTGGAGATGCCGAACTGCTGGGAGATGGCGCTCTCGAGGACCCGGTCCTGATTCCGGCCCCGCCTCGAGACCAGGACCGCTATCAGTCCGGTCAGAGAGAAGACCGCAGCAAGAACAGCCGCGATTTCGGTCAGCACCTCGCCTCCCGGGGCAGATGTTCGACAGGGAGATCGTTCTGAGCGCCGCCATGATAATATTCCCGACTGGAGCGGCCGGCCACTGGGCCGGTCGGGGCGGCTCGAAACCTGCGGGGGCTCGAATCATGGATGTCTTCACGACTCTCAGACTGGTGAAGGGCGAGGATCTGAACCACCACATGACCCTCTTCGCGGGGCGGGGGGCGGAGTGGTTCGTCGAGTCGGGATTCATCGCGGCAGCCAGCTGTCTGCCGCCCGGGAGCATNATCTGCGCGAGCATCCATGGCATGAGNTTTCGCAGGCCNGTGCTGCCGGGGCAGACGATACGGTTCGACAGCACGATCGCCCTCACGGGGAGAACGAGCCTCACCGTCCACGTCAGGACCACCCTCCTCCGCACCGGAGAGCCCGTCGTGGATGGATTCGTGACCTTCGTGCACGTGGACGCAGAATCCAGGCCGGTTCCGCACGGTCTCGAGGTAGTGCCGCGGAACGAATCCGAGATCGCCCTTCAGCAGAGAGCCAGGGAGATCGTCGAGCAGTCGAGGAGGGAATCCAGGCTGGATGAACTCCGGTTCGGCCGGTGATGGCGTCCGAAGGCGATGGATCAGGATTCCTGATGCCCGGCCCGCTCGAGGAAATCCGAGAGATGCTGCACGAGTTCGGGCAGGGATGAGTTGCGCGCCGTGCGTACCAGCTCGTCCAGCTCCTTTCGGCCCAGCAAGATAGGCATCCTGCTCTCGATCGCCTCCGAGGCGTGGACCGAGGCGGCCAGCCCCGCCGTCTCCTCGTGAGATGCGATGAATGCGAGGGCCAGAGCCGCTCCCTCCGGCTTCTCCAGCTCCAGCATGAGTGGAGCCAGCAGACCGAGGACACGGACGGACACGGCCGGGTCACCAGCCGGAGCCCCTCTGCGGAGAGACTGCATGTAGTAGTTGAGAGCCTCTTCGCGCTTCCCGCTCTCGCGCAGGGTGTCTCCGATCGCCGAGAGGCTGGAGGCGGCGCGCTCCTCGTCGCCGGCCGAGGAGGAGATCCTCAGAGCCTCCCTGGAATGCCTGAGGGACTCGTCGAGCCGCCCGGCCTTCCTCTCTATCGAGGAGAGGGCGAAGTGGCTGTCCGACTCGCCTGCCGGGTCGTCGAGGGCTCTGTAGAGCGAGAGGGCCTCCTCGAACGCCTTGCGTGCGTCCTGCTGCTCGCCGAAACGGAGTGCCGAGGAACCGGCCTCATGTCTGCAGCGAGCCTGCCCGGCTCTGTTCCCCATCTCCCTGTAGATGGCCTGGGCCTGACTCAGGAGCGCGCTGACATGCTCATACCCATCAGCCGCCGATAATCTTGCCACTTCGACCAGCGCAGCGGCCAGCGCGGGCCTGTCTCCCGACCGCCTCGACTTCTCGAGGGCCTGCAGCACGGCTGCCTCCGAATCGGCGCTCCGGCCTTCCGATTCGAAGACGCTGCCCAGTGCAAGGAGTGCCCGTGCCCCTCCGGCCTCGAAACCGGAGTCCCTGGAAAGCCTGAGGGCTTCCTGCAGCGGCTTCTCGGCATCCTTCAGCCTGCCCTGACGCTCGAGGATCCTGCCCCGGGTCACGAGGAGAAGCGCCCTCGATCTGGCCGGAAGGTCTCCTCTCAAGCCCAGCGCCCTGTCCACATCGAGCAGGGCATCGCGGGGGTCTCCCCTGGCCAGCGCCGCCTCCGCCGCCTGCTGGAAGAGGCCTGCCGATTCCTCAGCCTTCTCCGCTCTCTCCAGGTGCATCGCGGTCACGGCCATATACGAATCGGGGGATCCTGCGGAATGCTTCGCCAGCCATTCGGCCGCCGCGGAGTGCGCCTTCCTCCTTCTGCCCGCGGCGAGCATGGTGGAGATGGCCTCGCAGGCCAGCGAATGCCGGAATCGGAACTCGGCACAGCCTCTGAACGAGGACCAGGGAGCCCTGGTCACCACATTGCGCCCCTCGAGGCCGGAGAGCACCTCGAGAACCTCGGCGCGGCTCCTGCCGACAACCTCGGCGACGGCCGAATCCCAGAACCTCCGGCCGAACACCGCGGCAGCCTGAAGGACCTCCCTCTCCGAACGGGGCAGCGAATCGAGGCGGTTTCGGATGATCCCCTGGAGGTTGTCTGGTATCAAGCTGTCCAGATCCGTGCCGGGGCGTACTGCCCAGCTGCCCTCGAATGGGCACAGGGCCCCTGCCGCCATGACCATCCGGAATGCTTCCTCGGAGTGGAATGGGTTGCCTCCCGACCTCTTGTGCAAGTCCTGCGCGAAGTCGGCAGCGATCCGGCTTCCCTCCGGGAGGAGCCCCTCGATCAGCAGTCGCGTTTCTCGAGGCTCCAGCAGGTCCAGCCTGATCAGCTCGTGTCCCGCGGCTGGGTTCCCCCAGCGCGGAGCCCTCTCGAAGAGCACCGGTCTGGTCGTGCAGATGGCCAGGAACCTCTTCCCCGGCCTTTCGCGATTGAGCATCTCGACGAGCCTGAGGGTGGCGTCGTCCGCCCATTGGATATCCTCCAGGACAAGCAGATGCGAACCGCCGCCGAAGGCTGCGGTGAAGAAGGCCAGCAGCTCGATCTCGTCGGTCCTGGGGTCGGATGAGTCCAGCGTCCCGAATCCCATGAACCTGGCCACCCTTTCGGCCTTCCTCGTATCCATCTCTCCACCTGTGAGATCGACGATCCTGGCCAGGGCGGTTTCAGCGCCGGACGCCATGGGGATGCCCAGCCAGCCCGCCAGCATGTCCCTGAATGCCGCATAGGGGGTGGTGCGCGTCTCGGGCGAGGAGCGCCCCTTCAGGACGACCGTCTCCGGGAACTCGGCCAGCGACCTTCCGAGGAACTCGGAGACCAGCCGGGCCTTGCCTGTGCCGGCCTCCCCCGCAACTACCACGAGAGCGCATGAACCTGGCGAGGAGGCTTCCCTCAGAACCTCGGCCATCCTCTCGAGCTGGGCGGTCCTGCCGATCATGGGACGGGATGGGGCCGCAGGTCCGGCGGCGGTATCCCTGAAATGGCCGGCCGGCATTCGGCCTGCGAGCCATGCCCTGACCTTTCTTCCGTCCGATCCGGCCTGGTCGATGAGCAGCTCCACGCACTCGAAGCCATCCCTCACGAGCTTCCAGGTCTCCTCGGAGAGCAGGATCGATGCGCCTCTGGCAGTCTTCGCGAGCTTGATCGCGCGGGCCTTCATATCGGGCGATTCGTCCTCGATCGACCCGGTGCCGGCACCCGGAGCGGGTTCCGCCTCCGCGGTGACGATCGAGATGCCGCATGCGGGTTCAGGCTCGTCTTCGCCGTGTTCGGAAAGGCCTGCCGCCATCAGGTCGAGCTCGTGGCGGATCTCGAGAGCTGCCGNCACGGCCTTTTCTGCTCCGTCTGCACCACCGTCCGAGTCCCACGATGCGAGGAGGCAGTTTTCGAGCTTGCCCGCAGCCCTNCCTGATCGCGAGGCAACTATCGAGTGGAACTTGACGGCGAATCCGTCCTGGTCGTCCTGGACCTGCCCCCCGGGTTCGTCGGAGGCCTGGTCGGAACGCGGCGGGATGCAGCAGAGGAGAGCGGCTGCCTGGTCATGCCTTGCGGCGACACCATCGGCGAGCAGAGCCAGCCTCCTGCGGAGGGGGGCCATTGCGGAGTCCGCCAGCTCGTCACCCAGAGCTGATCTCTGAGTCTCGAGCACGGCAAGCGCCTTGGCCAGACTTTCGAGTTCTGTTCTGCGGTCTTCCGGTGCCATGAGCAGCTTTCCTCCATCGGCCGCATATTCCAGGAAGCTATAATGTTGTAATGGCGGTAAACGCGCCATATCCCGGATGCGCCCGGTTCGTGCCAGGGGGCGGAAGCGCAGACCGGGTGTCAGGCGGCCAATCATCGGGAGGTCGGACCGGATGAAGTTCAGGAAGGGCGAGCAGGAGCAGAAGGGCGCCGGGCGTCAGGCGGCCGGAGCCGCACAGGAGAATCCGCTGCAGGTGATGAGCGACTGCAGGGTTGGTGAGGGGACGAAGGTCTGGAATTTCGTCAACATGTACGGGTGCACGATCGGGCGCGACTGCATGATCGGGTGCTTCGTCGAGATACAGCGCGGCGCGGAGATCGGCGACAGGACGCGTATACAGAGCCACAGCTTCGTCTGCGACATGGTGAGGATCGGCAGTGACTGCTTCGTCGGCCACGGGGTGATGTTCATCAACGACGTGTATCCTCCGCAGGCCGACCGTGGCAGCTGGAAATCCACCGTCGTGGAGGACGGGGCAAGCATCGGCTCGAACGCCACCATCCTCCCTGTCCGCATCGGCAGGGGCGCGATCGTCGGCGCGGGCTCCGTGGTCACGAGCGATGTCCCCGACGGCGCCATAGTCGCGGGCAATCCCGCCAGGGTCATCCGGTTCAGACAGAAGCAGTGAGGGCGGGCCCTGAGAGCCCGCCCCCGCCGTTCCGAACTCCCGGCCTAGACCGCTGAGAAGGTCAGCGTCACGCTGATCGTGCCTGCGCCGTCAGGCGGCGCCGGCATCTCGATATCCTCGAGGATCCCGCAGACTGCCCTGGCCAGCCCGGTGTCTCCGACGCCGTCACTCGTGACCGTCGCCGAGACGACCTCTCCGGCGCCGTCCACTTCCAGGGCGATCACCATCGTGCCCGTGGGGTACTCGCCATCCGCCCCGATCTCCTCGAACAGCGCGGAATACCTCTCTTCCACGCCGTCCAGGACTTCGCGCACCGCCGCCCTGACCTGCGACGGGAGAAGCCCCAGGTAGGGGCTCGCACCTGCGAGGGTCACGCTGGCCGAGGGCGTCCAGCCGTACGAGTAGTCGTAGTCCCCGGCGGCGTCGTCCAAGGAACGCTCGCAGGCGACCGTCTGTGCGCAGGGGGCGCCTCCGACAGCGTATCCGCCGTACGAAGCCATGGAAGAACGCCCGGCAGCGGCCCCTGTGTAGACCGCACTCGATTCGCCTTCGCCGAAGACACCCTCGTAGGAGACCCCGTCGGGCATCTCCACGGGCACTTCGACGGTGACCGGCCGCCCGTCGACGTTCCTGACCTCTTCGCAGACCGCCACGAACGAAGTGTAGTTGCTCATTATCTGGTAGTCGAGCGCCACGTCTGTGATCTCGTCGACTATCTCCTGGTTGTAGTTCTCATATCCGGACGGATCGTACAGGAGCCTCGAGATATCTGCTATCTTCCTGCGTGCCCAGAGGGTGGCGATGACGTCGTTGCCCTCCTCGTGCTCGGGCAGGGTCACATCCAGACGCTGGCTCCAGGGTCTGCCGGCAACGGTGCCTGTGATCCTCACAGGGCCTCTGCCGGGCGTCGTGTAGCGACCGACGACTACCAGGGGCTGACCCGCGAAGAGGTCCGGGATGAGCGAGGGATAGACCTCGTCGACATGCAGCCTTCCCCAGTCGATATCGATGCCGACCAGGTAGGGATTGTTGATCTTGTCGTAGATGCCCGCGACGGCCGTCTCGGGGTCCTGCTCCAGGCCGACGTAGTAGGCCGCGCCGCGGCCCTCCTCGGCCAGGCTCTCGATGAGGAAGCGGTTGGGGCTCGAGCCGACGCCCACGCTGAAGAGCCTCGTGTTCTCGCCGAGGGTCGACTGGAGCTCGCCCAGGATCTCCGCCTCGTTGCCTATGTAGCCGTCTGTCAGGAAGATCACGAATCTCATCCGGTCCGGGTCCTCGGGATAGCCGATCGCCGAGCGGATGCCCTCGATCATCATGGTGCCGCCTTCGCCCTCGAGGGCATCGATGTAGTCGACTCCCCTCCTGACGTTGGACGGCGTGTTCCTGAGCGGTGTCTCGGACATCCCGCTCGCATCCTCGCTGAACCGGATTATCTGGAACGTGTCGTCGGGGTTCATCCCGCGGACGAACTGCCTGACGGTCTCCTTGGCCACCTCGATGGGCTGCCCGCTCATGGAGCCGGAGCAGTCTACGACGAAGAAGAGCTCCTTCGGGGTTATCTCGCTTCCGCTCACTCCCAGGTCCGGCTGGAGGATCAGCATGAAGTGCCCGCCGAGATCGCCGTTCGTTGCCAGGACTCCCGCCTCTATCTCGTTCGACGAGGACTGGTAGCTGAGCACGAAGTCGCGGTTCGGTATCGCCTCACGCTGAGCGAGACGGATCAGGGTCGTGCCGTCACCCCTCTCGTTCTGCTCTATGTCATGGTTGAGGGAGGTGATCCCCCGGATAGGGAATCCCGTGTCCAGAGACACCGTGATGGTGATGTCGTAGCCGGTCCTCATGCCCTCGGGGACCACATGCGGTGTGATCCTGCTCGCGTCGGGCACCTGGTCGGTGTCGGGCGACCATCCGGTGCCCCCCGCCCCTGTCGGATCACCGGGGATGAACCTCGGCCCCACCACGGTCGGGAAGGTCAGCGTGTAGTGGCCGTCGTCGAAGGCGACGGGAGCCACATAGCTGATCTCGATCGTGATGCTGTCTCCGGGCATGATGTTGCCCACGCTCTGGGTGAAGATGTTCGGGCGCTCCTGCTCGAGGAGGCTGGCGGTCTGTCCGGAGGAGATGGCTTCCTCGTAGATCGCCCTTGCGGCGTCTCTCTCGAAAATCCTGCCAACGATCAGCCGGTCGCCTATGTACATGTTCATCCGATCGACGGCCCCGTCTTCCGGAAGCGGGAACACGTAGACGGCCTCGATCGCCTCGGCGTAAGGATTGCCGTAGACCTGCCTCACGGTGGCCCGCTGGAGATTCCCGGTGACGAAGATGTCAACGCCCGTGTGCTCGAGGGGGAGGTCGCCCACCACGCCATCCTCCCCGAGGACCTGCAGCCTGCCTCCATAGACCTCGTCCTGCCCTGCGGCAGCCTGCGTCCCCAGCAGCATCAGGAAAACCAGCAGCGCTCTCATCTGAATCCTCCCCTTTGTGGACATTCCTGATGCTTCTACTTGCGAGGGCCCGGCAGTATTCCCGATGCGCCAGGGCTCCGGGGGCTCCAGGACCTCGCAGAACATCCGGATAGCTGTAAATTGACACCGGGTCTGAAGCCCGGTAGGGTACAAATGTGGAGGACATCCATCGAGGAATCCCTCCGCGGATTCGGAAGGGGGATGTGATGAGGTTTGTACTGTGCGCGATCATGTTCCTGGCCGGGGTAGCCGTTGCGATAGACGCAGACGGGAATCTCTACCCGGGTACCGTCATCCCGGCTCATCCCGATCCTGGCTCGGACGCGTTGACGATCACGGTGCTGACCACCTGGCAGACCGGATTCCAGACCCTCGGGCTCGACTGGTTCAACAACGGCTCGGGTGACTACCTCGTCTTCTCCGACGCCACGAACGACCAGGTCCACCTCTTCAGCGTTGCCAGCGGAACCGTGACCGACACCAAGGATCTGATGGACACCAACGTCAGCGCCTTCGGAGTCGCGGGCGGCCCCAACGGCCAGATGTTCACCACGAACGACTGGACCAACAGCACGCTGTACATCTGGAGCGGGAGCATCTGGTCGCTTGAAACCAACCCGGCCGGGAGCAACGGCAGGGGCATGGAGTTCAACGTCGCGAGCGGCAACTACTGGGAGGCTGCCACCAGCGGCTCCACGAAGACCATCTACCGCTTCACCCCGGGGGCCGGCTCCTCGACCTACACGATCACCCAGCCCGCCACCCAGATGAGCGGCATCGCCGTCTTCCCCTACGCCGGCAACCTCGCCGTCATGGTCGGCTGCTACAACACCGCGAACTTCTACTTCTACTCGTACAACGGCAGTGCCCTCACCTGGATCGGCACGGCGCCCTGCCCGACCGTATCCGGTCTCAGCAGCTCCCTCGGCCTGTGCTACTCCCCCACCAGGGACACCTTCTTCTGGAGCTGGACCGACGCCTCCTCGGTGGCGCACCTGACCGAGCTCGAGATCAACGGCGTCTCCCTCCAGAGCACCACCTGGGGCGAGATCAAGACCCTGTTCTAGAAACAGGCTGTCGGATCGACGGAGGGCCTCCGCGGAAGCGGGGGCCCTTCTGCATCTCAGCCTGGAATGCTATTCGAGGACCGTCACGAGCCTCGCAGCACCGCGGTCGCCCCTGTGGGCGGAGATGATGTAGACGCCGGGCGGCACGCGCCTGCCGTCCTCGTCGCAGCCGTCCCACTGGAGTGTGGACGGGCCGCCGAGCGAAGTGCTCCAGACGAGCCTTCCGGAGATGTCGTGGACGGATACGGATGCCTGACCCGCTGCGTAGTCGACATCGAAGGTCACGGGCGCATCCCTCATGGCGGGGTTCGGCCAGGGCAGGGAGACGCTCAGCTCGACTGGCTGCATGTGGATGTCGGGGGGGACTCCGAGCGGCTCGAGCGCGGGGTCGTGGAAGGCCGACCACGCGAGCAGGGACTGGAGGTTCCTGTCGAAGCCGCCGTGCATGAGGGGGACGCGCTGGTCCTTCGCCGAGGCGAAGGCTTCTCCGAGCGTCGGGAGCCTGTCGCCGAAAACCGCCCTGGTGTAGAGGATGCAGAGCCACTCGCTGACTCCCAGCTCGGGCCAGAAACCCTCCCACCCGACGCCCGTGTTGAAGGTGGCCGAGATGCCGCCCCCGTCGGGGTTGAAGAGCAGCCCCTCGGCACAACACTCGTCGTCGGTGAAATCACCGGGGTAGCAGCCTATGCTGGTATGGATGCCGGCCCTGTCACCGTTCTCCAGCGAGTCGGCCATGAAGGTGGTGATCATCGACAGAGGCGGCCAGGACCAGTAGACGCCCCGGTTGTTGCCATGGCCGGCGAAGTAGTTCCACCCGGTGCCCGAATCCAGATAGGCTATCTGGGTGTCCGAGCCCTCCGCCATCGACGGATTCTCGTAGATCTTCACCACATTCCAGCTTGGAGGCAGCTCGGCTGCGAGGCTGTCGCAGCCCTTGCCTCCCGTGTAGCCGTAATCCGGGAAGAGCATCGCTCCGCACAGGAGTGCCGTGCTCGACCAGGAGCCGCCGGGAGGGCTCTCCGAGTACCCCAGCGTCTTGTCGACGAAGATCTGTGCCTCGGAGGAGTCGGAGAAGGGCGCCCGCGCCAGCAGCACGTCCATGTACATGTCGAGCCCGTCCTCGGGCTGCCCGTACTCCCCGTCGCCGTTCCCGTCCCAGGTCCCGTCGAGGTCGGAGAAGTAGAGGTCGCAGGGGACGATGTCCACGAAGGACTCGCACTCGCTGTAGACCATCCTCACGGGGATCAGGCTCTCGTCTCCTGCGAGGAGCACGAACAGGGTGCCGTTCTGCTCCCAGAGGTCGCGGATGGCATTCCTGAGCCTCTCGGCATCGTCGGCGCCGGAGTGGGTGGAGAGAGCCTCCTGCACCGTGACGAGGGAGGAAGGGATGCCCTGCTGCTCCCAGTGCAGTCTCAGGGGCTCGAGCACGTCCAGGAACGAGCTGTCGCAGATCGCCACCCAGCACTTGTCCCCTTCCAGAGCACTCCTCACCGGGGGGCTGAAGGCGGCCAGATCTTCGGGATTGTCGACCAGGGAGTGCATGCGGCGCATGGCGCTGCCGGCCTGGACCGGGCCGAGGAGCGGCGCTTCGCCCTCCCGCCACCCGACCTCCAGGTCTATCCCCGTGCAGATCTCGAGGCTGCCTTCGGAAGGGATGTAGCGCCATGGCTGGACGGTCAGGCTCAGCACGGTGAAACCGCAGAGATGTCCTTCATGTCGTCCGATGATCACGTCGGCGGGCCAGGCGGCCCGCGAGGAGTATATCGAGCGGTCGGCAACGGCTGTCTGCCGGCCGGGGGTGCCCAGGGGTCTGAGCAGCGGGGCGGGTCGCACGGAGACATGCCCCGGCAGTTCCTCGACCCCGGTTATGACGGCCTCGGCGGAGATGTCGCGGGCTCCCGCAGGTAGAACCAGGACCACCGGCAGCACGGGGAGCAGCGGAGAACCCGGATCGCCTGAAAGCTCCATCCCCGGGTAGGCGGGCACGATGCCTTCCGTCGAGGACCGCATCTCGACCAGGTCGGCGTCCAGCTCCACCCGCCAGTTCATCGAGCCGGCTCCGGCCGCGAAGGCCAGCATTGCCGAGGCGAGAACAGCCCTCTTCATTCCGATGTCTCCTCCCTCATAGGGGAATCTATATACCGTGAAAGGGTTCCCGCACGGACGGGTGCGTTCTTGACGAGGAACCCGCTGGTTCCTAGCTTGCGCACCGTCCCGTCCGGCGGATCGGACGGCCCGGGAAAGGATGGCCAGGTGCAGACTCGAGTCTTCCGAGTGATGCCCAGGATCCCGGAGAAGCTCTCCGCTCTCCGCGAGATCGCCTACAACTTCTGGTGGACCTGGAATCCTTCAGCGACGGAGCTGTTCCGCTGGATAGACGCGGATCTCTGGGAGAGCACGCTGCACAACCCGGTCCTCCTCCTCGGCAAGGCGGAGCAGAGGCGCCTCGAGGAGCTCTCGCAGGACGCCGTCTATCTCTCCCATCTCAACGAGACCTCCAGGGAGCTCGAGGACTACCTCGGCAGACCCACCTGGTTCGACAGGACGTACGAGAAGCGGCCGGGCATCCTGGGACATTTCCTCGTGGGGTACTTCTCGACCGAGTTCGGTCTGCACGAGAGCCTGCCTATCTATTCCGGAGGGCTGGGCGTGCTGTCGGGCGACACCCTGAAGAGCGCGAGCGAGCTGGGTCTCCCTCTCGTCGGAGTCTCCCTGCTGTACAGACAGGGGTACTTCAGCCAGTACCTCAACAGCGACGGATGGCAGCAGGAGAGATATTTCGTAAACGACTACTCGAATACGCCCGTCATCCCCGTCCACGACGAATCAGGCGGGCATACGACCATCTCGGTCCCCATGGCCGGCCGCAGCGTGAATGCGGCCGTCTGGATGGTGAAGGTCGGCAGGACGGTCCTCTACCTGCTCGACTCGAACCTGCCCTCGAACTCACCCGAGGACAGGGAGATCACGGGCCAGCTCTACGGCGGTGACAAGGAGATGCGGATCCGCCAGGAGATCCTCCTGGGGATCGGAGGTCTGAGGGCGCTGGATGCCGTCGGCAGGCGTCCTTCCGTGTGTCACGTCAACGAAGGGCATTCCGCGTTCCTCATCCTCGAGCGCATCAGGCAGCTCAGGGAGGCCGGCCTCTCCTTCGCGGAGGCCAGGGAGCTCGTCTCGTCCGGAACCGTATTCACGACCCATACACCGGTTCCAGCGGGGAACGAGGAATTCTCGCCCGGGATGGTCGCCACCTACCTGGGCCCATACGCGAAGGAGCTCGGGCTCGAGCCGGTTCAGCTGCTCGATCTCGGCAGGAACACCCCCGACGGCGACTTCTCCATGACGGTGTTCGCCCTCAGATCGTCGAAGTACAGGAACGGCGTCAGCAGGCTGCACGGGAAGGTATCGCGCTCGATCTGGAAGGACATCTGGCCCGGGCTGCCCGAGGAGGATGTCCCCATAGGCAGCGTGACAAACGGCGTCCATATAGAGTCCTGGCTCTCCGACGACATGAGCAGGCTGCTCGACCGGTACATCGGTCCCAGGTGGCCCAGCAACCCGTGGGACGAAGCCTGCTGGCGGAACGTCGACCACGTCCCGGACTCCGAGCTGTGGAGAAGCCATGTGAGGCTCCGCGAGAGGCTGGTCACCTACGTCCGGGACAGATGGCGCGAGCAGCTCACGAGCATGGGCATGAACCTCCACCGCTTCTCGGAGGAGCCCGTCCTGAACCCGGATGTCCTGACGATAGGCTTCGCCAGGAGGTTCGCCACCTACAAGAGGGCCACGCTTCTCCTGCGCGATCCGGTGAGGTTGCAGAAGCTGCTGGGAAACCCCGGCAGGCCCGTCCAGATCATCTTCGCCGGCAAGGCGCACCCCCATGACGACGGCGGCAAGGAGATGATCAGGCACATCGTCCACACGAGCATGAAGGAAGGCTTCTACGGCCGATTCATCTATCTCGAGGACTACAGCATGGACATGGCCCGCCGCTTCGTGCAGGGAGTGGACGTCTGGCTCAACGCCCCCAGGAGGCCCATGGAGGCCAGCGGCACCAGCGGCATGAAGGCCGGCATGAACGGCGCCCTCAACTGCAGCGTGCCTGACGGCTGGTGGGACGAGGCATCGAAATCCGGCATCGGCTGGAACATCGGGGCCGGAGAGACCTACGACGATCCGGAGGCGCAGGACGCCGTCGAGGCAAAAGCCCTCTTCGACAGGCTCGAGAATGTGATCGTGCCGCTGTTCTACGAGAGGTCGGCCGACGACCTGCCGCGCAGGTGGATCGGCATCATGAAGGACTCCATGAAGGCGATCTGCCCGGTCTTCAACACGAACAGGATGCTGGCGGAGTATACCGATAGGTTCTTCATCCCCTCCTTCGAGAGCTGGGAGGCCCTCTCCGCAAACTCCTGGGCAGGGGTGAGGGAGCTGTCGGCCTGGAAGGAAAAGGTCCGGAATGCATGGCCGTCGATCCGTGTCAGGGGCGTGGAGTCCCCGGCCCAGGAGACGGTGATGACGGTCGGGGACCAGGTTCCCGTGACCGTGAGGCTGGAGGCCGACGGTCTCGAGCCCGACGATCTCGCGGTGGAGATCCACTCGGGGAGGATCTCGGCCGAGGGGATGCTCAAGGAGCGCTCTTCGGACAGGATGGTCTTCCAGCAGAAGGAAGGCATGGTCCTCGTCTACACGGGCACCTTCAAGTGCAGGTTCTCGGGGAATACGGGATTCTCGGTGCGGGTGCTGCCGAGCCACAAGCGGTTCGGGACCGCATGGGAGCCCGGGCTCATCGCCTGGTGGCAGTAGGAGGTCTAGCCCGGCTGACCTTCGATCTGGTGGAGAGCCTCCTCCGCGGCCTGCAGGAGATGGCGCTCCGGTGCCTTCCTCCTCAGCAGACGCCTCCCCTGGCCGGCCCCCAGGAAAGCCCTCAGGGACTCTGCGCCCTCCCTCGAAGGCTTGGCCTTCAGCACTTCGAGCGCCTCGGTGGCCACCTGGGGATCGCCGAACGGGACTCCGTCGGGGCTGGAAAAGCCTTCTCGCAGGAACGCCATCAGGGTGGGGCTGCCCGACAGCCTCCTGAATGCGCGCATGATCAGGAGGCGGGTCGAAGGTCTCGCACGGAAGATCCCGACAAGCTGGCGGACAGTCATGTCCGGGTCCACCGCGCCAGAGGAGAGGACTTCGATCGCCACCTCCGAAACCTGGGGCGACGGGTCCAGGATCATGTCCTCGGCTATCTCCGAGGCCTTCCGGGGATCCACCGAGAAAAGGGCCTTGATCGTGACTTCCCTGATCCTCTCGTCCTCGTCGCTTGAAAGGGACGACAGGATCTCCACGGAGTCGCTCAGCCTCAGCTCGCTGAGTATCTGTATGATGTTGCGGGATACGAACCAGTCCTCTTCCGGCGGCCTTCCGGTCTCCGGGTCCCTGGGGCACTCGATGGGGTTCTCCAGCCTCCTGAGCCTGGACAGGAGAACCGGGAGAACCCTGGGGCCGATCCTGCGGACGATGCGGTAGGCCTTGGCTCTCTGGCGCCTGTCGGGCTCCATGAAGACGTCGAGGAGTTTCGAGGTCATGTTGCGGAGGACGATCCGGGCCGCAAGGGTCTCCGCCTGCCTGGCGACGTTCTCGTTGTAGGAGAGCAGGCTGTCCACCAGCTTCTCCCCGACTTCGGGAGTGTCGATCCTCCTGATGGATTCAGCGAACGCCCTCCTCCGGGAGGACACGAGATCGGGTTGTATGGTGTCGAGGGTCCTCGCCCTCTCGAGTGCTTCGGCCGCGACTTCCGCGGTGGACAGCCTTCCGCGTGAGATGAGGTTCTCGCAGGCCACGCCGAGGAGAACGATTCCCGTGTAGAGAGTGTCCGGCGCGGTCTCCACGAGAAGCCGCTGCGACACGCTCTCGAGGATCTGTACCACCGTGTTGTCCTTGTTGCGCTCGATGCCTGTCACGACGAGGTCGAGCAATCTGTCCATGGCTTCGAGCCTGACGTCCTCGTCGGCGCTCTCGAGCTCCTCGAGCCTCATCTTGATGATCTTCCGGAGGGCGCTCCAGGCGATTTCCTTCTGTATGTCCCGCCTGGCGAGCAGGCCCTTCTCGAGGATGCCCGGATCGAGAGCGGCGACGAACTCGGCGAGGAGTGCGCGCTGGCGCTCGGCGCCTCCGGCGGAATCCTGCAGGATCTGCTTCAGGGCCAGTCCGAGCTGCTCGTCGGGTAGGTCGCGCAGAGTGTCGCCCCTCTCGAGCCTGTCGATGAGCTCGGCGAAGATGATGTTCTCGAGGGTCGTGTCCTCGGCAGGAGTCGCCGGCCCTCCCACGACCTTCCCGTCCTTGGACACGAGGGCGTACCTGTACTGGTCGACTCCTATGCCCGAGATCTCCCGGCGCTCCAGGAGGCTCCCCAGGCCTCCGTGCTCCTTGATGTAGGCGGGGGAGCGGTTGAACACCCCAGCGAACCTGAGGACCATCTCGCCGTCCACGCCAGAGGAGAAGCTGATGCTGCTTATCCCCCTCTCGGACATGTCCCTCAGGAAGCCCTCGACCGAGCCGCCCTTGCGACGAACCTGGAGGTCATTGACCATCATCTCGCCGCCCATGGAGCTGAGCGTGACGACAGGGGCTCCCGCGAAGAACTGGCTGAGGATCTCCAGGAAACCCTCCACCGAGGGAGCTATGGCGGGGTGGCCGGATGGATACATCCCTGTCGAGCGGACGATGAAGCCGAGCCTCTTCACTAGGTTTTCAGCCGCCCTCGACAGGGCCAGCGGAGAGAGCTTGGCGGAAGCGCTTCGGTAGGCCAGGAGGTTCCTGCCCTGGGCGAGGCGGGGGGCCGAGGACTCGTCGAGCCGGAAAACCCAGACGCCCCTTTCCTTCTGGATGAAGTCGAGCTCCTCGAGGACTTCCGTCAGGAGTCCGGAGCTCGAGCTGGAGAACGCGCCTGACTCGATGAAGAGCTCCGCCCCGGAGGGGCGAGCGTCGGACAGGACCTTGAGCGCGATCTCGGAGCCATCCGCCCTCTCCATGTCCATCGAGGTGTCCTTCAGCTCACGGTTGAGGAGATAGACGACCTCCATGAGGAGGGAGATCCTGGCGAGCGCCGGTATCTGGGCCTGTTCGGGGATGGCCTCGATCCTCGACCAGGCCTCGGCCAGGCGTGGGTCCTCCCTGATTATCTGACGCCTCAGCTCCATGGCCGTATAGGACCCCTGCAGCTTGGACGAGAGAGCTCTTATGTCCATGGCTGCGAGGAAGACCGCGGCGCTCTCGGCGGCCGTCAGGCATTCGATGTCCAGTCTGACGAGAATGGAGGCCGCCTGCTGGAGCTCCATCATGGAGAAGCGCGCGGCGAGGGAATTCAACGCAGAGGTTGTCTCGGCCTGGCCTCCGGCTGCCTTGATGACGCTCTCGTAGCTGCTCTGAAGATCCTCCGGCACTCGTCACCTCCCGCAACCGATGTAGTGCCTAAACTAAAACGCCGGGGGGTTGAGGTAAAGAACGCATCTTGACACGGCGCGTGGTGTTTCCATGTTCTTCCCGGCAGCGGGGGCGGAAGGGGGCTGGTGTCCCTCCCGGACTTCAAATCCGGTGTCGGGTGCAGAACCATCCTGGGTGGGTTCGATTCCCACACGTCCCCGCCACCCTTGCCTGCGGCAAGGGTGGCGCCGCGCCGACAGTTGCCTCTTCCCGGGAGGCAACGAGAGGCCTGACCTTCCTTACCCCGCAAGGGTGGCGCCGCGCGGACAGCTGCCTCTTCCCGGGAGGCAACGAGAGGGTCCGGAGCCCGCTGCACCGGGGAAGACCGTCTATCCAGCCTTTGCGATCCCCTTCAGCACGACCGCCGCGCAGGCGCATCCGAACATCCCGGGAATCGCGCCCGCACCAGGCAGGCGGTTCCGGATCCTGCCCCTCCTCTGGATCATCTCGGACTCGTCGGGGGGGCCGGGTCGGACAGGCGGCACCTCGACCGAAAAGACGCATTCGATCCCGGTCGTCACACCGCGCCGGCGGAGATACGACCTGACCTTCCTCGCCAGCGGGCACGCCTCCGTCCTGGAGATGTCGTCCACCCTTATGGCCGAGGGATCGATCCTGCACGAAGCTCCCATGCTGCTGACGACGGGGATCCCATTCGAGACGCAGTACTGCAGAAGCTGCACCTTCGGATTCAGGCTGTCTATGGCGTCGACCACCCAGCCGCCACGATCCTGCTCCAGGAGCACGGGGATGCTCTCTAGGTCGGCGAATTCNCATGAGATGCGGACATCCGTGTCCGGGCAGGTCCTCTGGAGGTACAGCCGCAGGACTTCGGCCTTCCGGGCGCCCACATCGGACGGGCCGGCATATGCGCTCCTGTTGAGGCTGCTCTCGCTCACAAGGTCGAAGTCGATCAGATGGAGGGCTCCGATTCCGTTGCGCGCCAGACAGACCGCTGCATGGCCCCCGACGCCCCCCAGGCCGAACACGGCCACGGAAGCCTTCCTGATGGCCGCGAAGCCCTCCGGCCCGAAGAACTCGGCGGTTCTCTCGAACCGGGCCTCAGGCGAGGCGGAAGAGCCTTCTCGCATTTCCGGTCGTCGCCTCCCCCAGAGCTTCCAGGGACAGGCCCCTCAGCTCCGCGACAGCCCCGGCGGCCAGCGCCACATGGGCAGGCTCGACCGACTCCGGCGGGATGCCGAGCATCCCGATGGACGGGGCGTCCGTCTCGAGCACGATCCTGTCGAGGGGAAGTGCGGCCGCGGACGACCTCGCCTTGCGCGCATGAGGACGCGTCACGGCGCCGCCGAATGCAATGTGGAGGCCCATCTCGATGAAACGGGCGGCGATGTCGGGAGTCTTCGAGAAGGCGTGCACGACTCCCCGGAAATGCCCGCCGCGGCTTCGCAGGACGGCCTCCAGATCGTCGAAGGCCTTCCTGCAGTGGAGGAGCATCGGAAGGTCGACTTCCATGGCGAGGTCGAGCTGGCTCTCGAAGCAGCGGAGCTGGACATCGAACGGAGGGGTTTCCACAACCCGGTCGAGCCCGATCTCACCCACCGCCACCGCTCCGCACCCCGCAAGGCGCCTTCGCAGCTCGCCCATGTCGAGGGGCTGGTCGCTCATCCAGGGATGGAGCCCCAGGGCGGGCAGCACGAACGACCCGTCAGAGAGCTTCTCGACGAAGTCCCAGGAGGACGGCTCGTCGGCGGGCAGGACTATGAACTCCACGCCGGCGTCGCGGGCCCTCGCCAGGACTTCATCGATCCTCGAACCCATCGGCTCGCAGTAGAGGTGGCAGTGGGTGTCCGCGAGCCTCGTGCGCGCCTCCGGCGTCAGCTCCCGCCTTCCGCCCGGTCGGCTATCCTGTCCGTGTTCTCGTAGATCCTGAACAGGACGATCGCCACTTCCATCCAGACCCTCAGGACGAGGACATAGAGCAGCCATGCGATGGGCATCAGGATGAGCATGACCCATCCGGGCATGCCGGAGGATTCACTGAAGTCGGAGCTGGCGAAGGCATAGACGATCACCGCGATCGACGCAAGCGTGAGCAGTATCAGGAAGAACGCGTAGAAGAAGCTGACGATCTTGGGGAAGACGAAGGAGTGGAAGGAGAAATCGAAGAGCGATCCGAAGAATCCCCTCGTCGCGTCGGTATTGCCCATCGAATACCCTCTCCGCCGGCCCGGGCCGGCTGTTCCTGCGCCCGACCGATGAGTCCCTAGTATGACACCAGATCATCGACCAGCATGTGCGATTCGGTGCCGGTCGTGTCCTCGAGCGTATCGTGCATGGTCACGAGCCCCAGGTCCGGGGCGACGTAGAGAAGCACCTGATGGCCCGATCCCTGGGCAGCAATGTAGTCGATCTGCAGAAGGGCGCAGTGCTCGAACACTCCTGCCGGCACGGAGACCGTCTCCTCGAGGGACACCACGGTGCCCGTCGAAGGCGGCCGCGAGCTGTAGGTCCAGGTGTCTCCCACCTGCAGCACGAGAGGGATCCTCCAGGACGCCGTGGTCGTCAGGGTGTCGGCGTAGGCGAGCAGGGAGTCGGCGCTCCGATAGAGGTACTCGGTTTGCGAGTAGGGCTCGCCGACGATATAGGTGGTGTCCACGAACATCGTGTCCTGCCCGGTGGCGAAGACTTCGAAGGTCCTGAAGCCCGAGGCGTGCATCACCTCTCGCACGACCGAGGAGACCCTCGTGCCGGACACCGTGTATTGGACGCCTCCCGTGACGAGTTGGCCGACCCTCTGATACGACATGATGCTGCCGACGGAGAGCGGGAAGTAGTCGTACTGGACCGGCGGCTCGACCGGCCCGCCATGGTCGAGGTCTCCACAGGCGACGAGCGCAAGCGCGCAGGAAAGGCAAAGGACTCTTGCGAGCAAGTCGGGCCTCCTTTCGGCCGCCGGGCTCAGAACAGGAATGCGTCCAGTAGTTCTTCCGTGATCGAGGCCACGACGATGGTTCCCGCGGAGACAGTGGTCTCGTTCAGGATGTTCCCAACGCCGGGGGCGAAATACATGTCCTGGACCATGCTCAGCAGCGTATCCTGCTGCAGCACGGAGATGTGGAGGACATCATCGAAGGTCCCCTCCGGGACGGTGACGGTCTCCGTCATGGATACNACTTCCGCGGTGGCCTCAGGATCGGTCGAGAAGAGCCAGGTGTCGCCNGCCTGGAGGGGGAACCTGGCNATCTGCACGGAGTCGGACATCACCGAGTCGGTGTATGCCCAGACGCCTTCGGAGTCCATCCTGAAGAAGGCCACGCCTCCCTGCGGGACCGGGATGGTGTCCAGGCCCTCTGCGAACAGCGTGTCCGCGGCGACGGAGTTGACCTGTATCAGGCTGTAGCCCTCCTCGTAGGCTATGCCCACCACTCCCCGCAGAGCCTGGCCGCTGAGGGTGAATGTCACCCCAAGGGTGTCAATAGTGCCGTATCGGTCGTACGACCAGTTGTTTCCGATGGCGAAGGGGAAGTAGTCCTCGTCGGCAATGCCGCCCGAGCCCGGGCTGTCCCCGCAGGAGGATGCCAGCGCGACCAGCGCGACCGCGGCGAACAAGGAAAAGGTCATCCTGCCCATAAATCCCCCCGTTTCGAGAAGTGTCGAAGATAAGGACTGGCCGGGATGCAGCAAAGCGTCATCAGTCGAGCGGATCATCGTAGCTGATGGTCCTCTGGCGGAATCCGTACCCCATCACATCGTAGGCGTCCGAGAGGACCATGAAGGCGTGCGGGTCTATCGACCTGACGATATGCTGCAGAATCCTCACCTGCCTCCTGTGGACGCAGACGAAGATCACGTCCTTCGGCCTCCTGTTGTAGCCCCCCTCCGCCTTGAGGAAGGTGACCCCCCTGTCGAGCTTCTCGAATATCCCGTCCCTTATCTCGTCGGGTTTGTTGGATATGATGCTCACGGCCTTCACATAAGGCATCCCCTCCGCCGCGAGATCGGTCATGCGNGAGCAGAGGAAGAGGTTGAGGTAGGCCCAGATCACCAGCGGAGGATCGCCGAAGGCAACGCCGACCGTGAGGATTATCACCGATTCGACGATCCAGTAGCCCGTGCTTATGGAGAGACCGGTGTACTTCCGCAGGATCGCGACCGGGATGTCGGTCCCCCCTGTCGAGCCCCTGTACCTGAAGATCATGCCCAGGCCTATGCCCAGTATGGTCGAGCCTGCGATGCTGGCGAGGAGGATGTCGGTCGGATCCCGGCCCGTGAGGAATACAGCCAGCCTGGCCGGCTCTCCAGCCGCCGCGATGTTGTGCACAAGGTCGGGGTAGTCGGGCAGGAACGAGAAATGGGAAGGGAGCATGAGCCAGCACATTGCATTCGAGAGCATCGAGCCTACGAAGCTCCTGAGGCCGAACTGCCTGCCCACGAGCATCATCGCCAGTACGAAGAGGGGGATGTTGAAGCCGAACATCCAGATGCTCTCGGTGACCCCGGTGACCCGGTAGAGGACCTGGGCCAGCCCTCCCACACCTCCGGGCGATACCCTGAAGGGGAACAGGAACCAGGAGTAGGCTATGCCGAAGAGGAGCGAGCCGGCGACCATCCCGGAGTAGTCGCCCATCGCCAGCCTGACGGCGGAGCCTCCTGATCTGCGGGATGATCTCGGCATTGTCCCTCGCCTTCCGGGAACTACTCCCACTCGATGGTCGACGGGGGCTTGGAGGAGATGTCGTACACCACGCGGTTCACTCCCCTGACCCTGTTGACCATTTCGGCGGAAATCGCCGCGAGGTGTTCCGGGGGCATCCTGAACCAGTCGGCCGTCATGCCGTCGGTCGAGGTCACAGCTCGCAGGGCGATCACCCTGTCATAGGTCCTGCAGTCGCCCATGACGCCCACGGTCCTCACCGGGAGCAGGACGGCGAAAGCCTGCCAGATGGAGTCGTAGAGGCCGTTCCGCCTGAGGTAGTCGATGAAGACCGCGTCAGCCTCCCGAAGCGTCTCCAGGTCTTCCTCGACCACTTCTCCCAGGATGCGCACGGCGAGCCCCGGCCCGGGGAACGGGTGCCGGCCAATGATCTCCGGGGGAAGACCCAGCTCCCTGCCCAGACAGCGGACCTCGTCCTTGAAGAGCTCCCTCAGGGGCTCGACCAGCTTCATGTGCAGGCTGTCCGGAAGCCCGCCCACGTTGTGGTGGCTCTTGATTGTGGCGGAGGGACCCTTGAACGAGACGCTCTCGATCACGTCGGGGTAGAGGGTTCCCTGGGCGAGATGCGTGGCGCCGAGAGGCGCGGCCGCCTCCTGGAAGACCTCTATGAATTTGGCACCTATTATCTTGCGCTTTCTCTCAGGATCTGTCACCCCTTCGAGGGCGTCGAGGAAGAGCCTCGATGCGTCGCGCGTGATGAGGTTCATGCCGAAATGTCCCCTGAATGTGGCCTCGACCGCCTCCCGCTCCCCCGCCCTCAGGAGGCCTGTGTCCACGAATATCGGGGTGAAGCGCGAAGGGATGGCTTCGTGAAGCAGCGCGGCGACCACGGAGGAGTCGACGCCTCCGGACAGGCCCAGCACCACGTGCGTTCCGGACCCCAGTGACGACCGCAGACCCTCCACGCACGACGAGCGGAAGGCTGACATGCTCCAGTCGGCCGAGAGACCCGCTATGCCGAACAGGAAGTTGGAGAGTATCAGCCTGCCGTTCTCCGTATGCCTGACCTCGGGATGGAACTGGACGCAGAACCTTCGCAGCGCGCGGTTCTCCATGGCTGCCACGGGCAGGGATCCGGTGGAGGCGCAGACCGAATACCCGGGGGGTATCTCCACGACCCTGTCTCCGTGGCTCATCCAGGCCTGGAACCCTTCCGCGGGGGTTCCGGCGAAGAGAGGGGAATCAGGAACCGGCACCAGCCTCGAAGGTCCGAACTCCCTCCGGTGGCCACCCTCGACCCTGCCGCCTTCCGAGAGCGCGATCAGCTGCATCCCGTAGCAGACACCCAGAACAGGCAGGCCGGCCTCGAGGACAGCGGGATCGGGCATGGGGGCTCCCTCGTCGTAGACGCTGCTGGGGCCTCCGCTCAGGATGACCGCTCCGGGACCCATGCGCATGACGGTCGAGGCCCGGGCATTGCCGGGGAAAAGCTCGCAGTACACCCCCAGCTCGCGCACGGTCCGTGCGATCAGCTGGCTGTACTGGGAGCCGAAATCGAGGATAGCCACTCCGCCGCGCACGATCAGCCTCCGCAGGGCCGGGGGATGCCGTCGGAAGGCGGCTGCACCGGGTAGAGGCCGCTGAAGCAGGCCGTGCAGTAGTCGCAGGGCGAGTGAGCCCTGACGCAGCTCAGCATGCCTTCCAGAGACAGGTAGGCCAGCGAGTCCACCTCGAGGAGCGATGCGATCTGCTCGAGGGTGCGGGTGTTGGCTATGAGGGACGAAGGCTCGGGGAAGTCTATGCCGAAGAANCAGCCGTATCTGTGGGGAGGGCAGCTGACCCGCATGTGGACTTCCTTCGCCCCCGCCTCCCTGAGGGCGCGGATGCGTGCCCTGCTGGTCGTCCCGCGCACGATGCTGTCCTCGACCACGCAGATCCTCCTGCCCTTCACCGCCTCGGGGATCGGCTGGAGCTTCCTCGTGACCATGGCGGCCCTCCTGGCAGTCGCCGGGTCGATGAAGGTCCTCCCGACATAGTGGTTCCTGGTGAAGCCCATGTCGAACGGGACGCACATCTTCCTGGAATACCCCAGTGCTGCGAACATCCCGCTGTCGGGCACGGGGATCACGGTGTCGCAGACCGATGGNGCCTCGGCGGCCAGCGTCTCACCCATACGGATGCGCACTTCGTACACGCTGTCGCCGAAAACCAGGCTCCCGGGCCTGGCGAAGTAGACGTGCTCGAAGATGCACTGGGACAGCCTGCANGGTCCTCCGAAAAGGGTTTCCCTGCCGTCGAATGTGCCGCTGCGTGGCTCGCCTCCGCCGTTCGGGATGCTGAGTATCTCCCCGGCCCGGATCTCCCTGACGTATTCGGCGCAGCAGAGCGGGAAGGCTATCGTCTCGCTGGCGACGGCCCAGCCGGAATGGCCNATCCTGCCGAGGTTGAGGGGCCTGAACCCATGCGGATCGCGCACGGCTATCAGCTCGGAGGGTGTGAGCAGGAGCAGGCAGAACGCGCCTTCGAGCCTCTCCAGCGCCAGCTCGAGAGAATGGCGTATGTGGCCCCCCGTGCCCTCCATCTCCCTGGCCATCAGGTGGAGNACGACCTCGGTGTCGGAGTTCGTGGTGAAGATGGCTCCGCTCCTCTCGAGGTCCTCCCTCAGAGGGGCGGCGTTGGTGATCGTCCCGTTGTGGGCGATGCCGACCTGGACGCCGGCCATCCTCACCAGCAGAGGCTGGGCGTTGATCACGCCTCCGCTGCCGAAGGTTCCGTACCTGACATGCCCCATCGCCGCGGGGATCCCGCTCGTCCTCCATCCGTCGGGCATGGTCGAGAGGACCTGGGAGACCAGGCCGAGGCCCTTGTGCACCTTGAGGCCCTCGGAAGACGAGACGAGCAGGCCGGCCGCCTCCTGTCCCCTGTGCTGCTGGGCGTGGAGGCCTTCCGCGACCAGCGCCACGGCTTCCGGATCGCCTGCGACTCCGCAGAGCCCGCAGTGCTCGCGCATCAGAGGCTCCTCTCGAAGGCAGCCCTGATGAAGCCCCTGAACAGGGGGTGCGGCGACAGCGGCCGGGACTTGAACTCGGGGTGGAACTGGCATGCGACGAACCATGGATGGTCCGGTCTCTCGACCATCTCCACCAGGTTGCCGTCGGGGGAGATCCCGGTTATGGCCAGGCCCGCCTCGCGCAGGATCTCCCGGTAGCCGTTGTTCAGCTCGTACCGGTGACGGTGTCGCTCGGCGATCNCCTCCACACCGTAGCAGGCGAGGGCCCTNGAGCCCTCGGAGAGGACGCAGGGCCACGAGCCGAGCCGCATCGTGCCTCCCTTGTCCATCACTTCCTCCTGCTCCTGGAGTAGGCTAATCACGGGGTGGGGGGTCTTCTGGTCGAACTCGGTGCTCTGGGCGTTTTCCAGACCCGCGATGTTCCTCGCGGTCTCGATGACGGCGCAATGCATGCCGAGACAGATGCCCAGGAAGGGAACGCTGTTCTCCCTCGCGAATCTCACGGCCTCGATCTTGCCTTCGATGCCCCTGTAACCGAACCCTCCGGGGACCAGCACTCCATCGGCCTTCGCCAGCGCCTCGCGGCCGCCCGGGGAGGTCAGGTCCTCCGCTTCGACGCCTGCGATCGACAGCTCCAGATCCTCGCCCGCGGCTGCGTGCCTCAATGCCTCGAAGACGCTCTTGTATGCATCCCTCATAGCCATGTACTTGCCCACCACAGCTATCTGGACCTTGCCCCTTTTCGGGTGGACGGCGCGCTCGATCATGGCGTTCCACGCCGTCATATCGAGCCTNCCCACGGGCAGCCCAAGCCTCTCCAGAAGGAGCTCGTCCAGCCTCTGATGCGCCAGCTCGACCGGGACCTCATAGATGGANCCGGTCACGTCCCTCTCCTCGACGACCGCCTTCCTGGGGAGGCTGCAGAAAAGTG
>JGI20214J51650_10000343_pt1 | contig 29333 bp, 22 predicted proteins | sample WetSurMetagenome_FD_51650 | JGI IMG/M metagenome (IMG submission 51650) | reverse complement strand
AAAGAAACAACTAGATTATGAGTTTATTGACACCCTCTTTTCAATGATTGTCGGCTGGGCAATAAACAGTGCAATGATTCTTCTGGCGGCAGCCACCTTTTTCAAAAACGGCACACCCGTGACCGAAATGCAGCAGGCTGACCAGCTTCTCAAACCGTTACTGGGTAATAATGCAGTTGTTGTATTCTCAGTTGCACTTCTTTTTTCCGGTCTTTCATCATCCATAACATCAGGCATGGCGGCAGGTACAATTGTATCTGGCATGTTCAGCGAACCTTATGATATTAAGGATAACCACTCACGCCTGGGTGTCATAACGTCACTTGTTCTGGCCCTTTTGATAATACTTTTTATTTCAAATCCCTTCAGGGGTTTGGTAATTTCTCAGATGTGCCTGAGCATACAGCTGCCAATTACAATATTCCTCCAGGTATATCTTACCTCATCTGAAAAAGTGATGGGGAAGTACAGAAACAAAAAAAGGACATCAGTAACACTCTATATTATTGGGATATTTGTAACAATTTTAAATATAGCCTTGTTTGCAAGCCTGTTATGATGATCTTTTGCCCTGATTATGTAATGTTTATGTATAAATTTTCATATTCTGATCTGAAACAGAAAATATAGGGTGTGAATAGACTTATTAAGACTCTCAAAACAATGATGACGGAACAGGTTTTGCTTTTATTACAGGTAACTTATTTCTACTTTTGACGATATGAGAATCGGAGGCGTTGTAAAACAAAATAACAGTGATTCGCCGGATGGCGAATCGGCCATCATTTATGTAAAGGGCTGTAACTTCAGATGCAGCTTTTGCAGGAGCCTTGTATTGACTCAGACCGATATGCTCAATCGTACGGCCGACCTCTCAGAACAGATAGTGTTTGATTTCCTTCGCCTCAATAAAAACAGTATACGTGAAGTATTGATAACAGGAGGAGAGCCTACCTTGCAGGAGGCCCTGCCGGCCTTCCTGATGCAGATAAAGGGAATGGGATTTAAGATAAAACTGAAGACCAACGGGACAAACGCCGGGATGTTGGAAAAACTAATAAGAATAGGGCTTGTCGATCACATCATTATGGATGTCAAGGCTGCATTGAGCAGCTCAGCTTATGAGAAGATCACAGGAGTGGTGAGCGATGATTTAATAGATAATGTTTTTAAATCAGTATTGCTGATTAAAGGTTCAGGAATGAACCATGAGTTCTTCACAGTAGTGTTGCCCGGTATTCATTCTACTGAAGATATTGAAGAGCTGCAGTCGGTCCTTGACGGCAGCAAATATACCCTGCAGAAAGTAAGGGTTGGAACAACAGAATCCATTTTATTCTGATCTGTTGTTCACATCATCTATGTCTTGTTTCAACAGGATATATTGGTTATTCCAGTGCTTCATTTTTTGTCAACCTTATCAAGGTCTTTAAGTTCCTCGATACCTGTTTTATCTGACATATCAGCTATTGTCTTAAGGTCAAGATCACCTGTTATAGACACCACCGTGCTCCCTTCACCTCCTGACACCATTACCAGTTCGGCAATCCGACCCTTGACCTCGAGGATCATAAACCTCACCTCTTTGTTCTGATCTTTTACAAGCATCAGATCTTCATAACCGGCAGCAGGCAGCAATTTCAGAAGTTCCTTCCCAAAATGAGTGGGGATGCGCAGGGAGTCACTGTTTTCAGATAGTATACGTATACTCTTTAATCTGCTCATAAGGTTTTGATAATCTTTGTCTTCTGTGTTCATCCCGGAAAGAATGCTGAACATTTTCGGGGAGATGTAAACAGTAGTGAAGCCATCTTTACCGGAGTATTTTTCGAATATCTCATCCACCGGATTCTTTTGAGCCCATATGGTTGCTGATATGGTCATCACGATTAATAAAATGAGTAACTTTTTCATTGTATATGGCTTTATTCTTATTGTTTTCCTTCTGTTCTGGTTTTATTAAAATTCGATTTAAGTCCCTCAACACTTTTTACTGCCGTATGTGAGGCACTTTTGAATGTTTCAAGTGCTGACTGAGCCTCGCCCATGCTTTTTAAAGCCGGTAATCCTTCAGTTCCCTTTTTCATATTGAGTGAGACTTCATTCAACACTCTCCTTACCTCAGCCATTGCCAGCTGAGGATCATTATAAGTATCTTTCATATAAGCCGGTTTGGAATTAAGGCTATGCACTATCAGGTAACCTGATATAATAAGCGCTACCGTGGCTGCAATCCTGTAATACCATAAAAACCTGGTGCTGCCTTTGACAATTAAAGATTTATCATCTCCGGTAACGGCATTAAGCCTGGAATAGAAATCATCTGACGGGTCAGGTATCTTGATGCCGCTATAGTTTCTAAACCACTCTCTTTCAACATATAACTCTTCAGGCACGTTTTCTCCTGAGAAATACTCAATAAGAGCAGACTCCTCCTTCTCAGTTGTTGTCCCTTCGTAGTACTTAGAAAGGATTCTTCTGGCTTCTTTCTGATCCATAGCTATATATTTTTATCATTTCCTCCCTGACCATCTTTCTCGCTCTCGAGAGATTAACCCTCAGCGCGTTAATTGTCAGACCGGTTATTTCAGAGCTCTCTTCATATGTCAGGCCTTCAATGTCCCTGAGGATAATTGCGCTTTTATAAGGCTCATTCAGCCCGGCGATAATGGCTTTTATCATTTCAGAGGCCTCTGTGTTTTCCAATTCCTCTGAAGGTTCATTCCCCGTCAGCCTGAGAGCCGGATCCTGTGCATCATCGGTCACTTCATATTTCCGGTGTCTGAGCCTGTCGAGACACAAATTGCGTGTCATTGTCATTGCCAGCGCCTCAGCACTGTTGTATCTGACAAGTTCATCCCGTTTCTCCCAGAGTTTTATCATTATCTCCTGAGCCACATCCTCTGACTCCTCACGGTTGTTCAGAAAGCGGAAGGCGAAAGTATATAACTTCCGCCCCATTGGTATCACTCTGTTTCTGAACTCGTCTGGAGACATGTGCTTAGGATCGCTTTACACAAAAGTATTAATTTCCGTTCTCTTCAAGCCCTTCCAGAACCTTTAGATTATCTACGTTCCCATTTGCAAGCTTCTTCAGGTCTTTCTTCTCAAAACTTCCCTTTACCTGTACAAGCGCATTGTCTTTACCCCCGGAGATGACAAGCAGTTCTTTGATCAGCCTCCCTGATGTTTTTACCATTACACGCACATCGTTTTCAGCATTTTTCACAATCATAAGCTCGTCATACCCTCCCTTGTCAACACTGTTTTTTAATTCTTCCATGAAATTTATCCTGCCTGTGATATTTTCATCATTGATGCTAAGTATCCGCACTGAAGAAATCTCAATCGATACATTCTCATTCCTGACGCTATCTGATGTATCAGCAAAAAGCTTAAACAGATTTCCGCTGATGTTTACGGTAGTGAAACCTTCCTTACCTTCATAGCGGTTAAAAAATGCATCAATTCCATTTCTCTGGCCCATTACGGCAGTTACAGAAATCAGCATAACAGCAAAAGCAAAAACCATTCTTTTCATGACTTGTTTTTTTATGTTTTCATTAACAAGACGTACATCGTGAAAAAACATTACAGCGAAAACGAAAAAAAAAAGGGCATTGAAACCAACACCCTTTTATATCGCTTTAATCAATCTTAGCTTCTGAAGTCTGCCATAACATCAGGATATACATTCGCATCAAGTTTCTTTTTAATTTCCTTGAATGCTTTTATTGTATATTCCACATCTTCAAGAGTATGGGCAGCTGTGGGTATAATCCTTAGCATAATAACTCCCTTTGGAACAACGGGATAGATAACCACGGAACAGAATACCCCATAATTCTGTCTGAGATCCTTAATGATCTGGGTAGCCTGGGTTACTCCGCCTTTAAGGAAAACCGGGGTTACAGGTGATTCAGTATTTCCAAGGTTAAAACCTGCCTCCTTAAGTCCGCCCTGAACAGCTTTTACAATTGTCCAGAGATTTTCGCGGTATTTAGGATTTTCCTGTATAAGTTCAAGACGTCTGATTGCGCCCAGGGTCATTGCCATTGGCAGTGATTTGGCATATATCTGTGACCTCATGTTACAACGGAGGTACGTAATTATATCTTTTTCGCCGGCTACAAATGCACCTATACCTGCCATACTTTTGGCGAAGGTGGCAAAGTAGACGTCAACATCATCCTGAACGCCAAAATGTTCGCTTGTTCCGGCTCCGGTTTTACCCATAGTGCCAAAGCCATGGGCATCATCAATGAGCAGACGGAAGTTATATTTTTTCTTAAACGGTACTATTTTGTCAAGAGCTCCAAGGTCTCCGGCCATGCCAAAAACACCCTCTGTAATAACCAGGATGCCTCCACCAGTCTCTGCAACATGTTTCTCGGCATGCTGAAGCTGTTTTTCAAATGATGCCATATCGTTGTGGGCAAAGACGAACCTTTTGCCAAGGGTGATTCTCAGACCATCCATGATGCAGGCATGAGATTCAGAATCATAGACAATGACATCATTACGGCCTACAAGACAGTCAATGATTGACACCATTCCCTGGTAACCAAAATTTAAAAGATAGGCAGCCTCCTTTTTTTCAAATTTTGCAGCCATCTGCTCGAATTTCTCATGAGTAGAGGTATGACCTGACATCATACGTGCGCCCATCGGAGCACCCATACCCCATTGTGCTGCAGCTTCAGCATCAGCTCTTCTGATTTCAGGATCGTTTGCCAATCCAAGGTAGTTGTTCAGGCTCCAGTTCAATACCTCTTTCCCCATAAACCTCATGTGAGGGCCTATTTCTCCCTCAAGTTTCGGGAACATGTAGTATCCGTCAGTGGCTTCCTGGTATTTACCAAGCTCACCTCTGTTGGTTCTAAGCTTTTCAAAAATATCCACGATTGTTTGATTTTGATTTATGCTCGCAAAAATATGCATTACAATCCTATGAAGTCTACCTATTTATACCCATTTTAAATGTCGAAAGTCGAAAGTCCAAAGTCGAAAGTCGAAAGTCGAAAGGTACCTTTTAACTTTGGACTTTCAACTTTCGACTTATTCTGGCACAATGCTTGTGTAGATACGACTGACATATCATAATTCGATATTAAAATAGTACATTTATACCCTTTTTAACCAATGAATAAAAAAATTATAGTAATTTTGCGCAACATTTTTATTATGAGGAAGAATATATACATCCTTTTACTGTTAGCTCTTGTCGCTACCTCGTGCGGAGAATATGATGCACTTTTGAAAAGCACTGATAATGAGCTTAAAAAACAAAAGGTCTATGAATATTATGATGCCGGAAAGTATCTTAAAGTGACTGAGCTCTTACAGCAGATACTTCCGCGTTATCGTGCCACCGAAGAAGCCGAACAGCTTAACTGGATTAACGCTCAGGCCAATTATAAGCTTTTGGATTACGAGATTGCACAGCAGATGTTCAAAGATTTTGCTGATCTATACCCGTTGAGCACAAATGCAGAGGAAGCCCTTTACATGGCCGCTGTCTGTTATTATAATATGTCTCCGAGGGCTGAACTTGACCAGGCTAACACCAATAAGGCTATTGAGAGCTTCACTATTTTTATGACACGCTTTCCTAACAGCACCCGCACCCAGGAATGCATTGAAAAGAAGAAGGAGATGCAGGAGAAGATGGTGGAGAAATCATATATCAATGCCAGACTTTACTATGATATGGGCGAATTCAAGGCTTCAACAGTGTCTCTGTCTAACAGCCTGAAAGAATACCCTGATACCAAATACAGGGAAGAACTGATGTTCCTTAAACTGGATGCACTTTACCAAACCGCTTTGAGGAGCATCCCGTCAAAACAAAGGGAACGCTACCAGAATGCACTTGATGAATACTATTCATTCATTGAAGAGTATCCAAAATCAAGCCATGAAAAAGACGTTGAGAAAATTTATGCCGCTACTGCAAAATTCCTCAAGATTGAGAAGACCGAAAATTAATTGTTAAAACAAATATTGACCAGAGATATGGACTATAAGAAGAGCAATGCTGTTGTAACAACCATAACCAGGGACCCCAATAAGTTTGATGAAGTTACAGGTAATATATACGAAAGTGTCATTATCTGTACCAGGAGGTCAAACCAGATAAGTGTTGAAATGAAGCAGGAATTGAATTCCAAGCTTGAAGAGTTTGCCTCTTTCAATGATAATCTTGAGGAAGTATTTGAAAACAGGGAGCAGATTGAAATCTCAAGATTTTATGAGAAGCTTCCTAAACCAACTCTTATTGCCCTTTCCGAATTTGAAGAAGGTAAGGTTTACTACCGCAATCCGGATAAGGAGCAGAAGACTAAGAAACAATAAAGCCAATGCTTAACGGCAGGAAGATACTGCTAGGTGTGACCGGAGGTATTGCAGCATATAAGGCAGCAATAATCGTCCGGTTGCTTGTTAAGGAAGGTGCCGAAGTAAAGGTGGTTATGACCGAACATGCCAAAGAGTTTATCACCCCACTTACTATGGCAACCCTCTCCAGGAACCCAATTCTTGTCGACTTCTTTGACCCGGAGGATGGCAGGTGGAACAGCCATGTGGAACTGGGGTTATGGTCAGATCTGTATCTGATTGCTCCGGCAACTGCCAACACCATTGCTAAAATGGCGTCAGGAATTGCAGATAACCTGTTGCTCACATCTTACCTTTCAGCCAGGTGCCCTGTGTTCATTGCCCCCGCTATGGACCTCGATATGTTGAATCATACCGCTACCAAAAAGAATATTGAGACACTCCGGTCATATGGTAACACAATAATTGAACCCGGCTCCGGAGAGCTGGCCAGCGGACTTTCAGGCAAGGGTCGGATGGCTGAGCCTGAAGAGATAGTAAAGGAGATAAACAACTTCTTTTCAAAAAAAAAAAGTAATCCGGTCCTGAAGGGGTTGCCTGTTTTTATTAATGCAGGCCCAACTGTTGAACCCATTGATCCTGTTCGTTATATAAGTAACTACTCATCAGGGAAGATGGGTATTGCGCTGGCCGATGAAGCTGCAGACCTTGGAGCTATCGTAACTCTTGTTCTCGGACCTGTTGATTGCAGACCCTCAGATACTGGCATCAAAATAATAAATGTCAGAACTGCAGAGGAGATGTACCATGCTTCAAAGGAGGCATTCAGTGCCTGCAGGATTGGTATTCTTGCTGCAGCAGTAGCTGACTTTACGCCGGGATCAGTCTCTGCTTCAAAAATAAAAAGAGGCGAAGGCGGTGTCACCCTGGAGCTCAGACCCACCAGGGATATAGCTGCAGAGCTTGGTAAAACAAAAAAAGAAAACCAGGTACTTGCCGGTTTTGCCCTTGAGACTGATAATGAGCTGGAAAATGCCATCGGCAAGATGAAGCGGAAGAACCTCGATCTTATTGTACTTAATTCGCTTCGGGAGGAGGGTGCGGGTTTTGGCCATGACACCAATAAGATTACAATGATAGATATAAACAATAATATTGATAAATTTGAGTTGAAAACGAAGAGGGAAGTTGCCAGGGATATCCTTTGGAAAATAGCCTCTTTAATTCACTAAGATTATCATTATGTCATCACTGCAAAAAACTCTCCTGTTATTGGTGTTCTCTGCCATGTTTTTTCCTTCAGAGGAAATCAGGGCTCAGGAACTTTACTGCAATGTCCAGGTCTCCGCACAACAGCTACAGGGCTCAAACAGGGAGATTTTTCAGAATATGCAAAAGGATATTTATGAGTTCATGAATAATACTGTATGGACCGACAATGTTTTCAGCTATTCTGAGAGGATAGAGTGCAATATCATAATAAACCTTACCGAGCAGCTTTCATCCGATGAATTCAAGGGAACACTTCAGATCCAGCTGAGCAGACCGGTCTATAACACAACATATGAGTCAACCGTTCTTAACTTTGTAGATAACAGTTTTCAGTTTAAATATGTTGAATTCCAGCCACTTCAGTACAATGCCAATACATTTTCTGATAACCTGGTCTCGGTCCTTGCCTTTTACGCTTACATTTTAATCGGAGTAGACTTTGATACCTTTTCACCGGAAGGAGGGACACCCTATTTTCAGGTTGCCGAAAAGATTGTAAGTAATGCACAGAATGCAACTGAGGCAGGATGGAAACCATATGACGGTTCCAGGAACAAAAACCGCTATTGGCTTGTTAAGAATATACTTAATAAAGAATACTCCGGTGTGAGGCAATTTCTATATTCATATTATATAAATGGAATGGATTTGCTTGAGTCGAATCCAACTGAAGCACGAAAGGCAATTTATGAGAGCATGAAATCGCTTCAGGAGGTTTACAGACATCACCCTGACCCGTATATGTACTTTATGTCGCTGGTCATCGAGGCCAAAGTTTCGGAGTTTGTCAATATATTCACTCAGGCATTCCCCGAAGAAAAAAACAGGGTTATTGAACTTCTCACAGAGATTGATGCTGGTAACGAAGCAAAATATAAAGCTATTCTGACAGCTAAATAATGAGTAACTGATGTTAAAGAGGCTGATAGTAAAAAACTATGCAATAATTCGCGATCTCGACATGGAGTTCTGCGAAGGCCTTACTATTATCACCGGTGAGACCGGAGCAGGAAAATCAATTTTACTTGGTGCCTTATCGCTTGTGCTTGGAGACAGGGCAGATACTTCAGTCCTTCTTGATAAGAATGAAAAATGTGTTGTAGAAGCCTGGTTTAACATAAAAGGATATAACCTTGAGGAATTTTTTTCAGAAAATGAGATAGATTATGATGACAGTGCCATAATGCGTCGTGAGATAAGCAGCGCAGGCAAATCAAGGGCCTTCATCAATGATACTCCCGTCAACCTTACTGTAATGAGGGAGATTGGAGACAAACTCATTGATATTCACTCACAACATCAGTCACTCCTGCTGGGGAGCACCCATTTTCAGCTAAGGGTGCTTGACTCCTTTGCTGGCACATCAGAACTCTTTGATCGTTATCAGGAGTCATACTCAGATTATCTTTCAGTAAAGAAAAAATTCGACCTTTTATCAGCTGAAGCTGACAGGCAAAGAGCCGACTTTGAGTATTACAGTCATCAGTTGGAACAGCTTGCCTCAGCTAATCTTATTACAGGAGAACAGGAGGAACTGCAGAATGAACAGGAGGTGCTTTCAAATGCAGGCATTATTAAGGAGGCACTTATTGCTGCATCAAATGCGCTGTCAGGCGAAGAGATATCTGCTGTTACCCTGTTAAAAGAGGCCAGGAATAATCTTGCAAAATCAGGCGCATGGATGAAACCGGCAGAGGAACTCTCAAAACGTATTGAAACAGTATTAATAGAGATTTCTGATATATCATATGAAGCCGGAAAGATGCTTTCAGCGGTTGAGACAGACCCCGGGAGACTGGAATTTGTGACTCAGAGGCTTGATACAATTTATTCGCTTCTTCAGAAGCACAGGTGCAAAGATATTGATGAGCTGATTATAAGAAGGGATGAGATTGCAAAACAGGTAAATCTTACCGGCGACGTTGACAGCAGACTCCTTGAGCTGAGTAAAACGAAAGATGCTGAGTTTAAAAATATCTCGGCTCTGGCAAGAGAGTTATCTGAGAAACGCAGGAGCAGTATCCCTCAACTGGTTGAGAGAATTGTCTCAATACTGAAACAACTGGGCATGCCACATTCAAGGTTTGAGGTCAGGCTGTCACAGTTACCTGAGCCTGCTCCGACAGGTAATGACCGGGTTGATTTCATGTTCAGTGCAAACAGTCAGGTAGCACCCGAGGAACTGTCGCGTGTAGCCTCCGGAGGAGAACTCTCGAGGGTTATGCTTAGTCTGAAATCTACCCTGGCAAGCACATCAGGGCTCCCGGCTATTGTGTTTGATGAGATTGATTCAGGCGTGTCAGGAGAGGTTGCCTCCATGGTAGGCGCAATACTGACAGATATGGCGGAATCAATGCAGGTAATCAATATAACCCATCTGCCCCAGGTAGCATCAAGGGGTAACTACCATTATCATGTTTATAAGGAAGATGGGAAAAATACGACGCGCACGCGCATACGGTTATTAACAAAAGAGGAACGATTGATGGAAGTGGCCCGCCTGCTGAGCGGTAGCACTATCACCGAGGCTGCTGTGAAAAATGCCCGGGAACTTTTGGAAAACAATTGACCGTTTCCTCTTCATTAACAACAAAAACTAATATTATGACAACAAATCTTCTCACTGGAAAGAATGGAATTATTTTTGGAGCTTTGAACGACAAGTCAATAGCATGGCATGTCGCTGAGAGAGCATGGCAACAAGGAGCAAAAGTTGTCCTGTCAAATGCACCCGTTGCGCTTCGCATGGGAACCATTAACGAACTGGCAGAAAAAACGCAGAGTGAGGTAATACCTGCTGATGCCACGAGTATGAAAGACCTTGAGATGCTTTTTGACAGATCTATGGAGCTTTTCGGAGGGAAAATTGATTTCGTCCTGCATTCTATAGGCATGTCACCAAATGTAAGGAAAGGTATTCCTTATCCGGAGATAAACTATGAGAACATGCTGAAAACACTTGACGTGTCAGCTCTCAGCTTCCACAGGATACTTCAGACTGCTTATAAAAAAGACGCTATTAAAGAGTGGGGCTCTGTAGTGGCCCTGTCATATGTTGCAGCTCAACGTACTCTCTCGGGCTACAATGACATGGGCGATGCAAAGGCACTCCTTGAATCAATAGCCAGAAGCTTCGGATATATATACGGCCGTGAAAAACACGTGAGGGTGAATACTGTCTCACAATCGCCAACGGCAACAACAGCAGGCACCTCAATATCAGGTTTTGATTCACTCGTTGACTTTTCAGACCGCATGTCACCGCTCGGCAATGCTGACGCAGGCGACTGTGCAGATGTTTGCGTGATGTTGTTTTCTGACTTTACAAAGAGGATCACAATGCAGAATATATTCAATGATGGCGGATTCTCAAGCATGGGTATGAGCCTGAAAGCAATACAACAGTATGAGAAAAGCTTCGAGGAATGTGATTGTAAGGATAAGTAAAAAGACTTATGCATTTTGGTAGAAATACCTCTTTTTAATGTGCCCTGCCTTATGGCATGGCACTTTTTTTATTTTTGATGATGTATTAATAGTAATGTCATGATTAAACTTGTTGTACTTGTACTGTTTTATATACTCTTTCCTGTTATCCTTATAAGAATTACTGCAAAATATTCCCTGTTGAAAAAAATAGGCGCAATAGTGATTGCATATATGATAGGGATATTGATTGGAAACATAGGAATTTTGCCTAAAGGAAGCGATGGGTTTCATCAGGCGTTGAATGGAAGATCTTATATTCCGAAATCGGAAGTCGTTGAGATGATGGCTAACGGGACACTAACTGACATGGATCTGGATGCAAATCGTGTCGCAGCTATTCAGGATGCTGTCCTTACAATAATCATCCCTCTCTCAATACCGCTATTGCTTTTCTCACTGAATATTAAGCGCTGGCTTAAATTTGCCGGCAAAGGGTTTCTGTCTATGGTTTTAGCCCTTGTTTCTGTCATGATTATAGTTGCATCAGGATATTATTTTTTTCGAAATTCAATACCTGAATGTAATAAGATTGCCGGAATGCTAATTGGTGTTTATACCGGAGGAACACCTAATATGGCAGCGCTAAGCGTTGCTCTCCATGTCAATCCTGCTGCGTTTATAATGACAAATACCTATGATATGATTGTGGGGGCTTTAACCCTTATATTCTTCATAACCATAGGACCAAAGTTATTCAGGTTTATCCTTCCTTCCAGGTATAGAAATAACGGAACGATTACTGATGATTTTGCTGAAGAAGGCCTTGAAGCAGTGGAGGAATTCGATGATTATTCAGGGATGGTTAAAAAGGAGACCGTTATGCCATTGCTTTCGGCACTTGGATTATCAGTTCTGATTTTTGCCATTGGCGCTGGGGTAAGTTTTATGTTGCCAAATGTTCCCAAAATGGTGTCAGTGATCCTTACTATAACAACTCTTGGTATTGCAGCTTCATTTATTCCACAGGTAAACAGGGTTAAAAAGACATTTCAACTGGGAATGTACCTTATAATAGCCTTTTCTTTAGTGGTCTCCTCAATGGCCGACCTGTCTGTGATTTTTCAGGTTAAATATCTTAACCTGTTCCTCTATGTCACATATGCCTACTTTGGCTCCCTGTTGTTACATTTGTTATTAGCCTGGATTTTCAGGGTTGATGCTGATGATTATCTTATAACAACCACGGGCTTTGTTTATTCTCCGCCCTTTGTACCTATAGTTGCAGCAGCGCTTAAAAATAAAGATGTTATTCTTACAGGCCTTGCAACCGGTATTATAGGCTATGTTATTGGAAACTATCTAGGCGTAGCCTTTGGATTGTGGCTTGGTTATCTCTAGAAGACATACGGCAGGGACATGCCATGGCATGCCCCTGCCATTTGGCCTCTCATCTTCTAGAATATATAATTCAGACCTATATACATCCCTGCCTTTCCGTCCTGTTTGTCAAATGCCCTCCCGTAGTCGGCTGATATGATGAAATTCTCATTCATTGCAATCTTAATTCCAAGACCTGCACTTACATGAGGAGTCTCTTTTGTATCCTTATAAAGCTGGTCAGTGCTTATTTCAGGATAATCTGAAGTGAGAAGGGTAGTCAGCTTGTTTGTATCAACACTAATTTTTTTGGTTACCATGCCTGCATCACAGAAGAAATTTGTTCCCAGGTACCATTTCTGTTTTATAAAACTGAACCTAACCATTTTCCAGCGCAGCTCCGCATTTGCATAGGCAAAACCATCACCAACAACTCTGTTGCGCAGAATACCCCTGAGAGTCTTTGCGCCGCCAAGACCTTCTGAATAGGCACCTCTGAGGGCAGAGACAATTACCTGGCTCTGATAATAGAACGGGACGTCACCAAAAACAGTAGTCTGATATCCCAGTCTGTAGGCAAAACTAAGGTCATTTTCCTTAAGTGTAAAATACTGTCTCCATGTAAAGTAGAATTTGCTGAAGGTAGATTCGCTGCCCAGAAACTCAGGTGCAACCTCCAGCCCGGCCTCTGCCCATATACCCTTCATGGGGCATGCCCTGTTATCGCGGGTGTCATATGATACACCCAGCTTAAGAGCATTTACCCATCCGCCGGTAGTGTCGCTGGGTGAAATAAGACCTGCTTTTTTATAATAATCAAAGAGGAGAGTGGTGTCATTGAGATATTTCTCATCACCGGGTTTCCTGCCTTTATTAAGCTTATTCAGATCAACGTCGCCAATTTTAAAGTCCTGAATGCTCAGACCTGCGTTCCAGTACCAGTGGTTATCGCCAAGTTTGCCTGTAAAGTCGTTTTTAAACCTGAAGAGCTGCCGCTTGAAACGGTAAAAAACCCGGCTTGAATAATCGGCTGATTTATCATCAACCCAGTTCTCCTGGAAAACAGAGGAATATCCGTTAAAACCATAGAAGTCGTATGCCTGGTCAGGCAGATAACTCAGGTCAACAGTATATCTGATGCCTTTTAACAGATAATCAGAGTCATACATCACTCTGAAAATAGAACTCCCTTTGGTAAAGTGAGATGCCTCTACATAAAACATATTATAATAGTTAGGGAAAATCTTGCCATCACCGTAATCGAAAAGGTTTATCAGTCCACCATACTGAAAACCAAGATCAGCATCGAAAGCGATTGCCGGGAGAACGCCAAAATTCCATCCGGTCTTTCCGGGCGAGTCCTGTGCAAAAGAGTTGATTGCCATCAGGGTGGCAACAATGATTGCGGAGCATTTTTTCATATTTTTTCACAGTTTTAGGTAATATGAGTTAAAGATAAAGAAAAATGAAAAACTTCTCCTAATAATTTTATACCTACATTCGTAATAACAAATACTGACTTTATGAGTATTCTTATAAAGAGCATAGGAAAGCTGATGCAGGTTGAAGAAAAGCCTGTTGGCTTTGTGGCAGGCAGTGATATGTCAAAGGTGCCTTTTATTGATAACGCCTGGTTGATTATAGAAGAGGATATTATTGCAGGTTTTGGAACAATGGACTCTCTGCCTGAAGCTGTTCCCGGATCTGAAATTATTGATGCTGAAGGAGGCTATGTATTCCCGTCGTTCTGTGACTCACATACTCACCTTGTATTTGCAGGAAGCCGTGAGAGGGAGTTTGTTGACAAGATCAGGGGACTCTCGTACGAGGAGATTGCAAGGAGGGGAGGAGGAATACTTAACTCTGCCCGCCTGTTACATGATACCACAGAGGATGAGTTGTATGAACAGTCTGTCAAAAGAGCCAATGAAATAGTAAAATTCGGCACCGGGGCTGTTGAAATAAAAAGCGGATATGGTCTTACAACAGAAGATGAGCTTAAGATGCTCAGGGTTATACGCAGGATAAAAGAGGACCTGCCTCTCACAGTAAAAGCCACATTTCTTGGGGCTCATGCTGTGCCTGATCCTTATCGTGATAACAGGGGTAAATATATTGACCTCATCGTTAATGAAATGATACCAGCGGTAGCTGCTGAGAAGCTTGCCGATTATGTTGATGTATTCTGCGACAAAGGCTTTTTTACGGTCTCTGAAACTGAAAGAATTCTTGAATGTGCCGCTAGTTTTGGTATGAGGCCTAAGATACATGCCAATGAACTTGATTTTTCAGGAGGGATAGAAGTGGGGGTTAAGTACAAAGCCCTCTCAGTAGATCATCTTGAGTGTACCGATGAAAGGCAGATAGCCGTACTCCTTGGGAGCGGGACAATGCCTACATTATTGCCAGGAGCAGCATTCTTTCTTAATATTAAGAATCCTCCGGCCCGTAACATGATAAATGCTGGATTGCCGGTTGCGCTGGCATCTGATTATAATCCAGGCACATCTCCGTCAGGCAACATGAAGTTTGTTTTATCGCTTGCCTGTATAAAAATGAAGATGTTGCCGGAAGAGGCAATAAATGCAGCTACAATAAACTCAGCATATGCAATGGGCTTATCTGAAACACATGGGTCAATAGCAATAGGGAAAAGGGCAAATATTTTCATTACTAGCAATATAACCTCTTACGAGTTTATCCCTTATGCTTTCACAACGAATATAGTGGATAAGATTATCCTTAATGGAGAGATTGTAAAGGTCTGAAGACAAAAGACAAAAGGCAAAAGATAAAAGACAAAAGGAAAAAGATAAAAGTATGGTCAAAAGTCCCCCCTGGGGATTTAGAGGTTTATGTATTGCAAGACAAAAATCATATCTCCCTTTCTTTTATCTTTTTACTTTTGTCTTTTATCTTTATAACCCTTAACCGACAAAAGCTCATATTATAATGAAAGCCAATCAGATTATAGAGTGTGTTCCCAATTTCAGTGAGGGGCGCGACATGAATATAATTAAACAGATAACAGATGCCATCGAATCTGTTGAAGGTGTAAGACTTCTTGATGTTGATCCCGGGAAAGACACTAACCGTACTGTTGTGACTTTTGTCGGTTCGCCTGACCAGGTCTGTGAGGCTGCGTTTCTGGCAGTGAAAAAGGCATCGGAAGTAATAGATATGTCGAAACATAGCGGGGCCCACCCGCGAATGGGTGCGACCGACGTATGCCCGTTGGTACCGGTATCAGGGATTACAATGGAAGAAACAGTGGTTTATGCACGTAATCTTGCTGAGAAAATAGGTAAGGAAATTTCTTTGCCGGTGTACTGCTATGAAGAAGCTGCTTTCAGTGAAAAAAGAAAAAATCTTGCAACAGTGCGCTCAGGTGAGTACGAAGGCCTGGAGAAGAAACTGAAGGATCCTGAATGGAAACCTGATTTTGGCCCCGCGCTCTTTAACTCCCGTGCCGGAGCGGTTATTGTAGGCGCAAGGGACTTTCTGGTTGCATATAATGTTAACCTTAATACAACATCCACAAGACGTGCCAATGCTATTGCTTTTGATATCAGGGAACGCGGTCGCGAGGTTAAAGATAAAGACGGAAATATTGTTGTTATTCCCGGTTCTCTCAAGGCTGTTAAGGCTATCGGATGGTATATACCTGAATATGGTATAGCACAGATATCAATTAACCTCACAAATATTGGTGTCACTCCAATGCATGTTGCATTTGACGAGGTATGCAAAAAAGCTGATGAGAGAGGCATGCGGGCAACTGGCTCTGAACTTGTTGGGCTTGTACCGTTGAAAGCTATCCTTGATGCCGGAAGGTATTTTCTGCACAAACAGCAGCGTTCGGCCGGCGTCTCTGACGAGGAACTGATAAAGATTGCTGTAAAATCAATGGGTCTTGACGAACTCAAACCATTCAGGCCTGAAGAAAAAATAATTGAATATCTGCTCAGCGATACTTCGAAGAAGAAACTGGTTGATATGACACTTAAAGATTTTGTCTGGGAGACATCTTCAGAGTCACCGGCCCCTGGCGGAGGATCTGTCTCTGCAGCCATGGGGGCGCTGGGCTCAGCACTGGGGACCATGGTCGCAAACCTCTCCAGCCATAAACGGGGATGGGATGACAGATGGAAGGAGTTTACAGAAGTTGCAGAAGAAGGAATAATTGTACAACATCGGCTGATATCATTGATAGATGAGGATACCAATGCTTTCAATCTTATTATGAAGGCATTTGATATGCCCAAACGCACTGATGAGGAAAAGGGCAGGCGGATTGCAGCCATTGAGGAAGCAACACTTGTGGCAACAAAGGTGCCTCTTGAAGTTATGAAGGAATCATTTAAATCATATGCTCTTCTTAAAAAGATGGTTGAGACAGGAAATCCTAACTCAGTAACTGATGCCGGAGTTGGTGTACTGGCTACAACAGCATGCATAAGAGGTGCAGGCCTTAATGTCAGAATCAATGCATCGGGACTTAAGGATAAAAGCACAGCCACTGCCCTTATAGCAGAAGCGGACAGAATTGAAAACCTTGCTATAAGCTTAGAAAAAGAGATTATTGAAATTGTTAACAGTAAAATTATTTAGTTTGAAAATAAACTAAAATCAATACTATTATAAACAAATCTTAAATAACCCTTTTTGTCTGACAGAAGAACTTTATGACTGCTGGAATTCAACTAATGATAAGGAAATTTTGATGTTCCGTGTCAGATAAATTACTTTTTGTTTAATAAATATGTATCAATTTTATCATCTGCTAAAATGAGAAAGTGATGAAATTCTGACTGGAAAGTAATGCATTTGTGCTATAATATGCAGATAAACAGGTGAATACAAATTTGAAGATTTGAATGTTTATGCATAAAATATGCACTTCGAATTATTTTAGTAAAAATTAACATTTTTTAGCAATTATCAGTATTTAACAATGCATCAATTTATTGAGATAAAAAACTTATATTAGCAATCCTTTTAAGTATTTTAATTAACCTAAAATTCTGATTTTATGAGAAAATTCCTCTTGACTTTTGTCTTAGTCCTGAGTGTCACCGCGATGGCTCTTGGACAGACTGTACAGATCAGGGGTACTGTAATCAGTTCTGATGACGGATTAGGTATTCCTGGTGTGATGATTAACGTTAAGGGCACAACAATTGGGGTTTCAACTGCTGTTGACGGCAGTTACTCAATTAATGTACCCGCAGGAAACAATATCCTGATATTTTCATTTGTAGGAATGAGAAAGCAGGAAATTGATATTACTGGGAAAACTGTTGTTGATGTAACTATGACAGCAGAGACCCAGAATATGGATGAAGTTGTGGTAGTTGCATATGGAACTGCCAAAAAAGCATCAATTACAGGTGCGGTATCTGCTGTAGATTCAAAAGACATTAAAAACCGTTCTGTTTCCAGTGTTACGGGAATTCTTGAAGGATCTACAACTGGTATTCAGGTTAATAACACATATGGAGAACCTGGAAGTGACCCGGTTATCAGGGTACGTGGTTTTACTACAATTAACGGATCGAATGCTCCACTTTATGTAGTTGATGGCGTGCCATATACTGGCAACATTTCTGACCTTAACCCGCAGGACATAGCATCAATGACTGTTCTTAAAGATGCATCCTCTGCTGCTCTTTATGGCACACGTGCGTCAAATGGAGTAATTCTTATAACAACAAAGAAAGGTAAGGACGGATCTCTGAATGTCTCAGCAAATCTGAACTATGGTGTTTATGACAGAGGTATTGGTGAATATAAAAGGATGGGATGTGATCAATGGATGGAGACCATGTGGACCGGATATAAGAACTATGCAGTATCCAATCTTGGATATACCGAAGCCGACGCTGCAACCTATACAAATAATCATTTGGTTACTGACATTATTAGAAGGAACATTTATAACATGGCTGATAATGCGCTTTTCGATGCCAACGGTAAATTGGTTGCCGGTGCAAAAGTTCTGCCGGGTTATAATGACCTTAACTGGCTCAAGTACCTTCAGCGTTCAGGAGCACGTCAGGATTATACTCTTTCAGCTGACGCCTCAAATGACAAGTATAACTTCTTTTCATCTATAGGATATCTTGATGAACAGGGTTATATAACCACTTCTGACTTTAAACGTTATACGGGCCGTATAAATGCAAATGTGACTCCTAAAAAATGGTTAAAAACTGGCTTTAATCTTGGCGCCACTTCTTCTGAGTCTAACTATGCATCAAGTGCGACTGGATCATATTATGCAAATCCATTCTATGCAACCCGTTATACTGCTCCGGTTTATCCGGTTTACCTTCATAATGCTGATGGTACCTACGCATTGGATTCAAACGGGGATAAACAATATGACTTTGTTTCTCCTTACCTTAGCGGTCGTCACCTTATTTATGAGCTTAATAATAACCTTTCAAAAAATTTCCACACTAACCTGAAAGCTCAGGTGTATGCAACAATCACTTTCCTTAAAGATTTTGATTTTACTGTGACAGGTGACAGAAGTATCCTTTATGATACTTACAAAAACTATGACAACCCGGTTATTGGTGATGGCGCTGGAAATAACGGCCGTTTATTTATGACCTATTACAGATACAACACCACCACTCTTCAACAGCAACTTAACTGGAATAAAAACTTCGAAAAACACCATATTGATGTTTTGCTTGCACATGAAAGCTATGATTATGGCTATTCATATAATTACACCGGTTTCACAGGCATAAAAGTGGCTGGAATTATAGAAAACAGCAACTTCTCTAATTTTACCACACAGGAAGGTTATTCTGTAAGTTACAGAACCGAGAGTTATCTATCAAGAGCACGATATAACTTTAATGAGAAGTACTATTTCGATGCGTATTTCAGACGTGATGGCACTTCAAGAATTGACGTATCCGGTCGTTGGGGTAACTTCTTTGGATTTGGCGGTACATGGGAAATCTCCAGTGAAGACTTCATGAAGCAATTTAAATGGGTGAATAACCTTAAATTAAGAGCAGCCTATGGTGAAGTGGCAAATGATGCCGGCTCAGGTAACTATGGTTATATGGCACTTTACACCATTGACCAGAATGCTAATCAGGGCGCTTACTATCAGACAAACCTCGCAAACCCTGACCTCAAATGGGAAACTGCTGCCACTTATGACGTAGCTCTTGAAGGACGTTTACTCGACAGGTTAAACTTCTCGTTTGATTATTTTGATAAACAATCACGTAATCTGCTTTTTGATGTTATACTCCCATTGTCAAATGGTGCAACAGGCCCTTATCAGAACGGTGCAACAATTACAAAAAATATTGGTGCCATTTCAAACAGAGGACTTGAAATTGCTCTTGACTACAATTTAATTTCAAAGAAAGACCTTAAATGGAATATAGGTATTAATGGTACCTTACTCAGAAACAAGGTGCTTTCTCTGCCTGATGGGAATGACATTATTTCAGGAACCAGAAAGTACTCAGAGGGTCATAGTATTTATGAATTCTGGACATACAAGTTTGCCGGAGTTGATAAGATGACAGGAGATGCCTTATATAAAATCAACTATACTACCTACTGTGTAACTCCTGAAAGTGCAGAAGATACCAGAGCAGTAATACCAAGCCAATGGGTAAGAGATATCAATGGTGAATATTATACAATTAACACAACTTATGGTGTACGTGACTGGAGTGGCAGTGCAATACCTAAATGGTATGGTAACCTTACCAATAACATCACATATAAGAACTTCTTCATGTCGGCAATTCTCACCTATTCACTTGGAGGGAAAGTTTATGACAGTGCTTATCAGAGTCTGATGTCTGTCTCAACAACTCCGGCTGCCCTTCATGTTGATCTTGCAAAAGCATGGAGCGGTGTACCTGATGGTATCACAGCTACTTCCCCAAATCGTATTGATAAGCATGGTGTTCCAAGAACAGATATGTATTATAATACTTATTTCAATACAAACAGTGACAGATGGCTGGTAGATGCTTCTTATCTGGTAATCAAAAACATTACATTTGGCTATACCATTCCAAAACAAATTACAAATAAGATAGATATCCAAAGCATTATGCTAAAGGCTAGTATCGAGAATCTGGCTACATTTACCTCCAGGAGAGGCTTGAATCCACAGTACAACTTCAGCGGTGGATCTGATAATACATTTGTAACTGCACGTGTATTCTCTGTAGGTGCTGATATTAAGTTTTAATGTATTAAAGAAGTAATCAGATATGAAACGAAATATTTTAAGATTAGTAAGTTTTCTTACAGCTGCAGCCTTGCTGACCAGTTGTGGAAAAGACTTTCTTGATACAACTCCCTCGTCCAGCATAAGTCCGTCAACGGTCTTTTCCACCGTCGACCTGGCTGAGGGTGCTATTAATGGTATCAACAAGTTGATGACAATGCAACATGGCGGGGATTATGGACAGGGATTTAACGGAGAGGGCACTATCAAGCTCTATTACGGTGAATATCCCGGCAATAACTTCTCAAAGCCCTATATGACAGGCTGGTCCGTAATTTTCAACCAGCAATATCATGAAAGAACTTCAAGCGTATATGATAGTTATCCATGGTATTATTACTATCGCATTATTGCCAATGCAAACATGATCATTGAAAACATTGATGGCGCAGCAGGAAGTCCGACACGCAGAGACTTCGTAAAAGCACAGGCATTAACATTCAGGGCTTATGCTTATACTATGCTTATCCAGATTTATTCAAAGAGATGGAAGGATTATCATGGTGATACCCCCGGTGTGGTTTTACGTCTGACCTCTTCAACTGAGGACCTTCCTTTATCAACACAGGCAGAAGTATATGCTCAGATTTATGCTGACCTTGATCAGGCTATTGATTTGTATACATCATCAGGAGAAGAAAGAACAAATGGTTTTGACCCTGATATAAATGTTGCATATGCCACCTATGCTCGTGCAGCAATTACACGCGAGGACTATACAAATGGTCTTAAATATGCCAAACTTGCCCGTAATGGTTATCCATTAATGACAAATGCGGAATATGTTACAGGAGCATTTGCTACTCCGAATCAGGAATGGATATGGTACAGCTACGGTGCACCTGATGAAACATTATACTATTACAGCTACCAGGCTTATATAGCTTACAATGCTAATTCAAGTGCAGGTAGAAGTTACAGGTCATGCATCAGCAAACAGCTCTTTGACTCAATTCCTAACACCGATATGCGTAAGGGCCTTTTCATAAACCCATCAATGTGGGCTGACCAGGATCCTTTAACAGCTGGTTATCAGAATGCATACTTCAGCCAGGATTGGAACTACAAATCATCATCCTATGTTAACCAGTCGTATTACATTATAACTAATACTACGATGGCAAATGAAGTAAGAAACTACATTGCTGCGAAGTTCCCATATGCACGTTCGGAAAATGGTTATGTAAACGTATACGAACATTGCAAAATAGGATCTGTTGAAGCTCCGGGTGTAGGCTGCTTAAATCATTTCCGTTCTTCAGAGATGCTTCTTATTGAGGCCGAATGCGATTATGCACTCACAGACGAAACAGGTGCACAGAATGCACTTATCGAATTAAATAAGACAAGCGGACGCGATCTTAGTTATACATGCACCAAAACAGGCACACGGCTTTTTGATGAAATCGTAAAATATCGCGGACTTGAATTATGGGGTGAAGGCTTCGATTGGTTCGATTGTAAACGCTGGGGTAAATCTATCTCACGCAGAAGCATTGCAAACAGCGGTAATTTCCATACAATGATGGCTGTTACAATTGCTCCGGGCGACGATAACGAATGGACATGGATGATACCACAGGCAGAAACCGACTATAATACAGCTCTTGAGTAGAATTGTTATTGACAAAATTCAAAGGACTGTTTACTTTAACATTCCTGAATAATAAAAAGAGGTTGTCTCAAACAGACAGCCTCTTTTTGCCTTCAGATACATTATTAATATATGTCCGATTCAACAAAACCTTCCTTGTTTTCATACCCGGCTCCTGTTGCGTGTTATATGGAAAAATGGGGCAGAAAAAAATAGTTTACAACAATGATCATTAAGTTTGTTAAAATTGAAACTTTGTTTTACATTCGGAATCGTTAAAACTCTTAATAACCAAAACTCAAGATTTATGAAAAAAATCCTAATGATGTTTGTACTGGTTCTGGCCACAACAGCGATTATGCTGGGGCAGGCAGTACAGATTAGGGGTACAATTACAAGCTCAGATGATGGACTTGGTATCCCAGGGGCTTCAGTTACCGTTAAAGGAACAACACTTGGTGTTTTGTCAGACGCAGATGGCAAATACACTATTTCTGTTCCCAATAACGCGACTGTACTCGTTTTTTCATACATAGGTATGAAGAAACAAGAGATAGATGTAAAAGGAAAGACCGTAGTTGATGTGGTTTTAGAACCGGATCTGGTAGGTCTGAATGAAGTTGTTGTAACTGCTCTTGGTATCTCCAAAGAGAAAAAGGCATTGGGCTACGCAGTTCAGGATGTTAAAAGTGAAGATCTTGCCCGCACAGGTAACTCTGACTTTGCAGGAGCAATTCAGGGTAAGGTTGCAGGTGTTGAGATCAAGCCTTCCAGCGGTATGCCTGGTGCATCATCACAGATTGTTATTCGTGGTGCACGTTCATTTACCGGCAGTAACACTCCTTTGTATGTAATTGATGGTATGCCAATAGCATCAGATGCTGACTATTCAACCGGTAACAGTGTTACAGGCTCTGATATAGCAAACAGGGCAGTGGACCTCAACCCCGCTGATATTGAAAGCATAAACGTACTTAAAGGTCAGGCTGCTGCAGCTCTTTATGGTATCCGTGCATCAAATGGCGTTATCGTTATTACAACAAAAAGCGGTAAAGGTAATGCAGCCGGAAAACCTGTTGTAAGTTTCTCTCATACAAGCACTTTCTCAACAGTATCAAGGGTTCCTGATTATCAGCATACCTATGCAATGGGTAGTTATGGAGTATATCAGAAACAGACTTCATACTCATGGGGACCAAAAATTGTTGATCTTCCGGATGATCCAACATATGGTGGTAACGCCAATGGCCATCCCGGTTTGTACTATGTTGCACAACTTGACAAAGGGAAAGTTGATCCATGGGTTAAACCTGGTGTTTACTGTGCATGGAAAGACTTCTTCCAGACAGGTTACACAGCTGCCAACAATTTAAGCGTAAGCCAGGCTTCTAAAGATGGAAGCTATGCTCTCGGTATAAGCCAGACTTCCCAGAACGGTATCGCTCCTTCAACAGGGATGGACCGCTGGAATGCAAAAGCAACGGCTGAAAGAAAACTCAGCAAAAACTTTACTACAGGCTTTAGCGCTAACTTCTCTGAACTGTCAATTGATAAGCTTCCGGGTGCAAATGATGCTGCTCTTCAGGGCGCACTTGCCACTCCTCCAAACTATGACCTTAAAAACTGGCCGTACAACGTTCCGGGAGACCCATATTCACAGATTTATTTCCGCTCTCTTACATTTGATAACCCTTACTGGGCTACAAAGTATAATAAATTCACAGAGACAACTGACCGTTTCTTTGGTAATGGCTATACTGAATACAATGCTAATCTGGGCTCAAAAATGAACCTTAAGGTTAAGTATCAGTTAGGCGTTGACTCATATACAACAAATTACAAAGATATCTTTGAATATGGTCATGCCGGTAAGACTGGTAATATCAGTAACTACGGAGTTACAAACAGAACTGTCAACTCTTTGTTTACAGTGAATTATGACTGGAAGATGAGTCCGGATCTTACCTTTGATGCAATGTTTGGTAATGAATTTAACCAGCAGAACAGCAATTATTACAATGAATATGGCGAAGGTTTCAACTTTGGCGGCTGGGCACATATTGACAATGCAAATACTGTAACTGCATCACAGTCACAATATAAAGACCGTACCGTAGGGTTCTTCGGTAACCTTTCATTATCATATAAATCACTGATTTATTTGAATGCAACAGGAAGAAATGATTATGTATCGTCAATGCCACATGGCAATCGTTCATTCTTCTATCCATCAGCTTCTGTAGGCGTTGTCTTATCAGAACTTACTGCTCTTAAAGACCTCAGATGGCTCTCATTTGCAAAAGTACGCGCTTCTTATGCTGAGGTTGGTCAGGCAGGCTCTTACTATAAAAACTATTATGTCAAACCGGGTTATGGAGGAGGTTTCTGGTCAGGAACACCTATTTCTTATCCTATTGGTGGCGTAAACGCTTATATCCCTTCCAGCTCTATTTACGATGCAGCTCTGAAACCTCAGAACACAAAATCGTATGAATTTGGTGCTGAATTAAAATTCTTCAATAACAGGGTAGGAGTTGATTATACATTCTCTCGCCAGAACGTTATTGATCAGATATTTAACGTTCCTCTTGCAGCTTCAACAGGAGCAAGTTCACTTACAATGAACGGTGGTAAGGTACATACTATAAGCCACGAGATTGTATTATACCTTGTTCCGGTATCTACCAAGGACTTTGTATGGGATATAAATATCAACTATTCAAAAGTAACCAACGAGGTTGATAAACTTGCCAACGGTGTTCAAAGCATCTTCCTTGGTGGTTTTACAACTCCTCAGGTCAGAGCAGGTATTGGTAATACATATCCTGTCATCTATGGTTCATCATTTGTACGTGATACAAAAGGGAACATCGTAGTTGAAGATACTCCGGGCGCATGGAATCATGGTATGCCTAAGACTGGTGACCCACGCGTGATTGGCGTCGTTTCACCTGATTTCATCCTTAGTGCAACAAACACCTTTACCTATAAAAACTTTTCTCTTACAGCAGTTGTTGAATGGAAGAGTGGCGGTAAGATGTATTCAGGCAGTAATGGTTTGATGGATATGTATGGCGTATCAAAGAGAACAGAAGACCGTACATCAACATTTATATATAAAGGTGTGAAACCTGACGGATCCAAAAATGATATAGTAAGAGGTGGCGCAAATGATGCCGATGCTGTTCAGGATCTTTTTGTAAATGTTCTGTCAAATATTGATGAATATTATATATATGATAATTCGTTCGTAAAATTGCGCGAACTCTCTCTGAAGTACAAACCAGTAAAGAAACTCTTCGGCGGTGTTGACCTCGGAGTAAGCGTATTTGCTCGTAACTTCCTTATCTGGACTGCTCTCCCCAACTTCGATCCGGAGTCGAGCCAGGGTAATAACAACATGGGTGGATCGTTTGAGAGATTCTCTATGCCTCAGACCAAAAATGTTGGTTTAAGTTTGGATATAACATTTTAAAGACGAAAACAATGAGAAAATTATTTAAAATATCATTAGCAGCGTTTTTGGCTTGTTTTCTTGTATCATGTTCTGAAGATGTTATGGATAATATCAACAAGGATGTGAACCACGCGAATACAATGGCAACAAAGCTGATTGTAACTGATGCTATGACCAGCACTGCTTTCAATGTTGTTGGAAGTGATATGGCTTTCTATGCTTCAGTTTATGTTGAACATAACGTTGGTATCTGGAACCAGTCTTATAATGCAGAAATAAGAAGCGGTGAACCTACTAACTCCACTACTTATGACAACTCATGGTCATATATTTATAATAACCTTTTCAATCTGAAAGATGTTATTACAAAATGCTCTGCCGGCGGCGTTGAAGAGGGTAACTATGTAACACTTGGTGTTGCAGAAGTACTCAGCGCATACAACCTGGCTATTCTGACAGATGCATTTGGCGATGCTCCATGGAGTGAAGCACTTCAGCCAGGTGTAATCTTCCAGCCTAAACTTGATAAACAGGCTGATATTTATACAGCTATATTTGCTTTCCTGGATGATGCAATTGCAAATTTTGACAAGACAACAGTTTTCCCGTCTCTTGGATCACAGGATTTTATCTATGGCGGAAACGCTACTCTGTGGAAAAAATTTGCATATGGTTTGAAGGCACGCTATACAATGCGTCTCTCTTTCAGAGATCCTAAGTATGCTGACGTTGTCTCTTTTGTAGATCAGTCATTTGCATCTGCTTCAGAACAGGCCAAGTTCAGCTACAATGGTTCCACTTCAAATAGTCCGTTCTACCAGTTCTTTACAGACCGTAACTACTTTGGAGCCAGCCTGAGTCTTCATACAAAACTGACTGACAGAAGTGACCCGAGAGATGCTGTTTTCTTTAAAGCTTATCCCGGAACTTCATCATTGATTTTTGCTCCTAATGGTGCTCCAAGTGCTGTTCAGGGTTATTATGGTGTATCTGCTATAAGTGTAAAAACAGCTCCTACTTATCTTCTGAGTTATCATGAACTGCAGTTCTTAAAAGCTGAAGCTTTGGTAAGACTTGGTGGCGCTGCTAACATCGCAAGTGCTGAAACCGCACTTAAAGCCGGTATAACAGCTGCATTCCAGAAAAGCAATATTGGCCTTACTGCTGCAGCCGCAAATACTTATTACACTAACAATGTAAAAGTGAAATTTGATGCCAATCCTTTGAGCGAGGTTATGATTCAGAAATATATTGCCTTCTATGAGGAAGAGGCTCTTGAAGCTTATAGTGATATAAGACGTCTTAAAGCAATGGGCAACGATCTTATTACACTTAGCAACACAAGAAACGCAACCCAGTTCCCATGGAGATATGGTTACGGCTCAAGTGATGTCACAACTAACGCAAACGTTCATGATGCTTATGGTGACGGAACTTATGTTTATACTGAAAAAGTATGGTGGGCAGGAGGTACAAGATAGCCACCCGGCTGATCATAATTTAACTCTATAAAAAAAGAAATATGAAAAAAATACTATCAATAAGCATACTCTTCACGCTGATACTTGCATTAGTGGGCTGCGAAACAAAAGAAGAGGATCATGCCGGTTTACGCGGAAAAGGCGTAATTCCTCTGGTTTCTGATTTGAATCCTGGTATTTTCATCGCTGGCGACGGAAACTCATATATACAATTCATTGTAGCATTTTCCGAAGGCGAAAGCGCTGATCAGACAGATATTGTTGTTTCAAACGGAACTAACCTTGAAAGAGCAAAAGTAGATGATCTTTCAACGTTCCCTGCAACTGTAAAGCTTACCCTTTCAGATGTTGCAGCAGCACTCGGAACAACGGTTAACAGTATAACAAAAGGATCAACTATTTATGTAGAGGTTGAAACTACCAAGGATGGTATTAAAACACGTTCCACAGTGGCAGCTTTAGCAATTGGTGTTGTTTGTAATTTCAATCCTGCTCTGACTGCCGGAAGTTATCACTCTGTTTCTCCTTCAACAGCCTGGGGCTCAGAGGGAGACATAACCCTTACTGCAGACGGTTCAGATCCTTACAAGATTTATGTGACTGGCATTGAGGCTATCGAAGGCCAGACCGAATCCGGACCTCTTGTAATGCACATTAACCCTGCAACATTTGCTGTTGTAGCAGACAAGTCGATTATAGTTCCTTTGGCTTTTGGAAGTTATCACAACCTCTACTACCAAGGTACAGGAACCTATAATTCATGTACTGGTAAATATACCATGAGTTTTGCAATAGGATGTGATGAAGGAGCTTTTGGTACATTTGCATTTACGTTTACAAAAAACGGAAGTAAATAAGGTACTTTCATGAAAATAAAGAAGCTGTCTTTTTGGGACAGCTTCTTTTTTTTATAGTGCAGAAGATAAAAATCTAGTGGAATCTGAAACGGCTTTTATGTTCCTTCATTCTACGGCGGGCACGGTCTGCCCGTACCTTCATTATCAGATACAGAATAAACAGGACAAGGATAATGCCCACCATTATGATTACCTTTTGACGCATTATGTTATTACTCTTTTTATAGTGCGGAGAAAATGAGTGTATTTGCCCTTCTCATTATTCCAGATGCCCTGATGGTCCACTGTGTCTGTTTTAACGCAACCTGATGCATGCAAAACCTTTCCCTGAGCAAGCAGCATACCAACATGAGAGATATCTTCCGTGTCTCCTGAGAAGAAAAGAAGATCTCCGGGGTTTGCTTCTTCAATGAAACTGACTACTTGGCCACACTCAGCCTGGTCACCCGCATTACGGGGAAGCTGAATTCCATGTATCTTATAAACAACCTGCACCAGGCCCGAACAGTCTATTCCTCCTGGGGTCCTTCCTCCCCAGAGATANGGNGCATTCAGAAACTGCATTGCGGTTTCAGTAACANTATCTGCAGGAGANAGCTGCTGTAAATATGGNTTTTCGGCAAGATTCCACTCTTCATCGGCACACTTAAAGCTGCCGTTTGTGAGATCAGCTTTGAAAATCTCGCTTCCTGGCATTAGCGTTACGATTGTACTGTCAGGCCTGAGGCACTTAACTTCTCTGCAGGTTATAATTCCTTTTTCTGAAGGATCCCATTCACGGGTAATGGCCTGTGAACCATCAATCCATCCGGTGAATGAATCAAATAATGTGACTACTCTAAGCCAGTTAGAGACACTTTCCACTATTCCAAATCTCTCACCAAACAAAATCTGGCTTGTCATCTCTGATCTGTGTGTGGGAGACTCGCGCAAAGGGATATACACGTTATGACAAACTCTTAGGCTCATGAATACATATTGATTTGTTTTCAGCGCATATCATTTATCTCTGCATTGTGATACTTTGCAGAATCAAATGTGAAAAATGATGGGATTGGCCTGATAGACAGATCGTACCGCTCTGAGACCAGAGTGATTATTATACCTTGTTTTGTCTTGTATTCGGCACTTCTGAGATCGTTTAACGACTTACCTATCTTAAGCCTTATCCTGATAAGCTCATTATCCAGCTTCTCCGGGTAGAGGTCAACAAGCCAGTACTTTGGAGATTCTTCTACCAGTCTGACCT
>JGI20214J51650_10000341_pt1 | contig 29404 bp, 23 predicted proteins | sample WetSurMetagenome_FD_51650 | JGI IMG/M metagenome (IMG submission 51650) | reverse complement strand
CAAAGAGATCTACCGGGCAGACCATCTCATCAAGCACATCATCGAAGTGCCCGATGCCCTCAGCAACGAGGAAATCTACAAATGCATCAAGGATAACGAAATCGGCTGCCCGGAGTGCGGCGGAGAGCTGTCTGAGATTTACGAGTTTAATCTCATGTTCAAGACCATGATCGGCCCCGGAAACAAGATGGCCGGCTACCTGCGGCCTGAGACCGCGCAGGGCATGTTCATCAACTTCCCCAGGCTGCTGCGCTACTTCCGCGATTCTCTGCCCTTCGCAGCGGTGCAGATAGGCAAATCCTTCCGAAATGAGATATCGCCCCGCCAGGGCGTGATCCGGCTGCGGGAGTTCACTCAAGCCGAGGCGGAGATATTCATCGACCCGAGGGATAAGAGCCACCCCCGTTTTGCTGAGATCGCGGATATCAGGATGAAGTTCTACTCCCAGGCCGCCCAGGAGAAGGGCGAGGAAGAGGAGATGACCTTTGGCGAGGCTGTGCAAAGAGGCGTTGTCGCTCACCAGGCTCTGGCCTACTATGTGGCCCGCACTTATCAGTTCCTCCTCGCCGTGGGCGTGGCTCCGGACAAGCTTCGCTTCCGCCAGCACAAAGCAGATGAGATGGCTCATTATGCCGCAGACTGCTGGGATGCGGAGGTCTTCTTAGACCGGCTGGGCTGGATTGAGATCGTTGGCGTGGCTGACAGAACCGACTATGATCTGGTGGCCCACGCCCAGGCAAGCAAGGCCAATTTGAGCGTATTTGTCCATTACGATCAGCCGGTGAAGCGAAAGAAGCTGGTCATCAAGCCGGACTACAAGGCTCTGGGGCCCAGGTTCAAGGCCCGCGCCAAGGCAGTAGGCGAAGCCCTCAAGGCCCTCTCTCCGGAAGAGTTGGAGGCGAGCCGGGGCGACAAGATCTATCTGATGCTGGATGGAGAGAGAATTGAGATCGATGCGAGCCTGGTCGCCTTCGAGACGGTGGAGGAGGAGATTCGGGGTGAAGAGGTCGTTCCTCATGTGATTGAGCCATCCTTCGGCATAGATCGCATCATTTACACCGTGCTGGACCATTCCTTCTATCAGGATGATGTGGAGGGAGAGATGCGCTCCGTTCTCAGGTTCAATCCTGCGGTGGCACCCATCGAGGTGGCAGTATTGCCTCTGATGGACCGAAAGGAGCTGGCCGAGCCAGCCAATGCCATTGTGCAGGAGCTGCGCTCTTCCGGCATGCGGGTGGACTATGACGCCTCCGGATCAATCGGACGGAGGTACAGGCGCAACGATGAGATCGGCACGCCCTTTGATATCACCGTCGACTATGAGATTCGGGAGAATGGAACGGTCACCATCCGGGACCGCGACTCCATGAAGCAGATAAAGGTTGCTCGCGAGCGGATAGCGCGCAGGATCTCAGAGTTGCTGGCAGGCAGAATCAAGTTCGAGGATGCCGGAGAGCCGGTTGCCCCTGCAAAGAAGGAATAAGAATAGCAACAGCAATGGCTACAGCAACAGGAAAACGACAGACGCACCTGCAATTGCGCTGAACGCGCGCTGAGTGTCACGGGGAAGGCGGCAGATTGTGGCGGAATTGGCATTGGAGTGGCAGAGCAAGCTGATCAGAGAGATGCGCAGAAAGGCCGTCCATCTCACCGGTCTTTCCGTGCCTCTGGGGCTGGTCTTTCTGGGCAGGACTGTTACGGCAGCAGCCATAGCGGTCGTTTTTGCCCTATCCCTGCTCATCGAGTCGGCGCGTCTCCAGGGAAAGATTCGCCTGCCCGAGGTTCGTGATCATGAGAAGACAAAGGTTGCCGGCTACATCTACTACATGGCAGGCAGCCTTCTCACTGTGCTTCTCTTTTCGCCGGGCATCGCCATAACCGCCATGCTCTTTCTCTCTCTGGGCGATACGGTGAGCGGCCTTGTCGGCTCGATTCTTCAGAACTGCGATGTGCGGGCTGCGCCGTCCCCAGGAGTCCGCTGGCGAATAAAGCCCCTGCCAGTGGTCGCCGCCACATTTGCGGCCTGCATTCTCATCGGCTATCTCGCTTCTGGCATCTCCGGCCTCTCGCCACAGGTCTACCTGGCGGGAGCGGCGGCAGCGGCCATTGCCGACGGCGTGGCCATTATCATCAGAGACAAGAGCCTGGACGATAACTTTACCATACCAGTCCTTTCGGGAATTGTTATGAGCGCAGTCGCCCTGATCCGCTGAGGGTTCCAAATCCAATCTTAATGTTTTCTGCTTTTTCCCAATTGGTCATAATTTCAGGCTTCGCGCTCTTCGCGGCTTCGCGTGAGATTTAAGCGGATCACGCGAAGACAGAAATCCGCGAAGAGCCGGTTAAAGATGAGCAATTCTTGCCTGATTGTCTGATCCTAATTGATCTTCGCCTTTAACGGTGGCGCATGGAAAAGGTTTTTTAAAGTATGGCACCCCTTTCACCCTAAAAAGCGGCAATTGCTGCTCTGACAAGGGAATTAGGAGGAAATGGAATGGATATTATTCTGATCGGTCCACCGGGATCCGGCAAGGGCACACAGGCCAAGATGATCGTAGACAAGTACCATGTTAAGCACGTCTCCACCGGAGACATTCTGCGAGAGAACGTTCGCAATGGAACTGCTCTTGGAGTTGAGGCCAAGAAGTTCATGGATGCCGGCAAGCTGGTTCCGGACGCTCTTCTCATCGATATCATCAAGGATCGCCTGGCCAAGGACGATGTAAAGGGCGGCTGGATGCTGGACGGTTTTCCCAGAACCATGCCCCAGGCAGAGGCACTGGATAAGATCCTTCCTGCTCTCGGCCAGAAGATCGATGTAGTTCTGAATATCGATGTTCCTGACGCAGAGCTGGTCAAGCGCGTGACCGGCAGGCGGATGTGCAAGTGCGGCGCCACCTACCATGTTACTTTCAACAAGCCAAAGGTGGAAGGAAAGTGCGATGCCTGCGGCGGCGACCTTTACCAGAGGGCGGACGACACCGAGGCAACAGTCAAGCAGAGACTGAACGCCTACCATGCCCAGACCCAGCCTTTGATCGACTACTACAACAAGAGAAAGCTCGTCGCCACCGTTCTCGGCGTGGGCGATATCAAGGCCATCTTCGGCGAAGTGGTCAAAGCTCTGGATAAATATTAGATTTTAGATCTTCAAATTTTTTAGATAATTATCCCAGCATCATCTGCGAGTGGTTTTCATTCTCATTCTACTTTGGAATTCAATGCTCACAAAGGTATAGCCCTACTTCTCACATGATAGAAATTAATTAGCGGCATGATTTTATATATTGTCGACAACCCGAAATTGTCATATCAGAAGGATAATTATCTATGAACCTTCGCGTCGTCCTGGTAGAACCTCTTTACGATGGCAATGTGGGCTCCGTTGCCCGTGCCATGAAGAACTTCGGCTTATCTGAGCTGGTGCTGATCAATCCATGCAAGATCGAAGACTTCGGAATGGCCATGGCTTCGCATGCCCGAGACGTTCTCATGATGGCCCGGTCCTTCACCACTCTCCAGGATGCACTGGCAGGAGCCGACCTGGTGGTGGGGACCACCGGAAAGAGGCTGGACGAGGCCCAGCATCACCTGCGCCTGCACCTGCGGGTCCCCTGCCTCATCCCCAGAGAATTGGCAAAAAAGCTTGCGGGAAAAGAAGGGACTGTGGCTCTGCTCCTGGGCAGGGAGGACTGCGGCCTCAATTCCGAGGAGCTGGCCCTCTGCGACATGCTGGTCTCCATTCCCACGAGCATCAACTATCCGGTCATGAACCTCTCCCACTCCGCTGCCGTGCTCTTCTACGAGCTGGCTCAGACGGAGAGCGAGTGCGCGGATGGCTGCAAAGTGGAGATGGCCAGTGGAGAGACCCTGGCACTGTTGCGGGAAAAGAGTGCTCAGCTTCTCAGAGAGACGGACTACCCGCCGCACAAAGTGGATTTTGCTTTGCTCATGCTGCGCCGAATCCTGGGGAGAGCTGAGCTGACCCAGAGAGAAGCGCGCACATTGCTCGGATTGATCAAGAAAATACGATGGCAGATCGCATGCAGAGAGATGCGGAAATGATAGCTTCTCGAATGCTATAGTGCCGCCCAAATTTTTTGCCGGCGGGAAAAAATAGGCACTAGGGGCCAACAGCCCCTGCGCATTCATAAAAGGACTACTCTGAAATCTCCACTATTCCACTGTCCAGATGGTAGCAAGCGCCTACTATCGTAAGATTGCCTTCCTCGACTGCCTCGGACAGGATGGGCTGGCAGGTGCGGATCTCATCCACGACATTCTTTACATTGCAATCAATGGAATTTTCCAGGAGCTGATCCTCGCTTCCTGCTGCTTTGGCCTCTTCAACTGCCGGCCGGATAAAGCCGACGAGGCTATTCAGGTGGCCTGGCACCTCTCCGCCATTTACTGCGGCAGTGACCGCACCGCAGCCGTCGTGGCCCAGCACGAGGACCAGGGGCACATTCAGGTGCTCTACGGCATACTCAATGCTGGCGATGGTCACATTATCCATGACCTCCCCGGCGGTTCTGATCACGAAGATATCCCCCAGGCCCTGATCGAAGATGATCTCAGGCGGAATCCTTGAGTCTGAGCATCCTACAATGATGGCAAAGGGATGCTGTCCAGAGAGCAGCTCGCTCAAGCGCTCCTCTGACTGGTTGGGATGAGTGGCATTGCCGGAAGCAAAGCGCGCGTTGCCATCCATGAGCATTTGCAAAGCCTGATCGCCGGAAATGCTGGATTTTTCTTCTGATGCGGCTACAGATGAAACTAATGCGAAAAGCAATAGTATCATTGTTAATAATCGTGAAGTTCTTAAGCCAATTCCTCCTTGAAACTGCCATAAACAAATGATAAATAAAAAACTTTCCGGTAAATTAATGGCAAATATATGATTATTATTGATGCGATTGAGAGTCTGGCGGATTGCTGTGTGCTGGAGAGCGAAGAACCGTGCAAAGATGAAATGCACATATTCCCAATCGAGCGATGCAGAGGTTCAGGAAAATATCATAGGGAAATAATGGCAAGCGGGCAGGCAGGCGGCATAAAAAAGGTGGCACTATCTTTTGCGGTGGTCCCGCCAAAAGACCGCTTGAACTTTGCCGCCCATTTTTTGCGGGATAGCTAAAGAATTAAAGCAGACCTAATTCATCTCCGCACGCATTGGCCGGATCTCATAGACATCCAACTGTCGCTGGATAGTGAATATCTCATTGCCTTTCTGGCGGCTGGCGAGCAGGGAATTTCCCACGTCTTTTGGCAGATAAAACTCTTCGTTGTCCAGCCTGACCCGGAAGAATTTACGGCTCTTGCCCATCTCCATGTCTCTGTACTTGCCGGTTACTTTCTCGCCGATCTTCAGAACTCTGGGTTGCATCAAATTTCACCTCATTGATGATTACAATTGTTTGCTGCTTCTACTTCTAACTTCCGATTGATTTTTAGGGTAATCAGATACTGACCTTTGGTGTGTAGTCTTCTTTGGCATCGGCGCAATTCAGGGGGCAGGACCCCTCTCCGGCGCCATCCCACTGTATCTGCATCAGATTCGCGTTCAGGTAATCGGTTTCAGTTTCGTTGGCCACTGCCGCATTCCCGTCCCAGCAGGCGCAGCCTGCTCCCTGGCTGTTCTCTTCCTGCGCAGTCTTTGTAAGCGGGCAGCATCTCAGGTATCCCTGGCTGATGACCGACAGGTTTTGCGCGAAGACCTGGCCCAGGCTAGAGGTGCCCACAAGGATTGCCCGGTTGACGATATCCTCCCCGCACCTTTCCACATTCAGATTGATGCCGATTCTCAAAGTATCGCCGATGGAAAGATGCAGCAGCGTCCAGTTGGAGCTGTTCTGATCTATCTGATTGGGCTTCAATGTGGCATTGATGAACCTGGCTCCGGGCGGGAATATGTCCTGCAAAAAGAGCGGCCCAATGGTGGTGTTTCCGTCATTGGTGATAGTAATTGTATAAAGGGCCACGTCCTCTACCTGCCGGCCATCTTTGCGAAGATAAAGATGCGGCCGATCGTATTTGGCGTAGCCGGAGATGATGATTCTGCGCGAGATATTGTAGTCGCCCATGAGAGTCTCCTCCCGGTCCACAGCAATGCTTCCATTCCTGACCACTGCCGCTTTTAGCGTGGCAATCCCTGAGAAGTTGGCTTCGCTCCTGAGCTCCCGGCTGCTCGCTGCCGTGGCATGCAGCTTCAGATGGGTGGCGCTGCTGTACTGCTCGGAGATGAGGCTGAGGCTTTCGGGATTTGTTAGCTCTATTCCCTCCGCCCACTTCTGAGTGCGGGAGAGAGATGTGCCCGGCGTGACCGGCAGGCGGATGTCGTGGTAGGTAGCCTGCAGATCTTTGCTTATGAAGCCGGAATACGCCTCGATTCTCTCCTCGGACCGGTAGGATCCGGTGCCGGACTCGTGGCTTCTCAGCCTGGGGCCGTGCAGGTCCCTGGCTGCGTACCCCAGGCCGGAGGCAGTGCGGTCCATCATCAGGCCCTGGCGAAGGTCATGAACGCCCTCTGAGAGAAGAAAGTCTCCTGCGAAGTCCTCGACAGAGATGATGTCCGCTCCACGTCTGGGGTCCGGTCTCTTCAGGGTTCCAATGTGCGCCAATCCCGAAAACCCTGCGGCGATCTGCATTACCGACTGGTTCTTGTCCAGGTCATAGAGGCTCTCGCTCGCGAGCGTTGTGGAATATCGAACTGATTCTTCAAAGGTGGTATTGGTGATGCCGTTTCTGGCCCGGGCGGAATCGTGCCAGAGGCAGGAGACTTTCTGCGAGCCGCCTTTTGGCAGAAGAAGAGTTGTGGGGCCGTAGCTTGCCTTCATGCTCCTCTGCATGCGGATGGATTTGTTTTCGGTAAGAAAGCGCAGATCCTCTTGATCCTCGTAATCTCCGCTGCCGTGCATGCGCTGGCAGAGTTCAGTTCCCTCCTCCGCCAGGATCTTCACATTGGCTGAGGAAGAGAGATGCATCTGATCTGAGGATACGTAGACACGGTTGGTGAGAACGTCCCCCTGGCGGCTGGTGCTGTAGTCGCGGTAGGACCGGACGAATCCCCGGCCCGTGACGTTCTCCTGGCTCTGGTATAGGACATCGATTCTGGGAACTCTCACCGTGAGGGCTATCTGCACGCACTGGCCCGGCGCGAGAGTGGAATAGTGCCAGGCCCCGTCCTCTGCCATCTCCGGCCAGGCAGAGATCATCTCCACAGAGGAAGCAAAGACATCGCGCACGGTGACGTTGGTTGCAGGCTGGCCGCCCCGGTTGCAGACCGTGATGAGGTAGCTGGCCTCCTCGCCTCTTCGCACTGCCTTTTGCAGAGGTGTCTTGTTGACGGAAAGAAGCGTTCCATTCAGGACCGGCGTGTAAAGGCGGCCAGACTTTGTCTCCAGTTCATCGCAGCCGATGGAATAGTGGTTTTCCAGCAGTGCTCCGTCCGGCAGAGTATCGTTTACCCGCACCGTGAGGTGGATGGTGTGCGGGCCGTCCGGGAAAAGCTCTGCGATCTTCCAGACGCCGCTTTCTTCCGCTGCCGGTTCGGCGGAGAGCAAGGCAACTTTTGGGTCCAGGCGGTCGCGAATGACTACGTTATGGGCTGTGCCGCCAAGGCATTCGTAGGTTAGTGCGTAGGTCAGAGGCTCGCCCACCGGTGCGGGGTCCGGATCGGCAGTCTTGGTGAGGGCCAGGCTCAAAACGCTCTCGCTGGCATTTGCCTCTCTCAGATAGTCGTTTTCGCCCCCTGCTCCCGTGCGCTCCTGGGCGCGAGCGCCCGCGAGGCTGGTCCAGGTGGCCCGGGCGTGCCCCTCAATCGTCTCTCCAGGCGCGGCGTTCACCGTCGCATTGAACCTCAGGAGGGCTTTTTGGTCAGCATTCCAATCCAGATCCATTCCGTCCAGCCTCCATCGGAGGCCCTCTTCATCAAAAGAGGCGGCAGGTCCTGCCAGTACCTGAGCCGATCCCGGCTGGTAGGCGAGGCCCTCGGGCAGGAGAAGCTGCAGATCGATGTCGTTGGCGGGAGCATGGCTCTGAGCGGAGTGGTAAAGGAGGAGGGTGAAGGCGACGGGATCATTCGGAGAGGCACTGGGCCGGTCTGCCTGCATCTCCAGGGCCAGGTCCGGCTCGACCACGGTGAGTGGGCCGCACTCATCGGCATCGGCCCGGCCGGCTACGCCCTCATTCCAGCTCATGCGGGCGGTCGTCCCTGCCAGGACCGTCCCGTCCTGGTTTTCTGGCAAATTGTCCAGCTGGCAGTCGTAGGAGATATCGATGGTCTCTGTGGGGCCGCAGTCTCCGAAAAACCAGCCTATCCTCCGGGTGCCGTCGGAATTTGCGGCGACCATTACTTCTAGAGGCGCCCGTCCCTGCACGGACAGGCTGCTCTCGTTGCAGGAGAGGCCAGGGGGAATGGTATCGTTGATCCACAGGCTGCGGGCGCCGCGGGGAAGGTCTGCGGAGATCTTAAAGCCGACTGACTCCCCCACGGTGAGGCTGCGAGGTTGGTCTGGAGTCTTTCGAAGGGCCGTTCTAGGGCCAAGCAGAGAGAGAAGGCTCACCTCCTGGCAGGGGCCGGAGCCCCAGCGGGCTGTGAAAGCGCTGGTGTAGCTCTTCCGGGCGGAGATCACCCTGGCTTTGAGGATGATTCGCTCCATCCGGCCCGGCTCCAGTGAAGCATAGCTGCTGTTCAGGCCCCCCTGCGGCGAATCGATCTCCACAAGTTGCAGGCCCGTGTCAATTGTCGCATTGGCGGTCACGTTGTGGGCCGTCCCGTCTCCATTGTTTTCCATCAGAATGGTCCAGGTGACCACGTCGCCCAGGGCAACGTCGAACCGATCCGGCGAGACTAAGAGGCTTAAATTGGCTCTTCTGACGGCCAGGGGAAGCGGCGGAGCAGATGTCTTGCTGGTCGAAGTGTGGACCTCGGCAGAAATTTGCGCCGGGCTCTGTGAGCTGCATCCGGCGGTGAGATTGAAAAGCAAAGCAAGAGACTCTCCTGCATAAATGTCGGCAGATTTTCCGCCATTGCCGCCACCGGGAGTGGCCGCCTGAAACATCCAATCCATGTCACTGTCAAGATCCCTGCCATTGGGATAGCGTGCCCATGAGGAGGCATTGTTTTTGTCGTCCTTTACTGAAGACGTGCGATCGATCTCGTTTCCGGAGCTGTCCAGGAGGGAGATGCTGGCCTTGTAGGAGTTGACCAGCGAGCCGTTGGTCCAGGTGATGAGCTGATAGCCATCCGGCATGATAACCGTGTTCGGAGGTATGGAAACCGACTTGCCGTAGTAGCTGTCGACCATCCTCCAGCCGCCGATATTGATTGCCTGGGCGGACGGATTGTACAGCTCAATCCACTCCATTCTGGTGTCACTGCCGGGAGGATTGGGCTCCCACTCGTTGATTACGATGTGTCGGCAGAATTTTAATGCTGGGGAGAGGTCCCACTGCAAAGACCTTTCGCTCTGCAGGGGGGGAAATGATGTTTTTTTGCCGCCCCAAACAAGCTCCGCATTTCCACCATAACTGAAGCCCTCAGCAAGCTCTACCAGTGCAGATAGGCTGCTCGCATCCTCGCTGGAGTGGAAACTCATCCCGTATGCGTCCTCTCCTGAAATATCTGCATCGGGCGGTCCGGAGAGGTTCAGAGAGGAGGCCGTGGCCGATATGAGGATAAGCTGGAGCAGCACAAAGAGGGCCTGCAAACGGCAGAGGCATCGAATTGATTTACTATAGTTAAATAATTTAAAAGTATTTTTTATGCTATAATCTTTTGAATTGTATTTTGTCGGCATAGATAAGTCAACCTGAAATTTATTTCGTATCTTTAGTACTGATCAATAGTTAGGATTACTTATTTAATTTTTTCTATGAGAATGATCGGACGAATCATGTTTCGATTTCTATGAGACAAATGAAAAATCGCAATGCTGACCACCAGCAATCCGGGGGTTCAAAGGAGCTGGGACTGCCAGGATTCCTTATGTACTGGCACAAAAATTGTCGCTTACACTGCGACGCAAATCGGTTCGCGTCCATTCTCTCGCGAAGGGCCGCGGAGGCTGCGAATCCCTCCGCCCCGACCGCCGACGGCTGCACATCGCCCCCGGATGCGCTCAGAAATAGCCGGGCCTGGCCGCGCGCCCCCGCTCGCTTTCCTGCGCAGGGGCCCGTCCGAGCGGCTCCGCGCCCATGTGCTGGCGCGCCTGCCCACGCGCGCGAGCGCAGCCGGACGGAAGCTTCCGCAAGACGATGTTGGGATAAAATATCTCTGACAGTATCCATTTTGGAGTGGGACGCTCTTTCTCCGGCCAGAAGCAAGCATTTGTTTTGTTTTGCCATAGCGAGAGCCATGACATGGGGCCATGATATCTGTAATTCCTGGATCGGGATATAATCTGCCAATTTCAAGAGCCGAGGAAATCCCTTCTCCATCGAGCCATCTGCGAATCAATCCAAACGCAGCTATCTGTGATACATCTCAGCAGACCACCTCCCTGGGCTTCCTTACCGTATTTTGGGAAATGCTAATTGGCTGGCCAAAGGTTGATATACGTGTTTGTAATAGGTGATTGCCTGAAAAGGGCGCGTGGCCTAGTCTGGATAAGGCGGCAGCCTCCTAAGCTGTAGATCGGGGGTTCGAATCCCCCCGCGCCCGCTTGGCTCTTTTTGCCATCCTTTTGTCTGTCGCAGCCTGCTTTGAAAAAATCAGCAGCTATATAATCAGTATCTCAGAAATCAGTATCCTATGGCACAATCTTGGAGATGGCCAGCTCCAGTATGTCCTCAGCTCCCGCTTTTTTCAATTGGGGTATGAGCAGGTTTACCGATGACCTGTCAACCACGGTCTCCACTGCGTAGTATCCTGAATTGTAGAGCTTGGAGATGGTGGGGTTCTTCATGCTGGGCAGCATTTTTATCAGATTGGCCATCGATTCATCAGGCACATTCATCTTGAGCAGGACCTTTCCCTTTGCGGTTATCACTGCGGAGAGCAGGGTCTCTACGGCAACTATCTCCTCGTGCTTCTCCGGGTCAGCCCAGCTCTTCTTGTTGGCAATCAGCTCCGAGGTGGACTTCAGCATGACATCGATTATCTTCAGGCCGTTCTTCTTCAAGGTCGAGCCGGTCTCGGTGAGGTCTACCACCACATCGGTCAGCTCCGGAACCTTGGCTTCGGTGGCTCCAAAGGAGAACTGGATGTCCACCGGTATCCCCATATTCAGAAAGAAGGCCTGCGTCAGATTCGGATACTCGGTCGATACCCGGCTTCCAGGCTTGATCTCGCGAGCGGAGCTGATCTCCAGGCTCTCGGGCACGGCGACCACCAGCTTCACGATGCCCGGACCCTGTTTGCCATAGTTCAGTTCCGCCACCCGGGCTACAACGGCGCCCGACTCCATTATCCAGTCCGTTCCGGAGATGCCCAGGTCGAAGTAGCCTTTGGCTACATATCCAGGTATCTCCTGGGGACGGAGGATCTTCACCTTGCCGATGCGAGGGTCCTGGATGCGGGCATTGTACTCCCGTTCCGTCCTTTTAACCTCCAACCCGGCTTGCTCGAAGAGTTGCAGTGTCTGATTTTGCAGGCTGCCCTTGGGAATGGCGATGTCTATCATTTTAATGCTCTGCTTTTAGAGATCATATTTTTGTCTTTTGCTCGATATCTGTCCGTGGTCTGCTTGTGTTCTGCCAGTGTCTTCTCGGCTCTGCTTCGGGCCATTTCATTCTTCGCGTTTCCGGCTCACAATATTTATAAATAACTAAAGTAATGAACATCTACGGAAAGGGTGAAATGGTGAAGGCGATTGGCATCTCTAATTATATCTGATACTCATTTCGGCCTGGACTGCTCGACTCTGAAAAGCCCGGCAAAGGTCGACCAGCTCTTGCGAGAGGTATGGGAATATGAGGGCGGTTGCGAAGATGTCGTCCTCCTGGGAGATATCCTCGACCTCTGGAGGGTGCGCCCGGAGAATGCAGTGAAGGATGCCATCCCCCTTTTAGAGCGGCTATCCAGAGAAGATCTCAAGATCCGCTATGTGGTGGGAAACCACGATCATCACCTGGTGGTGCAAAAGCAGGAGGCGGAATTCATGGAGCGGGCCGCTCGCGGAGATCTGTTTCCGGTCTACCTTCCTTGCATGCGCTGGCACCGGACCATTTGCGGCATCGATCTTTATATGCACTATCCCACCTACCGGATGCGCTGCTGCCAGCGTTCCATCCTCTTTGCTCACGGCCATCATCTGGACGGCATTCAAAATTTTACTCTGCAGCTGGTGGAAAAGCTTCGCCGCCTCTCCGGAGAGGAGCTGGCTCCTGCCGACCTGGAGATAATGATGACCTACGCCTACGAGGGGCTCTATCGCTCCGCCTCCATCGGAGAGGTGGTCTCTTTCGAGACCTCCATCTGGAAAGCGTCAGGACTCTTGCAGTGGCTGAATGCCGGAGTCTTCTCCAACCAGCGAAAAGCAAGCGTAGAGGGCCAGTATGGAGCCATATTGAATTTCATTCGCGAGAGGGGCCTGGGCAGGATTGATTGTTTTATTTACGGCGATACCCACCGTCCGGGGGTCTACCAAAAAAGTGGCGGCCCTCTGGCCCTGAACGCAGGAAGCTTTACTCGCGATCAGGAGAACGGCTCGCGTCTTGAGACTCCTGATATCTATATGTTCATGGATGAGAAGGGACTGGCCATAAGGCAGCTGGGCCGGAAAAGGCCTCTCTTTTTATGCGAGCTTCTCTGAAGGCCAATCTGCAAGTCGGATCGATTTTGCCATGCCAGGACATTTTTCCCCATGCCAAACCTATTTCATCATGCATTGCTAATGCCACCATCATGTTTGATCCACGAGAGGAATCCCTGGCCCTGGAGATCGCCCGCGGCTTCTTTGAGATGCCGTCAGAAGAGATGATGAAGATCGGAGACAAGGTTAAGGCCTTTCTCTTCGACCCGCAAACCGGCAGCGATCAGGAAGCAGTGGCCAGGCTTAAGGAGGCGCTGGCGGAGATGTCCCGGGAGCAGGCCCTGATGGCCGGCATGTTCCTCTCCGGTCTATTGCGCTGCAATCTGGCCCGGCAGATAGAGCAGGAGTATCAAAAGGCCAAGGCAGAAGGAAATATCGACTCCAATTGTGATTGCGCGTGACGAAAGAGGCTCTCCTTAAATCCCGTGATGAGCAGGCCCTGGCAATAGAGCTGAGGAGCATAGTCGATGCCATACTGACCGGCGCCATCAAGACCCAGAAAGACCTGGAGTCCTATAAAAAAGAGGCATCTTCCAGGCTGGCCCTTGCCACTCTACCCAGCAATGCCGATGTCCTCTGCCTGGCCACCGCAGCTGAGCGCGATCATCTCAAGATGCTGGTGAGAAAGCCCACTCGAACCCTATCCGGCGTCGCGGTCATTGCCGCCATGACTTCGCCAGCACTCTGTCCGCACGGCACCTGTGTCCCCTGTCCGGGGGGCGTTCTCCGCTCTTCGGCGCAGAGCTACACCGGTCGCGAGCCGGCGGCTCTTCGGGCGGCGCAGCATGAATTCGATCCCTACCGGCAGGTCGCCGCCCGATTGTCTCAGCTGGATGAGATCGGCCATCCTCTGGACAAGTCCGAGCTGATCATTATGGGGGGAACTATAACGGCACGACCCCTCGCCTACCAGCGCTGGTTTATAAAGCGCTGTCTTCAGGCCATGAATGACTATCCAGGGACAGGCGCGCCTGCTGGGCGAAAGCCGTATCGCTACCAGTCCTTTGCCGATGTCGCCGCTGCAAATGAGGTGGCTGCGGTCAGAAACATCGGCACCACCTTCGAGACCAGGCCGGACTACTGCGGTCCCAAAGAAAATGAGAACATGCTTCTTCTGGGTGCGACCAAGGTGGAGCTGGGAGTGCAGAGCACCCGTGACGATCTGCTGGAAAGGATGAAACGAGGCCATACCGTTGAAGACACGGTCACCGCCAACCGGGCTCTGCGAGAGGCCGGCCTGAAGGTTGGCTTTCACATGATGCCAGGGCTTCCCGGCTCCTCGCCAGAGACAGATCTGCAGGTCTTCCGGGAGCTTTTCTCAGACGAACGCTTCCGGCCGGACTATCTCAAGATCTATCCTACTCTGGTGGTGGAGGGAACTGAGCTATACCGGCAGTATCAGCGAAAGGAATACACTCCTCTGGAGGACGAGACGGCAGCAGAGCTGGTCAGCCGCATCAAGGAGATCCTGCCAGGCTATGTCCGGCTTCAGAGGGTGCAGAGGGATATCCCTGCTTCTCTCATCGTGGCCGGAGTCAGGAAATCCAATCTTCGGCAGCTTGCCAGTCAGCGCCTGGTGGCGAGAGGGGGCCGCTGTCGATGCATTCGCTGCCGGGAAGCAGGGCTGCTCCATGTGACCGACCTGGATGTATCACTGAAAGATGAGACCTACCGGGCAGCCGGAGCAGTGGAGCATTTTCTCTCCTTCGAGGGGCAGGACGGCACGCTGGTAGGATTTTTAAGGCTGCGGATTTCCGCCGAAGCGCGGGTGCGGGAGCTGCATGTCTACGGGCCGATGCTTCCCATCGGCAGCCGGGAGGATGGCTGGCAGCACCGTGGCTTCGGGGAAAAGCTGCTGGCCGCTGCCGAGGAGCTGGCTTTCGATGCGGGCTACGGCCTTTTGCAGATCACCAGCGGGATAGGCGCTCGGGGCTACTACCGGAGGTTCGGCTATGAACGGAAGGGGCCGTACATGGCAAAGAACATCCGCTCCAAAGAGAGCTGCCTCTGAGCCGCTGCATTACGTCTCCAGCTGGCTGTTTCGATTGAAGCCCGCTTCATCTCCCAGCACCGATCTGAGCTTCTCCAGAGAACGATCGCTGGTCTCGGCTATCAGTATGTCTCCTGCCTGCAAGATTGTGCTGCCGCCGGGCCGCAGGGGTCTTCCGTCTCTTCTGAGGACCGCAATCCAGGTGTCCTCAGGAATGTTGAGATCGGCAATCTGTCTGCCAACGGCGCTGCTCTCCGGGAAGACCTTCAGCTCCACGAGAGAGCCCCATATCTCCTTTTCCGGCATCTTCTCGGAAATGACCTTTCTGGGAGGCTCCGCAGGCATCTCCATGTCAAGGCGGCGAGCCACGAAGGGTATGGTGGACCCCTGCACCAGAACGGATGTCAGGACGACGAAGAATACCACATTGAATATCATATTGGCTTTATCGATACCGTAAATGAGGGGAAATGTCGCCAGTATGATGGGCACCGAGCCCCGCAGGCCCACCCAGGAGACCATGATCCTCTCCTGGATGGACATGTCCCGGAAGGGCAGGAGACAGAGGAGCACGGCGATCGGTCTGGCCATGAACATCAGGACGAAGCAGATGAACAGGCCGATGCCTGCTACCGGGATCAGCTGCCTGGGATATACCAGCAAACCAAGGGTCAGGAACATGATGATCTGCATCAGCCAGGCCAGGCTGTCGTGGTAATGCATCAGGCTGCGCTTATGGATGAATGAGTGGTTTGCCAGGCTCAGGCCGGCGAGGTAGACCGCCAGAAAACCGTTGCCTCCGAGGATCGATGTCGCGGTGTAGGTTAATATTACCAGGGAGATGGTCAGAATGGGATACAGTCCCTGGTAGTCCAGGCGGATTCGGTTGATCAAATACGCCATGCCCCTGCCGGACAAGAATCCAAATACCGCACCCAGGGCCATCTGCTGGGCAAACATGGGAATCATGCCCACCGGAGAGCTTTCCGGGTTGAGGATCAGGCTGATCAGGCCGGTTGTGAGGAAGATGGCCATGGGATCATTGCTGCCCGACTCCAGCTCCAGCAAAGGCCTCAGGTTGCCCTTCAGGCCGATATTTCTTGACCTGAGAATTGAGAAGACCGCAGCCGCATCGGTAGAGGAGATGATGGCCGCCAGCAGCAGCGCCTCGTGAATGGAAAAGTTGAGGACATAGTAGGCGGCACATCCCACAATGAGGGCCGTAAAGATGACGCCCAGGGTGGAGAGGACCGCGCCTTTCCACAGGATTGGCTTGATCTCCTTCCACTTGGTGTCCAGGCCGCCGGAGAAAAGGATGAAGATCAGAGCCACACTACCCAGCGACTGTGCCAGCCAGGGGTTGTCGAAATATATGCCGCCCGGGCCATCCGAGCCTGCCAGCATGCCTATCACGAGGAATAAAACCAACGTGGGCACACCCAGTTGAGTGGACGCCTTGCTGGAGATTACGCTGAGAAGCAGAAGCAGCGCTACGCCGAGAAGAAGGTAGTCGAATAGAGCCATAGCTGCCAATCAGTTTCCTCTGATGGCATATCTCTCTTTCGTAATCCACCACAACCTTTAATACCGTGCATCTAAGAGGTTCTGCGATCTGAGGAATAGTAATATGCGTTGGCAAGGCAAATTCGGAAGGAAGTCCACCGGCGGAAAGCTGAACCCCGCCAGGGGCAAGAGAAAGTGCGAGATAGGCAGAGAGCAGAGCGATACCACCATTGCCCCAGTCCGGGTCAAGAAGATCGAGACCAAGGGTGGAGACATTAAGATGCGCATGCTGCGCGGCGATGTGGCTACAATTGCCGATCCTGTGACCGGCAAGTCCAAGATGGTAAAGATTGAGACCGTCAAGGAGAACAAGGCCAATCTGCACTACATGAGAAGGAACATTCTCACCAAGGGTGCCGTCATCAAGACGGAAATGGGAGAAGCCAGGATAACCAACCGGCCCGGCCAGGATGGCGTAATCAATGCCATACTGCTGCCCGCCGCTTAAACCTTCCATCTCTTTTAATGTTCATCGTCTTCCGGTGCAGCTGCGGTCGCCACCTCTATGCACCGAAGGACGCCAAGACCAGGACCTGTCCCTGTGGAAAGAGGACTCTTCTCAGCAGGGTGAAGGTTTTAGCCCAGGCGGAGAATGCCGATGCTGCCGGCGAGATGGTGAGAGCGCTACAGCTTGAGGGGCACGGCATGACCGGATTCAGGCCCGCGGCGCTTTAGTCTTGGCTGGCCTGATTGCATTCTGTCTTAACTTGATGACTCAGCAGGATCCGGCTTCAAGGCAAGCCGCGAAGCCAAAATGCCTGTTGGTCTCAGCTTTGCTGAGTTAGCCGGGTCTATGGCCTTCAGCAGCTTTGGCCATGATGGCAAAAGAGGCCCTGGTCTCGGTGAGCAGCGTCCCCTCTTCTGACCTGACCGACCCTTCCACGAAGGAGATTCTTCTCCCTTTCTTGACCACTCTCGCCCGGGCGATGATTCTGCCGCTTCGCACACCCTGAAGGAAGGAGGTGCTCTCTGATATGGTGGCGATGGCAGTCTCCTCTTCCAGTGCGGTAAAGAGGGCCAGAGCCATGGCCTCGTCGCAGAGGGCGGTGTAAAGGCCGCCCTGAAGCCATCCCACGCCGTTAAGCATGTCCGGGCGAACCGGCATATTCAGTTCAGCCTCACCGTTGCCGTAAGAGCCGATTTCTATGCCCATCAGGCGGAAGAAGGGGTTGGCATCGCTGCCCCGCCTGTGAATTTCATTGAGGTAACTCATTTCTACCGGTATCCTGTTCACCGAAAACGGATTTATAGGTGATGGGATTGCGCGCGATACGAGCGATAAGATCTAATATTACGAGGAGATAGTGGAAGGGGCAGGGCCCGTGGTCTAGCTGGTTATGACATCGCCCTTACACGGCGGGGATCACGCGTTCGAATCGCGTCGGGCCCATAAACTGTAAATGGTTCCGGATGGTCGTCTTAATCTTTTCTGGCAGAATGTTTTAGGTTGCTCTGTCCTCTTGCAGCTAAGTCCTTCGTATGGGCTCCGATCTTTTCGATCCTTTTGATATCGCGAAAAGCCGGGAAAGACAATCCTGCTCGCGGATTTTATCAAGATCGGATGCAATAGACTGCGATTCAGAGCAATAATAGCATGAGAAGTCCCACCGCAGTCGTTGGGAGAAGGATCAATGCCATTTTGTTGCCGAATTCTTTTGTTCCCAGCACATAAGCTATGCAGAGCTTGACAAGGGTGTTGGTTATGGCGGCCAGGCTGATGGTGGCAGCCGCAACCGATGGAGAGACTGTCGACTTGGCCAGGGAGGCCATGGTCAAAGCAATGGCGTCCACATCAGCGAGGCCTGAGACTATTCCCGTAGCATAAATTCCTGCATTTCCGAAGTAGATATTGGCCAGCTTGGAGATGATGAGCACAAAGGCGAAGAACGCGCCAAACTTCAGCGCCGGTATGATGCGAAATGGGTCCTTGACCTTCACCTCTCTTCCCAGAGAAGTGTTCTTTCTTACCAGCATATAGGCCAGTGCCGAGCCCACTACCGTCATGAGCAGCAGCTCAGGCAGAAGGGCGAAGAAGAGGTCTCTGTTTACTACCAGCACTATGAAGAGGATTCTCGGGAACATGGTGCAGCTCGCGATTGCGGTGGCGAAGACCGCGGAGGGCAGTATATCGTGGTTCTCTTTAACTTCCGCCGCCATCGATGAGGTGACGGCTGTGCTGGATACCAGGCCGCCCAGGACGCCGGTGAGGCCGAGTCCCCTCTCTGCGCCAAGGATGCGAATCGCGATGTAGCCCGCGTATCCTATGAGGCTGACCATCACCACGAAGAGCCAGATCTGGCGCGGGTTGAGCACGCCCCAGGGTCCCATGGGCTCCTCCGGCAGAAGTGGGTAGATGACCAGGGCGATTATTCCCATCTTGAGGGTATCGAGCAGGTCGGTCTCGCTCAGCACTTCTACGTAGTGATGGGTGATGTTTCGCGTGGCAAGGACCCAGGTGGTGATAATTGCCAGGGCCACCGCCAGGAGAATGCTGTCAGGAAAGCCGGAGAGCATTCCCAGGGCAAAGGTGACGACCGCCGCCACCGCTCCTGTGAAATCGATTCTGCCCAGAGTGCTGATGGATGACGCATATCCTGCCGCCACCAGGATGATGAAGGTGGCCATGGATGCAATGGCAAAGCCGGAGCCGAAATGGACGGCGAGAGCTGAGCACAGTGATCCCAGCAGGGCGATCAGGACGAAGGTGCGCAGTCCCGCCACGCCTCTTACCTTGTCCTCAACCAGCCGCCGCTGGCGCTCTGTGCCGATGAGGGCGCCGATGAGCAGGGCGATGAGAAATGGGTAGATATCGGCAAAGTTCATTGTGCATTTTCTTTCATTTATTAGTTAATAGCCTTTGCCAGGTCGACCGCACAGCCCCGGCGGGCACATCGGCCAGGCTTTTAACCGATGTCCATAATTCTCTTTTCAATATGGCTCACAATAAGGTCAGGCAAAGAGCAGCGAGATGCATCCGTCTTCTGGAGGAGCAGTATGGCATACCCCGGGCAGAGGAACGGGACCCTGTGGATCTGCTGGTGATGACCATCCTCTCCCAGAACACCAGCGATACCAACAGCTTGCGGGCCTTTGCCCGGCTGAAGAGTGCATTTTCCGATTATGAGCAGATACTGGCGGGAGCAGATGAGGCCGTGGCAGATAGCATTCGTGCCGGTGGCCTGGCGGAGATCAAGGCTCGGAGGATCAGGGAAGCTCTCTTCAGGATCAAAGGGGACGCAGGAGCAATCTCCCTCGCATTTTTGGCAGATATGAAAAAGGAGCAGGCAATGGCATATCTTCTCTCCCTGCCAGGCGTGGGGCCCAAGACGGCATCCGTGGTTCTCCTCTTTGCATTTTCCATGCCTTTCCTGCCGGTGGACACCCACGTCTATCGCGTCTGCCGCCGGCTGGGGCTCGTGTGCGAGTCGGTAGCTATCGAGAAGGCGCAGAGCATCCTGGAGCAAGTGTTTCCTGTGGAGAAGTATCTCTCCGTTCATCTGAATCTGATAACGCACGGCAGGAGGGTTTGCCGGGCGCGAAATCCCGGGCACGGGGAATGCGCTCTGCGAGATTACTGCGACTATTACCTGCATGGCCAAAAGCCTTAAATGATAGTAAAACCTCCCCCATTCCGCGCTCCTGTAGTGTAGCTCGGCCAATCATGAAGGACTCTCACTCCTTCGACTCGGGTTCAAATCCCGACGGGAGCATATTATTCTCTTTGGATGCCGCGGAATGTGAATGTTCTAAGCGATATATTTTTCAGGCATCTTATTGGCTTCAGGCCTTCCTTCTTGGAGAGTCCCGTTCACAATACATCCTGGGCAATCCGCATGGGAAAACCCCACTACGCAATCTTTATTAACCTCACTGCCATTCCTACGTCGGTGGGTTGCTTGAGAACGATAGCCTTTTGCCTCTTGGCTGTAGCTTTGCTGGTTTGCTCATTTGCAAGCGGTGCTACGATACCGGTAAGCTCGAATTTGCAGGCTGCGATTGATGCTGCTTCTCCCGGAGATACCCTGCTGGTAGCCCAGGGAGTCTATGAGAAGATAACCATACAAAAGAGCCTGAATCTGGTGGGCAATGGCGCGGTTATCAGGGCGGGAAGTCGAGATGCCTGCGTGAACATAGAGTCAAACAACGTGGGCATAAGCGGCTTCACCGTCCGGGACGGCTTTTATGGCATCAAGCTCAACAGCGTCAACGGCTGCAATGTCACCAATAACACCGTAATCTATTGCACTCAGCCGGGCATTGCTCTGCTCTTTTCCGATGGCAATACCGTCACCGGTAATAATGCCAGCTTTAACGGCATAGTGGGAGAAGGCTGGTATGGGATATACCTCTCCAACTCCAACGACAACCTCATCACGAACAACGTGGCCTACGGAAACGGTGCTTACGGCATCAATCTCTTTCCCTCCTGCGGAAATAATACCATACGGGGAAATTTGCTGCATGGAAATATGTATGGCCTTTACATGTTCACCGATTGCACTGGAAACCTGATCGAGAATAACGACCTGTCGAGGAATACCAATTCCGGCCTGGATCTGCGCTTCAATTGCACTGGAAATCGCATCCTCAACAATACAATGGAAGATAACGTAGTGGCCGGACTGACCCTAATGGAAGCATCGGGCGGAAATACCATCCGCGGAAATGATATACGGGGCAACGGGCGCTACGGCTTGCAGATCCAGAGCAGCTCAGATGCCAATACCATCATTAATAATAACATCTCCGACAGCCAGACGGGAATCTTCCTCGATTCGAGCGGCAATAAAATCTACGGAAATCGCATACTGGACAATGTCATTCAGGCTGATGACCGTGGAGCAAACATCTGGAATGCAAAATATCCCAAAGGCGGGAACCTGTGGAGCGACTACCACGGGCAGGATAAGATGCAGGGCCCCGAGCAGGATGAATCCGGCAATGATGGCTTTGTAGATGCGCCCTACGAGATAAGCGGGGGCGGAAGAGATCAATACCCTATAATGGGCAGCCAGGTCAAGCAGATCGCCATACTCTCTCGGGAGATAGATCCTGCGAAAGTAAGATTAGGCGATTTTGTAGCCATTAAAGCAAAGCTCAATTCCCGGTATGATCTCTTGCAGGTAGTGGCTCGGGCTTACCAGAACGGATTTGAGGCGCAAGGCTACTGTCGGATGGTCCTATCCGGAGATAGTTATCAGGGTGACTTATCCACTGCTCTGCTGGATCCGGGAAGGTACGATGTTATGCTGATTGCGAAAGATGCGCGTGGCTTTGAGTTGCAAGATACGCTGGGCGAGATTGAGGTAACTGAAAGACGATGATTCAGGTCGCATTTCATCATTTACTATTGTTCTAAAAAGGGGAGATAATGACAACATTCAGATCGTGTTTCGGATCCCATTTGGTGGGTATGGGTATCCTTGCGCTATTGGCGCTAATGGTGCTGGCAAATGCTGCGAGCGCAGGCGAGGCTTATTGCGATGCCTGCAAGGGCGACTCGGGCTGGTCGGGAGCAGCAAAGCTCGATGAGATCGGAAATCCTAATGCAGGAAGCACTGAGGTCATGCCTGGCCTGAGCACTGCTCAGAAGAACCGGGTGGGAATATGGAAACAGTCCCTGTCCGGTTTCAGCGATGATGATGCAAAAGAGAATTCCGTTAAGGATACTGCTCAGAATGCCTCTCAGGCGAATGATACTGCTGAGTCGACGGTAAAGAAGACCGTGACCCCTAAGATCGATGAATCGAAGATGCCCATTGTCCGCAGCGATAAGGCATTAAGCATGCTCGCTCCCGTCGATGAGCCGACGGGGTCTGCCATCATGCTGGATATCAGCGAGGAGGCAAAAGAGCATATTGCAGGGTCAGTCGCCATTCCTTATGGCAACTTCCTTATCAATGGGACATATTTGCGGTCGGAAGAGGAGATGGCCAAGCTCCTGGGCGATGCCGGTATCTCCCGTGAGGATCCGGTGATCATATACGGAGAATGCATGCCATGCGGCGGCGGCCCATCGCCTGCGGCCTTCGTCTACTGGATTATGAAATCTCTGGGCCAGGACAACGTCAGGGTTCTGGATGGAACGGTCCAGGATTGGGCAGCCGCCGGGAAACCAACAGCGTCCGATGTCTCCGTCTTGCCAGCCAAGGTATACACTCCTGTGGTCAATGCGAACTATTCCGCCGACTACGATTTGGTAAAGAGCGGCACCGTCCAGATTGTGGATGCAAGGGAAAAGGAGGCTTTCGGTGCGGGCTCCATTCCCGGAGCAATATCCATTCCCAATGAGAATGTCGTCATCAATAGCAGAATAAGGGATGAGGCCAAGCTCGCGCGGGTCTTCGCAATCCTCGACAAGAATAAGCCGGTGGTCGTCTATACCAATACAGGCGTGAAGGCTTCGGTGGTTTGGTTTGCCATGACCATGCTGGGCTATGATGCCAGGCTGTACTCCTACGCGAACTACTGGGGCAATGAGATGGCCTCGGCACCGGGTACGGCAGGGGCAATCAACTCCTCAGAATGAATCGCATTGAGGCAAAGGCTATGAAGATATCGCGAATGGCCGTAATCCTGCTCCTGGTGGCGATGCTTGCAGGGGGTGCAGTCTCCGGCGCTAAGGGTGAATGTATCCTCTGCAAAGGCGGATCCTCTGGCGATCAACAGGATGTGCTGACGGGTGAGTGGGCGGTGTTCATGGGTGATGAGAATGCCAGCAAAGAGGTGATGATCAGCACAGGCGGTCTGGTCAATCCCCGTTATAATCGCGAGCATAATCCCTCTCCGCAATCAAAAAAAGCCGATGATTCGACTGAAAAGCAGGCGGATAGCCAGGAAAGCTCATCCTCAAGCCAGCCTTCTGCCAGCAAGACGGTCAGCGATGGCATCCCGAGGGGTTCAGATTTCGCTTTTATGCTGGCGTCGTTTGATAGCATCAACAGCTCCGACATCATCCTTGACATCAGCCCCAATGCCAAAGAGTACATCCCTGGCTCGATCAATATCCCTTACACAGAGTTTGTGGAAAAGGATGGGACTCTCAAGTCGGTATCCAAGCTGGCTTCCATCTTTGGAGATGCAGGCATCTCTGAGACGGATTCCGTGAAGATCGCCGGTGAATGCCAGCCGTGCGGGGGCGGGCCTTCGGCTGCAACATTTGGGTACGCGGTTCTGAAGTATGTCGGCCAGAATGATGTTAAGGTTCTTGACGGGAGCATCGATGACTGGGTGAGGGAAGGAAGGCCCACATCGTCCAGTCCTGCCAGGCTGCCCGCCAGAGCATATACTGCCACGATTGATGCCGATTTGATGGCAACTTATGATTTCGTGAATAGCGGTAACACCCAGATAATTGATGCAAGGTCCGCGACGGAATTCAAAGCCGGGGCAATACCGGGCGCGATCAATATGCCCTATAGTATGGTGCTCGATGGAAAGAGGCTAAAGGATGAAGCGGCAATGAAAGAGCTGTTCTCATCCCTACGAGAGGATCAGACGGTTGTGGTTTATACCAATACTGGCGTCAAGGCCTCGATGGTATGGTTTGCCTTGAAGCTTCTCGACTATGATGCCAAGATTTACACCTGGCTTGATTGGAAATCCAATTTGCCTCGATTGAACATCGCCCTGCAAGAAGCTTATGCAAAGCCCAATCCCGCGAAGATCGGTGATGTCGTCCAGATAACAGCGCTATTTGAAGGCGTGAACGGCAGTTCATCCTCATCCAGCCGGACGCAGGATGCCGGCCGGAACGGCAGCGAGGCAGTTCTGACAGTCAAAGGATGCGCTACCTGCGGATTCGGCTCGCCGCAGGGTTATGCCGACCTGAGCAGCAGCGACGGAACAGTGAAGATCGGAGCTACCACTCAGGCCCAGAGGACCGCAGCAGAAAAGGTCTTCACGGTATCGGCTCAACTGCTCAGCTCTTCCGGAGATTCCGTCTCGAAGGTAGTAATGAAACGGATAAAATCCGATAGCGATGAGTTTGTCGGCATTTGGAATGCCAATGTAGCCGCGGGCACTTACGGAGTTGACATCATAGCCACGCTGGGCAACATCACGGAGACCTTCCCAGGTGCCCTGCAGATCAAAGTTGAAGGCACCAGTAAATATAAGAATCTTGAGAATGAATAACTGGAGTCAAGCGTGAACTCCAGCTCAATTGTTTATTTTATTTTATTGGCCTGCATGCTTAGCTGTGCGGCTGCTTTTCCCGTGCACAATGCGCTTGACAACAACAAGGCCAGCATCTGGTTTGAAAAGGAATATAAGAGCTACTTCAAGCCGAATGAAGACGATGGCGCGCCTCCGGTTATTTATGGGGTGAGCGTAAGTCCCTCTGCGCTCAAGGTGGGTGCGCCCAGAAGCGAGATCAACGCATATGTCCATGACGAGGGCAGCATAGATATGGTCTACGCGGATATCGGAAATCGCATGAACCTCATGCTGGATCTGGATCATAACAGCAGATACACAGGGTATTGTGGCTCAAACCTGGCCCCCGGAGTCTATAAGATTACAATTGTGGCCATCGACAAGGCGGGCAATGCGGCAAAAGACGAATCCGCAACTCTCACCATCCGGGACCCCAATGACCTCGATAGCGATGGAATCGAGGACAGCCTGGAAAATCAAGGTGGCAAAGACCTGAAGGTGATCGTACTTCATGATGGTAATCTGAGCGACGTAGCTCCTGGCGAGGATCGTTTCCACATACTGCCGGGCAGCGCCTTGACAGTATCAAGCGATAAGCTGGAGAAGATCGCCAGGACCGATGGCGTCAAGGGCATCTACAAGGATCAGAAGCTGAGGGTCCTGGCTCTTCCAGCCGAGATGGACGGCACACCAGCATCATCTCCTTCTCCGGAAAGATCCGGATCCTGGGCCATTGATGATCCTCGAGCGGATAAGGGCTACACAGGAGAAGGTGTGACCGTGGCTATGATTGATACCGGTGCGGACGGTGAGCACAAGTCCCTGGACGGCAAGATTGTTGCTTTCAAGGATTTCGTGAACAATCAGACGGAATCCTACGATGATAACGGTCATGGCACTCATTGCGCGAGCCTTGTTGCCGGAGAGAAAGGCACGGGTGTGGCACCGGATGCAAAGCTGGTAGTAATCAAGGTCATGGATAAGGATGGAGCCTGCTATCTATCCGATGCGCTCAATGCATTGGATTGGTGCCTGGAGAACAAAGAGCGCTATGGAATCAGGGTTGTATCATTTTCTGTAGGGGGCGAAAGCCCTTCTGAGGGGTCATCTCTTCTGGATGAAGCCTGCAACAAGATGGTGGATGATGGGATGGTCATGTGCGTGGCGGCAGGAAATTCCGGTCCTGCTGCTTCGTCCATAGTCATTCCCGGAGATGCCGAGAACGTCATAACCGTGGGAGCTGTGGACCGCTCGGGCGATATCTTCGAGCTCTCCTCTCGCGGGCCTACGGCCAAAGGGGAAACCAAGCCAGATCTGGTCACGATGGGTGTAGACGTGGTATCTGCCTTAGCAGGATCGAAAAACGGCAAGAGTTCAATAAGCGGCACGTCCATGGCCGTCCCCCAGGTATCGGGAGCCGCGGCTTTGTTGTTCCAGGCAAAGCCCGATCTTTCTCCGGCGGATGTGAAGAGAGTGCTGCTCAAGACAACTGATGACCTGGGCCAGTCCGGACGGGATAACGTTTACGGCTATGGAGCACTTAATCTGACCGGTGCTCTGCAAAGCATCAGTGCGCCTAAACCCGGACTGTCGCCGCCCGATCTGGATGATGTCAAGCTCAACAGGAAAGAGGCCTCGGTAGGTGAGCCGGTCATGATCGAGGCCAAGGCACTGGGCGATATCAGAGCCATAAACGCCAACATAATAGGTCCGGACAGAAATCTGGAGATACCCATGGATGACTTCGACGGCAACGGAATCTTCTCTGCCCGTTGGGAGACGAGCTTTTGGACGCCTGGCGAGTACCGGGTTAAGGTCGATATGCTGGGAAATTTCGGGGAGGTGGACGAAGAGTCCGTCCCTTTCCGTCTGGTAGAAAAGGAGTGAAACTGGTATGTCTTTAGCCTGGCAGGATATCTCCCGGTTCGGCAAGAAATTGGTCCTATCCGGCCTTACAAGCTCTCGATTTGGAAATATCAGCTTGCTGTCGGAAGGCCGGATATTTATTACGACTACTGGGAGCATGCTCGACGAGCTGGATCCAGAGATGGTCGTGATGGTTGATTTGAGCGGTCCCTGCGATCTGGATCGGATCGCCAGCAGCGAGACCTGTGTTCACAGGGCCATCTACCAGAGGACCGAGAACCTGGCCATCATCCATACTCACTCCCCTTATGCTGTAGCGCTCTCTCTATTGGAGCGAGAAGCAGTAGAGCCGATAGATAGCGAAGGCCGGATCTTCCTGGGAAGGATGCCAATCATTGAGGGCAGTTTCGGGACAGATGAACTGGCCATGAACGCATCTGCTGCTCTGCTGAACAATAAGGCATGCATCGCTCGCGGCCACGGCGTATTTGCCGCCGGCAACAGTCTCTGCGATGCTTATACTGCCGCCTGCATGGCAGAGCATAGCGCACAGGTGAGATATCTTGTCAAAGCCTATCCGGGGGAAAAATTTATATCTTCACCCTTGCTTCAATAATTTGAGCGGGTAATCCTAGTTTTTGAAATCCACACTGAACCCCCCACTCTCCTACCCGCTCTCTTTAAATTTAACGAGTCTGTACCTGGCATGAGATCTTCATGAGGTCTTCTTTTCTCCCATCAGCTGTCAAAAGATCTATTAATGCCGCAGGCCAACTGCATCCTATGAAATCTTCTCTGGAGCTGGGAAAGATCATTGGCATACCGGTGCGCCTCCACTGGACATTTCTTTTGGTCATTTTATATGTCGCCTGGGCCTTTGCCTCTTTCAGCCAGACCGTCTACGGAAATGTCTATGGGTTCGGCGCTATCGAGCCGGTGCAGATGCGATGGCTCTATTCCCTGCTCTTTGCCATTATGCTCTTTGCCTGCGTGGCCCTGCACGAGCTGGGCCACTCCTATGTCGCCCATCGGAACGGAATTCGCATAAAGAGCATAACTCTCTATTTCTTTGGAGGGGTGGCCTCCATGGAAGAGATCCCAAGAAATCCCCGCCTGGAGCTGAAGATGGCCTTTGCCGGGCCGGCGGTGAGCGGTGTGCTGGGAATTGTCTCCGTCTACCTGGCCGGGCCGGTGGCTGCATATGGAGGCGCAGGCAGCGCTCCTGCCATCATGCTCTGGACTTTGGGCATCATGAATCTCATCCTCATGGCATTCAATCTCCTCCCTGCCTTTCCAATGGATGGGGGTCGCCTCTTGCGGGCCTGGTTTGCGACCAGGATGCCCTATATCAAGGCCACCCGGCTCGCCGCGGATATTGGCAAGATCTTCGCGACACTCATGTTTCTGCTGGGGCTGTCCTCTTTGAATTTCATGCTCATTTTTGTGGCGTTCTTCGTATACGCAGGCGCATCCGAAGAGGAGAAGGCCACCGAAATAAGCGTCAGCCTGGCGGGAATCTCCGTCCGGAATATAATGTCTTCTCCGGTGCGCAGCGTCTCTCAGGATATGGCGCTGGATGAACTGACAGAATTGATGTTCCGGGAAAAACATAGAGGCTACCCGGTGATGGATGGCAGTGCTCTGGTGGGAATTGTCACATTAACTGATCTGCAGAAGGTGGCGGCAGCAGATAGAGCCATAGCGCGCGTCGGCCAGGTGATGACAAGAAAGTTATATTTGATCGACCCTGAGCAAGAGGCATCAACTGCCATGAAGATGATGAACGATATGCAAATTCGTCGACTGCCTGTGATCGCGGAGGGTCGATTGGTGGGCATCGTCTCCAGGGAGGACCTGGTCAGGGCCATCGAGCTTTGCAGAGAGCGGGAGCATTGAGAGGTAATCAATTTGGAGAATACCACGGAGAATACCACGGAGAATATAACGGTAGGCGATGCATCCTATTGCCGACTGGTGCAGCCGGAGGAAGGGCCCGCTGGCTCGAAGTCCCATGAGATCATAATAGTAGGAACCGCCCATGTATCAGAAAAAAGCGTCCAGGAAGTAATCAGCAAGATAGAGGAGACGCGGCCCGATATAGTGGCTGTTGAGCTGTGTCCGGCTCGCTATCGGGCTCTCATCGGCCAGGAGGTTGAGAAGGAGATCAAGATCAGTGAGCTGTTGAGTGGCGGAAAGCTCTTTTTCTTCCTGGTCCAGCTGTTTTTGGCTTATATCCAGAGAAAGATGGGAGAGGAGATGGGGGTCAAGCCCGGATCGGAGATGCTGGCGGCTATTCAGGCTGCCAGGAATGCAGGCTCTCGGGTGGCATTGGTCGATCGGGACATCGGCATCACCATTCAGCGGTTCTGGTCGGCGATGGGATTTTTTGACAAGGTCAGGCTGGTTGGATCATTGATTCCCGCTGCCCTTGGTTGGGGCGATGAAGAAGAACTTGATATCGATACCATTACACAGGACGATATAGTAGCTCAGATGATCTCGGAGTTTCGCAAGATCTCTCCCGGGGCGGCAAATGTGCTGGTGGATGAGCGCGACGCTTTCCTGGCTCGCAATCTGCATCTGCTCTCCAAGCAGGGCCGTGTCCTGGCCGTGGTGGGGGCGGGCCACAGAGAAGGCATTCTCAGGCATTTGCAGCATCCGGAGAGCATTCCTGCTCTGGATGAGCTGAATGAGAAGCCCGGAAAAAAGATCACTGCGGTCAAGATATTCGGGGTCGCGGTGAGCCTGCTCATACTGGTCACCATCGGCCTGGTGCTGATCACAGCCAAGTCCAGCGAGGTCATCTTTCAGGCCTGCATAATCTGGTTTGTGGTGACTGGGGGACTGTCGGCTCTCGGCGTCCTCCTGGCCAGAGGCAATCCGCTCTCCGCTCTAACCGCACTCATGGTGGCCTGGATGACTACTCTCAATCCATTTGTGGCCGCAGGATGGTTTGCGGGAATGGTCGAGGCCTGGAAGCTCAAGCCGACAGTATCCGACCTGAAGACGCTGGCCTCTGCGGACAACTTCCATCAGATGATGCAAAACCGCCTCTTCAAGGTCATCCTGGTAG
>JGI20214J51650_10000340_pt1 | contig 29453 bp, 31 predicted proteins | sample WetSurMetagenome_FD_51650 | JGI IMG/M metagenome (IMG submission 51650) | reverse complement strand
CGGCAGGACGTAGTGGTCATCTGCGATGAGGACTTCCGTTACAAACGCAAGGAGCGCAAGATGGGGCATGTCGCCATTTTTGTGGTGGACGGCTCGGGCTCAATGGGAGCGCAGAAGCGTATGATTGCGGCAAAAGGAGCGGCGCAGTCCCTGCTCATGGACTGTTACCAGAAACGGGACATGGTCTCGATGATCGTGTTTCGCAAGGACCATGCGGAGGTCGTGCTGCAGCCGACTGCAAGCGTCGAGCATGCGGTCCGAAGGCTGAAAGAGATACCTGTGGGCGGGAAAACCCCTCTTGGAGCCGGACTTCTGGAGGCTTATAACCTCATAGAACGTATCGGCAGGAAAAAATCCGAAACCAGATTTCTGGTTGTCCTCATTACAGACGGCAGATCGAACCAGTCGATAAGCGACATGCCGCCCGATGAAGAGATAATGCGCATTGCCGCGCTCCTGCGGGAACAGCCGGGGCTGGATATCATAGTGGTGGATACGGAGGAAAAGGGGAGATTCGTCACTACCGACCGCGCTGCCTCCGTAGCCGCCATGCTTAATGCGGAATATTATCCTATCGACGACCTCAAGGCCGACACACTTGCGTCGCTGGTGATGGAGAAAAAGGAATAAACCGGTAATTATCATCAAAAAGCAATCACATGACAGCCTTAATAGGCAGACATTTCTTGTTTTGCTATGGCGCAATAGTCGCCTATGAAATTCCCGTCTTAAAACGTCGTTTCGATACGCCGCCGGTCGCTGAGTAGGACATAAGTCCGTATCGAAGCGCAGCGGCTACTCAACGACCGGTCAAATGCCAAGAAAGATTTCCCTGCGCCGAGACTTCGATATGTCGCCCTATGCAGGTTATATCAGGTTCTAATGACATTTGTCGGATATCTGTATTGCCGACACCATTTTTTTGGTTATGACATTTCATAGCTGTGCCATTGATATGCTACAAAGAGTCGTGATATGATAATTTCGTTGCATTGGGGCATCTGAAATTACACGGAGTTTAAAGACAGAAGACATGCACACTGACTTGGGGTTAAGCGTTTCGAAAGCGATATTAAAGCCGCGTCGGCGGAGGAGAGAGAATTGTTTCCTTTGTTTACGCGGCTTTCGTAATATAGGGTGATTGGATATGGACAATATAATTCCGATTGACCTGATAGAGGAAAAGATATATCTGATCCGCGGGCATAAGGTGATGCTCGACAGTGATTTGTCTTATTTATATGGAGTTGAAACAAAAAGATTGAATGAACAGGTGCGTCGGAATCCAAACAGATTTCCGCCTGACTTCATGTTTCAACTAACCCAAGAGGAGACGGATTCTTTGAGGTCGCAAATTGCGACCTCAAGATCAGGGCATGGCGGACGCAGATATCAGCCCTATGTGTTTACAGAACAGGGCGTTTCCATGCTGTCTTCTGTGCTTACCAGTGACCGGGCCATTGAAGTTAATGTCCTTATAATGCGGGCATTTGTGAAGCTGCGAGAGATGATATCGTCTCACAAATACATGGCCCGAAAACTGGCGGAGCTTGAAAAGAAATACGATGCCCAGTTCAGGGTGGTCTTCGACGCGATACGTGAACTGATGACCCCGATAACGCCCCAAAAGAGGAAGATCGGCTTTCGGCGGGAAAGTGAGTGAGGATTGAGCATGGAGAATAATAAAACCGAGTCGGCTCTTGACCTGTGGAGGCGCCTTTGAAAGCTGATATTCAAGGACCTGACTGGCACTGGATGTCATATGTTTTGAATAAAGAAAAGAAGAAGGGATGATGCGGGTCAATGACAACAAAAAAATACATGTCTCTGGATTCTTCTGTTCATAAAATGCACTCTAAAAATAAAATAGACGATGCAGGGCAGGCTTTGGCCAAAAGTCAGTTCAAGTCAGAAGACCACGAGATAGAATCTGAAGTGATATTCGATGACTATCGGCGAGCACATCTACAACCATTGACTGAAACAACTTATATTCTTCAGGGCTGGCTTAGCGAGTTCAATAAACAGTATTACATTGCTCAACGACTCAAACGTCGTCCTCAGATATTACGCAAGATGCGACGATTTAGTGTCCGCCTGACGCAACTGCAGGACATTGGAGGAAATCGCATTATCGTAGATAGCAATGACGATGTTGAGGCACTAAGTCGTTTTCTACGAGAAAAGATTAGGAAAACTATCGATATCAAGCTGACTAGAGAGACAGACTACCGGATGCTCGGTCGTGACGATACGGGATATCGGGCACTTCATATGATTATCGAGAATGCCGCGGTCAAAATAGAACTTCAGTTGCGCAGCAGAGCTCAGCACCACTGGGCGGAGGCTATAGAGCGTACATCAGTCATCTATGGCCAGCATCTTAAAGAAAAAGAGGGTGATCCCCGAGTAATTGACTATTTTAAGATTCTTTCTTTTATTTTTTTTGAGCTTGAGTCTCATAGAGAGCCAACACCGCAGGATAAGATGACCCTCGATGATAAGCGAGAACTCGCCGAGACTATTATTACACAGACAAGGCGAGGGCAGTTACTTCATAGCCATGTAAACGATAATATTATTCACACACTCATGGTTGTTGAGCGGAGCAAAAAACAATTCATTAGTAACTGGATATTAATCTTTGATTGGAATTCGGGGCAATTTGTGAACTGGGAGTCTATATCAAAAGACCCTATCGAGGCGTATTCTTCTTATAGTAGTGTCGAAACTCGATATGCTGAATTGGATGGATTCGAAGTTGTTCTTGTGGGGTCATCAGATGTTGCTATGATCAGACGAACACACAGCCACTATTTTGGCATTGATGGTTATGATTCTATTTTAGAAAGTTTAGAAGAATCCGTGATTGGTTTTTCGACTCGCAAACCTCTTCCCAGCGAAGCGAGAAGAGTGTTGCATACGCTCTTTAGAAAAAAATTTTGGGGGCGCAACTCGGTCAGCTATGATACGCTTGGAAACCACTATTGCAAGAATGTTCAGAACTTGGATCGCGCTTTAGATGCTTTGTCAAATCTTAATTTAATCGAACGAGCTGCTGGACGGAAGGGTATAATCTCACTACAGTCAGGGAAAAAAGAGGAGATAGAGTCCTATCTTTAAATGGTGCATTGGCGCATAAAGGGGTCATGTTGTCAGGTTTTCGACTATCGGTTGCTTTATTATACTCAGTCCGGTGAGGCTCGGTTGTCGTTTTATTGCTTTCCTGGTATTCAAATAAGCAGCTTTTTATAAATATCTGTCCTGAACACACAATTATAACTATTTTACAAGGGGGGCTTCAAAATAGAGGGGGAAATTTAAGATATTGTCATATGCTCAGAACTCTGTTAGAATAAAGGCATCTCCGGAAGGGAGCCTCCTGACATGCTTGGAAGGGCATCCCTGATCCGGCGCCACGGGAGGGGTAATCATGAAAAAGTATTTCGTCGTTCTTTTCGCCGCTGTTATCGGAATTTTGTTTGCCTGCGCGGCTTTTGGCTCCGACGCCGGCAAATTAAAAGTTTCGGTTCTTACCGATGACACCGCGTTTTCAGACAAGTACGCGACTGAACACGGTGTATCGATCCTTGTAGAGCTGCCTAACGGAAACCGCTGGCTCGTAGACACCGGGACAACGAATATTTTCCTCATCAATGCCGCAAGAATGGGCGCAAATCTTGACAACCTTAAAGGGATTACGATCAGTCATGGACATGATGATCATACCGGGGGGCTTACATTTTATCCATTGCTAAAGGGGAAGCCGCCTGTATACGGGCATCCGTACATTTGGCACAAGTCATACCAGATAAAGACCGGGAAGCCGGTGCGCATTACAGGCATGCCTTATCTTGCCAGAAAGTATGCCGCCCCTGCGTTCAGGCCGCTTAACAATACCGTCAAACTTGACGACGGTATTTATTTCTTTACCGATATCCCTCGCGCGGCGGGAAGCTTTGCTCCGGTCAAGGGCAACTTCTTCAATGAAGACGGCACAGGCCCGGTTCCGCTTATTGACGACGCGACCTTGGCAATACGGACTCCCCGCGGACTCGTGGTTATATTCGGCTGCGCGCATGCGGGATACACAAACATTTTGAAAGCGGTTCATAAAGAATTCCCGAAAGATAAGCTTCTTGCCGTTATAGGCGGGCTGCACATGATGAACGCAAGTGAAAAAGTCCTTGAAGAAGCCGCCGCCTTCACCAATAGCATCAAAGCGAAAGATTTTTCATTTTACGGGGGGCATTGCACAGGGGACAATGCAATCAGGTTCTTCAGGACAAAATTCGGAGAAAACGCCATAAAGGGCATGGGAGCCGGCAGGGTGATCATTTTCTGATCCTCCCCGGACAAATAACAGCTATTTAAAGAAGAAGATCCGGCAGTATTATAGCCGGATCTTCTTTATGAAGAGTGTAGGTGAATGGTGTCAGGCCTGCATGTATGCAAGTAGACGGAATGCCGGGGCAACAAGGCCTGCGACCATTTATCTCTATCTCGATTTACGATTAACCCGCTACTCCACCTCCACATGCAGCTTCAGTCCGAACGAATTTATCACCTTCAGGACTGTGGCGAATTCGGGATTGTCGCTGTGTAAAAAAGGTTTTTTTGTTTAAAACCGGAATTGTCATTAAGAAAAAAAGATTATGAAAAGCAATGTGATAGCCGTCTTTGGTAACCATCTCTCGTCTCGCCAAAATTACGCAGCATATCAATGCAATATGATCAGTGGGCAACCGCATGATATTATTGCCTCAAATAGAATTCGGTATCCTGCGCCGGGCCTTCGATATGGTTACCAAAGACGGCTGTGTTATTCTTCTAATGACAATTCCGGGTTCATTAATATTACCGAGTCCAAAAGAGTTGATGACCTTCATGATCGTGGCGAATTCCGGATTGCCGACAGCTGTTAGGATATCATAAAAGTTTCCATAGTAGACGCGGCTTTAAATTTCATGACATATTATTGTACAATATATCTGTACCAGTCAATGAAGCAGGTTAAGGGAGGCGAACATGGTTAAGACTACGTATTCCAATGCGCGGGCCAATCTCGCAGGGCTCTGCAATGAAGTTACCGAAAACAACGAGGTTGTGATTATACAGCGCAGGAAGGGCGGCAGCGTGGCAATGGTTGCGGCCGACGAGCTGGAAAGCCTGGTCGAAACCGCGCACCTGTTGCGTTCTCCGAAAAATGCGCAACGGCTGATGTCGGCGCTCCAGCGCGCCTTAAAAAAGCAGGGCCGTCCGTCTGATGTAAAAAACCTCCGTAAAGAGATTGGCATTGAAGGCTAAAGAGCGCATTGCAGTGTTCCAGCCCGAGTTCAGGGAAGACCTGCGGCGCTGGGTCGAAACCGACCGCAAGGTTGCGCTGAGAGCTTTAGCTCTGATCGAGGCGATTATTCGGGATCCCTTTTCCGGGATCGGCAAGCCGGAGCCGCTTAAGTATCTGGCAGCGGGAGTCTGGTCTCGCAGGCTGACACAGGAACACAGGGTTGTCTATCTGGTACGCGACGATAGAATTGATTTCCTGCAGGCCAGGTATCATTATTGAGATATTAAGAAGGTATTCTGTAAAAGCTTAATAACAGGGGAGGTTGATCATGAAAGGGAATTTGAAGGGAATAATCGTTCTGCTGGGAGGTCTTTTTTTCTTGTTGTCGGCCTTGCCGGCAGTTGGGCAGACAAAGGACGCTGATTCTGTATTGGGCGAAAAGCTGGTCAGGGCGATTTTTTCAGATCCGGAAGCCGCCAACCTGTCGAAAGGGTTCCAGTCGGTCCACCTGGATGGAGCGCGGGATTATAACGCAGAGAAGAAACGGCTTACTAAAATCGATATCCGCAACTATACCCTCTCAGACTTCAGGGTCACTCGTGAGGCAAATGTGCTGGTCGTTACCTATACCTTTACAGGTCAATTGACCCTCGACGGCAGGCAGGGAGCCGCCGAGCCGTCTCCCCGGATGAGCGTCTTTATAAAAAAGGGCAAATCCTGGCTGTGGCTTGCCCACGCCAATCTTGTAAACTGGGGCCGGAAAAAATAGCCCGGTTTTATTGCATTACCGATCCGGACAAAAAAAGGCGTCCCTGATAAATTCCCTGAACAGGACCGCGCTGCTCCATTTGATTATCGGGAAAGAGTGATATTAAACCAGCTTCGAGAAATCGGCGATAGAAAAGGCGGTTGTCTGAATATCTTTAATCAGGGCAAGTCGGTTCTGTTTTATCGACTCGTCCTTGTCCATTACGAGCACCTTGTCGAAGAAGGTGTTGATCGGCGCAGCGAGGGTCTTTATTGCCGCCATGGCATCAGCATACTTCCTTGCCGCTACATTTTGCCCGATAACGGGTTTGACCCCCGAGAATGAGGTCCAAAGGGCCTTTTCCTCTTTCTGGGTAAAGAGGGCGCAATCGACGTCAGGTGTTTCAGCCTTGGGAGCTATATTATTTATGCGTTTCATAAGTTGCAGGAACAATTCATACTCAGCCGCCTTTTTCAGGGTTACGAGAGCCTCTGCCCTGTCACGGATGGTAACGACCGGCTCGGTCCGCACAAAATGCGTAACAGCGGCGATCGCGTCATAAGGATATCCCATGGACTGGTAGAGCGGGGCGAGCCGTTGTTCAAGGAAGGACAATATCTCATCGATTATCTTCCGCCTGTCGCATCCCGGATAAGGCTCCAGTCCTTTCATGAAGAGATCCGCGAGCAGCAGTTCGTTTTTTGTTTGGGAAAGGATGGCGATTATTCCGAGCGCCTGCCGCCTCAGGGCAAACGGGTCTTCGGCCCCGCTCGGCGTCATTCCGATCATAAAAAATGAAGCGATGTTGTCGATCTTGTCCGCGAGACTCACAGCAACGCCGAGTCCGGTGGCAGGTATGCGATCTCCGGAAAAGGCCGGTAGATAATGCTCTGAAACGGCAAGGGCGATCTCTTTTCCAAGCCCGTCGTTTTTTGCGTAATAGCTGCCCATGATGCCCTGCAACTCGGGGAACTCAAACACTACGCCTGAAATCAGATCGGACTTTGCGAGGCGTCCTGCGGTTTCCGCGTCGCTCATGGCTGAAGGGCAGGTTTTCTGAGCGATATATTTTGCAAGGGCCGCCATGCGTTCGGTTTTGGCGTACACGGTCCCGAGTTTGTCGTGGAATATGACCTTTTTCAGGCCTTCAAGCCTTTCAGTAAGTGTGACTTTTTTATCTTCTTCATAATAGAAGCGCGCGTCTTCAAAACGCGCCCTTATCACCTTCTGCGCTCCCCTTGCGACCATTTCCGCGTTTTCGGCTTTAGTGTTGCCGACAACTATAAAGCGATTGGTGAGCTTTCCGTTGTTGCCCCTTATCGCGAAATATTTCTGATGCCCTTTCATCACGGTGATGAGCAGCTCTTCCGGCAGGTCAAGATATTCTTTCGGGAAATCGCCTATCACCGGGACGGGATATTCAACGAGGTATGAGACATGATTCAAAAGCGCATCGTCCTCGACAACCGAGGCGTCGATGGAACTTGCAAGCCTGCGGGCTCCGTCAATAATCATATTTTTGCGTTCTTCAGGATCGAGGACGACGAAATTATCCCTGAGCATGCTGAAATACTTCCGGTCGTCCTTTATGTCTATTACAACAGGAGAGAGAAAACGATGGCCTCTTGTGGATACGCCGCTCTTAATGAATTCTATGCCGAATTCGACAGGCTTATTGTTATATATGGACAGAATCCAGTGGATCGGCCTCGGAAAGCGGATATTCCCATCCCCCCATCTCATGGATTTCGGGAAGGTGAGACTTAGAACGAGTTTTTGCAATAGTTCGGGCAATAATCCGCCGATAGGGGCGGCTGCCTCTTTTACGGAAGCCACAAGGTATGTGCCCTTGCCTTTTTCCTTTCGGAGAAGGGCCTCGACAGTCTTGCCGTTGGATTTTGCAAACGCCTCGGCAGCCTTCGTCGGCTTGCCTTCCTTGTCGAACGCAACGTTTACGGGAGGTCCCCAGACCTCTTTCTCGTTTTCGAATTGTTCAGGCGCAACTTCCGCAATAAGCGCAAGCCTGCGCGGGGTGGCATATGCGTTGATTTCGCCGAAGGGGATGCGTTGCCCGGAAAAAAGCGCTGCGGCATTCTCTTTCAGTTTGGCCATTGCCTCGGGCAGGAAGCGGGCGGGTATTTCTTCCGTTCCGATTTCGAGCAGGAGGCGCGGATACATGCCGGCGGTTATCGGAGCCATTACAGTTGTCCTTCTTTGTGCAGCAGGGGATATCCCATATCCTCACGCTGTTTCGCGAAGGCCTCTGCCGACAGTTTGGCAAGGGTCCTGACCCTTGCGATATATTTTGTCCGCTCGGTCACGGAGATCACTCCCCGCGCATCGAGCAAATTGAAAGTGTGCGAGCATTTCAGGCAATATTCATATGAAGGCATGACCAGACCTGCCGCATTCAGTCTCTTTGCCTCTATTTCGAAAGAGTCAAACTGGCTGAGCAGAAGCTCCACATTCGATTCATCGAAATTGAAGCGTGAGAACTCGATCTCGTCCTGCTTGTGGATCTCTCCATACTTGATGCCCGCTGCCCACTCTATCTCATATATACTGTCTACATTCTGCAGGTACATGGCTATACGCTCTATGCCGTAAGTGAGTTCAACCGAGACCGGCTTCAGGTCTATGCCGCCAACCTGCTGGAAATAGGTGAACTGTGTCACTTCCATCCCGTCAAGCCATACTTCCCAGCCCAGCCCCCAGGCGCCGAGAGTAGGGGATTCCCAGTCATCCTCCACAAAACGTATATCGTGTTTGGTCGCATCGAGTCCGAGTGCGGCAAGGCTGTCAAGATAGAGCTGCTGGCTTTCAATAGGCGACGGTTTCAGGACCACCTGATATTGATAATAGTGCTGCAGGCGGTTCGGGTTTTCTCCGTAGCGTCCATCGGTAGGCCTGCGACAGGGTTCTACATAAGCGACCTTCCATGGTTCCGGGCCTATGACGCGGAAGAACGTGGCCGGATGAAAGGTGCCTGCGCCTACCTCAACATCATAGGGCTGGAGCAGAAGGCATCCCTTGCCTGACCAGTATTCATTAAGTTTGGCTATCAGATCCTGAAAGTACATAATTATCAATTAAATTAATGCGTTGTTTGAACAAGAATTCTAATAAAGTAAGGGAATTTTTGTCAAACCGGTTATAGACCCCGAATTGCCGGCATAAAAATCGCGCCAAAAAATATTGACATCGTGGGTAGTCGTATCTAAGGGTTGTTGCATTGGGACAGACGCCTTTTACCGGGCCGAAATCGCCAATCCTCCATGATCCCGTAATATTTCCCGGTTTCTGATTTGGTATTAATTTATGGTTTTTGCGGGCAATGATCAGACCTGTCTGCAGCTCTACATCCCTGATTTTCTTTCCTTATTCCGTATATTGCGTGTATACTATTTATGGTTAAAATTCAATTATTAACATCTGTCGATACCGGTTCGAGCCGGGATTGCGAAACTATGGAGACATAAAAATATGAGATTTGACGAGTTTGAATTCAGCAAAGAGACCCAAAAGGCCATAACCAAACTTGGGTTTGAAGAACCCACCCCGATTCAGGTGTCTGCCATTCCTGTCATTATGAGAGGCGTTGATGTCATAGGACAGGCGCAAACAGGCACGGGCAAGACTGCGGCCTTTGGTCTTCCTATGGTTGAGATGTTCCAGCGCTCAAAAAAACCATTTGCCCTGGTACTGGAGCCAACAAGGGAACTTGCATGCCAGGTTTCCGAAGAGATTACAAATATAGCCCTTTATAAAAAGCTGCAGGTGCTGCCTGTGTATGGAGGCAAGTCCATAGATACCCAGATCAGGGCCTTCAGGCGGGGGGTGGATATCGTCGTGGGAACACCCGGACGCATAATGGATCATATAAACAGGAAGACCTTTTCCCTGACGGACATAAAGATGGTTGTGCTTGATGAGGCTGATGAGATGCTCGACATGGGCTTTATCGAAGACATAGAGACTATTCTTAAAGACACTCCGCCTGAGAGGCAGACGCTTCTGTTTTCAGCGACTATGCCCGAGGCTATCGTTACCATTTCCAAAAAGTACATGAAGAAACCGGAGAAGATCAGGGTAAGCCCCGGCGGTATTATTGTGCCGAAGATAAAACAGGTCTTTTATGAGGTGAGGGTTGAGGACAAGATCAACGCCCTTTCGAGGCTGCTGGATGTTGAAGACCCGTCTCTGGCCATCATATTTTGCCACACCAAGCATGATGTTGATGATGTGTCCCGCAAGCTGCAGAACATGGGATATAATGCGGACGCGCTGCATGGCGATTACACTCAGGCGCGACGTGAAGAGGTGATGGGAAAATTCAAAAATGGAAAGATCGAGATACTCGTTGCCACGGATGTCGCCGCGAGAGGACTCGACATCCAGAACGTATCGCATGTCTTTAATTACAGCATCCCGCAGAGTCCCGACAACTATATACATCGCATCGGCAGGACGGGGAGGGCGGGCAAGTCCGGTATAGCAATAACTTTTGTGACGCCTCGTGAATACAGCTATCTGAGGCAGATCGAGAAAAAGGCGCAGACCGTCATAGACAGAAAGAAGCTGCCGTCCCTGAAAGAGGCGATAAAGGCGCAGGCAAAGAACATAGAAAATTCGATAGCCGAGATTATAGAGCAGAATAAACATGCGGGATATCTCGAAATGGCCAATGAAATGGCCGAAAGATTCAGCGTTTCCGATATATCGGCGGCTTGCATGTATGCCGCATTCGGCGACCTGCCCGAGGATATCCCGGAACTGGAACGCGCACGTCCCAGGGACAGGGATAAAGACAGGGATAAAGACAGACACCGCGACCGTCATGAGCCTTCTTCAGGCAGCAGGCGTCTTTTTATGACCATCGGCAAGATGGACAAGATCAATGTGCAGGACATCGTCAATTCCATTGCCGCGGAGACCGGCATCCCGCAGAGGAAGATAAGCAACGTACAGATGCTCGAAAAATTCACCTTTCTTGAGGTGCCCGAGGATGTGGCCGACCGCGTCATCCGCAAGATCAATGATATGGTCCTCAAGGGCCGGAAGGTCAAGATCGCCGAAGCGCGGAAGTAAATGAAGATTATCTCTGCAGAGTGCGCTGTAAGCGCGGTCGGCTCGGACCAGTATCCCGGCAAAGGGCATCCCGAGATCGTCTTTGCCGGACGCTCCAATGTCGGTAAATCATCCCTGATAAATTCTTTATGCTCAAAGCGCGGGTTGGCCCGCACCAGCGGACAACCGGGCAAGACCCAGACCATAAACTTTTTCGAGGTCAATGGGCAGTTTTACCTGGTCGATCTGCCCGGCTACGGTTACGCAGGGGCTTCAAAGGGAAAGCGGAACGAGTGGGGCGGGTTCATCACAAAGTATCTTCAGAACAGCAAGAGACTTGCCCTGATTGTCCATCTGATAGACTTGCGGCATGAGCCCATGAAAAATGATTTGGAGGCGTCGGCATGGCTGCTGGGCCTCAATATCCCGTATGCCGTTGTCGGGACCAAGGCGGACAAGATTGTGCGCGGAAAAAGGCAGGCGCATATTGCAGCGCTCCGAAAGGGGTTAAATCTCCCGCCTCATGTTCAGTCCCTGGTTTTTTCGAGCGAAACAGGTGAAGGCCGCGATGAATTATGGCGTCATGTCAGGGAGGTACTGGCCTGCAGGCAGTGATTATTGCGCGTAAATTCATTTGCCCGTCAATATATTTCTCACTTTTTTGAGACCTGATATGGAGACAATGTCTTCATTGCCGGATGGGCCTATTTACCAGATATTCCTTTCTACTCATGGTTTGCCCGGTTATTGATGAGCGTGTTAAAATTACGTATATAAAAATAAGCAGCGGAGGTGTCTATGGAAACCCTGTTTCAGCTGTTCACGCCATTTGTTCTTGTCTTTGTCGTAGTGGCTTATATTCTTGTAAGCGCGATCAATATTCTCAAGGAATATGAGAGGGGCGTTGTCTTCAGGCTCGGAAGAATAATACCCGTTAAGGGTCCGGGGCTGGTGCTGATATGGCCGGTTATTGATAAACTGGTCAAGGTGAGCCTTAGGACGGTGACAATGGATGTGCCGCCGCAGGATATCATTACGAGGGACAATATAACCGTCAAGGTCAATGCGGTCATATACTTCAGGCCTATTGATCCTATAAAGGCCGTTACCGAGGTCGAGGATTACATTTATGCCACTTCGCAGATAGCGCAGACTACTCTCAGAAGCATACTCGGACAGAGCCAGCTCGACGATCTTCTGACCAACCGGGAGCAGCTCAATGCCGAACTGCAGAAGGTAATCGACACCCAGACCGAGCCGTGGGGCGTCAAGGTTTCGGCGGTGGAGGTCAAGAATGTCGACCTGCCGCAGGAGATGCTGCGCGCAATAGCAAAACAGGCGGAAGCTGAAAGGGAGAGACGCGCCAAGATTATACACGCTGAAGGAGAATTCCAGGCATCCCAGAAGCTCGCCGACGCGGCAAAAATCATCTCCTCCGAACCTGCTACCCTGCAACTCAGATTTCTCCAGACGTTGACCGAGATCGCCACTGAGAAGAATTCTACAATTATCTTTCCGGTGCCGATCGATTTGATCAAACCTTTTCTCAAGATGTATGACAGGGAAACAGGGGATAAATAACCGGGCATATAAATGGGGAGGTTGAACTATTAAGGCAAAAAAGAGGAAACAGAGGATTCGTGTCTGGACAAGACTCGGGGTCCTTTTCCTGATATTGGCAGGCGTTACATTTGCGTTTTATCAGACAGGGTTGATCTCGTTCTTCCTGGACAAGGACAAGATGCTTGCCTTTATCGATTCCCTCGGGCCGTGGGGGCTTCTTGGCTTTGTTATTTTACAGACGCTTCAGGTTGTGGCGGCGCCCATCCCCGGAGAGGTAACCGGTTTTGTGGGGGGGTATCTGTATGGCCCTGTAATGGGCGTGTTCTGGTCTACTATAGGTCTGACAGCGGGCTCTCTTATAGCTTTTCTGCTTTCGAGGTATTTCGGCAGGCCTTTTGTGGAAAGATTTGTCGACAGGGATGTTATCTCTAAATTCGACTATCTGCTGCATCATAAAGGCGTATTCCTTATATTCCTTCTTTTTCTTATTCCCGGGACTCCGAAGGATTTTCTCTGTTATATTCTCGGACTCGGACATCTTTCCGTTCTGCAGTTTCTTCTCATCGGCGGAGTGGGCAGGCTGTTCGGCACAGCGCTTCTTTCAGTCGGAGGAGACTTGATAAGGAACGAAGAATACGCGATGTTCTTTGCCCTTGCCGGTATTACGATTGTGTTATTGATAATTGTAATGATATCCAGGAAAAAAATCGAGATTTTTTTCAGAAAGATGCATGCCGCAAGCTATATGAAAAACAAGGCCGCTGTTTCCGAAAAGAAAAAGCGGTCTTCAACCGGAGATGCCGATAAATGAGTCTTCAGAACGCAGGGGCTGCTACCACCTGACAAGCGCAGATCCCCAGGTAATCCCGGCCCCGAACGCCTCCATTAATATATAATCGTTTTTGCCGATCCTTCCGGTATTGACCGCCTCATCCAGAGCTATTGGTATCGACGCCGATGAGGTATTACCGTAGTTGTTTATATTCACCATGACCTTTTCCATGGGGAGCCCGAGCTTTTTTGCGGTAGCCTGGATTATCCTCAGATTGGCCTGATGAGGTATCAGTAAAGAGAGTTCGGAGGTCGTTAAATTATTTTTCCTGAGTGTCTCAACGGCAATGCTCTCAAGGGTTTTAACCGCGATCTTGAATGTTTCGTTGCCGCGCATCCTGACAAAATGGAGCCTTTTATCCATACACTCCTGCGAAAATGGAGTCCTTGATCCGCCGCCCGGCACATACATGAAGTCCCACATCTTTCCGTCGGAATATATATCGGCGGACATTATGCCGCTGTCTCCTTCCGAGGGTTCCATTACTACTGCTCCGGCCCCATCTCCGAATATTATGCAGGTGGACCTTTCTTCCCAGTCGGTAATCCTCGAAAGCGTGTCAACGCCGACAAGGAGGATCTTCTTTTTGGCCCCGCTCTTTATAAGGCTCTCCGAAAGAAAGAGGCCGTATATAAAGCCTGAACATGCTGCGGCGAGGTCGAACGCCGCTGCGTTGCCCGCTTCGAGGCGGCTCTGCAAAATACAGGCGGTTGAAGGAAAAGGCATGTCGCCTGAAATAGTAGAGCAGATGATCATATCCAGATCGCTGCCCTTGATGCCGGCGCGGTCAAGGGCAATCATTGACGCCTCATATGCGAGGTCCGACGAAGCCTGATTATCAGCGGCTATCCTTCTTTCATGGATACCGGTCCTCTCTACGATCCATTCCGCCGAGGTGTCTACCATCTTTTCGAGATCCAAATTCGTCAACCTTTTTTCGGGCGCGTATGATCCTGTTGACACTATTCTGGCTTTCATTAAATATCTTGTCCTTTTCGGTGAATTTCCTCTTTTATTGTTGCCGCGATTTTTTCATGCAAACGTTGTCTTGACATTTCAGCGGCAACCCTTATGGCATGCTTGATAGCCTTTGCAGAAGATCTTCCGTGGCTTATGATACAGGACCCGTTTATGCCGAGAAGCGGAGCTCCGCCATACTCGTCATAGTCGGTCCTCTTTTTGAAATTTCTGAGGGCCGGTTTTATCATCAAATATCCGAGCTTGCCGGTCTTGATGGCGGCAATCTCGAATTTAAGCATCTTCATTATGGTGTCGGCGAGCCCCTCACTTGTTTTAAGCACGATATTCCCTATGAATCCGTCACAAACAATTATATCAGCCTTGCCGGAAAAAATATCCTTGCCTTCTATATTCCCGATAAAATTAATGCCCGCCTTTTTCAGCAGTTTGAAGGCTTCTTTAGTGAGTTCATTACCCTTAGTGTCCTCTTCTCCTATGCTGAGAAGGGCCACGCGCGGCGAAGGGCTGTTAAACATCGCCCTATAGTATGCTTCACCCATGTAGGCGAATTCAAGCAGGTTTATGGGTTTGCAGTCAACATTCGCTCCCGCGTCGATCAGGACAAACAATCCGGTCAGGGCGGGCATAAAGGTTGCTATGGCAGGCCGGTCAATGCCTTCGATTTTGCCGAGCAGCACAAACGCCATTGCCATTGCGACCCCGGAATTCCCGGCGCTGACTACCCCGTCAGCCTGACCGCTTTTAACAAGTTCAATGGCGCGACGTATGGATGAATCTTTCTTCTTTCTCAGTACGAATGTCGGGGCTTCATCCATTCCCGCCGCCTGAGTGCAGTGTACAATGGAAATCCTGTCGGCAGGATGGCGCCTGCCTTTAAGAAAGGCGCCTATTTTCTCCTCATCACCGACAAGGATTACCTGCAAGTCGTATTCGCTAACCGCTTCAATGGCCCCGGCAACAGTCACCTCAGGGGCGAAATCGCCACCCATGGCATCTAGGGCTATCTTCATGACTATTTCGAGACTACCTCAAGTATCTTTTTGCCGTTGTATGAACCGCAGCTTGCGCATGCCCTATGCGGGACCTTCATCTCCTTGCAGTCGGGACACTCCGTCAGTGTCGGCTGGGCGCCTTTCCAGTTGGCCCTTCTTTTGTCTCTTCTCGATTTTGAATGCCGATGTGTTGGGTTTGCCATAGTATTACTCCTTTTCGGTCTTTAGTTTTTTCAGTATTTCGAAACGCGTTTCCGTTTCGCCCGGTCTGCAGTCGCATGCCGAGATATTCAAATCAGCCCCGCATACCGGACAGAACCCTTTGCAATCCGGAGAGCAGAGCGGCTTCATGGGAAGGTTCAGAATAAGCTGTTCCTTCAGAAGATCATCAGTATCGAATATATCGCCCGTATAAAATACGGTGTCGAGTTCGTCGCTTTTCAATTCATGCTGCTCATGCCTGCCTATCTGCCCGGCAGGATGATATACCACACTGAACGGCGACGCTATCTTGAGCTCAAAATTCTTCAGACAGCGCGCGCATTGCAGTTCAACTGCGCTGCTCAGGTCGCCGCTTGCCACAAGGTCTGTTTCGACCTTGTCTATGCGAAGGGACGCCTCAACCGGCGACACTATACGGACCGCATCAGACTGCAAATGATCCGTCAGAACAACTTCAATCCCTTCATCGGGTATTTCGGAAATAATAATCTTCATTTCGTAAAGAGTAAGTTATAAGTATAGACGCCAAATCCATGAATTGTCAACGCAATTATGGCCTCAAACCTGTGCGGAGAGGTGGTTTGATATCGCATTCATCATCAGGATATAAGCGCCGGATTATTCCGGTTTTAAAGAACTCTCTCCCTCTGCGGAATCGGTGAACGCAGCGTCAACGAGTTCCTTCGGCAATGGTTTTGTGCAGAGACTCACAACAGGCACGACTATAAGCGGGAGAAACATGGTTATGGCCCCGGCAAGAGGTATACCTTCCTTGCCCCAAAGCAGGAAAAGCGACAGGGATGCAGCCAGACCTGTAAATATGCCGGCAAAAGCCCCTGCCTTTGTCGTGCGCTTCCAGAACAGCCCGTATACATAGGGCGCAAGGAACACCCCGGCCAGCGCTCCCCAGGACATGACCATAAGGTTGACGATCACATCCACCTTGCTCATGGCTATTATAAGAGAAAGGGCGACAAATACGGCGCATAACAGCCTCATCAGCAGCATGGTCTGTTTCTGGTTTACATGGCGGTTTACGAATGCCCCGTAAAAATCAATGGCTATTGCAGAACTCGAAACGAGCACCAGTGATGAAAGGCTGGACATCGAGGCCGAGAATACCAGAAGCAATATCAGAAGAACAAAGGCGGATGAAAATTCCGAGGTGATAAAGATAGGCATCAACTGGTCGAGGTTGGGCTTACCGCCGGCCATTATCGCCTGCGGCAGCCCGTCGGCGTAATACAGATGGGTCAATGCGCCGCTGTAATAGGCTCCGAACGACATGAAAAGGGCAAAGGTCCCGGCAATGATCATGGCGCGCTTGACATCGGCCTTGCTGCGTATTGAATAGAATTTCTGCACCATCTGGGGCAGGGCCATAGGTCCGAAGCTTGTTATCAGCACAAGAGAGATAAGTATGAGCGATCCCGGTATTATGATCTGCCATCCCTCAGGTCCGAGGGTGGATGTTTTTGCAAGTCCGGGGGCCATTACCGCCGCGTTACCCATAAGTTGGGAAGTGGTCTCAACAAAGCCGCCTTTCCAGTAGGCCAAAAGCCCCACCATACTCATAACGCCCACAAATTCCACTATCCCGCGTATGAAATCGCTGATTGCCACAGCCAGATATCCACCCATAACCAGATAGACTCCTGTAAGCAGGGCAAGGAAAAACAATGCCTCATTGTACTGCAGTCCGAGCGCCTTCTCAAACAGATAGCTAAGGCCCATATAGACCGAAGCCGAATAAGGCACAAGGAATAAAAATATGGCGATGGCGGCGATAATCTGCATCGAAGAGCTGCCGTAACGCGCCTTGAGGAATTCGGGCATTGTCAGGGCCTTTAGCCTCACAGTCATATCATGGGTCCTGCCGGCGAGAAGCTTCCATGCGAGGAATGTGCCTATAAGTGTGTTGCCGAGCACGATCCACATTGTGTGGATACCGAACCCCCAACCGAGCTTTCCGGCGTAGCCGATAAATATCACCGCCGAAAAATAGGTTGTGCCGTACGCGAAGGCGCTCATCCAGGGGCCGAGCCTTCGGCCTCCGAGGAAGAAGTCGCCAACGGTCTTTGTGCGTCGCATACACCAGTATCCGACCCCGAGCATGATCAATACATAAATTATTACAACTGAAAATGCCAATATATTATTCATGGATTTCAGTTGCCTGCTTAACTGCCGAATAAGTCTGTTTCAACATAGAGGCTATCCTTTTCATCAGGTATTGGGGAACCCAAAAAATTCCTTATACCTTACCATACTCCTGCGATACCGTCAACATTACATCTGCAGCGGTGACCCGGTAATAGCGGAAATGGCCGGGGTTGCACCTGGTATGTCTGTATTTTTTCGGTCTTGGCACATTGATATATTCAGCATATGCCCATAATATGTCAATATTATTGGCAAAATCAGGTGTCGCTTGACAATAAAAAAAAGGAGGTGGTAAAATGAGCATATGACCAAAAACTATGGAGGCGCAAAAATGAAAATTTGTTTTCCTGTAATGAACAATCAGGGCATGGACAGCTTAGTATATGAACACTTTGGCTCGGCTCCCATATTTATTGTAGTAGACGCTGAAACTGAAAATGTAACGGCTGTCGGCAACGCTGATCAGAACCATGTGCATGGGGCCTGCAATCCGATAAAGGCGCTTAATAACCAGCAGGTTGACGCAATAGTCGTCGGGGGGATCGGAGGCGGCGCGCTGGCAGGGCTCAATAATATGGGCATAAAGGTGTACAAGTCGATGGGCCGGACAGTCCGGGAGAATGTCGCCCAAATCCGGATCGGTGATTTACCGCAATTGACCGTTCAGGGCACATGTTCAGGCCATTCCGGAGGTTGTTGCCATTAATCACCGGTATTCCACGGAACGGTAATAAATACAAAACTGCAATGCTCCGTGTGTCGCTGACGCACGGAGCATTATTAGTATTAACATGAAACTCCGGGCTTGCGCGGTATATTACAAATCAATACACTGACAGGAGGACGTATGAAGAAGATCGGCATAATAATTTGCGGGCGATATCAAAGTTGCGGCGGCGGAAAGTGTTTTCGCGCATTGCGTGAACGCGCAGGGGCCTTTTCCGTTTATCCTGTGGATGAGCAGGTGGAAATTGTCGGATTTTCAAATTGCGGAGGCTGTCCGGGAGGCAACATAGAATATGTGCCTGCAGAGATGAAAAAAAACGGAGCTGAGGTTATACATCTGGCAACCGGTCTGGTAGTGGGTTATCCGCCATGTCCGAATATACGCAGGTTTAAGGAGTTTATCGAAACCGAGTATCAGATTCCCGTTGTCATCGGCACTCATCCGATTCCGCAAAAATACATGAATACGCACCGTAAGCTTAATTTCTGGCGGCAGAACAATATGGCGGAGCTTGCCGGTCCCTTGATGGAAGAGTCTGAGGAAATAAAGACGGCCTACAATTGAGTTGAATGTGTGATTGGCCTGTCCGGTTAGTTTTACCTGACTAAGGAGGTGGACATGAAAATAATTGTTATCGGGGCAAATGCCGCAGGGGCCAAGGCAGCGTCCAAAGCAAAGAGGATGAGTCCGTACGCCGATATAACAGTAGTGGACCGTGGATCTTTTATCTCTTACGGGGCTTGCGGTATTCCCTACTTTGTGGCTGATATGTTTCATGACGAAAAAGAGCTTATGAGCACGCCTGTCGGAGTTTTGCGCACTCCGGAGTTTTTCCGGAAGGTTAAAGGCGTCAAGGTCATGACCAATACCGAGGTTATGGCAATAGATCGTCAGTGTAAAAAGGTCACTGTACGCGACATGACAGGCGCGGTCTCTGAGCTCGAATATGATAAGCTTGTGCTTGCAACAGGAAGCTCTCCGATAATACCTTGTTTTGCAGGATGCGATCTCACCGGGGTTTTTACAGTAAAGACCATGGAGGATGCTGTTTTTCTCAAACATGCAGCCTTGTCCGGCAAGCGTGCATGCGTAATTGGGGCAGGGCTTATAGGCCTCGAAACAGTCGAAGCCCTGTCGGCGAAGGGCATGCAGGTTACAGTTGTGGAGATGTGCGGGCAGGTATTGCCGGGAGTTCTGGACACGGAGATGGCCGCCTTGTTGGAAAAGCATATAAAGAGCAAAGGGGTTAATGTCACAACCTCATCTTGTGTAAAATCTCTGACCGGGAATGGATGCGTCCAAAAGGTCCTCACTGATACGGAAGAGATACAGGCAGACATAGTTGTGCTTGCAGTAGGAGTAACCCCCAATGTTGAACTTGCAAAGGCTGCAGGCCTTTCCCTTGGAGAAACAGGAGCAATCTCGGTTGACGATCACATGAGAACTTCCGATCCTGATATCTTCGCCGCCGGAGACTGCTGCGAGACTATCAATCTCGTCACAGGGGAAAAGATATATGCGCCCATGGGCAGCACGGCCAACAAGCAGGGCAGGGTCGTAGGCATTAACGTTACAGGGGGAGACGCGGTGTTTGCAGGTGTGCTCGGCACATCCATTGTGAAAGTGTTTGATTTTAACGGCGGCAGGACGGGGCTGACGGAAAAGGCTGCGCGAGCTGCCGGATACAATGTCGAGACACTGCTTTCTCCGGCCCCTGACAAGGCGCACTTCTACTCTACCTCAAAGCCGATAGCCCTTAAAATGGTTGCTGATAAAAAAACGGGGCGGCTGCTGGGCCTGCAGGCTGTTGGGGCCGGAGTTGTGGACAAGCGCCTTGACGCCGCAGCTACGGCTTTGACATTTAAGGCTACAGTTGACCAGATATCCCAGATCGACTTCGCCTACGCACCGCCGTATTCCGCTGCTATGGATAATCTTATAGTCGCAGCGGACATTATGAAAAACAAGATCAGCGGAGAAGCAAAGGGGATAGCGCCTCAGGAAGTAAAGGCAAAGATGGACAACGGCGACGATTTCGTGCTGCTCGATGTAAGGTCACAAGGCGAATATGATCAGGTCAGAATAGCAGGCGCAAAATTGATTCCGCTCGGAGCTTTGCGTGAAAAGATGGACAGCCTACCGAAGGACAAGGAAATAATCACCTTCTGCAAGATAAGCCTGCGCGGTTATGAGGCGCAGAAGATACTCGACGCCGGAGGTTTTACCAACGTCAGCTTCATGGACGGCGGAATTCTTACATGGCCATATGATCTGGAGAAATAGCCGATGTCCGATAAAAATATAATATGAGGGTAAAAGAAGAAAAAAAACGCCGGGGTCTGTCGCCGACGGAAGCCATACTGGAGAGCATTTCGGAAGGCGTGTTCACTGTGGATCTGGACTGGCGGATTAGTTCCTTCAACCGCGCTGCAGAGAAGATTACAGGCGTTTCACGAAAAGAAGCGGTCGGCAGGATATGTTCAGAGGTATTCCGTTCAAGTATGTGCGGAGATGACTGCGCTCTCGACCAAACACTAAAAACTAAAAAACCGGTAATAGGCAAATCCGGATATATAGTAGACGCTGACGGGAAGCGTATCCCCATCAGCGTCTCTACCGCAGTTCTCAGGGATTCGGAAGGACGAATCATCGGCGGAGCCGAGACATTCAGGGACCTCTCCGACGTCGAGGCGCTGCGCCAGGAACTCAAGGGCAAGTTCCTTGTCGGCGATCTTGCAAGCCGCAGCCCGGTAATGCAGCGCCTGTTCGAGGTCCTGCCTTCAATAGCAGAGAGTCCCAGCACCGTCCTGGTCCTCGGCGAAACCGGGACCGGCAAGGAACTGGTGGCGCGGACAATACATTCATTAAGTACGCGCAGTAAAGGCCCATTTGTTGCGGTAAATTGCGGCGCCCTTCCCGACACACTGCTGGAATCGGAACTGTTCGGTTACAAAGCAGGCGCGTTCACCGGGGCAAATAAAGACAAGCCGGGACGTTTCGCTATGGCAAAGGGCGGGACTATTTTACTTGATGAGATCGGAGAGATCAGTCAGGCTCTTCAGGTGAGACTCCTTCGCGTTTTGCAGGAAAGGACATATGAGCCGCTTGGAGGCACAAAGACTGAAATAGCCGACGCACGTGTCATAGTTGCAACAAACAAGGATCTCCTGGAGCTGGTCCGCCAGGGCCTGTTCAGGGACGACCTGTACTATCGGGTAAATGTAGTGCGTATAGAACTGCCTCCCCTCCGCAAACGCAAGGAGGACATACCGCTTCTGGCAGAGCAATTCATAACCCGCTTCAATCGCCTGCAGCAAAAAAACGTGCAGGGCGTTTCGGCTGAAGCTCTTTCTCTGCTCATGGCGCATGACTGGCCGGGCAATATCCGGGAACTCGAAAATGCGATTGAACGGGCCTTTATACCATGCAATGAAGGTCTCATCGGTATAGGCCATCTGCCTGCTGAATTAACCTCCGGAGTAAATGAAGGAGCTAATGTTAACGCCCATTCCGCTCATGATATCCTTGACGCACAGTCAATACATGCGGCTCTTGAGCGCAACTCTTTCAACCGTCTGGCAGCGGCTCGTGATCTCGGTATTCACAAGACCACACTTTTCCGAAGGATGAAGAGGCTGGGAATAGCTCTGCCGGAGGAGGATGGCCGCAGCAGGAAATAGAGTAGCGATAATGCAACTTTATATACGAGAGAGAGTAGCCTTTGCGCATCTATAACATGTTTTTATATTCTAACAAGTACGCAGCTTATCCCCTTAAAACCAGATAGTTAAAGTTTTTTCATTTCAACTCCCGATTCATGGCGCCGCTCTTGCTATATTCATGTCATGAATAAACCGGGGATCTGCCTATGAAAGCGGCGTTTGCATATTGGGACAAGAGGATAGCTCCTGTATTCGACACGGCGCGTTTGATACATGTGATCGAGTCGGAATCCGGAAAAATCATAAATGAAGCGTCGCTGAAATTAATGGATGATCAGCCGGCCCAGAGGGCGCTTGGCCTTGCGGAAATAGGCGTCAATGAACTTGTTTGCGGGGCTGTTTCGGTAGGTCAGCAGACGCTGATCGGCGCTTACGGTATAAAGGTGGTTCCGTTTATAGCCGGAGATCTGCGTGAGGTCATCCAGGCCTGGCTTGACGGCAGGCTTGGGCGTGATATTTATGCAATGCCGGGTTGCTGCAGGCGCAGGAACAAGCGGCCAACTCTGCCGGAAAACGGCATTCAGGAGGTATGCGTTATGAATGGAAGAGGACGTGGTATGGGACAGGGGGCCGGTAAAGGACAGGGACAGAGCGGTCGGGGACAGGGGCGTATGGGTGGCCCTCGCGCAGCCGGGCCCGGTGGAACTTGTGTATGTCCCCAGTGCGGGCATACGGAGCCGCATGGAATGGGCATTCCATGCATAGAGCGCACATGCCCGAAGTGCAATGCGGTATTAATAAGAAAATAACAAACAGGACAAATATCAAGGAGGAATGATTATGCCGGGAAGAAACGGTACAGGACCGAGGGGAATGGGGCCAATGACAGGACGCGGAATGGGTTTCTGCACAGTCTCAGAAACCCAGGGACATATAAACATAGGCGCAGGTCAGGGTTTTGGCACAGGCTTTGGAAGGGGCCGGGGATTTGGCGGATGCGGAGGCGGCAGGGGCTGGAGAAATATGTTCAATGCCACAGGGCTGCCGGGATGGATGCGTTTCGGGTCAAATACAGAGCAGAATTACAGCTACGACCCTGAAACAGAAAAGCAGGCATTGAGAAGCCATGCCGGGATATTACAGTCGCAGCTTGATCAGATCAAAAAACGGCTCGATGCGGTTGAAACAAAAGATCAGGCCGTCTGATAACAGAGTTTTCATCTGCGAGACAGCTGCGCCAATGTTTAATGCGGCTGTCTCGCATGAATTTACGGTAAAAGGGAGATCTATATGAAAATAGCGTTTACAACATCAGGCGACAGCCTCGAAGCGCCGTTGGACAGCAGGTTCGGCAGGGCGCCAAAGTTTCTGGTTTATGATCTGGACAACGGAACATTCGAGATTGTCGATAACGAGCAGAACCTGAACGCTGCCCAGGGCGCGGGCATTCAGTCGGCTGAAACAGTGGCCCGTATGGGAGTGAAGGCTGTTGTCACAGGGCATTGCGGCCCCAAGGCCTTTCGCGTTTTGTCGGCAGCAGGTATCAGGGTCCTGACATGCAATGCGCCGAAGGTAGGAGAAGCCCTTGATCAATATCTTGCCAATAATCTCATCGAGGCAAAAGACGCCGACGTAGAAGGTCATTGGGCATGAGTGAAGATTTTATCACCTATAAGCCCATAGGTGTGATCCGCAGTGAGCATTGTGTTCCGGAGGATACGCCGATTCAGCCTGTTTATGCAAAAGGCTGCGAGGGAAGAGCGGAAATATTTTCCGAATATGCAGAGGGATTGAGAAACCTGTCTGGGTTTTCATATGTCTATCTTATCTATCACTTTGATCGGGCTGGTGAGGCAAAACTCATAGTAAAACCTTTTTTGCAAAATGTCGAGAAAGGAGTGTTTGCCACTCGCGCTCCCAATCGTCCCAATGCCATCGGGCTGAGTGTTGTCGAACTGCTTCGGATAGAAGGCAATGTGCTCTATTTTGACGGGGCCGACATCCTGGACGGCACACCGCTTCTGGATATCAAACCGTATACTTTGAAATTCGACTGCTTTGAAACTCGTCATAACGGATGGCAGGATGAAGTTGATGAGGAAACAGCCGGAAGGCTCGGCGGAAGAGGTTACAGAGGCGGAGGAGTCTTATGATCATTGCAATCGCCTCGGGCAAGGGAGGAACCGGCAAGACGACCGTGTCGGTCAATCTTGCGCGCTCGCTTGATTCCGAAGTCCAGCTTCTGGACTGTGATGTCGAGGTGCCGAACTGCCACCTGTTTCTGAAAGGAGAACGGACCGGCGAAGAGGCTGTAACCATGCAGGTCCCCCAGGTGGATGAAGCGCTCTGCGACGGCTGCGGCGAGTGCGGAAAGTTTTGCGAATACCATGCGATTATCTCATTCGGCAAAGAACCTATGTTTTTCGCAGAGATGTGCCACGGCTGCGGCGGCTGCGCATTGGTATGTCCAAACAAGGCCATCAGCGAAGTCGACAAGCGCATAGGGACTGTCGACACAATGAGGTCAGGCAATATATCCCTCGTGCAGGGCAAAATAGATGTCGGCGTGGCAATGGCCCCTCCCCTGATACGCGCAGTAAAAGAGCGGTTGAGGAGCGATATGCCTGCAATTCTCGACGCGCCTCCGGGGACATCATGCCCTGTGATTGCAACTATACGTGGGGCCGACTTTATTTTACTGGTAACGGAACCGACACCCTTCGGACTCAATGACCTGAAGTTGGCAGTTGAAACTGTCAGGGAACTCAATATTCCCTTTGGTGTCATCATAAACAGGATGGGTTCAGGCGATGACAGGGTAAATAAATTTTGCAGGGATGAAAATATCCCTGTCCTTCTCGAAATCCCGGATGACCGGCGTATTGCAGAGGCATATTCCAGGGGAATACTGATGTTGGATGCCCTGCCGGAATACCGTGAAGTGTTTCAGTGTCTTTTTAATAAAATCGGGGACATTACCCCCGCTGCAAGGGGGGAAGAATAATGAAAGAACTTGTTGTCATAAGCGGGAAGGGCGGAACAGGCAAAACTAGCATTACAGCAGCTTTTGCAGTACTGGCTGAGAGGCCTGTAATCGCCGACTGTGATGTGGATGCCGCAGACCTGCATCTGGTCCTTTCGCCCCAAATAAGTGAGAAACACGAATTCCGCAGCGGGTATGAAGCAGTAATCCGGCAAGAGGATTGTATTGGTTGCGGCGAATGTTTTGCCCTTTGCCGTTTCGATGCAGTGAAGGAAAACAAACAGGAGTTCGGGGGGAATTTTTATTCGATAGATCCCCTGTCATGTGAAGGGTGTGGGGTGTGCGTAAGGTTTTGTCCGCGTAAGGCTATAGATTTCCCGGAAAGACTGTGCGGGGAGTGGATGATTTCAGTGACTCGCTACGGCCCCATGGTTCATGCCCGCCTTGGTATTGCCGCAGAGAATTCAGGCAAGCTGGTCTCGACTGTGCGAAAGGAGGCCCGGCGCATTGCTGAAGAGAAAGGAAGCTCTTTGATAATAGTGGATGGACCTCCCGGTATCGGATGCCCGGTGATCGCTTCGTTATCGGGCGCAACATTCGTTCTGGTTGTAACTGAACCGACAGTCTCAGGAGAGCACGACCTCAAAAGGGTATTGGAGCTGACAAACCATTTCAAAATACCGGCAGCGATCTGTGTAAACAAGTGGGACCTCAATCCTGATATGACGGAGCGCATAGAAGATATGGCGAAGCAGGCAGGCGCGCAGGTCGCGGGCCGCATCAGATATGATCGCACGGTGACCCTGGCACAGATTCAGGAAAGGGCGGTGGTCGAAATAGAATGCAAGGCAGGTGAAGACATCAGGAAACTATGGCAGACATTGAAACAGCATTCATATGTATAAATCAGTCGGATCGGGAACATGAACACAACTATTTGCTCATTGAAGCAATAGTTTAGAAGGGGAGAGATAAATGGAAAAAGAACAATCTGCAAACGGAAACCAGGACAACAGATATGAAGGCGGAGGATGTCATGGAGGCTCATGCGATCACGATGCTAACAATCCGGGCATGTCGGAAGAAGTACTGGAGCGTCAGGCGCTGAAAGAACGACTTCTGCATATCAAACATAAGATCGTGGTCATGTCCGGCAAGGGCGGTGTAGGTAAAAGCACGGTGGCTGTAAACCTCGCAGCTGCTTTGGCCCTGGCAGGGAAGCGCGTAGGCCTGCTCGATGTGGACATCCATGGACCCAGTGTGCCGACCATGCTCGGACTGGAAAACGAGATCATCAGGGGAAACGGCAAGAACATGATTCCGGTCGATCTTGACGGGCTGAAAGTCATGTCTCTGGGGTTTATGCTTAAAAATCAGGATGAGGCCGTAATCTGGCGAGGTCCTCTGAAAATGGGTGTCATAAAGCAGTTCATTAAAGATGTGGTATGGGGAGACCTTGATTATCTCATTATTGACTCTCCTCCGGGAACGGGTGATGAGCCGCTTTCCATCTGCCAGTTGATCGACGATCTCGATGGAGCCGTGATAGTCACAACGCCCCAAAAGATCGCAGCGCTGGATGTGCGGAAATCCATAACCTTCTGCAGAAGTCTCAATGTGCCCATTATCGGCGTCATAGAGAATATGAGCGGATTTGCCTGCCCTGATTGCGGCAAGGTGACCCAAATACTCAGTTCAGGCGGCGGTAAAGCCATGTCCGACGACATGGGTGTTACATTCATGGGTTCTATCCCGATGGATGCGAAAATCGCGGAGGCCTGCGATTCAGGACAAGCGTTTATAAAACACTACAAAGATACGCCGACTGCAAAGATAATGGCGTCCGTTATTGGATCCATTCTGGAAATGGATTCACCGAAAGCTCAGGATAAAAAAACAAGTGGTGAGGTCAAAAAGGAGGGAACAAATATGAAAGTTGCGATACCGTTGGCAGACGGGAAACTTACAGCGCATTTCGGCCACTGCAGGAGTTTTGCGCTGGTTGATGCAGATCCGGCTGAAAAAAAGATATTGGGGAGAGTGGATATCGAGGCGCCCCAGCATGAGCCTGGCCTGTTGCCCCCGTGGCTGGCAGAGCGCGGCGCAACCGTGATTATTGCCGGCGGCATGGGACAGCGCGCACAGGGGCTATTTACGGAACAGGGGATAAAGGTTATAGTCGGAGCGGCTGCGGAATTGCCTGAAACACTGGTTTTGCAATATCTCTCGGGGACGCTTATAACCGGCTCAAATGTGTGCGATCACTGAGGAGGAGCAGCCCGGCAAAGAGGATTTCGGACATTCATATTGTTTGTTATGCGGAGACAGGAACCCGTGGAGTCGGAGGCTGATCTTCAAGGCCTCCGATTCCATCAGTGTGTTTGCAGAATTCCAGGCTTGCCCTGAATTGCAAGGGTATGAAGGTTTTTTGCATGGCGGAGTAATTTCGGCCTTACTCGATGCGGCTATGACTCACTGTCTCTTTCATATGCGCATAAGGGCTGTGACTGCCGATCTGAATATACGATTTCGTGCGCCGACGCCATGCAGGGCGAAGCTGCTCGTAAGGGCGTCGATGTCTTCAAGCAGGGCTCCCTTGTTTCGCATGACGGCCGAATTGATTTACGATGGCCGTCTGATGGCTGAGGCACGGGCTAAATTCATGCAACTAAGGCCCGCTGTGCCCGGGAAGAAAGATATTAAGCAAACAATTCGCATTCAATTGTAAAAACAGAATCGGCATGATGAATTTTGGTTTGCGCCGTTGATACGGTAATAACCCGGATAAAATCATTCGGGAATGCCGATTTAAATAACAGTTAATAATTTAATGGAGGTCCGGATAATGCCAACCTATGAATATCAGTGCGAGGCATGCGGTCTGAAGTTTGATCGCATGCAGTCTATTACAGCTTCGCCCCTCACCGAATGCCCTGAATGCAAGGGCAGCGTTAAGCGCGTGATCAGCGGAGGCGCAGGGTTCATTATGAAGGGCACGGACTCTTGCGGCAATACTCAGTCGTGCTCGCTGGAAGAGACGGGGATGACCTGCTGCGGCTCGACGGAGCGCTGCGGCAAGCCCCAGTGCGGGTCATGACCATGCCCGAAAGCGAAATCCAATACTCTTACGGCCCCGTGCCGTCAAGACGCCTTGGAAAGAGTCTGGGAGTCAACAACATCCCGGCCAAGGCATGTGACTATTCGTGCGTCTATTGTCAGGTGGGCCAGACCTCAAGGATGCAGTCTGATCGCGATTCATTTTATGAACCCGGAGATATTTTCCAGGATTTGAAGGACCGGCTGGCAAAGGCGCGGGAGGCATCTGAGCAGGTGGACTATATAACTTTTGTGCCTGGCGGAGAGCCCACTCTCGATATCAATCTTGGCAAAGAGATTGCGTTATTGAAACAGCTTGGAATACCCGTTGGAGTCATCACGAACAGTTCGCTCCTGTGGAGGCGCGACGTGAAGGAAACCCTTTTGACTGCAGACTGGGTTTCGGTCAAGATTGACTCTGTAGAGGAAACAGAATGGAGACGGATCAATCGTCCCAATCATGGGCTTGACCTTCCCTTGATCCTCGATTCACTGCTTGAGTTTGCATCGGACTTCAGCGGCAAACTGGTAACAGAAACAATGATAGTGAAAGGGCTTAACGACAATGAGGACAGCATGCATAAAACAGCCGGGTTCATCGGCAAGTTGAAACCGGAGACGGCATATCTGAGCGTACCCACCCGCCCTCCGGCGGAGAAATGGGTGGGGATGCCCGACGAAGAAACGATTAACATGCTGTATCACATACTGGCCGACAGCGCTCCGAAAGTCGAATATCTTATTGGCTATGAAGGCAATGCCTTTGCATTTACGGGCGACATTGAAAAAGACCTTCTGGGCATAACGGCGGTCCATCCCATGAGAGAAGACGCCGTTGAATCCATGCTGAAACGCGCCATGTGTTCCTGGGCTCCGGTCGACCGCCTCGTGGCTGAAGGTCATCTGGTCCAGACGACGTATAACGGCCATTTATATTTTATGAGACGTTTCATACCTGACGGCGATGCCGGCAAATGTTCAAATTAATGGCTTCCATTTTTTTGAATTTTATGTATGATCTTTAATCTTGTTGGGAGGAGTTATGCAGGAAGACAGTCTGGTAATAAGGGGTATTGAGATCAAGTCGCGTTTCTGGATAGGCACGGGAAAGTACAAGGATTTTGATGAGA
>JGI20214J51650_10000338_pt1 | contig 29459 bp, 24 predicted proteins | sample WetSurMetagenome_FD_51650 | JGI IMG/M metagenome (IMG submission 51650) | reverse complement strand
GGCTTTTTCTTTTGTCGGGGTGGCAGGATTCGAACCTGCGACCCTCTGGTCCCAAACCAGATGCGCTAACCGGGCTGCGCTACACCCCGCTTCGACCACCGAACCCGCCAGCCGGCGGAGAAGGTGGTTCTCAAAAAGTGCCCAAAAATAACTCCACTTTTTATAATTTCATAATTTAAGCACTAATATTTTCAGGCTATAGTAATATTCCGGTTCTAATTTTAAATAAGACNCTCATCGAGGGTCAGATAATATAAAGAAGTCCGGTAACAAATCTGTTTCCCGGACTTCAGCCACATTCTGGAGAGCCACTTTTCCTGCTTCTGGATTAAATCAACATAGCCTGATCAGAATGCTTTTCAGTGTAAAAACGTTACATCACCCACAATATTGAAATAGTCACCATCTGCATATCTGCCGCTNACTTTCCAGACGTAAACCCCCTGCACAGCGAGCTTGTCGTCCCCGAAATAACCATCCCATCCTTTAAAAAGATCATTGCTTTCATAAATAAGTACTCCCCATCGGTTGAATATCTGCAGCTTGTAATCCTCCACATTTTCATAGAAAGGCCTGAACACAAAGTCCATCTCAGGATAACACCCCGGCCTCCATACACCTCCCGTCGGACCGGTTTCGTTCCACTTGAACACATTTGGAAATTTTATGTAACCTACTTTCCAGTCTACCCTTATAGGTGTGGCAAGCAAAACTGAATCGATACATCCCTCTTTTGAAGTCACAGTCAGTGAAACTGTATAGTTTCCCTGCTCTGCATATTTATGATATGGATTTTTTTCATTTGAAACCTGCCCGTCACCAAACCTCCAGAATGATATAGAATCATACATGCTGTTATTTGAGAAAATAACAATTTGTTCATTGTTGACGACATCCGTAGGATAGACCTCAAACAAGGCTGAAGGATTCTGATGGACTGTGATAATCCCGTTATGGATCGATTCACCCGCTATATTGTAAACTATCAGCTTCACAATATAGCTGCCCGGGACATAATATGTATGAACCGGATTTTTCTTAACCGAGAACTGGCCGTCACCAAACCCCCAGATATATGTCTCCCCATAGAGACTGTTGTTCGTAAACTGAACGGTAAGCGGTGAACATCCAACTGCATCCGGTTCAAAATCAGCTATGGGTACAGGGGGCATAAGGACCTTTATATGTATTGTATCCGATCCGTTACATCCGAATTTGTCTGAAATCGTTTCGTATTTTATCACGTGGGTTCCCAGCCCAGCAGCAGTCGGATCAAACATATCACCCGTAACTGCCGTGCCGGAAAATATGCCTCCGGGCGGGGTCGCAAGCAAAGGAACCAATGGACCGTTGATATAAACTGTCCCGACTTTGTTAATATTTACAACAGGGATAGGTATAACAGTTACATCTTCAGTATCGGCATCTTTACAATCAGGATTTACAATACTATACCTTATTATATGAGTCCCAGGGCCGGCAAGTGCAGGATCAAAAGTACTCCCTGTTACTCCTGGGCCCGACCAGACGCCACCCATATCATGGGCCTTTAATGTCAGCGGTGAGCTGTCGATGCACAGGGTATCGATAGGATAGATGGTTGCATCAGGTACCGCAACCGTCAAGGTAATATGATCGGTTGCCATACACCCGTTTATATCAACAATCTTGTATGTGATAGTGTGATTACCATATCCTGAGACAGCCGGATTAAAAGTATTTCCAACAATTCCGGGACCCGACCATAATCCGCCCATATCATGCGCTGTAAGAGTTATGATAGAATCGGTTGCACATAATGTGGGAACAGGTGTTATAGTTGCATTCGGTATTGGCACAACCGGTATGAAAATCTCATCATAATCACTGCATCCATCTGCATTTGTAATTTCATACCTTACTTTATGATTTCCCGGACCGGCAACTGCCGGATTGAATGTATTTCCTGATACTCCTCTCCCTGTCCATGTTCCGCCGGGATCATGTGCCGTCAGAGTAACTGCAGGATTGTTGGAGCATAAAGTATCGACCGGGGTAATTGTGGCATCAGGATAGGGTACTATCAGAATGATGGCTGTGGTCACCACAGGTGGATTATCTCCGTTCTCCCTGTCACGCGGCGGGCCAGGAATTTTTGGATCGTCATATGGATTACAGTAATTCCAGTTCCTCAGTGTGACCTGAAAATATTGTCCAATCAGCTTATCGTTATCGACATGAATAACATCAGACCAGACTCCCGAACCGGTTACCGGACCAGTCAAGGTAATTACATTATCTGCATATGGGAATGTCCTTGTTCTGTTATCAACTGTTACAGGGGTACCGGTCATTGTAATATCTGTTCCATATATCCACTGGATCCACCTTGTATTTACATTCGGGTTATCCCTTTCCTGCGGAGGAACGCAGTTGAACTGCGTAAGATCCTGAAAACGGACATTCGCACTGTTACCGAAACATACCGGATAAACAAGGGGATTTATGTGCATATGTCCGCCGTTATGATTATCATCATCCCAAACTGTAACTATCTGCTCCTGTGTTGATGAGGTACAGATGACGCCATTGACAACCAGAGTTGCCTGGGGATGATAATTGCAGACATTACCTGCTGATGTATATACATTGGTTGCCGTTGCAGTGAAAATCCCAGGACCTGTCTGAATTGCAGGGACTGTGACAACCACACCATTATTCCAGTCGTACCTGATACTCACAGGAGTTCCCNCATTAGTAACACCTGTGTAGCTAACATTCCATGAAACCGTTACAGGGGAACATAATTTATCAGGGGTAATATTATTTGCCTTTGAAATTATGGTACAGTTTTGCGCCGGAAGCAATGTGGTGATTAACGCGATAGATAAAAAGAGTAATAATTTTTTCATAGACCTAAGAATTTTTGTTCCCAAATTGAACCAGAAACTCCTTAAGGTACAATGTGCCCTTCCGTTTGCACAGATGTATAGCTTTGCAGTTCAAAAATTAACATAACCTTAAATGCTGGACTTGACTTTCAATAATTAAACTAAAAACGGATAAACGACCGGATTATTACTCAGGAGGTTAGAAATAATTTATCAGCTTTCCACTGTAAAAGTGTAAGTTCTGATAAATATTAATTTGAGAGTCACTGATATTAAGAGGGTGTCTTAAAAGGACTCTGAAGGACTTTGTGGGGACTCTGTGGAGCCTCTGTAATCTCTGTGTAAGTTCTTCAATTATTTATTACTCAGAGCTACACTGAGAAGGCACAGAAAGACACAGAGATAATATTAATAGAATTTCAGCCTTATATAACAGCCTCTTTGGAGTTGTAAGTAGTTNTGCACAGTCCAAAATGGATGTAAAAGATGGATTAACTACTTTTTAACCTTTTGTGATATCTTCCCGGTTTTCTTATTTTTAAGGATCAGCTTTACAGATCCGTCGGGCATGGTCTCTTCTTTAACAAGAATGTTCTCCTTGTCGAAATCACGGATGGCGTTTATCCTTTCAGTTTTTTCCTTTCCCCGCCAGGTTTTCAGTCGTACAGGCTCCCATTTTTTCGATTTCGCTGACCGATAGCAGGCATCCATAATCTCGTTGACAATATACCCGTCATAGAAGGTCTCTTTTGGTTCGGTCTTTTTCTCAAATGCATTGAACATATCTGTCAGCATATCTGTGTATCCGAGTTCCACGACTTCGTCCCCTACAGGGAAAAGCCATCCGTTTTCCGATTCAGCTTTTTCGGCGACATATCCTTTTTTACCTCCTGCCGAGAACATCTCAAAGCCTGTTCTGAGGAAGTTATTGACCCAAATCGTCCCGTCAGTTCCCATAACTTCATCNCGGAGGTCCATTCCGCCCCGGAATGTCCAGCTAACCTCAAACTGACCCACAGCGCCATTTTCATACCTTACCCAGCCGAGTGCATTATCCTCGGCTTCGATAGGCTTAACCAGGGTGTCTGCCCAGCACATAACTTCAACCGGCTTAATATCCTTTCCAATATAACTTCTCGAAATTTCAATGCAATGGCAACCCATATCCAGCAAAACACCACCCCCTGATATTTCCTTTGTCCAGAACCAGTCGCTGTGGGGCCCGGGATGAGTTTCGCGCGAACGTGCCCATGTAACCTCCCCGATAGCGCCCATCTGAACCGATCTAAGTGCTTTAAGTGTCTTGGGAGTGTAAACAAGGTCCTCCATATAACCATGGGTGACTCCGGCCTTTTCGACTATATCGAGCATCTTCCTGGCTTCTGCAGCATTACGGCCAAGCGGCTTTGTGCAGAAAACTGCCTTTTTTGAAGAAGCCGCAAGCTTTACTGCCTCAAAATGAAGATTGTTTGGAAGACCGATCACAACAACTTCAACCTCAGGATCGTTTATAGCATCGGCCATCGAGGTTGTCCATTTCGGTATATTATGCTTTTTAGCAAAGGCCCTTCCCCTTGCTTCGTCGCGGGAATAGATTATTTCCACCCNGTCGCGGTTTCGCTGACCATGGATTGAAAATGTATAAAAATCGCCGATGAATCCGGCCCCGAGCATTGCTACTTTTGCCATCTATATATGATTTAGTAATAATTAAAAATGTATTTTAACACAAAGGTCTCAAAGGATAACACAAAGGCAAACAAATTTCATAAAGCAACAAGCAACTAACATCATAGTAATTTGCTCATTAGTTCGATTATATTTCCCTCAGGATCCAGCACCACGCTTTCATAATATCCGTCACCTGTAATCCTTGGCCTGCTGACAACCCTGAATCCGTCATTTTCTAAGATTGCAGTAATATTCTCAACCTTCTCCCTGCTTCCCGTATCAACNGTAAAATGTGCCAATCCCACGGCCTCTCCTCTCCTTTCTNTCTTTATATCCGGCCGGTTCATCAGTTCAATCCGGGCTCCTCCTTCAAATGTTATAAAATAAGATGAAAACTGCTTTTTTACGTTGACATACTTCTCATTAACCGAACATTCAAAGTATTTCATGAAGAAATTCTTCTCTTTCTCCAGGTCTATTGTCCAAATTGCAATGTGGTCAATCCTCATTCTATAATTTTAATCTGCTTTTACTTTTACAACGATTTTCCTTACAGGCGAATTCTCACCATCCTTAAGGCCCGGACGATGTGCATCTTCAGGGAAAAAAATAAAAAACCTGTCAGGAATTGCAAGCCGGTTTTCACCACCGCTAACAGTCAGAAACTCAATATCTTTAGNGCCGTCATATGGCTCAAGCACATCCTTTTTCTGTGACAACGGGGCAATACCAATCAACTCTTTACCGCTTACAACATACTGTATATCAGTATATTTCTTATGTGCTTCAAATCGTGCATCTTCCTCGTTTTTTGTAAGATACTCACTTACGGGGGCATACAGATTATCTCCGTCAATATCATACCGCTTGATTTCAAGTCCTGAAAGATCGTGGTTTGCAAGGAAAAGGAAAGCTTTGTCCCATCTTTCCTTGTTTTTATAATACGAAATCGCAAAAGCCTTCCTGTTTACTGACTGGTCAGGTTTAACCTTCCAGCCGTTAAGCCAGTCGCCTTTTTCGAACCATTTATCGGTNTTTTTAATGCTCCATGTTGCAGGATCTGCATCACCGGAGCATCCTGATAATACTGACAGACTTGTCATTACAGTAATAGTTAAAAGTAAATTTTTCATATTTTTCAACTGCTTAAAAGGGCATAAGTTAGAAAAATTACGGTTTCAGCTTACGTAAGGTTCTATAATTTTCTCACACTCTTTCCAGAAAATCCTCACAGCATTTGTTTCTGCAACCGGAACTCTTCCTTTTCCTTTGCCTGACCTGTAAACAGCGCCATCAACGAGGTCTTCTCTATTAAGAACCTCACCGAACCTGGAAGCAACCTTTCCNGCACTTCTCATAAATGGTGCTGCGATCCTGTACAACTGTCTGAACCATTCTTTCTGCATCCTGTAAATTTCAGAGCTGAAGGTTCCCGGATCAAAGCTTATGCACCGGAATCCAGGCTCAGGATATTTAGTATGCAGGTAAGAACACATCAATGCGAGACAGAGTTTTGAGCTAGAGTAAGCCTTAATCGGACTGTAATCTGATTTAATTGGATATACTGCGAGATTTTTTTCGGCAAGCCTGTAAACCGGCGAAACAATAGACGCTATCATCAGTGGTCGTCCGGGTTCAGAATTTCTGATAATAATCTCATTCAGCATAAGATGTGACAAAAAGTTGACCTGAAAAGTATATTCAAATCCATCGTCAGTAAGCTTAATATCAGGCGGACTCAAAATTCCCGCATTATTTATTATGATATTGAACTGATGATCTTCGCAAGCTTTCTTAATAGCTTCTGCTGTCCGGGCCATATTACTGAAGTCGGTCCTGATAAGATTGAACCTCGCACTATATCCGTTTAATGTAATAGTTTTCCTGCCGGTGGCAACAACATCATAGCCTTTTTCAAGGAAATGCTTTGCTAACCGGAGTCCAAGACCTGATGTTCCGCCTGTTATTAGCACTTTCCCGATGCCTGAAACCGAGCTGGTCATATTTGATTAACTGTCAAACATTGTATCAAACATACTAAAAGATACAATGCAAAATTTTCTTAAATTTGTTAATCCGTTTCATATTGGCACGATAGATGCGGAATCAAAATACTCACNTACTAAATTCATTCAGGCCATGAGAAGAATTTTACTATTATCAGTTTTACTATTTCTGCCTTTTTACAGCTATTGTCAGCAAACATCGACTTCAATTTATCAAAAGGGCATTTCTGCTTATGAAAATCTGCAGGCNATCGGGAATCTAAGTCCATATTCACCCGGCGGCGTTGGTTTTGACACAAGGTATCAGGGAGTAAAAGGAAGTCCAAGGTTGCTGGATACCCTGTTGCAATCCTACCTGAGGATTGGCGGACGTGAAGACTACTTTGAGCTATTAGCCGATCTTGACCTTGTNAGCAACTCTGTAATCTATGAACATCCAAAAACAAAAAAGCTTTTTGCAGTACCGCTCGATGTAATTTCAGAAGTGATCATAAATAAAGACGGTAAGGAATTAGTATTCAGATCAACAACAGGAAAAAGATTTGACAGGGATCTCAGGGAGCAAAAGTTCTACCAGGTACTGAATGACGGAAAATTCCAGTTCATAAAGATTCCGGTTAAAACATTCATTCAGGCTAATTACAAGGGTGCTTACAGTGCCGACAGGCCCTATGATGAGTTTCAATCGGATGCGAAATATTACCTTATGAACTCCGATGGCATATTTTGCCAGATCCAGCTTAATAAAAAATCTGTTGCAAAAATATATCCCGAAAAGAAGAAACTGATCGATCAGCTTGCCAGGGACGAAGCAAATACCGATAAGGAAGCGATGATATTATCGATACTTGATAAATTCTGACAGCTTTACAGCTTTTTCATTTACCCGGATTTTTCTGTTTTTAACATTCTTAAAGATTTAATATTTGTAAACGATCTGAAATTCAATTAATTTGACGCAAAATAAAATTTACCGGATCATGAAAAAGAACAATCTGTTTTTCAGTATGCTGATCATCATTCTGATCAACTGTTCAAATCTGTTTTCACAGGACTGGCCTCAGTTCAGAGGCATAGGCCGCGATAGCAAGGTTACCGGCTTTAAATCGCCAAATACATGGCCAGCTGAACTAAAGCAGGTCTGGAAAGTTAATGTCGGATTCGGGGATGCAACTCCAGTTCTTTCAGGTAAAAGGATCTACCTGGCAGTCAGGCAGAATACTGATGAAGTCATTCTTTGCCTTGATGCTGGTTCCGGGAAAGAAATATGGAGAAGTGCCTACACTGCACTTGCTGTAACAGGTCCAGCCACATCACATCCGGGTCCCAGAAGCACACCTGCAATAGCGGACGGCAAGATTGTAACATTCGGAGTTACCGGTATTCTGACCTGCCTCGATGCTTCAACAGGGAAAGTGCTCTGGAGAAAAGAGAATCCCGAAAATGCTGTCCCTCAATTTTATACAGGGATGTCACCGCTGATAGTCGATAAAATCTGCATTGCACATCTAGGCAAAAAGGATATGGGGCAGGTTGTTGCACTTGATCTTGCAACAGGCAATGAAAAATGGAAATGGGAAAGCGACGGACCATCTTATGCCTCTCCTTCGGTAATGACAACAGGGAAACAGAAGCATATAATCGTCCAGACTGAAAAGAACCTGATAGCTCTTTCACTTGAGAACGGGAAACTTCAATGGCAGGTAGCGACACCTGTTCAACAACGTTTCTACAACTGCACCAGCCCGTATATTAACGGAGATATAATCTATTACACAGGCCAGGGATCAGGAACAAAAGCAATTCAGGTGGTCAGGGATGGAGACAAATATGTTACTAAAGAATTGTGGAGTAATCCTGAAATCGGAGCAAAATGGAACACCCCGGTTCTGAAGGATGGATTTCTTTACGGGTTTACTGATCAGAAAAGACTTTACTGCATAGACGCTTCATCAGGCAAAACAGCCTGGAATGATAATACCGTAAGCAGCGATTTTTCGACTATTGTCGATTGCGGTCCAGTCATAATCGGATTACCAAGCACAGGTAACCTTATTGTAATGAAGCCGGACCCAAAAGCTTATAGTGAAACAGCTAAATACAAAGTTGCGGATACCCCTGTTTATGCATTTCCGGTAATATCGGGTAACACATTATATGTAAAGGACTCTGAGAATCTTACCTTGTTCAGGGTTGAGTAGTATCATATCTTTTCCTTGAGGAGGATCTGACGAAGTTCATTCGGAGTGATGTGCTCCTTCATCATTCCGCCTTCGGCAACGGTAATGTGACCCGATTCTTCCGAAACGACCACAACAAGAGCATCGGTATGCTCCGATATTCCTATGGCTGCTCGGTGTCTCATTCCGAAACGGGGCGGAAGTGAAACAGAGTCGGTTATAGGCAAAGGGCACCTTGCGGCGAATATCTTGCCATCTTCAATGAGAACAGCACCGTCGTGAAGCGGCGAATTTTTAAAGAATATGGTCTCCAGCAGCTCAGCGCTTATAATTGCATCAATCCTTTCTCCCCCCTCAGAATATATGTCAAGGCTGCTCTTTCTTCCAAGGACGATCAATGCCCCGGTTTTTTTTGAAGCCATCGATTCGGTTGCCCTTACAATCTCTTCAGCCTCTTTGGGACTGCCTGTCTCCTCCTCCACTGATGAAAATATTTTCCCGAACGAGAACCGCCTCCTGTTCATATAGCGGTTACCAATGACGAGAAGGAAGCGTCGCACCTCCTGCTGGAAAACGATAATAAGTGCAATAACTCCAACACCTATCACCTGCCCCATCAAAGCACCTATGAGCTCCATATTAAGGGCTTTAACAATAAGCCAGAACATGTAAATGAGGAATATGCCAATGAAGATGCTTAAGGCTGCGGTTCCTCTTATCAGTTTATAAAGCTGGTAAAAGATGATTGCAACCAGCAAAATATCAATTAAATCGATCAGTCGTAAGTCAAGAATCATTTATTTACTGCTGTTTTTAATTTCCTCAACNAGTTTTACAGCCTGAACAGCCTCTTTAACATCATGTACACGGAGAATATCTGCTCCGTTCATAAGTGCCACGGTATTCAGTACCGATGTGCCATTCAGCGCCTCAAGGGGTGTTATTCCAAGAGTTTTCCAGATCATCGATTTACGCGAAAAGCCGACAAGCAAAGGTAATCCTGCAATTGCAAAGTCACCCAGGCGTCTCAGCATATCGAAATTATGTTCCGCCCTCTTCCCAAACCCGAAACCCGGATCAATTATTATGTCTCTGACTCCCATCGATTGAAGTCTGATTATCCTTTCTCCGAACCATTTCAGAATATCTGCCACAACATCATCATATACAGGGTTTTTCTGCATAGTACCCGGAATACCCTGCATATGCATCATTATATATGGAACCTGNAACTTTTCAACCACGCTGAACATNTTCTTATCAGCCTCCCCTCCCGAAATATCATTTATGATCGAGGCACCGTACTCAAGAATAGCCTCCATAGCAATTTCGCTTCTGAAAGTGTCAATTGAGATAACTGCGTCAGGAAATTCACGGCTGACTATTTTCATCGCATTTACCACCCGGCTCCTTTCTTCATCAGGAGGAATATTTGCCGCACCCGGACGTGATGAGTAGCCGCCGATATCAATGAAATCAACCCCGTCTTCGATCATCTTTGAAGCTGTTCGTAATATCCCTTCTTCCGTTGATACCCTGCTTTCCGTATAAAAAGAGTCGGGTGTGACATTGATTATACCCATCACTTTTGGAAGGGAGAGATCGACAAGATTTCCCCTGACATTGATAAACCTGGGTTTAAAAGCCATCATCAATAATTAAAACTTCTAAATTATATATTTTTTCGCCCTCTGACCACTGAAGCAGGGTTTAATGCATAATAAAATAAACACCCCATAAGTTTTAATCTTTAATGATGCAATGTTATTTTTGTACCTGAAGCAATCAGACCGGTATGAAGCTATTTGTTATTGAAGGAGTCGACGGATCAGGAAAATCCACTCAGATTAAGTTGCTGAGCGAATTTCTGAAAAAAAAAGGCTACAGCACCGGGTTTCTTCATTTTCCCAGAACAGATTCACCCTATTTCGGTGAGATGATTGCTAGGTTCCTGAGAGGGGAATTTGGTTCCCTGAATGAAGTCGATCCCTACCTGGTGGCTCTGCTATATGCTGGCGACCGAAGGGATGCCTCTGAAATGATAAAAGGATGGCTTCGCGACAGAAAAATTGTTCTGCTCGACCGTTACACGTATTCAAACATAGCTTACCAGTGCGCAAAAATTGATAGAATAAGTGAGCAGGATAAACTTATGAACTGGATTCTTAAACTTGAATTTGAGCACTTCGGGATTCCAAAACCCGACCTGAACCTGTTCCTTGATGTCCCATTCAATTTCACTGAAAAGAAACTCCGATCCGAAAGGTCGGGCGATGACAGAAAATATCTTAAAGGGACCCGCGATATCCATGAAGAGAGTCTTAACTTCCAGAAAAAGGTAAGGGAAATTTATCTTAAGCTCGCGGGTACGGACAACCGTCTTGAAGTGGTTGACTGCAAGACAGATAATGGCCTTATGAAATCGCCNGAAATGATATCGTCGCTTGTTATCAGGATAATAAGTGAAAGAAAACTTATNTGAGATGAAAATTTTAAGGCTCTTAAGCAGGATAACAGTCGGAATACTTTTCATGTTCTCAGGAACTGTCAAGGCTATCGATCCGCTTGGTTCTGCTTATAAATTCAACGACTATTTCCAGGCTTTTCATCTTGAATTTTTAAAACCCTTTTCTCTTGGTCTTGCTATATTGCTGTTTACTGCTGAATTTATCTCTGGGTTCTCCGTTCTGAGCGGGTATCGTCAGAAAACAGGGATATGGGGCGTTATGATTCTTATGCTTATCTTCACTCCTCTNACTCTGNTCCTTGCTATAACCAATCCTGTTACTGATTGTGGCTGCTTTGGCGATGCCATTCATCTGACCAACTGGCAGACATTCGGAAAAAATATTGTTCTGATGGCCATGGCAGTGATCCTGTTCACCGGAAGAGGCCGGGTCAGACAGATAAGCAATGCGAACCGGGAATGGTTTTTAATACTGATTGTAACACTCCTTTTTATTGTCTTCTCCTTATTAAATATCAGATATTTGCAATTGTTTGATTTTCTTCCTTACAAGACAGGAACCAATATCCCGGCAAGCATGGTCATTCCTGAAGGCAAAGCTCCTGATGAATATCTGACCACCTTTATATACGAAAAGGATGGCATTGAGAAGGAATTTACCCTGGAAAATTACCCTGCAGACGATTCTTCTTGGAAATTTGTCGATCAGAAATCAAGGCTTATAAAGAAAGGATATCTTCCGCCGATACACGATTTCAGTATAACTGCGCCTGACGGGCAGGATATTTCGAATAATCTGCTTTCTTATCCGGGTTATACGCTAATCATGATTTCAAGGAAACTTAAAGAGGCTGCCCCTCAGCAACTCGGTAAGGGATTTGAACTGGGGGTGCACTGTATGACGGCAGGGATCGGCTTCTNTATATTAACTGCCTCAGGATCAAGNGAGTTAAGTCAATATAATAACGGCTTTAATTTGTTTACAGGAGATGAGACAACCCTCAAGACAATTATAAGGTCTAATCCGGGTTATATTCTTTTAAAGAATGGAACAATAATGGGCAAATGGTCACCGGCAACCCTCCCGCCAAAAGTGCAATTTAACAATGGCATGACCGATAAACAGGTTGAAAGGATGAATAATAAAAGCCTGGTTCTGGTTATATACTCATTGCTTTTTTCAGCAATCGTATTTGCATTGTTGATAAGTTCTCCTTATGTCAGAAATAAGGGTGGTAATGAAATCGGATATTTGTAAGACAATTAAAAACCATACCAGTAATTAAAATCATGATTGAAAAGAAATTATTTGAATTAAGAATGAGATTCTTCGTTTCACTCCGTTCAGCTCAGAATGACACTTTTTCTCGTTTTTATGGGAGGTGGTTGTGGGAGGATGACCTCCAACAACCACCTCCGGTCTCCCTCCACACTAATCGCTTGTCATTCTGAGCGAAGCGAAGAATCTCAAACTTTTAGTCAGACCTTATTTTATAATATATATCTTAAACTGTAAAAATCTATGAGAAAGAAAATTGTAGCCGGTAACTGGAAAATGAACATGGAGCTGGCTGAGGGCCTTAAATTTGCTGAAGAAATTGAAAAATATTTCAAATCAAAACCTTCGAAAGCCGAGGTGATTCTNTGCACACCCTTTATTCATCTGCCGGGTGTGTCGGAGATCCTTAAAAACAGCAAAGTATGTCTGGGTGCGCAGAATTGTGCCTCTGAGATTTCAGGTGCATTCACCGGAGAGGTGTCGGCGCCCATGATAAAAAGCACAGGTGCTCAGTATGTCATTATCGGCCATTCAGAACGAAGAACTTATTATAATGAAGATAACAGGATTCTGAACAAGAAAACCGTGTTGGCAATCGCATCCGGATTAAATGTTATTTTCTGCGTCGGAGAAGTACTGAACGAAAGAGAGTCGGGAATACATTTGGAAGTTGTAAAAAAACAGCTGGAAGAAGGTTTATTTACAATTCCTGCTAATGATGTTAAAAAAGTGGTGGTTGCCTACGAACCTGTTTGGGCTATTGGAACCGGCCTGACTGCTACTCCCGAACAGGCGCAGGAAATGCATAAATATATCCGCAGCCTCATAAATGAAGAATATGGCAAAGAAATTGCTGCGGAACTTACAATACTCTATGGAGGAAGTTGCAAGCCTTCGAATGCCGCAGAGATATTTTCAAAACCTGATGTCGACGGCGGTCTGATTGGAGGAGCTTCGCTTAAGAAGGAGGATTTCAGTGCCATTGTCGAAGCTATATGATCATTAATCTCTTATGAACAGAAAGTTCATCATATTGAATTTATTTTTGTTGATTTTTTCAACCGGAATGGCCTTTTCCCAGGCCAAACCGGTTTTCAGTGGTGATGCGTCAAAATTCAAGGAAGAACTTCTTCTCTATATGGGCCAGGATCTTTCTGAAGAGCAAAGCGCAATACTTAAGGGTTTTATATCAAAATGGGACAGTGCGGCATTCAGCAAAGAAAACATGACGAGAATCCTCGATCTATCATCGCAGCTTACAGGGCGCCAGATGAGAGCTATACCACAGTTCAGCCAGTTCCTGAAAACACTTAATGATTTTTGTGAGTATAAAAGGGATGATGCCTTCCTAAGCTACTGGCTGACAGGATTCTCCGAGTTGCTTTTCAATCCCAGATACCGGAATGAAACTATTTTACGGTATATTCAGAATACAAGTCTCCTTATTAAAGACAATCTACTTATAAATACAGGTTCTGTTAAATGGAAAGTTAAAGAAACGAATCTCAGATTCAGTTACGACACTGCTTTTCATATTGTTCTTGACAATGTAACCCTTACCTGTTACTCCCAGAGGGACAGTACAGAAATTTACAATGTATCAGGTATTTTTTATCCCGATCTGCAGCAGTTCCGGGGAAAAAAAGGAATTGTAACCTGGGAAAAAGCCGGCTATCCCCGACCGGATGTTTATGCAGAGATTTCGGATTATGTAATAAATATTACAAGAAATACATTTACGTGCGATTCTGCAAGGCTTATGCACAAAACCTATTTCAAGGTACCTGTATATGGTGTTCTTACTGATCAGGCAGCAACAATTTCAAGCAAAGAAAAGGCAACATATCCCCGGTTTGAGACATATACAAGGCAATTCAGGATAAAGGATATGTATAAGGGCGTCGATTACGAAGGTGGCCTCGCATTTGAAGGTGCTAATGTAAAAGGGAAAGGTGAAAATGCTTTTCCCGCCAGGATTAATCTATACAGGAATGATACACTTTTCATCAAAATCACTGCTAAAGATTTCTTATTTTCATCTTCAGGTCTGAACAGCCAGGAAACAACCGCAACGTTGTATCTTGGCAAAGACTCGATCTTTCATTCAAACCTTGGATTTTCATTTAATTCCATTAACCGGCAGGTAAACCTCTTCAGAACTAACAACCCTGTTTCTCCAAGCCCTTACTATAATACTTATCACAATGTAGATATGTATTTCGAGAACCTGACCTGGGAAATGGGGAATTCCAAAGTAATAATTTCAAGACCAAAGGGGGCTGCTATGGGGCGGGCATTATTTGAATCCTCCACCTTCTTCAATGCAAATGATTTCCTGAAGCTAATGGGGCTCGATAATGACCATCCGCTCACGAGACTGAAAAAGTTCACCGAATGGTATTACTCTGAAACATTTCCTGTGAGCGAGTTCGCCAAATGGCTTGGCAAGTCGACTGAGGCCGTTGCTGCCCTGTGTATTGATCTGGCTAACAGGGGCTTCGTTTTTTATGACAGGGCGAACCAGGAAGTAACAGTAAAACAAAAGACAAAAGACTACATTGATTCCTTCGCCGGAAAGAAGGATTATGATGTGGTTTCCATTTACAGCGAGACAAAAGTACCAGTCGACAATGCTGTGCTTGATCTTAATAATTACGGTCTGACGATAAACGGGGTTGAAAGTGTGTTTATCAGCGATTCGCAGAGGGTGGCCATCTACCCTGATAAACAACAGATTATCATGGGGAAAAACAAGGAATTCAAATTTGACGGAGTCGTGCAGGCCGGTCTGTTTACTTTCTTCGGGCATAATTTCCAGTTCAGCTATGATACATTTAAAATCAGGCTTCAGAAGATAGATTCAATAAGAGTTGCAGTTGAGACAGAAAAGAAAGACAACTACGGAAACCCGCTTGTCAGGGATATAAATAGTCTTATTCAGCTTACAAAAGCCGAGATATACATCGATGATCCGAACAATAAATCAGGACTTAAAAGTCTGGCACAATACCCTATTGTAAATGCTTCTGCTCCCTCTTTCATATTTTACGATGACATCCCCGGACTTGAAGGTATTTATAAGAAAGAAAATTTCTATTTCAGAATAGATCCGTTTACATTCGAAAATATCGACCATTACTCCAATGCTGATATGAANCTTTCTGGTGAATTCTATGGCGGAAATATCCTGAAACCCAGTCGGCAGTATCTCACAGTCCAGGAGGACAATTCGCTCGGTTTCCAGATGAATATTCCAGAAGATGGAATAGATATTTATGAGGGTAAGGGCAGAATATTTGATCAGATCAACATGAGCAGCACAGGACTGGTCGGAAGCGGAACCCTTAAGCATCTCTCTGCGACGACCAAAGCAGATAAATACTGGTTTTTTCCTGATTCAATGCTTACCAGAGCATCTGTTTTTAATATTGAAAATGACGGTGCAGGAAGGTTTCCGAAGCTAAAGGGCGAGGATGTTGAAATAAAATGGCTTCCTGTGAAAGATGAATGGATGGCTTTCAATCAGGCAGGAAAAAGCTTCAACATGTTTGACAATGGGACAACTCTTGACGGCAGCCTTAAACTCAGACCGGCTGGATTAAACGGAAACGGTATTGTAAATATGCCTGATTCAAGGATCTCTTCTAACCTTTTCACTTTTACATCGAATGCAATCAGAGCCGATACAGCAGATTATAATCTGAAATCCCGTTCAACAAGCGGGTACGCATTCATTGCTGAAAATGCAAATACAGACATTAACTTCCAGAACAAGCTCACCAGGTTCCATCTGAATACCGATTCGTCAGTTGTTAAGTTTCCGGAGATTCAATATATCTGCACAATGACCGATTTTGAGTATAATATGGAAACAAGGATGCTCTCGATGGAACAGAAAGGGAAGAGCGCAACCGGATTGATCCCTCCCGACAAGCTCTTACGGCTTGATTTTAAAACTCTTTCCAAACCAACCTTCTTTGCCACAAACAGCATCAGGGATACAATAGAATTCAANGCCCTTAAAGCGAAATATAGTGTTGACCAGGAATTCATCGAAGCCGATAATATCAGCTATATTCATATNGCGGATGCACTGATTCAGCCTGAAAACGGGAAAATNACAATNAGCAGGAGAGCAAAGATCGAGAAGCTGAAAAATGCCTATATCGCCGTAAACAATCTTCACCTTCTACGTTCGGCTGAAATTGATATCGAATCAGCAAAAAGATATTCCGGAAGTGCTATATATGACTATGTTGACGATAATAATGAAATCAGGCCAATAAACTTTCCTGAGGTTGCAGTTGATACAATGGCAACAAGTGCCAGGGGCTTTATCCCAGCTGATCAGAAATTCATGCTAAGCTCCGCATTTACTTTTACCGGTGATGTTAACCTTTTTTCAAGGTCAAAGAACCTTCTATTCACAGGTTCCGCCGGGATATTACACGACTGCAGTAAATTTGAAAGCTACCCCGTTAAATTCAAATCATTCATTGATCCTAAAAATGTTATGATCACTTTGAGTGAAAAACCAAGAGATATCAACGATAATATAGTCTATTCNGGATCTTTCATGAATCTTGATTCAATCCATATATACCCTGCGTTTCTTTCACAGCAGAAATCATGGACCGATATCGGCCTAATAGATGCCGGCGGTGTACTCTGGTACAATAAGGCAAAAAACAGGTATCAGATATCTTCACCTGAAAAAATTGCCGATCCGGCCATTAACGGGAATATGGTGGCGCTCGACAGGAATCAGTGCATTTTATCGGGAGAAGGCAAGCTTAACTTCGGATCGAGATTTGATCTTGTAAATATGGCAGAATCAGGAAGCCTGATCCAAACAACCGACTCNGGGAAAGTAGATATAAAAGCAATTATCGGNCTTGATTTCTATTTTTCGCCTGAAGCNCTGAAGATGATGAGTGATGAGTTCAGGATGATACCAACTCTCAAACCTGTCAATCTGAATTCCGAATTCGTCAGCAAGGGAATGAAGGACCTGATTGGCATCGATGCTGCAAAACAGCTGAGGGAAGAGACAGATCTCTTCGGTATGTCAAGGAATCTGCCAAAGGAATTTACTTACGAACTCCTGCTTAATGAGGTGAACCTTAAGTGGAACGAGGCATCATCATCGTTCCGGTCGTCAGGCAAGATTGGAATCGGATATGTTGGCGGCCAGCCAGTTAATGTTTATGTTGACGGATTTGTCGACATTCAGAGGAGAAGATCGGGTGATATGATCGACATCTATCTTAAGGCCAACGCTTCAACCTGGTATTACTTTTCGTACTTCAAGGGTGTTATGATGGCTCAGGCAGGGAATATCGACTTTAATACACTGTTAAACACAATTAAAATTAAGGACAGGAGACATCCCGATTCATCAGTCAAGGTGCCATACACTTATATGGTTGCCGTGGAGGACAGGCTTGCAAGGTTCCTCAGAAGAATGGCCGGTGAAGAAGATGTTGAACCGGAAATCCTTGATGGCATCGTAAGGTAAAGGTTGAGATTCCAATAAGTTTTTATATGCAGATATTCTATGTACCGGGTATAACCGGCGATATATGCCTGATGGATGAAAATAATTCCAGGCACTGTATCAGGGTATTAAGGTTGAAAAAAGGGGACATGCTGAAGCTGGTCGACGGGGTTGGAAACCTTTATGAGGGAACTATAGCCGATCCCGATCCATCGGGCTGTAAAGTAACAATAACAGCGGTAGTAGGGAATTTTGAAAAAAAAGGATACAGACTGCATATTGCCATTTCACCGATAAAAAATCCGGAGAGATTTGAATGGTTTATCGAAAAGAGCGTCGAGATCGGCGTGGATGAGATAACACCACTCATTTGCAGGAATACTGAAAAGACCGGGATAAAAAAGGACCGGATAAACAATATCATTATCTCAGCAATGAAGCAGTCGTTAAAAGCATTCAAGCCTTCATTGAATGAGCCGGTAACATTCAATGAATTTACAGGAACCGATCGTACCGGAATAAAGATGATAGCAAGCTGTAACCAGGATAATGACAGGAAAAAGATAGACCAGGTTTATGAGAAGAAAAGCGATGCCGTTATTCTAATCGGTCCCGAAGGGGATTTCACCGTTGAAGAGGTCAACCTTGCTTTGAAAAACGGGTATAAACCTGTTCACCTTGGACAAAGCAGGTTAAGAACAGAAACAGCAGGCATCGCTGCCTGCTATTCCATCTATTTCATAAATCAATTTTAAAAGCCCCCCTTAGAGCCTGAAGGGGGCAAGTCATCTTCAGATTCCATACCTGTATCCCTGCTCCCCTTGTATCTTCCTGCCTTTCGTAATGCATCATCGATTATGAATTCGATCTGGCCGTTGGTACTNCTGAACTCATCAGCAGCCCACTTCTCCAAAGCTTTAAGCTTTTTGGGATCAAGCCTGAGAAGAATACTTCTTCTTTCACTCATATCATGAATGTAAGGTTCCTGTATTTACTACCGGGGTGGCATCCTTATCACCGCAAAGGACGACCATCAGGTTGCTAACCATTGAAGCCTTTTTTTCCTCGTCAAGTTCGACAATATTCTTGTCTGAAAGCTGTTCAAGGGCCATCTGAACCATCGATACTGCCCCCTCGACAATTTTGAATCGTGCGGCCACCACAGCAGTTGCCTGCTGTCTTCTCAACATTGCATTTGCAATCTCTTCAGCATAGGCAATATAATTGATTCTGGCTTCAATAACTTCAATCCCTGCAATAACAAGGCGCTCCCTTATTTCCCTCTCCAGTTCATCATTAACCTCTTCACCCCCGCTGCGCAAAGTCATGACAGCTTCATGATCCTCAAGATTATCATAAGGATAGAGACCAGCAAGCTTCCTGAGAGCTGCATCACTCTGGACGAGAACAAAATGCTGGTAATCATCCACCTCAAAAACAGCCTTATATGTTTCAGACACTTTCCAAACCAGCACAAATCCTATTTTGATAGGATTACCGATCTTATCGTTGACCTTGATCGGTTCACTGTCGAAATTCCGGGCCCTCAGCGACACCCTTCTTTTAATATAGAAAGGATTTACCCAGAAGAAGCCGTTGTCCCTGATTGTACCTTTGTATGCTCCGAAAAGGACCATTACACAGGAACCGTTNGGNTAAACAATCGTAAGTCCGATGACTGTAAGCACGAAAAGCAGGGTCAGTAGAAACCCCAGCCAGATAAACTCATAATAAAATCCNGCAACAGCTCCGCCGAGAAGCAATATAGCTACCAGCACAGCAAGGTAACCCGAGACAGGTTTTACAGTAAATTCTTGTTTCATAGTTTTTGATTAATTTTAATATCATTATAATATCACTATGATATCTAAATGATATCACAAAGATATCAATATTTTTTTGAAAACAAAACTTTTTTTGATTTTTTTTAATATTGAAAAAGTGGTTCTTTGAAAAGTCTACCCTTTCTTCATTTTTCACCATATTCAGAAACAGTAAGTCCCAANGGGACTATTTGCCGCGTAGCGGCTAAATGTTAATAACCCCCGGTGTCAACCGGGGGTAGCTGGCAATAACNGATGTTAAGCCCTGAAGGGGCGGGATATGACCACTGGAACGGAGATGGATATTTCCAACTTACCTTTATTCAGCTCCTTCAGAGCTGATATGTGTTGGGGGATTGCCGACCTCCGGTTTCACCGGAGGTTATTCACATCACGCCACTGTGTGACGTTCTTTTTAATCCCTTTCAGGGATTCACTAAATATTGACACTACTAGAGTAATGGGATAAAAAAAACACAGGAAATAATTCCTGTGTTTGCTGATTTTTCTCAGTTCATCTGCCTGACCCGCTCAATAAGTCGTTTTGTCAGTCTTTTCTTTGGAACAGGGTTCAGCTGTCCCAGGAGGTTTATCACATCGCCGAATTCCTGGTAGAGGCCGAATGCATCTTCATAAATGTCAATGTTGTCAACCTGAATTTCGTGATATGAAAGAAAAGGAGTAGAAGTTTTTGCCATAGGCGTAATTATAAATATTTCTATAAAAACGGCCCATGGCAAAAAAAATTGTACTTGGCTTAATTAAATGTAAGGCTGATTTTTGCCTCTTCCATCATTTTCCTCATGTTAATGAGAGCATATCTCATTCTGCCAAGGGCTGTATTTATACTTACATCNGTAATATCGGCAATCTCCTTAAAGCTGAGCCCCGAATAATGACGAAGAATTACTACTTCTCTCTGGTCATCAGGCAGCTGGCTTATAAGTTTCCTGATATCCTTCTGGATCTGTCTTTTTATAAGATGATCTTCAATATTGTCTTCTGCAAGCTTTTTCGAATTGAAGAGATCCGATTCATAATCGTCGTTCGAAACAGTATTAAGCTGTTTGACTCTGCGAAAATGATCAATAATCAGGTTGTGGGCAATACGCATTACCCAGGAAATGAATTTTCCGTTGTCGTAGTATTTGCCGGACTTTACTGACTGGATCACTTTCAGGAATGTATCCTGGAAAAGATCTTCAGCAAGTGCCTGGTCGCGTATATAAAGACTTATGTACGCAAATACTTTGTTCTTATGACGGCGGATTAGTTCTTCGAAGCAGGACTGCTCACCTTTTACGAACAGTTCGATAAGTTCGTAATCGGACATTGTTTTCTTCATAGCTCTCTCTTTAATTTAAGTGAATCAAGAGTAGAGTTGTTGAATAGGCAGTCTGTTTTTAATTGTTAATAGAAATGCAAAGAAAAATGAATTTTTCTGATTTCAAAATATTATTTTTGGTTTTTTTTAAAAAACTGGTCAAAATCTGCTTATTTAGATTTATTCTAATTATAAATTATAGAATCTCAACATTACAAACTGATTCCNNTTAATAAACCGGATTACACCCCCAACCCCCCAAAGGGGGCCTTTTNTGNTTGCAATAATAAAAAGTCCCCCCTGGGGGATTTAGGGGTAAAAAAACTATTCTAGAAAATGACAGACGGGTATATAGAAATCAAAGGGGCAAGGGTACATAATCTGAAAAATGTCAGTCTTAAAATTCCCAGGAATAAGCTGATTGTTATTACCGGTGTATCAGGATCAGGGAAATCATCGCTTGCTTTTGATACTATTTATGCTGAGGGTCAGAGGAGATATGTAGAGAGCCTCTCGTCGTATGCACGTCAGTTTCTTGGAAGAATGAACAAACCCGAAGTGGATTTCATAAACGGAATCCCTCCGGCTATTGCCATTGAACAGAGAGTAAACTCCCGCAATCCCCGCTCGACGGTCGGAACATCAACCGAGATTTATGATTATCTGAGACTTCTGTTTGCCCGTATTGGCAGGACATTCTCACCTGTTTCCGGAAAAGAGGTCAAAAAGCATAGTGCAGATGACCTTGTAGACTTCCTGAAAACATTGCCTGAGGGTACAAATGTGACAATTGCTGCGCCCGGGCAGATTCCGGAAAACTTCAAAATATCTGAGTATTTCTCATTTCTTATCAAGCAGGGAATCAACCGTATTGAGGCAGATGGTGAGCTGAAAAGAATCGACAGCCCAGGATCAGAAAAGGATTTTAAGCCTGGTGAAAAGATTAATATTGTTATTGACAGGCTTATCATAAGTCGCGATGCTGATAACTTAAGCAGGTCGGCAGAGTCGGCAGCAACAGCATTTCAGACCGGTAAAGGTCATTGCCAGGCAATAATTCATTCAGAGGAAGGAATAAAGCGTGAATACTTCTCAAACAAATTTGAAGAGGATGGGATTGAATTTGAAGAACCTAATGAATACTTATTCAGTTTTAATAATCCGATAGGAGCATGTCCAGTCTGTGAAGGCTATGGCAAGATAATTGGTATTGATGAAAGTCTGGTGATCCCTGATCAAAATCTTTCGGTCTACCAGGATGCAATTGCATGCTGGAGAGGCGATTCGATGAAAAAATGGAAGGAGCGTCTGGTATCCGGTGCTGAAATGTTTGATTTTCCAATCCATAAACCCTATTACCAGCTCACTGACGAGCAGAAACAGGTAATCTGGAAAGGGAACCGCTATTTTTATGGTTTGAACAGGTTTTTTGAGCATCTTGATGAAAAGAAGTACAAGATTCAGTACAGGGTATTATTAAGCAGGTACCGGGGAAAGACACTCTGTCCGGAATGTAAAGGTACACGTCTTAAAAAGGAGACTTCTTACGTGTCTGTTGCAGGAACAACGATACAGGAAATAGTATCGCTTCCTGTATCCTCAGTTTTCAGGTTCTTTACCGAAATTAAACTAAACGGACCGGATTTGAAGATTGCTGAACGTCTTCTTAAGGAAATCACTCAGAGATTGAAATTCCTTATTGATGTAGGTCTCCCTTACCTTACACTCAACAGGCTATCATCCTCACTATCTGGCGGTGAGTCGCAGAGGATAAACCTGGCAACTTCGCTTGGAAGCAACCTGGTCGGATCTATGTATATTCTCGATGAACCAAGCATTGGGCTTCATCCACGCGACACCAATCTCCTTATCAACGTGTTGAGGGAATTGAGGGATCTTGGCAACTCAGTACTGGTTGTGGAACATGAAGAGGAAATTATCAGGGCAGCTGACGAAATTATTGACATGGGACCTGANGCAGGCAGGCTGGGAGGTGAGCTTGTATTCCAGGGAAGAACCGTGGAGACTGAATCAAATCCATCTCTTACAGCAGGCTATCTGTCAGGTCGGCTAGCAGTTAAAGTTCCTGATACAAGAAGGAAATGGAACAGTTACATTGAAATTAAAGGTGCAAGGGAGAATAATCTCAAAAACATTGATGTTAAATTTCCTCTTCATACGATAACAGCCGTCACAGGTGTCAGCGGATCGGGCAAGTCAAGTCTCGTTTCGGATATTCTGTATAATGTTTTATCCAACAGGATTAACGGTAGCAACCTGAAGCCGGGCCAGTTCAGGGAGGTGACCGGAGATGTTTCAAGACTGACTGCCATTGAGCTGGTTGATCAGAATCCAATTGGCAAATCGAGCAGGTCAAATCCTGTCACTTATCTTAAAGCCTATGATGAGATCAGGAAGCTTTTTGCTGAGCAGCAGGCATCTGTTCAGAATAACTACAAAGCATCACACTTCTCATTCAATATAGAGGGTGGAAGGTGCGAAGAATGTCAGGGAGAAGGGATTATAAGGGTAGAGATGCAGTTCATGGCCGATGTTGAACTTACATGTGAAAACTGCAAGGGTATGAGGTTCAAGAGGGATATCCTTGAGGTAAGATACAATGGGAAGAACATTTATGACATGCTTGAAATGACAATTGATGAAGCTATTGCATTCTTCGGAAATCACCCGGGCAAAAGCGAAAGGAGGATCATCGAGAAACTCAGACCTCTGGCAGATGTTGGACTTGGATATATCAAGATGGGACAATCTTCAAGCACATTATCAGGAGGTGAAAGTCAGAGGGTTAAGCTTGCATATTTTCTAAGCCAGGAAAAAGGATCGGGACATATTCTTTTCATCTTTGATGAGCCGACAACAGGGCTTCATTTCCATGATATTAATAAGCTGCTGAAATCGATAAATGCTCTGGTCGATCATGGACATTCAGTGATACTTATTGAACATAACCAGGAGGTTATAAAGAGCTCCGACTGGTTAATTGATCTGGGACCTGAAGGTGGTGAAGAGGGAGGTTATGTTGTGTTTGAGGGTCGACCGGAAGAACTGGCTAAGTTTAAGGGATCATATACGGGGAAATACCTGNCACGGAAGCTTCTGCCCCTGAATCCCCTAAAGGGGACTTATTNATGCAGACATATATTAAGCCCCCTTTAGGGGGTTGGGGGCTTATGATTTTATTTTGAACCCGAACATTATCGCAACGCATCCACTGGCAGGTGTTCCGCTCTGCTGGCCGGAGGAAGGTATCTTTATTATAATTCTCAACTGCTGGCTCGATTGAAGCTTAAAATCCCACGTTCTGGCATTTCCCGATTCCTTGCTTGAAAAGAGAACATTCCTGTTGACATCAAGGACCATGAATTCTACAGGTGGTATACCTTCTTCACTGCAGATCGACATACGATACTCCATGTCAGAATAGAATGTCTTGTAAAGTTCTGCTTCTTCACCCTCTGAAAGAACTGTTGCATGATAATTACCATCATGGGTATAGGCTCCAAGTTCGGGGAGACACGTCTTTTTTGCAAATGCTTTGCACTGACCATTAACAGTAATCGCTGCTCCGGTTATTAATAATAACAGAATGGAAGCAATTTTTAATATTCTCATTTTGCCAGTTATTTTATCAAATTACTTCTGATTTCAGCGACTGCTGATGAAAGCTCTTTAAATACCTCAGGTGTAAGATCGGCCTGCACCTCTGATTTCAGAACTGTTACATTAGTAGTCTGGTCATATTCGGGTCTGACCGGTGTAGTCGTGAGGGTGATCTTGTCAAAAATGACCTTTATCTTTTTAACCTCAGCAATAAGCTCATCAATTGCGGGATGTCCCTTGCTGCTTTCAAGCAGGTCGATCAGGATATTGACAGAGAGTTTCTGGTCGATAATTCTTCCAACGAGTTTGTTTCCGTTAAAATCCTTCATATCGATAAGCTGGGTCGAAATATAAAGTCCCTCAAGCCAGCCGCCCGTCAGTACCATTGCAGCAACTGCAGGTTGTCCGTTATCTTCAAGATAAGAATTTGAATTCAGATAAGTCTGGGAAACTATGTCCATTATAACATCAGTGTTATGGATGTTTTCCTCCAGTTTGTCAATATCATCCTGTTCAATAGCATCGAGAATGCCGAGACCGTCAGCCATTTTCTTGGCGGCATTCATGTAGTTTATAATTAATTGTGTCTGGTCGTACAGGCTTGCAAAGCTCAGATCGCAGGTATAAATACCAAGATTGAGAGCCATGCTCCTGTTGGTATTATATTTACTTGTATTTTCAATCGGATTGAGCAGATCGTCGTTAAAAAGTGCTCCTGCCGATTTTATAAGCATTGCAGACTCAAGCGGAGACGGCAGTGTGTAAAAGATCTTTTCTGCCTGCTTAATGTCTTCATAAACGGCTGCATTTGCTCCCGGAACAGTAAGAGAATCAGCTTCTTTCTTTGCATTTTTCCCTCCCGAACGGCAGCTGACAATCATTAATGCCATTAAGAGACCCATTGCAAGAACACTGTTACTGATTTTAAGAAGTTTATTCATGATTCGGTTATTTTTTATGATCTTTTCTAATACACGCTAATTTAGTACTATATTTTAATTTCTCTTTATATTGCCATTTCTAACCAAACCTATTTCTAACTTTGCAGTAAATGATTAAAAATGATCAGTCCACAAAATAAACGCAAAGAACTTGAACATATTTTAAACGATGAAAACTTTGTTAAGATCACAGAGTCAATAAAGGTACTACGGGATGAAACTCCCTTCCGCGGAGCCATAGAATTACTGGTTGAATTCTACAGTAAAACCGACAACAGTTCCGTAAAGAGACAGATAACGGAGTTCTTAAATGATCTTAAGGATCAGCCATCGTGTGAAGAAGTTATTCAGGAATTAAAGAAAGAGCTAAAGCCGGAGACTTTGAGGATGCTGGTTTCATCATGCTGGCAATCAGGACTTAATTATTCCGCTTATTCGCCTGTTTTTGCAGATCTGTTTTTGACGGGGGACTATCTTACTGCCATTGAGTGTTTTACAGTGATTGAATCCTCCGTTGAGAATCTTACAAGGCCTGAGAAGGACTCTCTGATAGAACTGATCCGTAAAGGATCCTCCGGGAATATCGGGGAAAAAAGGGCACTCGCACTGGAATTAATTTCAGTTCTGGAATAAAAACTCGCAAGTACCAGGTATGAGATATCTGCGAANCTCAGCGGTTTTATCTGCGAAGCTCNGCGAGAAAAAAAATCTCTCGCAGATTACCGCAGAGAAATCATCAATAATCTTATCAAAATTATTATCTGCTGCTTAGATCATGTCATTCATAGGATGAGAAATACTTCATAAACTGTGTCCGTTCAAAGACCGAGGGTTTTTGGTAGTTCACGTAATTCAGCTTCCCTCTGAAATCATCAATGCTTTTGAATCCTTTTAACGACATCCAGTCGGATATCTGACGGTTCATAGTTTTGAGGTGCTCTAAACCTTTGTTGTACAGAACTGAACAAACTTGCACAGTATCAGCTCCTGCAAGAAGATATTTTATCGCATCCTGACCTGAATGAACACCCGTGGAAGCTGAAATATCGATTCTGATATCCTGTGCACTGGCCATACCAATCCATCTCAGAACATACCGCCTTTCATTTTCGCTGCTTAAAATTGATGCAGGAATTATATCCATCTTATTAATATCAATATCAGGTTCATAGAACCGATTGAACATAACTACACCCTCAATGCCGCGGTTGTAGAACTGATCAATCAGATACAGGATATTCGAAAACCTGAAGCCTATTTTTAATGCGATGGGTATCTTAACTGACTTCTTAAGGCTTTCAATTAATTCAAAATAGAGTTTTTCGGATTCAGCCGAATTTTTTTTCCTGTCGACAGGCAAAAAAAACACATTTATCTCCAGGGCATCAGCACCGGCTTCTGCAATGTGCCTTGCAAACTCCATCCATCCTCCGGCTGAAAAGCAATTAATACTGGGAATGACCGGGATATTCAGGTTCTTCTTCGCTTTTCTGATCAGATCAAGATAATTGTCAACCGAGTTTGACTGGATGTAATTTGCAAGGTAGTCATCTGCTTCAGGATATCCGGGTGTGGATGAAACTGAATGGACATAGTAATTAATCTGTTCTTCAAAAAGGGATTTAAGAACTACCGCGCCTGCCCCATTGTCCTCAGCTTCCTTTAGCTGACCAAGGGTTGAAGTAAGACGGCTGCTGCTGACGATCAAAGGGCTCTTAAGTGAAAGCCCGAGATATTTTGTGGAAAGGTTCTCCATATATATTGAATTATTACTATTTTCTTTCTCCAAATATAAGACTTCCTATTCTGACAATCGTACTCCCCTCCCCGATTGCTATCTTAAAATCTCCGGACATCCCCATCGAGACCTCTTTAAACCACGGCTTTTCTGCAAAATATTCTCTTCGCAATTTGTTAAAACAGCCGGCAAGATATCTGAACTCCTTTTGGATCCTGCCGGTATCTTCTGTATATGTTGCCATACCCATGACTCCGCAAATCCTTATAAAATTAAGATTCAGGAAATCTTCCGAACCTGTCATTTTGTTTATTTCGTCAATGCTGAATCCGAATTTGGTCTCCTCTTCAGCAATATGGATTTGCAAAAGGCAGTCAACAACCCTGTTAAGCCGTGTAGCTTCAAAATTGATGGTTTTAAGCAGTTTAAAGGTGTCCACCGAATGAATAAGCCTTATAAAGGGGACAATAAGCTTCACCTTATTGCTTTGAAGGTGTCCGATAAGGTGCCACTCAATGTCACCGGGAAGAAGATCCTTTTTTTGCATCAGCTCCTGGACCCTGTTCTCGCCGAATGATTTCTGTCCGGCGTTATAAGCCTCAAGAATATCAGATACCGGTTTGGTTTTGGATACAGCGACAAGCTTAACAGAGGTAGGAATCTGTTGTTTAAGTGATATAATATTTGAAGCAATGTCAGCCATAATTTTGCCCCCAACCCCCTAAAGGGGGCTTTAATAACACATTTAATAAGCCCCCCTTGAGAGTGGATCGGGGGGCGAAATAAGTTTATAGAAGGTGTATTACAAGACCACTTCTTAACTTTGGTTCAAACCAGGTTGTTTTAGGGGGCATTATGTTTCCAGAATCGGCAATGGTTATAAGTTGCTTCATCGATACCGGGTAAAGTGCAAAAGCCACCTTCATTTCTCCGCTGTCGACCCTCTTCTCAAGCTCTCCCAACCCTCTTATGCCACCAATAAAATCGATCCGTTTTGACCTTCTCAGATCCTGAATATCAAGGATCGGTGTCAGAATCTGATTCGTAAGAATCGTAACATCTAGTCCTCCGATAGGGTCCCTGTCGTCATAAGTATCAGGACGGGCAGTAAGGCTATACCATGTCCCATCCATATACATTGAGAAATTATGGAGTTTCCTTGGTTTGTATATCAATGCTCCCTTCATTCTTACGACAAATCCTTTTTCCAGTTTACCAAGAAATTCTTCCTCCGGCATCCCGTTCAGATCCTTTATGGTTCTGTTATAGTCCATAATACTAAGCTGGTTGTCGGGAAAATGTACGGCCATAAAATAGTTGTACTCCTCCGAACCATCATGTGAAGGATTATTTTCACGTTTTTCTTTACCTACCAATGCAGCCGCAGCGGTCCTGTGATGGCCGTCAGCCACATAGGTGAAAGGCACCTTCTCCGCGAANAATTTCTCAATAAGCCTGTTCTTATCACGATCCTTAACCACCCAGAATGTGTGGCCAATTCCATCATCAGAAATAAAATCATATTCAGGCGTCTCTTTTTCCGTAATTGAGCTGACGATCTTATCAATCTGCTTTACGGAAGGATAGGCAAAAAATACGGGTTCAATATTTGCATTATTGACACGCACATGGATCATGCGATCCTGTTCCTTGTCAGGACGGGTAAGCTCATGTTTTTTGATCTTACCATTCAGATAATCATCGACGGATGCACATCCGACAATGCCAGTCTGTTTCCTGCCTTTCATAGTCTGGGAATAGATATAAAAATGNGGCTCTTCATCCTGGATCAGCCATCCTTTTTTACGCCAAAGGGCAAAATTGCTTACTGATTTATCGTATACTTCGGTGGAATGAATGTCAGTCTCAGGAGGAAGATCGATTTCAGATCTAGTTATATGAAGNAGAGAGCACTCTCTGCCCTGAGCCATCTTCAATGCNTCCCCAGTATTCATAACATCGTATGGAAGGCAGGCCAGATCGCCCGCAATTGATTTCGGAGGTCTTAATCCCCTGAAAGGTTTGACAACAGCCATTTTATT